>Ga0116210_1000489_pt1 | contig 39313 bp, 33 predicted proteins | sample TshhotsprinmetaG_FD_94483 | JGI IMG/M metagenome (GOLD analysis project Ga0116210, IMG submission 94483) | Hot spring microbial communities from South Africa to study Microbial Dark Matter (Phase II) - Tshipise hot spring metaG | ecosystem: Environmental > Aquatic > Thermal springs > Hot... | reverse complement strand
TTACCCGTCGGTTGGAAAATAGTGACTGCCCCCAGCCCACTGCGGGCAAGATGGAGGGCATAGCGCTGCAACCTTCCGCTTCCACAACCCCACCCGCTGGTTCGGAAACAGTGACGGCCCCCAGCCCGCTGCGAGCAAAATGGATGAGCGCAACCCTGCCGCTCTTCCGCTTCCACAACCCCACCCGCTGGTTCGGAAACAGTGACGGCCCCCAGCCCGCTGCGAGCAAAATGGACGCGCGCAGCGCTGCCGACCTTCCGCTTCCACAACCTTACCCGCCGGTTGGGAAATAGTGACGGCCCCCGCCCGCTGCAAGCAAAATGGATGAGCGCAACCCTGCCGCTCTTCCGCTTCCACAACCTTACCCGCCGGTTGGGAAATAGTGACGGCCCCCGCCCGCTGCGAGCAAAATGGACACGCGCAGCGCTGCCGACCTTCCACTTCCACAACCTTACCCGCCGGTTGGGAAATAGTGACGGCCCCCGCCCGCTGCGAGCAAAATGGACGCGCGCAGCGCTGCCGACCTTCCGCTTCCACAACCCCACCCGCTGGTTCGGAAACAGTGACGGCCCCCGCCCGCTGCGAGCAAAATGGATGAGCGCAACCCTGCCGCCCTCGCTGCTCCCACAATCCTACCCGCCGACCCACCCACTGCGGGCGAGATGTATGAGCGCAACCCTGCCGACCTCCCGCGTCCACAACCCAACCCATTGGGTGAAACAACAACGACCGCCCCCGCTCCCGCTGGAGTCGGTAGTCACCCCCCTGCTCCTGCAACGAACGCCGCGAGTGGCAGACCTCCGACCATTCATTCACCGGGCAAACGTACATCCCTGCTCTCACTCACCTGCTTGACCACGAAAAAAAACAGTCACACCTGCGCTGTCAGACAGCGCAGGTGTGACATTGATGGTGCCAAGAGCCGGACTTGAACCGGCGACCCTCGCATTTTCAGTGCGATGCTCTACCAACTGAGCTATCTTGGCCTGCCACTACCAGCATATGGTGGGCGATGACGGGTTCGAACCGCCGACACCCTCGGTGTAAGCGAGGTGCTCTACCGCTGAGCTAATCGCCCTCACGTCTGGTGCCCAGGAAGGGACTTGAACCCTTACGAGCGTGGTTAGCTCACTAGGCCCTCAACCTAGCGCGTCTGCCAATTCCGCCACCTGGGCGCTCAACGCCTTGCTATTATACGAAATCGCAGCAGAGTTGTCAAATTGGGAGTATTGGCCTATCCCGCTTGCTTGACTCACGCGAGGCACCTCAATACACTGAGAGCAGCGAGTTCTGACGCCAATTGTTGCTCCAGCGAAACAGCGCGTACCGTAATGGGCTGGTGATCATTGCCTCTACTGTACCATTACGCCTACGACATCTGGTCACAAACCATTGTCTACCGGTTGCCTCCGTTGTTCCGCTATGTTGAGTTCGTAGCACAACCCTTATGTGTCAATCAGGAGTGGCCTGATGACATAGAGCAAAGCGCGATTTGCAGGAGGTGATCGGACTATGCAACGGCAGTGGGCAAACATTGTCATCATTAGTTTATCTATAGCGTTACTGGCAACTATGGCGCAGGCCGAATCGGGCGCTCCCGGCGAGGTGATTCTGACGGCAAATCTCGGCTCAGCTTTCACCTACCAGGGTCGTCTGCATCACGATGGCACGCCGGTCAACGGCGTGTGCGATACCCAGTTTTCGTTGTGGGACAACGCTACCGGCGGGGCACAGATCGGTTCGACTCAGACCAGCACGGTAACGGTCACCGGTGGCCTATTTACTGTGCCGGCGCTCGATTTCGGCAGTACCGCCTTCACCGGCCAATCGCGCTGGCTGGAAGTAGCCGTGCGTTGTCCGAGCGGCAGTGGTTCTTTCACGACGCTGACGCCACGACAGGCGCTGACTGCAACGCCTTATGCGTTGAGTTTGCGTCCGGGAGCTGAGGTAACCGGTAATGTGAGCGGCAGTAGCCTTCTGGCGTGGAATACAACCACGACCGGTCTCTCATATGGTTTGTACGGTCGGAGCGATAGCAACGGTGGTCGCGGCATCGCCGGCTTTGCCAGCTCCGGTAGTGGTGATGCGGTGGGGGTTTACGGTCTAAGCGCCAGCAGCAACGGTTCGGGTGTTACCGGCGAAGCAACTGCCGTCACCGGCCCGACAATCGGCGTGTATGGCGTCACGCGATCGGCAAGCGAGAATGCAGCCGGCGTGCTGGGCGAGGCGGCACGCACAAGCGTTCTGCAAAACACTATTGGGGTACGCGGCATTAATCGCAACAACACGCCAGCCGGGGTAGGAGTGCGAGGAGACCACCTCGACAGCGGCATCGGTGTCTTAGGCTCCTCTGCGCGTGGTGTCGGAGTGTTTGGAGATGTAATCTCAAATACGCTGGGCGTTGGAGTCGGTGTTTGGGGTCGAACGGCCTACCAAAATGGCACCGGTGTCGTTGGAGAGGCTACGTCCAGCAGCGGCACGACCTATGGTGTGCGAGGCTTTGTAACAAGTCCAAACGGCTATGCCGGCTTTTTCAGCGGCGGGCAGGGGGTGAGAGTAGATGGCAATTTACAGGCCACCGGGGTAAAGACCTTTGTGATCGATCACCCTCTGGATCCGGCCAACAAGTACCTCTACCACTTTGCCCAGGAAGGTCCTGCGATTCAAAACGTCTACAACGGTATCATTACGCTCGACGATACCGGTAGCGCTACTGTGACACTCCCCGACTACTTTGCGGCGATCAATACCGGACCGTTTCTCTACCAGTTGACCCCTATCGGCGCGGCGATGCCCAATTTACATATTGCCCAGACCATCGAGCATAATCAGTTCCGCATCGCCGGTGGGGTATCTGGAGCGCAGGTGTCGTGGGAGGTGACTGCAACCCGCAACGATCCATATCTGCGCGCCCATCCGGTAGCAACGGAAGTGAACAAGCCGACAAACGAGCGCGGTTTCTATCTCGCCCCCGAAGCGTATGGGTTGCCGGAAACGCTGCGCGCGCATAGCGTTCCGACGCTCTCGCCACCCAGGTTTGCAGAGGAGGAGCAACGATGAAACAATGGATCCAGCGCAGCTTGATCGTTCTCCTCATAAGCCGGCTGATTGGCGCCGTTGCGGCAGACAGCGGTTATCAGCTTGTCTGGTACACTATCGATAGCGGTGGCGCGTTGTTCAGCGCCAGTGGCAGCTATTCGCTCGGCAGCACCATCGGTCAGGCCGATGCTGGCGTGGTCGGCGGTGGCGGCTATACCCTGTATAGCGGTTTTTGGGGCGCGCCCGATAGCATCGTTTATGTGCCGCTCGTAACACGATGATCGGGCGCGTTGCCATTTCATACTCGATCACGGCTCAGAGGATCGAATAACGGCGCGGGGGGGAAACTGAACGCTGCGCTCACCCGCGCAATCTTAGCCAGCACGCCTGGCGTAGAGACGGGTGAGCGCCAGCTCAATCATGAAACGTTTCGCCAGTCTGTCTTCACTTCTCCCGCTTCGGGAAGCGGAAACCGAGCAGACTGGGTCGTTCGACTGTCGGCATGGCATTAAAATCGGCTTCGCCAGGGCGCAAATGGGGTTTGCTATCCAGCCAGGCATCGCGCGCAGCTTTGGCCTGTTGCAGCATCTGCTCGATGGCCGGGGCGTCGCCGGTGTTAATCTGCTCGCGCACTGTCACCAGAAAGCGGATCATCTCATCGATCCAGCGAGCGAGGCCATGAGGGTTGGTTAGCAAAATGTCGCGCTGCATCTGCGGATCGCCCGAAGCCAGTCGCGACACATCGCGAAAGCCGGTTGCCGCCAGCGCCGCCATCTCCTTCCAGGCCGGAGTCGCGCTAGTCGTGGTCACCAACCCCACCGAGAGCAAGAGTGGAAGATGAGAGATACCGGCAACGTAGGCGTCGTGTTCTTCCGGATCGATGTAGTAGGGCTTGGCGCCAACTGCGCGCACCAGCGCCTCAACCACCTCTATCGCCTGTGGCGCCGTAGCGCTGGTTGCAGTCAGACAATAAATCGCCTCCCGGAAGAGATCGGGATCGGCGGCCTCTGGGCCTGAACGTTCGCGCCCGGCCATCGGGTGACCGCCGACAAAACTGACTGTAGCGGGCAACAAATCGGCAGCCCACCGGCAAACCTGCGCCTTCGTGCTCGCCACATCGGTGACAATTACCCCGGCAGGCAAGAGGGTAGCCAGTTCGCTCAATACTTCATGGATTGCCCGCACCGGCGTGGCGACGATGACGATCTGAGCTTCTCGCGCGGCTTCGGCCAGAGAATGCGCTTCGCGATCGATTGCCAGCCGACCACGCGCCGCGCGCACCACTCGCGGCTCGCGGTCATACCCGATTACCTCAACTGCGCCGAGCGGCGACTCTTTGGGATCGGCGTTGCGCAATGCCATACCCAGTGATGCGCCGATGAGTCCCAGACCGATAATGGCAATCCGAATCATAGCCGTCTCTTTCTCCGTGTGATGGCAAATTCTGCCCGGTTGTTACTCGCTCATTATCAGGCAATGTGCTCTCGCATTGCCGCACCACTCATGCATAGCCATTACAAATCTTTGAATGATCGTTAGGCCGCGCGCGCCTGTCCCTTCCTTCATGTCGCCGATTCGACCCCAACGAGCGAAAGAAAGATGATTTCAACCAATACCAGCATCAATGCCAGCGCGATCAGTTTGATCGGATCGAGCGCGCGCAACGCTGCCAGGGCCAGCGTCATCGCCGCAAAAAGGCCGATCTCATACGCTTCCCGCCGCGCGCGACGATTATCGCGCGCCCACGCTTTGAGCGCCAGCCAGCGTCGACTCAGGGCAGCGATCACCGGCCTGACAATAGCAGACACCAACAGAAACACGGCAAAGATCATGAGCGCGTAGACCGGCATGTCAGGTGGATCGAGCAGTGTGCCGGTTGGCGCCGGGATAATCGCAATGGTTACCAGCAGGAGCCAGCTTCCTAGCGCGCCTTCAACCGTCAAACCAGGGAGATCGAGCCGCTTTTCGAGCGGGAAGAAGGTGATGATACCCGTCACCAGCGCCATCCCGTGAAAGATCAGGTGCAGCGGAGAGAGCAGGTTTGGGCCTCGCGCCAGATCAAGGCCAATTACCATCGCAATGACCAGCGCCCAGCTCAACCCGGCAAGAAGCGCCAATGGCAATAGCCAGTTTCGCGACGCATCGATCTTCTGATTATGTTCAGTCATCGTGATGCTCCAGCCATGTTACCCGCGCCAAACGCTGGCGCAGCAGATGATCGGCCAGCACCAGGGCCAGCATAGCTTCGGCAACCGGCACCAAACGTGGCAGCACGGTCGGATCGTGGCGACCGTGAACCTCGATGGTCACCGGATTCCCTTCACGGTCAACCGTCTGCTGTGGACGCGCGATACTGGCCGGCGGTTTTGCCGCCAATCGCACGACAATCTCTTCACCGGTCGAGATACCTCCCAGCATGCCGCCGTGGTGGTTGGAAGCAGTGCCAATCGAGCCATCTTCCCGCCGAATAAACGGATCATTGTTCTGCGAGCCACGGAGCATAGCCACGCCAAAGCCTTCCCCGATCTCAACCCCTTTGATCGCCGGGATCGAAAACATCGCTTTGCCAATGTCGGCCTGCAATTTATCGAAGACCGGTTCGCCCAGACCGGGGGGAACGCCGCGCGCGCGCACTTCAACAATCCCACCCAACGAGTCGAGTTCACGTCGAGCCTGATCCACGCGCTCAACCATCAACGCTGCGACCCGCGCATCGGGGCAACGCATGATGTTGCGTTCGATCTCATCTTCGTCGAAAACCTCAGCGCGCAGATCGGCCAGTTGCAGGGTATAGCCAACAATCCGAACGCCTACAGTCGCCAGCAGCCGACGGGCAATTGCGCCGGCTGCCACGCGACCGATTGTCTCGCGCGCCGATGAACGTCCACCGCCACGCCAGTCGCGAAAGCCGTACTTTACATCCCAGGTATAATCGGCATGACCGGGCCGATAACTATCCTTAATATTTTCGTAGTGGTGCGACTTGGCATCGGTGTTGTAAACAACCATCGTAATTGGCGTGCCAGTCGTGCGCCCTTCAAAGACGCCAGACAGGATATGTACCTCATCGGCTTCCCGTCGCTGCGAGCTGACCCGGCTTTGCCCAACCCGCCGGCGATCAAGCTCGCGCTGAATGTCGGCAACCTCGAGCGGCAACCCGGCGGGACAGCCATCAACCGTACAACCGACCGCCGGGCCGTGTGATTCACCCCAGGTTGTGACCCGAAACACATGACCGAACGTATTTCCGGGCATACGCACTCCCTACTGCATGTTGTTGCAAAAACGCTCAGGCGCGTAATAGCGGGCGATACCAGGATCCGCTACCGAGCCACCGCACCCACCTCAAGCGCGACGTATCATCTCTTTGCCCCAGGCCACAGCTTTCCATTCTGTCCAGACTCGATCGTACACTGCCTTCACCTCACCGGCAATCCGGTTCCAGGTATAGTAGGCGCGGGCCAGCGCGGCGCCACGCGCGGCGCGCAACCGCGAGTCGGCAGGCGAGCGCAAACTGACCAGCAGCGCATTAGCAAGCGCCCCAACATCGCCGGCTGGCACTACCAGACCGTTCAGTTCATGCTGCACTACCTCGGCCAGGCCTCCGGCATCAGAAACGATCACCGGGCAGCCGGCAGCAAAGGCTTCCAGGGCAACGATACCGAACGGCTCGTAGAGTGATGGAAAGACGGCGACATCACCAACAGCGTACAGACGGTCGCGATCTTCGTCGCTGATGAAGCCGAGGAACTCTACCGGAACACCCAGCGCTGCGGCGCGACCTTTCAGCTCATCGCTGGCGCTTCCCGTGCCGGCGACTACCAGGCGGGCCGGCATTTCGGTCACTACCCGCGGCCAGGCCTCCAGCAAAATATGAACGCCTTTTTCGTAAACCAGTCGCCCGACAAAGATAACCAGCGCTTCGTTATCGGCGGCAAATCGACGCCGAAAGGCCACCCATTCAGCCGGCGTGACAAACGGTTGCGGCGGAATATGGACACCGTTGGAAATGACATCGATCTTGTCAGGTGGAGTAGTAAAATAGTCACGGATCTGGCGAGCCATAAAGTGCGAGCAAACTATCACCCGCCAGGCCTCGTACGTCAATCGCCACTCCAGATCATTGATCCGTTGCGATTGATAGCCGTTAATATTGCCGCGCCCGCGCCCGCGTTCAGTGGCATGGATAGTCGCAATCAGGGGCACTCGCCAGAGATGTTTCAGCGCAATCCCGACTTCGGCAGTTAACCAATCGTGAACGTGGATCAGATCAGGTCGCCCGCCGGGAAAGAGGGACTGGGCGGCCTGTTCAAGCTGGCGGCCAGCGTGGTAAACGAGCGTTGGGAAATCATCACTATCGATCGGCGTAATTGCCACCCGACAGACTGCCAATCGATCCTGCTGTTCAAAAGTGACACCGCCGCGCAATTGCGGAGTGATCAACGTGACTTTCACTTCGTGGTCGGTGAGCGCCGGCGCTAAATCGGCTACGTGCCGGCCAAGACCGCCAACGATATGAGGTGGATATTCCCACGAGATTTGCAGTACGTGCATAGGCGCATTATAGCACGCCGCCGGCTAGACCAGCGACTGCACGCGGGCAATCAGGCACTTCAAGTAACGACCCTCAGGAAAACCGGCAGGCACCGGATGATCGAGTGGATGGCCGGCCTCGTAGATGATCTGCGCCCGACGGTGAGCCTGCGCTGCCGCTTCGCCAAGGATGGCGCGAAACTGTTCTGGACCAATTTGGGCCGTGCAACTGGCGCTCACCAGCAGGCCACCCGGCCTGACGCAACGCATACCCAACGCATTGATCCGCACATAAGCGCGCTGAGCGGCATGCTGACTGGCGCGAGCGCGGGCAAAGCTCGGCGGATCGAGGATGACAACATCGAACGTTCGCCCGGCTTTGGCATAACGATCAAGCAGGGCGAAACAATCCTCCGTCTCAAACCGATGGCGTTCCGCCGGCAACCGGTTCAGGGCAATATTGGCCTCTGTCGCCGCGGCCAGGCCACGACCAACATCACAACTGACAACTTCGGCGGCATCACCACGCAACGCATAGATCGAAAAGCCGCCGGTATAAGCAAAACAGTTGAGCACAGTAGCGCCGGCAACCAACCCTTCAACTGCGCGCCGATTGTCACGTTGATCGAGAAAGAGACCTGTCTTCTGCCCGTAGAGCATATCGACCTGAAAGAAGAGGCCGTTCTCTTGCACAACCAGATCGCGCGGCGGCCATTCACCCCAGAGCAGCGCCGGCTGCGCCTCAGTTTCTTCTGACTCGTGAAGTCGTGGCCGTTGCACGATACCGCGTAACTCGGGATCGACCGCGCGCAGCGCGCTTGCAATCACCGGCGCCAGCATCTGCGCGCTCTCGGCATACGCTTGGATGACAGCATAATCACCATAGCGATCGACCACGATACCGGGTAGTCCATCGCCTTCGCCATAGATCCAGCGGTATGCGGTGGTCTGCCCACTATCGCGCAATGGTGCCCGCAATTCCCAGGCTTCCCACACGCGCTCGCGGAACCATGCCTGATCGGGCAAACCATTGCGACTAAAGATTCGCAGGCCGATAGGACTTTGCTCATCATAGAGGCCGTAGACGGTCAGGCCACCGCAGCGCGCGCGCACCCATTGCCCGGAGCGCAACCGTTCCGCGCCGATGAGATGATTGCGGTAGACCCACGGATGCCCTTGTTGCAACCGCGAACGGATAGATGGATCGATAGCAATATCGGCAACTGACGGCATACGCACCAGCTCTTCAAGGTAACATTCCGCCGGGCTTAGATGGTTGCCCCACTTGGCACACAGCCATCGGCAGGGAAGGAGTCGGGCTGTGCGCGAGGACGGATAGCGACATTGCGCCCAATCCGCGTGCCAGGTGGAATGTGCGCTTTCAAACCAACCAGTGTCAGACCGGTATTCAGACGTTCGGGAGTTTCCGCATTTGGCGTATTGTCGTCACCTTCGCCGACCCGCGCCCCTTCACCGATCCGCACCCCTTCATCGATGATACAACGGTCAAGGATCGCATTCGACTCAATGACCGCGTCACCAAGCACAACCGAATCGCGCACTACTGCGCCTGGCGCCACCACGACACCCGGCGAAAGCACTGAACCGATAACCGTACCGTATACGCGACAACCATCGCTCAGCAGACTGTTTTGAACCCGCGCCTGCGCGCCAATCTCGGCGCCCGGTCGGTCTGAACTCACTGTGTGAATCACCCATTCGGGATCGTACAGATCGAGCGCCGGCGTCTCGGCCAGCAGAGCCAGATTGGCTTCGTAATAGGCCTGCACAGTGCCGACATCGGCCCAATAGCCTTGAAAATTGTAGGCATAAGCGCGCGCATTCTGCACAATCTGCGGCAGTAGATGACGACCAAAATCAACCGCATCGGTAGAGCGGAGCAGGTCGATCAAAAATTGCTTCCGAAACACGTAGATTCCCATCGAAGCCAGGTTTGAATCGGCCCGCCGCGGCTTCTCGACAAAGCGATCGACCCGGCCATCGCTTCCGACCGACACAATCCCATAGCGATGAGCATCGTGTGGACTGATACTGCGCACTGCCATCGTCAGATCTGCCGCTCGCTCTTCGTGCAATTCTAGCAGTGGTCGATAATCCATCTTATAAATGTGATCGCCGGCGAGTAACAACACTGCATCGACTGGCTGATCTTCAACCACATCGAGATTGTAGCGCACGGCATCAGCCGTGCCTCGTTGCCATCCACCACCGGCAGGTGTTGGTGATGGGTGGAGCAGGCGCAAACCACCTTGCGCGCGGTCGAGATCCCACGGGCGACCCACGCCGAGATGCGCATGCAACGAGCGAGGACGGTATTGGGTCAACACGGCGACGTTGTACAGGCCCGAATTAACACAATTCGAGAGGGCAAAATCGATAATTCGGTACTTCCCGCCAAACGGCACTGCCGCTTCGGTGCGTTCGGCGGTAAGCACGCTCAATGCCGGCGAATCGCCCCCGGCCAGGATCATCACCAATGTGCGTATCATAACGACTCCATTATCGCAACAGCGGTTAGCGTAGCGCGCCAACGTGCTCAGTTCCTGTCAAACGCTCGCGGTCAGATCGTCTCTCCCGACGGCACATCACCGGCAGGAAAATCTTCCGCATTACGGTCGGCATTGATCACCACATTGCGACCGATGGTGATGCCGGCAGGTATGTGCGCCGCTTTGCCAACCACTGTTACGCCACTGTTGAGCTTATCGGGTTGCTTGCGGTTGGGCACGGTCAGATCATCGCCGAAACCAAGCCGGGCGCCGTGTCCAACCACAACTTTCTTATCGACGATCACCCGATCGAGTACTGCCCCTGGCCCGATCCAGGTATCGTTCATAACCACGCTATCACGCACAATTGCCCCTGGCGAGACATACACCCCCGGTGACAGCACTGAATGGGTAACAGTGCCGCGAATAGTGCAGCCATTGCAAATGATCGACTGCGTGACCCGAGCCTGCGGCCCGATCTTGGCTGGTGGACGCTCTTCGCTACGAGTGCGGATTGGCCAGGTCGGATCGAACAGGTCAAATTCGAGCGTCGGATCGAGAAGCTGCATACTCGTTTCCCAATACGACTGAATTGTGCCGACATCGACCCAATAACCTTTGAAACGATGGGCAAAAACCCGGTCATTAGACACCATTGCCGGAATGACATCCTTGCCGAAATCGATCCGCGGCTTTTCTGGGCTACCCTCGGAAAGCCGCTGAATCAGAATATCGGCGTTAAAGACGTAGATACCCATTGACGCCAGATTTCCTTTATCGCGAGCTTTGGGTTTCTCGGTAAACTCAACGATCCGATCGTGTTCATCGGTCGTCATGATCCCGAAGCGATCGGTCTCCTCAAGTGGCACTTCCATTACCGCGACGGTCAGATCGGCGCGTTTGCGCAGATGGGTGTCGATGATGTCGTTATAATTCATTTTGTAGATATGATCGCCAGAAAGCACTAACACCAGATCGGCGCGCCGCTCCTGGATGTAGTTCAGGTTCTGGTAGATCGCATCGGCTGTGCCCCGGTACCATGACTCATCACGCCGCCCCTGGTACGGTTGCAACAACCGTACCCCACCGCGCGCGCGGTCGAGATCCCAAGGCTTGCCGATGCCGATGTGTTCGTTGAGCGAATGAGGCCGGTATTGCGTCAAAACTGCCACATCAAAGATTCCAGAATTGACGCAATTCGAGAGGGTAAAGTCGATAATGCGAAACTTCCCGGCGAAGGGCACCGATGGTTTGGCGCGCTTTTCTGAGAGCACACTCAGGCGAGTGCCTTCGCCGCCTGCCATGATCATCGCTACAATACGCATACGCCTCCCGTATCTGTCATACATCCGGCTGCATGGCCGATTGTACTCGCAAGCGAGCAATCGCGCAACGCGGGATGAACGGCTATCCAACCCAAACCGATTTGCTACCGCTTATCTTCGTTGCTCACGCGCAAGAGTTGTGCAATTGCCGCTCAAATACCTGCAACTACGACCTGGATGCATTGCCGCAGTCTGCTATCATAGAGCTACAAATAGCTTCATATCCTCAGGAGTGCCATCATGACCGTTTACCCCAATCCAACCCAACCACCAGCAACCGGATGGTTGCGTTGGACAGTGGTCGGCGTGGCGATCCTGTTGTTGACCGTTCTGCTCAGTTGCATGTTATTCGGTTTTGGTGGCTGGCGCCTCCTTAGTGGATTGTTTGGCGAGACCCAGGCGATCGAGCAGGTTGTCATGCAATTTATGGCAGCCGGTCTGCGCAACGATAGTGACACTGCGCTGGCGCTGTTTGCCGATTCGCCGGAGACTACCATCACGCGCCGCGATCTCGAACGACTCTTCGCGGATCGCCAGCGCTTTCGCGCAGTCAGCGGCATTTCCATAACCCAAATTCGGATTACCAGCACGCTTGAAGGTAGCAGCGCCAGTATTAGCGGTAGACTCAACTATGTTGACGGTTCTCAACCACAACCGTTTTCAGCCCGCTTGCTTAAGGAGAATGACCGATGGCGCTTGACCTGGATCGATTTGCGCTGAGTTCCCTTGATTCCTGCGGATGAGAGGAGGCCCAAGCTGAAACCGGCAGCGTAGCGCGCCCTGACATCAGCCCAGGCCAGGAGATAGAAGCAGGAGGCACGCGATGTTTCACACTATCCTCGTCCCACTCGATGGCTCGCCGGTTGGCGAACAAGCGCTGGCTGCCGCTGCGCGACTGGCGCGCGCGGTCAATGCAACCATCCATTTGGTGCATGTGCATTATCCCAATTCACTCACGCCAATCGTGATCGAGACGCTACCCATTATCGATGCCGATTTACAATCACTGGCCGCCGAGCACGAACGGTATTATCTTAACCAGATTGCCAGCTCACCAACGCTCGCAGGCATCTCGACAGTTGTGACACGACTTGAAGGCTCGGTCGCCGAGAGCCTGGCCGCTCATGCTGAGGCTATCCAGGCAAATTTGATCGTTATGACAACCCACGGCTGGAGCGGTTTTGAGCATTTCTGGCTCGGCAGCGTCGCGGAAGCGCTGCTTCGCCTGACTCATACGCCGCTCTGGCTGATGCGACCGGGCGAACCGGCGCAACGAGCAGCTCAGCCGCTGCGTCGCATTCTGGTGCCGCTTGACGGTTCAGAACGATCTGAGCAGGTGTTGCCCCATGCACAGGCACTGGCTGCGATTGATGAGGCGCGCCTGATACTCGTCCGCATCATCAATCGCCAATCCCGCCGAAGCGCAACGGCAGGAGCGGATCCAAGACAGGAGGCAGAAGCATACTTATCCACAGTGGCAGCCCGACTTGAGGCGCAAGGTGTGCCAACTGACATTGCGGTTGGCAGCGCCGACCAACCGGCGCGCGCTGTACTCTCGCTCAGCCGTGAATTGCAGGTTGATGCGATTGCGCTGGCAACGCGCGGGCAAGGTGGCTGGCAGCGACTGATGGTCGGCAGTACTGCTGACAAAGTGATTCGCGCCAGCCCGATCCCGGTGCTGGTCGCGCGGCCTTGATGGCATCGCGCGCACAGACTCCTTCCTCAGCGCCGGCGTGTCACTCAGGCGCCGGCGCGCAAATGAATGACCGGATCGCCAACCCGCACTTCGCCTTCGCTGATCACTCGCGCATAAAGGCGGCTCCAGCCGGGGTAGAGGCGTTGACTGATGCGACTGAACCAGCCGCGTTGAAACGAGCCGGCAATCGTGTTGCACGGCGTGGTATATTCGGTAATTTCGAGTTCAACCCATGCGCCGATCAGCAAGCGGTCACCGATGGCGATTTGATCCCAATCGAGACCGCCGATGGTGAGATTCTCGCCAGTTGTGCCCGGCGCAATCGGGTGACCTTCCGCCTGAAGCGCAGCAATGCGCTCGGCTGAATAGAGTGATACGGCGCGCCGCGGCCCGCCGTGATGCTCTCGATCACGCTGGCGATCGCCGCGCGCGCCATCAATTGTGATCTCGACGGCAGGAACGGCATATTTGGGCACACCACCGTTTGGATTAACGTTGATCTGAACAACATGACCTTGAGGATGGGCTGATTTCATGCATTTACTCCCTGTTCAAATCGGTCACACTCGCCTATCATATCAAATCACCAGCTTCATTGTCTGCTGATGGACTGTCGGCAAGGAAATATCTTATGGAGTCCCCTCCTCACCACGAACAATCATCGCCGGCTCCCACTACGGTTGTCGAGCCAGGTTTCGATCAGAGACTGGTTCAGGCAGAGTCAGTTGCTGCGTCAGTATCGCCACGCCGATCACACTGGAATTGGCGCGCGATTGGGCAACGACTGGCCTATGCTGTCGCAGGCATTCTGGTGTTTGTGTTAGCCCTGGAACTGCTCAAACGCGGCGCTGCCGGCTATGGGCACATTCTGGTCGGCTGGCTGAATGTTAACTCAGCGATGAGTGCCCTCGGTTTTGGCTGGCTACTGGCCTATATCTTTCTGAGCGGGTCACCCGTAGCAGCAGTTGCGGTAACATTTTTTGCTTCAGGCACTATCGACGGCCTGCAAACCTTAACCATGATTACCGGCTCGCGGTTAGGAGCCTCCTTTATCGTGCTGTTTGTTGGCTTTATCTACCATCTTCGCGGTCATCGACGCGCAGCCAGCGTCTCGATCGGCGTACTGGCGTTGCTGACCACTGCCGCAATCTACTTGCCGGCACTGGCGTTAGGATACTGGCTGCTTAGCTCACAATGGGTGGGGATTGTGCATGCCAGCGCCAGCAGTCCGTTAAGTTCGGTCATTGACCTCTTCATCGATCCGATAGTGGCGTTCATCGCCAGGATGGCGCCAGAGTGGTTATTGCTGGTGATCGGCGCCTTAACGTTGCCTGGCGCATTTAGTCTGCTTGACCGCAGCATTCCCGATATTCCCGGCGGTCAGAGCGTATTCGGTCACGCCGGGCAGTTACTCTACCGGCCTCTGGCAATGTTTCTCCTCGGCGCCGCGATTACCTCATTTACCCTATCGGTCTCGGTCTCGCTATCAATGCTGGTACCGCTGACGGTACGCGGTGTTATCCGGCGCGAAAATGCATTACCATACATTATGGGCGCAAACATTACCACGTTTATCGACACACTGATCGCGGCATTGATTGTCGGCGGTTCGGCAGCCTTTACCATCGTGCTGATCGAGATGGTTTGTGTCACCTTCTTCTCATTGCTGGCGTTGCTCTGCTACCGACCTTTCGCCCGAACGTTGCTCGAATTGCAAGAATTTATTGTTCGTTCGCCGCTTCACCTGACCGGATTTCTCGCTATCGTCTTGATCGTGCCCCTCGCGCTCTTGTTCATACGCTGATAATGATGGTAGCGGTAAGTGTAAGTGTACGTTTGCCAGCCAGAAAAGCCTCTACGCTTGCCACTGCCCTACGAAAAAATTGCCTATGCATCTTGCCCTTTACGTTGGACGAGGCCTGCAACGAGCCGACTTGATAACTTTCGCCATGCCATTGATTGGCGCGCTTGCCGATCGGTTAACCCTGATTGCGCCAATCAACGAAGCTACAGTGCTGGCTGACGCTATTGCCCGACTTCAACCTGAGCCTCACGTTCAGGTCCGGCACTGGTGCCAGGAGCGTCACTTCACCACGGCAATCCTGTCAGCCACCCAACACGAGCGGCCAGACCTCCTGATCATCCCGGCCTTTACCTCAGGGTCAACGCCAATGAACTGGTTGCAACGACGGCTTGAATTTAACCTGCTCAGCTCATTGTCGATGCCCTTCTTGCGCGTTCATGGCCGCGTCACCCCGGTTCGCCAGATCGCGCTGGCCAGCGCCGGCGGCGCCCAATCATTGCGCAGCGTACCGCTGATTGGTCGGCTGGCGCGGGCATGGCAGGCAGAAATAACCATCGTGCACGTCTCTTCGCAAGAACTGGTCTACTTTGACGGTTTTGCTACTTCACCGATCACCGAAGAACACGCTCTGCGCATTGATCAGAACACTAGCGCGATCTTGGAACAACTTGTGGCTGACTTCCGCCAGCAAGAAGTGCCGGCGCGCTTGCAGATCCTGAACGGGCTGGTTGAAGAGACAATCATCGCCGAATGCCACCATTACGATGTGCTAGCCATTGGCAGTCACCAGCCCGAGCCGGATCAGAGCCTGCCGCCAGGAAGCTGGCTACGCCTGTTGCAACGACTCTCGCTCCAGGATGTAACCCGCGATCTGCTTGATCGCAGTCCAATCCCGGTTTTGGTAACATAAAAACCCGCGAATCCACATCGATCGTTATTAGTTCTTAACGATGAGGTTGCGCTTTGCATCGTTTTCGCGACAGTCAGGTGTGAACTGACAATGGTATAATAGGGCAATCATGTTGTTTCTCTTGCATAGATTGTGCATACTCGCAGAGGAGGATCGCTGTGGGCTACGAAGCCGTCTATCGCCGATCGATCGAAGACCCGGAAGGTTATTGGGCCGAGTTCGCCACTGAGCTTCATTGGTTCAAACCGTGGGACAAAGTGCTCGACAACAGCAATCCGCCCTTCACCCGCTGGTTTGTTGGCGGCGAGACCAATCTCTGCTATAACGCGGTCGATCGTCACGCGCTGGGGGGCAAACGCGGACAGGCTGCATTAATCTGGGAAAGCGCTGAAACAGGGCAGTCACGCACGCTGACCTACTTCGAACTGTATCGTGAAGTCAATCGGTTAGCCGGACTCTTCCATAATCTCGGCGTGCGCAAAGGTGACCGGGTAATCATCTATATGCCGATGGTGCCGGAAGCTATCTTCGCAATGCTGGCCTGCGTCCGCCTCGGCGCGATCCATTCGGTGGTCTTTGGCGGCTTCTCAGTGACCTCGCTGGCATCGCGGATTGACGATGCGGAACCGGTCTTGATCGTGACTGCCGATGCTGGCATGCGTAAAGGCCAACCAGTGCCCCTCAAAGAGGTGGTGGATAAAGCTCTCGCCGAAGCCAACACCGATAGCGTGCGCGATGTGCTGGTCTTGAATCGGGGCATCATTCCGGTTGAGTTGCAGAAGGGCCGCGATCTCGACTGGTATGAGCAACTGGCTAAGCGGGGCGAACGTTATGTCGAACCGGCTCGAATGGCCAGCACCGATCCGTCCTACATTCTGTACACTTCAGGCACCACCGGCAAACCGAAAGGTGTTGTGCGCGATACCGGCGGCTACATGGTAGCGCTCTATGCCAGTATGAGCACTATCTACAACTGCGGCGACGGCGATGTCTTCTGGAGCACCAGCGACATCGGCTGGGTCGTTGGCCATTCGTACATCGTTTACGCTCCTCTGCTGAAGGGTGTGCCCACCGTCGTCTTCGAAGGCCGACCCGATCACCCCGATCCCGGCGTCTGGTGGCGCGTGATTGAGAAGTATGGCGTTACCCATGTCTTTACTGCGCCAACGGCCCTGCGCGCGCTGCGCAAGTTCCCCGAACAATGGATGCGCGACGCCGACATTAGCTCGCTGAAGATCCTGTATGCCGCCGGTGAACCTCTCGATGCCCCCACGTATGAATGGGCAACCAATGCGCTCGGCGTGCCGGTAATTGACCACTACTGGCAGACTGAAAGTGGTTGGCCGATGGTTACCAATCCGGTCGGTGTCGAACTGCTGCCGATCAAACCCGGCTCGCCGACTAAACCGGCCTTCGGCCATCGCCTTGAGGTGGTCGATGCTGATGGCAATCGGGTTCCTCCCGGCGAGAAGGGCTTTCTCGTTGAGCATGGGCCGTTGCCGCCAGGCACCTTGCTAACGCTCTGGAATGATGATGAGCGGTTTGTGAAGGGCTACTGGGGCCACTTCAAAGATAAACTGCTCTACATGACCGGCGACTACGCGATTCAAGACGAAGACGGCTATCTCTTCATGCTTGGCCGCGCCGACGAGGTGCTCAACGTCAGCGGTCACCGTCTTGGCACCCGCGAAATCGAAGAGGTCGTCTCGGCGCACCCGGCAGTGGCTGAAGCGAGCGTGATCGGCGTGCGTGATGAGCTGAAGGGTGAAGACGTGCTGGTCGTAGCCGTGCTCAAACAACACATCACGCCGCAGATGCAAGATGAGATTGCCAATGAGATTCGCCAGCTCGTGCGTGAACGGATCGGCCCGATCGCTACCCCCAAAGCGGTGCATTTCGTGAGTATGCTGCCCAAGACGCGATCGGGGAAGATTATGCGCCGCGTGATTCGGGCCGTTTACCAGGGCGACAACATTGGCGATCTGAGCACCATCGAAGACGATGCCACGGTCGATATGGTGCGCGAAGCGATCGAGCTGCTCCGCGGCGATCTCTAACAACAAGCGTGCCAACCGGTCGGCGCATCTCATTGCCTCAACAGTGCGATGCGCCGACAAACAGTTTGCGCAAAACTTTACCGTATCTTTAATCTCAGCTCACAATTCTTCGCTATCGTGAAAATATCCACAGAGTATCGGTTTGACATAGCGGCGCGGCCCCGCCTATAATTCGTTGTATCCGCTGTCACAACCCATTGCCGCGCAAATTCGCAACAAGGAGGTTCGATCTATGACCGAGACCCGCGACGTGGCGCTGCCCGACACCAGCGAGATGTACTACCCCGACCCGACGCTTGTTGAGCAATCGAACGTGATGGCTTACGCTCGCAGCAAAGGTTTCAATTCCTACGATGAGCTGTACCAGTGGTCGATTACTCATCGCGAAGAGTTTTGGGCTGATATGGCCAGCCAGTTGGAGTGGTTTCAGCCCTGGGAGAAGGTGCTCGATGAGAGCAACAAGCCGTTCTACAAGTGGTTTGTCGGCGGCAAGACCAATATCGTGTACAACGCGATCGATCGCCATCTCAAGACCTGGCGCAAGAATAAGCTGGCCTTGATCTGGGAAGGCGAGGATGGCAGCCAGCGCACGTACTCCTACTACCAGCTCAACTACGAGGTGTCACGGATCGCCAACGTGCTGAAGAGCATGGGCGTTAAGAAGGGCGATATCGTCACCATCTACATGCCTCGCATCCCTGAGTTAATGTTTAGTATGCTGGCCTGCGCCAAGATCGGCGCCGCGCACAGCGTGGTGTACGGCGGTTTCTCGGAGGCAGCGCTGGCCGATCGGCTGGCCGACGCCAAGAGCAAGGTGCTGATTACTGCCGACGGCGGTTACATGCGCGGTAAAGTGGTTGAGCTGAAGAAGATTGTCAACGAAGCCCTCTCCCGCACGCCGACGGTGCAAACCTGTCTCGTCTTCCGCCATACCAATCACGGCGTCCCAATGGAGCAAGGCCGTGATTTCTGGATGCACGATCTGCTCGGTCTGCCGATCGCCAATGGCAATTGCCCAACCGAAGAGATGGACGCCGAGGATATGCTGTTTATCCTCTATACTTCGGGCACGACCGGCAAGCCCAAGGGAGTAGTGCATACCCACGGCGGTTACATGGTGGGTACGTATACCACTCTCAAGTTTGTCTTTGACATCAAGGATGAAGATCGCTACTGGTGCGCCGCCGATCCAGGCTGGATTACCGGTCACTCGTTCATCGTCTATGCGCCACTGATCAACGGCGCTACCTCGTTTATGTACGAAGGCGCTCCCAATTATCCCTATCCCGACCGCTGGTGGAGCATGGTCGATAAACACGGCATTACCATTCTGTATACCGCGCCGACTGCAATCCGCGGTTTGATGCGCTTTGGCGACCTGTGGCCCTCACGCCACAACCTCAGCACCCTTCGCTTGCTCGGCTCGGTCGGCGAACCGATCAATCCTGAAGCCTGGAAGTGGTTTTACGAGAAGATCGGCCACAATCGCTGCCCGATCATGGATACGTGGTGGCAGACTGAAACCGGCCACTTTATGATCACACCGACGCCAGCGGTGCCACTCAAGCCCGGCTCGGCTACGCGCCCCTTCCTTGGCGTTGAAGTCGATGTCGTACACGAAGACGGTAGCCCCTGCGCGCCGGATGAGGATGGTTTGCTGGTGATCAAGAATCCCTGGCCGGGTATGATGCGCACCGTGCTCAACGATCCGCAGCGTTACGTCGAAGGTTACTGGCAGAAGGTGCCGCCGTACTACGCTGCCGGTGACAGCGCGCGCAAAGACAAAGACGGCTATATCTGGGTGATCGGTCGCCTCGATGACGTGATTAAGGTGTCGGGTTACCGGTTGGGTACCGCCGAAGTCGAGAGCGCTCTGGTCAGCCACCCGGCAGTGGCCGAAGCCGCCGCAATTGGCCTACCGCACGAGGTCAAGGGCAACGCCATTCACGCCTTCGTGATCTTGCGCGCCGGTTACGAGCCAGGCCACGATCTCGAAGAGAAACTGCGCGCCCATGTCGGCCATGAACTCGGCCCGATTGCGCGGCCCGACTCGATCACCTTCGTCACTTCGCTGCCCAAGACACGCTCAGGCAAGATTATGCGCCGCGTGCTGCGCGCGCGCGCCCTCGGTCTGCCCGAAGGCGATGTGTCTACCCTCGAAGAATAAGGAACTAGCCGTTCCTGCGCGAAGAGACGCGCTATGGCGCGTCTCTTCGGATTCACGAGCCAGAGGCAATGGCGCTCACTACGGATCCCTCACCCACACCTGTCCTGACAATCGCGCCCGGTAGGTTGTTTGCCCGTTTTCCTGGCCGATCTGCTCCGGCACACCTATACCTGTGTAGACCGGTGGAACATTCTCGTTGATCTGCGCCCTGGCGCCGTACTCACGCAGCACACGTTCGCGATAAGCCTGGCGAAATGCCTCGCGCAGTGTCGCTTCATCGGTGCCATCGGGCACCGTCACTTCCAGATCGTATACAATCGTTTGCAACTGGCCGCTGAGCGAAGAGTTTGGGCTGATACCACTCAGGATGGGCGCGATAAACGGCTCAGCCCACGCTGGCCGGGTGATCAGCACATAACCGCTCAACAGCGTGAGCGCAATCAGCGCCAGCAAAATGAGCGTGGTTACGATCTGCCCGATTGAGCGACGGGCCGGTTGAACCGGCGGCGCCGAAATGGGTGTGGCCGGTAGGTTTGGCCGCGCCACCTTTGCCGGTGGGGTGGCCGCAGCCGACGGTGATGGCGCAGGAGCCGGTTGCGCCACCTTTGCCGGTGGGGTGGCCGCAGCCGACGGTGATGGCGCAGGAGCCGGTTGCGCCACCTTTACCGGTGGGGTGGCCGCAGCCGACGGTGATGGCGCAGGAGCCGGCACTGACGCAGTCGGCGGCGAGCCCGATGCCGAACGAGCAGGCATCGGCGCGGCAACTGACGGCGCAACCCGCACCTGAACTGGCTGCGCCTGCGGTTGCGCCGTTGGGATGAGCGCAGCGCGAAACTCTTCCATCGTGGCGAAACGATCTTTTGCCACCTTCTGCAACGCCTTCTCGAGCGCAGCGCTCACCCGTTCGGAGATAGATGGCTCCAGCGACCGCGCTGGCGGAAACGAGAACGGCATCTCTCGGGTCGGATCACGCCCGGTCAGCAGATGGTGCAGCGTCGCTGCCAGCGCATAGATGTCGGATTGCGGTGTTGCCAGTCCCTGGTACTGCTCAGGCGGCGCATAACCCGGCGTGCCGATCTGCGTGCCACGTTCGGTAGGCTTGAACAGCTTGGCTATCCCGAAATCGATCAGCTTGACATCGCCACTCGGCTCAACCATCACATTCGAGGGCTTCATGTCGCGATAAACCAGCCCTTTACCGTGCAGATAGCCGAGCACATCACAAATCTCATCGGCCCAGCGCAACACTCGTTGCTCGTCGATTCGCCCCTCGCGTTCGAGAATCTGCTCAAGATCTTCGCCACGGATAAAATCCATGGTCAGGTAGTGGCGGCCCTCATCGGTAAAATGGCTATAGACCCGCGGAATGCGCGGATGACGCAGTTGTTGCAGCAATTCGGCTTCAGCATTGAACCGTTCAACGGCTTCAGCCCGCTCCTTCGGATCGACAAACCGGTCGAGCATCTCTTTGATTGCATACACTCGACCGTGCTGATCAATCCCCTCGTAAACCGCACCCTGTCCACCACGCTTGATAATCCGGGTAATCACATAGCGCCGATCATCGGTCGGCTGATCGTTGTTCAGCACGACATCGTGACCGCAATGCTGACAAAATTTTGCTCGCCGCAGGTTCTGCTTATGGCAGATCGGACAGAGGATTTCGGTCACCTCAGCCATAACACTCCATGTTGTGGTAGACGGCGAGCGTTGGGTTGCCATCGTTGCTTGCGCCTCACGTTCAAGCAGCTAACCGAAACTAATCTATCGGATCATACGCAATTGGCGGCAACAAAGTTGCAGTTCAGAGACTGCAAGCAACGATTTAGGCTGTGACCGCAGTCATGGGGCTACCGGTGAACGCGCGCCACAGGACCCAGATCAAAGAAAATTCTTTGCCCGATAGCCCAACCACCCTAGCGCCCCCGGATCGTCACGCCAGTTGGGGCGAACCTTCACCCACAAATCGAGATAGACCGTCCGTCCCAGCATCCGTTCAATCGAAGCGCGCGCCGCGCTACCGATCTTCTTCAGCATACTACCACCGGCGCCGATCAGGATGCCCTTCTGGCTCTCTTTCTCGACATTGATCGTCATGCGAATATAGGTAGCGGTCTCTTTTTCCAGCCACTCTTCAACTTCGACCGCGATTGCGTGCGGCACCTCTTGTTGCAGATAGAAGAGCGCCTTTTCTCGCACAAATTCAGCAGCAAGCTGTTGCTCGCTCTGATCGGTAATCTGATCAAGTGGATAGAGTGGTGGCCCGGCGGGCAGCCGCGCGCTGATTTCACTCAGCAAAGCCGCCAGCCCTAAGCGACGACGCGCCGAGATGGCAATCTCCATTTCCCACTGCCCCAACTCACGATAGGCAGGCAGGTAATTGGCGCCGGGTTGAAGCGGTTTCTGATCAACTTTATTGAGAACGAGCAATTTATGGCCGCGCGCGCGCTGAACCTGCTGCGCAATCATGCGGTCGAGACGACTCGGCGGCTGGCTAATATCAACCATAAAACAGATCACATCGGCGTTGGGCAGAGTGCGTTCGGCCAGCTCGACCATCAATTTGCCCAACCGGTGATCTGGTTCGTGAATACCGGGAGTATCGATAAAGATAATCTGCTCACCAGGTCGCGTCAAAATACCGCGCACCGGCACCCGCGTAGTCTGAGGTCGTGGCGAAACGATAGCCACCTTTTCTCCCAACAAAGCATTGAGCAGCGTGCTTTTGCCGACGTTTGGCTTGCCTACCAGCGCGACAAACCCCGACCGCCATTGTTCAGGCGGAATCTCCGGCGCCGTTTCGGTCGCAACCTCGTCTGTCGTTTCGTCAGAAGGGTTCAGTGGCGGCCCAAAGACGACCGGCCCTTCACCATCGACTGGCTCATCATCGAAGGGCACCATCCACGGCGTCAGGCGAGCTAATCGTTCCGGCGCGCGCCACTCATCGGGCAATAGCAACTCTATCCCCAGAACCAGATCGTCATCATCGAGATCGAGAACGGCGATCTCGTCGAGTTTGACCACCTCTGCCGGCTCTTCGTCAGCAATCCGAATATAAAGATGGCCATGCTCGCCATCGAGCCAATTGTGCGACCCTTCAAGCGCCAGCTCAAGCTGACTGAGGATCACATCATCGTCGAGGTCGATCCGGCAACCAATAATAGCCCCTTGCGCATCGAGCAGCAAATGCGCCGGATACTCCATCACCACAGTCGCCTCGCCTGCGGTCAAATCGGTAAAGTAGAGATAAAGCGTTCCAACGTCTGGATCAAGCGAACAATATTTCATGCGACTATCCTTGCGAACCGAACGCCACCTCGCCGGTCGCCGGCTCAGACTGCGCAGCAACAACCGGTCGATCGGTATCGGATGGCGGTTCGAGCTGATCGGTCAACTTCCGATACACATAACTGAGCAAAATCCTGATCACGGCAGCGATTGGGATCGAGATAAACAGACCAAAAGCGCCGGCGAGCGCGCCGCCGGCCAGAATGGCAAAGATCACGACACCCGGATGCAGGCGTACCAGCGGTCCCATCACGTTTGGAATGATAAAGTGATCTTCAATCTGGCGCAACACGAAATAGATCACCCCTAACAGCACAGCCAGCGCCACATTCGAGAGCCCGAATGGCGTCACCGGTTGAAACAGCGCCACAGTCATCGCAATCCCCGCTGCCGACCATGGGCCGATAATCGGCAAAATTTCGAGCACCCCTGACGCGACGGCAATCACCAGCGCATAGGGCACCTGTAAAATCGAGAGCGGAATATATAGCAACACCGACATAATCACAATCAAAATCAACTGACCGCGAATATAAGCGCTAAACACCCGATCGATCTGATAACCGAGATGGCCAATCTCACGCCGGTATGGCGGCGGGATCAGATTGCGGGCCCAGGCCTTCAATTGAGGCGCCTGCAAGAGCAAATAGAACGTAATGATCAGATAGACCAACAGATAAATAACACTTTCGAGAGCTGAAAAGACAATTTTCGGCACATTACCGCTTAGCCAACCGGCCATATCGCGGATCAATCCGATCACTTGCGCCTCAAGTGGAGCCAGACTAATCACAAAATCGCCCAGCTCAACCGACTGATTCTGTTCAAAAAAGATCGTCAACTCGCGAATAATTACCGGCGCGCTGGCAGCCAGATCGCGGCTCTGCTGAACAATTCGCGGCCAGAGAGCGGTAAACAGGGCATACAACGCCAGGCCAACCACGACATAGAGCACGATAATCCAGATCGCGCGACCGATATTTGTGCGACGGTGTAGCCAGCCGATTAAAGGATTAAACAGATAAGCGGTAATAATCGCCCCGATAAACGGCGGCAAAATGTGGGTCACTCCTATCAGCAACAGGATCGTCAGCGCAACAACGATAGCGCTGCTGATCCACTTAGCCTGATACGAAAAGCGGATTGGTCGCGATTCGGCATCCATGATACGTCTTTCCCATCATGATAATGACAGAGGCTTCGCCTGACCTGCCAGGCCACGGTCGCCAACACAGCGACGCATCGCTTCAGTTCTGGCAGCACTGTATGGAATAGAGAATACAGAAACGGGCGACGAATCACCTGTGATGTGATTCGTTGCCCTTCATTATAGCGAGAAAGGCGAACAGCGCCGCTACCGGTGAGAAGATTGATCGGTGGCGCGACGCAGCGGCACATCGGCTTTGAGCAGATCGTGCGCCTCACCCCGACTCAGGGTCACCTCGATCTGATCAGCATCGATAGCCGGCAAGTAGCGCTTGAGCACCTCGGCCAGATCGGCTTTCATCTGCGCCATCATTTCAGGCGTGAGTTTATAGCGATCATCGATCAGCACCGTCAACAGCCGTTGTTTGGCCAGCTCGGCGCTTGAGTCGCGTTTTCGACCAAAGAGGCCGTTGAGGAATGACACAGACACTCCTTTCGCTACGTTCGTCGCCGCCCAAACAGACCGAGCAAGCGATCAAGCATCCCCTGCTGGTCAGGAATCGCCATCACCGGAACATCTTCACCGGCCAGACGCTGGGCAATATTAATATAGGCCCGCCCGGCAAGCGAACTGGGATCGTAGACTGCCGCTTCACCACGATTGGTTGCAATAACGATAGTCTCATCTTCAGGCACAATGCCGAGCAGCGAAATCGCCAGCAACTCGAGCACATCTTCAACTGAGAGCATCTCGCCACGGCTGACCAGCCGCGGTTTGATGCGATTGATCACAAGGGACGCCGGGCCTTTCTCGGCGGCTTCAACGAGACCAACGATCCGGTCAGCATCGCGCACTGCCGACACTTCAGGGGTGGTAACGATAATCACCTCATCGGCTCCGGCGATAGCATTGCGAAAACCGGCTTCGATCCCGGCGGGACTATCGATCAACACATAATCGAACTCAGCGCGCAACTGATTGGTCAAATCGATCATTTGCTGCGCGTTAACCGCATCTTTATCACGGGTTTGAGCGGCGGGTAGCAGGCACAACTCAGGCAGACGCTTATCTTTGATTAACGCCTGCCGCAACCGGGCCCGCCCTTCAACCACATCAACCAGGTCGTAGACAATGCGATTTTCGAGCCCCATCACCACGTCAAGGTTACGCAGGCCAATATCGGCATCTACGACAGCGACACGCGCACCCCGCATTGCCAGCGCCGTACCCAGATTAGCAGTGGTCGTCGTCTTGCCAACGCCCCCTTTGCCCGACGTGACGGTAATGACTCGCCCCATATCACCCCGCTAACGCTTGAATGCTTCCCATCCATCAACGACAATCTCGCCAGCGACGACGCGCGCAAACTCTGGCCGCCTGACTTCATTGCGCTCCGGCGCGCGCGCAATCAGATCAGCAATCCGTAACTGGGTCGGCGTAAGTTCAAGCGCGCAGATGATCGCGTTACTATCGCCTAACGCGCCAGCATGTACCATGCCACGCAAGCGCCCCCAGACTACCACACTCCCACCGGCAATGATCTCGGCGCCCGGATTGACATCACCGATCAAGGTGATATGGCCGGTATGGCGCAGCACCTGACCCGAGCGTAGCGTTCGGATAACCAGCAACGCTTCTGGTTCACCTGCCGCGACCGACCCGGTATAGCGCGGCAATGGTCGCGCCGCTAGACCAGCCGAGCGCGCTGCCGCGCGGGTAACCCGTTCGGATGAATCAACGGCGGTCGCCTGCACACCGTGTTGACGCATCAGGGTCAGTATTTCATCGAGCTGAGCGGGTGAGACCTCGCGTTCACCGAGATCAATCACCAGACTGGCACCGTGAAAGAAACCGCGCCGCTCGCTTAAATGCTGATCGAGCCAGCTCAACAGATCCGGCCATGCAGCGCTGGCATCTAAGCGAAGTCGTAATCCATCACGGCCACCTTTAATGCTGATCAGATCGCTCATTGCCATGCTACTAGATAGAACGTATGATTGCGAGGAATTATAGCATAGCCATGGCATGTTGTCGCGATTCTTGCCGATCATGTTGCTTACAAGCAATGAGAGAAGGCGATAAGGATTGAACGATCGGGATGCTTGATGTCCGTTCCGGGCAGACATGGCGCCTTCATGCGATCATTGCCCAGGCGCGCCGGATCCTGCCTGGGTCGCTTACGGTGGTTAATGGGATCGGTGGTGAGAAGTGACCAATTTGGGCGCGCGCATTGCAAAGAGAAGGTTTTATTGAACCGTGATTGTTCGCCGTTAACAATTGTTACCCACCATGCTTACGCTTTTAGTTTGCGCGAGTGCTGGCCGGTGCAGGCTGCGAGTCTGTCGCAACAGGAGTGCCACTTCGCGGGTCAGATCTATGATGAAAACTTGCGCACTTCGGGCGTGGTTATGCAAGGGGTTCAGTCAGCGAAAGAGATGTTGTCGAAGTAAAACTTGCCTCTCAGAAGCGATTACCCACGTGAAAAGCGGCAGGTTTGTTACCTGCCGCCTTCATCATCAACCTCAATCAGGCTTAGTAGCCGCATGTGCCGCAGCCACCGCCAACCGGCGCGTCGTCATCGTCTTCGCTATATTCGGTATCGCGGGCGCGGAACGAATGGCCGCAGCCACACGATGATACCGCGTTCGGGTTATCAATCTTAAAGCCGCCACCCATCAATGTATCAACAAAGTCGATCGATGCGCCCATCAGATAGTTGGCGCTAATCGGATCGACCAGCACGCGCAGGCTGCCGGCGTAGAACTCGTTGTCGCCCTCACGAACTTCATCATCGAAGGTCATACCATATTGGAGGCCCGAGCAGCCACCACCGGCGACAAATACGCGCAGAGCGTAACCCTCAAGCTGCTTTTCCTGCATCATCTTGAGCAGGCGCGTGGCAGCGGCTTCGCTGATCATCAATAGCGGTTGCGGGGTAGCCGATTGCACGCCAATCTGATCGACACCTATCATTGTCATGGAAGACTCCTTGACCTCCTGCATTGCCGCTCACACGGCGATTCTTGACATGTAGCTAAAGTATACACCATCCTGACGTAAATTGCTAGTCGTAGCTTTCGTAAATCGGTCGGCAACTACCGAAGAATCAGCCGATCGGCAACCATAACCACGAATAGCAGCGCCAGATAGAGAAGCGAATATTTGTACAATCCCCAAATAGCGGCCTGATCACCGATCCGCCAGACTGCCCAGGCATCACGCATGAAGCGGAGACCGAAGACCAATGCGCCGACCAGATAGATCCAGCTCATAGCGCCAATGGCAACCGGCAACAACGATACGGCAACCATGATTGCCGAATAGACCAGAATCTGCCAGCGGGTTTCGACCTCGCCCGCTACGACCGGCAACATTGGCACCCCGGCGCGGGCATAATCTTTCTGTTTGACCAGCGCCAAAGCCCAGAAGTGCGGCGGTGTCCAGTAGAAGATAATGGCAAAGAGCACGACGGCCATCAGGCTGACCGAACCGGTAACTGCCGTCCAACCAACCAGGGGCGGGATCGCGCCGGCGCCACCGCCGATAATGATGTTCTGCCACGTGCTGCGTTTGAGCAGACTGGTATAGAAGTAGGCATAGTAGATAATACCGAGGAAGGCAAAGAAAGCTGCCAGGGGCGTGGTGAAGACCCAGAGCACGACGATCGACAACACACTGAGGATTGCGCCAAAAACAAACGCAGCTCGCGCTGAGATCCGCCCACTTGGCACCGGTCGGCGGCTGGTGCGCCCCATATTGACATCAATATCGCTATCGAACGCGCAGTTGATTGCGCCGGCGCCGCCAGCCGCCAGATAACCCCCGATCATTGTCCACAACACCAGCCACCATGATGGCAAACCGGCCTCAGTAATGAACATTGTGGTCAGGGTCGTTACCAGCAGCAATGAAATCACTTTTGGTTTTGTCAGACTGATATAGTCGGCCACCACCATCCGCCATTTCGACACAGGACGAGTGGCCGGAGTTGTCGTTGCGGTAGCAAAGGTTAACGGCGCGCGTTGGATCGCCACAGCAGCGGCTATTGCGCCAGCCCAGAGCAGCGCAGCCGCAGTAAGGCTGAGCAGATGCCCACCGGCAGGAATGAACCAGCCGATCAGTGCCAGCGCGGCCAGGCCGGGCAACAAGGGGCTGTAGCGCGGCAAAGCCAGCGCCAGAGCCGAGGTTTGCGCTTCTACAGGCAATCGTCGGCGCGCTTCAACCGCCATCCACAATGACAGGAATGCGGCAAAGCTGAGCGCGCCAACACTATTTGCCGGCAGAGCAACTGCCATCTCTAACTCAGGAGCTACGCTACGAGCGCCGATTGCCAGCGCAGCAACGCCGGCTGCCGCTGCCGTCCACACGGCCAACCCGCGGAGACGACGCTGCGTCTGCGCCGCCCGCCCAGACAGTCGTTCAACGGTTGCTGGCGCGGGAATTGCAATCAGGATAAACGTCAACACCTGCGCGCCAAAGGCCAGAAGCGCGCCGGTCAGATGCCATACGTCGGCTACCATTGCCGGCACGCCCCATACCAGCAACGCTCCGGCCAGCGCTTGCGACAGGAAGATGATCGCGGCGGCCAGCGCCATCCAACGCGGCAGGCCTGCTGTTTCCGGGGAGCGCCATACGGCCCATACGCCGCCGATCACTGCCAGAAGCGCCAGCGCTACGATTGCGCGGTGGCCGAGTGAAATCCAGACCAGCGGATTGGCGCTATCACTCAATGCTTCCAAACACAACGGCCACGACGAACACGCCGCCGCGCTGGCCGAGATGGTTACCAGACCGCCAGAAATGATCGTGGCTAACGTTAAGATCAGGCCAAGTAGTAAGATCTGTACGCGCTTCCGAGCCGCCATACCAGTCCTCGCCACATTCATATTCATAGAAGGCTCTGACGCATCATATGCTCTTGGTATCGAGCAATACACCGATGCACTGATGTATCTCTGGATGATCAAACAACTGTGCTGCCAGATTGTCTGTTCCTACGGCAGGGCCAGATAGGCTGCGCCAAACAGCGCCAGTGTGGCCAGCGCCGTTACCAGCGTCCAACCCAGATCGGCCCGCCCGTCGCTGCGCGGCACATTGGCCGGGGCCGGCGCGGGGTGACGGTATAATCGCCACGCGGCAACGATTAACGGTATTTGTCCGCCGATAGCGACAATTGCCGCTATCCAGAAGATAAACCACGCTAACATAGGTCGTACCTCAATATTCGTGGATTCTTTCACTAAAATAGCACTGGCGAAATTATACCACGCGCCTCACAAAGGCAACAGTGAACGTTTCAATACTGCATTGCGATTTAGGGCACTGTAATGCAGTTTTTTTCGTTGAGATCTGTTAACTATCAAACCGGTATCTGTCATTGCGCCAGGACAACAGACTACATGCGGATGTGGGGATGGGACAATACTGTTTGAGGCAACTGATTGCAGAGCAATGCGCCAGCAGCTTCAACTTACTGTGTTACAATGAAGCACGGATGTTCGGATGAAACCGTTATCAGAAACACGAAACCCCCTGGCAACTGCCAGCGGGTCTCGTGTGGGGGGGGGTAATAATAGAGTAACCGTTCTTTTACTTTCTTGCAACTCCCCCAATGGTACTACTTTCAAGCCATCTGGTATAGTACCAGGGGTGGAGTTCTACGATAAGTCTGGAGTCGCTCATGAGCCAAACCGATATCTTCCAGCGCATCAACGAGCTGCGAACACTGATCCGACGCTACGACTACCATTACTATGTGCTCGATGATCCGATAGTCAGCGACGCCGAATATGATGCCCTGATGGCCGAGCTGCGCGCGCTGGAAGCGGCCCATCCCGAATTGATCACGCCAGACTCACCTACCCAGCGCGTGAGTGGCACGCCAGCCAGCCAGTTTGCCAAAGTTCGCCATCCCCAACCAATGTTGTCGCTCGGGAATGCCTTTTCGCGCAGCGATCTGGTGGCCTGGCGCGACCGGGCACTGCGCCTGCTCGGCAATGACGCAGCGATTGCCTGCGTTGTTGAACCGAAAATCGACGGTCTGGCGATTGCGCTGACCTTTCGTGACGGACAATTTATCCAGGGCGCAACCCGCGGCGATGGCGAGATCGGCGAGGATGTCACGGCCAACCTGCGCACCATTAGCAGCATTCCGTTGGTGTTATATCCGCCTGATAACACATCTGACCCGGATCTGCCCGCAACTCTGCCCACAATGATTGAGGTACGCGGCGAAGTTTATATGCGTACCGCTGATTTTGAGGCCCTCAATGATCGGCTGGCTGCTGCCGGCGAGAAGATCTTTGCCAATCCACGCAACGCCGCTGCCGGTTCACTACGCCAGAAAGATCCGGCAATCACTGCGGCCCGACCGCTGCGCTTCTTCGCCTATGGTGTTGGTCTGGTTGAAGGGGTCAACTTGACCAGTCAGTGGCAGACGCTGCGCTATCTGCGCGCGCTGGGTTTTCCGGTTAACCAGGATGCGCGCCGGTTTACCGATTTTGATCAGGTACTTGCCTACTGCGACGAGTGGATGGCGCGTCGTGATTCATTGCCATACGAAGCAGATGGCATGGTCATCAAGATCGATGATTTTGCTCAGCAGCGCGAGCTTGGCGTTGTCGGGCGCGATCCGCGCTGGGCAATTGCGTTCAAATTCCCGGCACGTGAAGCCATTACACGCTTGCTCGACATTACCGTCAATGTCGGACGCACGGGTGTAGTAACCCCAAACGCCGAGCTGGAACCGGTGCAGATCGGCGGTGTGACGGTGCGTAACGCCAGTCTGCACAATGCCGACTACATTACCCAGCGCGATATTCGGATTGGTGATTATGTCATCGTGAAACGAGCAGGTGATGTGATTCCCTATGTGGTTGGGCCGGTTGTGGCTCGTCGCGACGGCAGTGAGCGGCCCTGGCAATTTCCCAGTCATTGCCCGGCCTGCGGCTCGCCACTCGAACGCGAAGAGGGAGAAGCAGCGTGGCGTTGCAATAATTTTAGTATCTGCCCGGCGCAACTGGTGCGTCGCGTCGAGCATTTTGTCAGTCGCGCTGCGCTCGATATTGTCGGGATGGGTGAACGACAGGCCGAATTGTTTGTCCAGCTTGGTCTCGTCCGCGATGTGGCCGATCTGTTCTATCTGAAGGCCGAACAACTGGAAGGGATCGAAGGTTTTGGCCCTAAGCGAATTGCCAATTTGCTGGCCGCCATCGATGCGGCGCGTCAGCGTCCGCTCGACCGCCTGATCGTCGGCTTAGGCATCCGTTACGTGGGCACAGTGGCTGCGCAAACGCTGGTCAATGCGCTTGGTTCGCTTGACGCGATTATGAATGCGCGTCAGGAAGAGCTGGAACAGATTCCCGGCATTGGTCCGGTCGCGGCGGCGAGCATTGTCGATTTCTTCTCTCGACCGGAGAATCGAGCGCTGATCGAGAAACTACGCGCCGCCGGTCTGCGCCTTAATGGCGCGCCTCAACACGAACGCCAGAGCGACAGTCTTGCCGGCAAGACCTTCGTTATCACCGGCACGTTGCCATCGATGACCCGCGAGCAGGCGAGTGCCCTGATCATCGCTCACGGCGGGAAGGTAACCGATAACGTGAGTAAGAAGACGAGTTATGTCGTTGCCGGGACAAATGCCGGCAGTAAGCTGGCGAAAGCGACTCAATTAAACATTCCGGTGCTGGATGAGGCCAGCCTGCTGGCCTTGATTGGTATCGCGCCAACGTCTGCCGCGGCGCAGCCAGCGCCTGAGGAAACGCCGACGGCAACTGAAAGCGGTCAATTATCACTGCCCCTAGAGCAGTAGGTAGCGAGCCGCTCACAGGAAACGAAAGAAAACCGGCACATCAAAGGGAACGGGGTTCGCACATCACCCGTTCCCTGATAGTGACAGTTATAGTCAGGATAGCAGTTCATAACCGCATGTCGTGGCCGGCGCCAGACATGCGCCAGATCGCTAGCTCTGTCGATCCATCCGAAGCATCCACTGCGCCGGATTGCGGATTTCGTCCATTAACGGCAAGTTTTCCGGTCGTTCCCATACCCGGCTGGCAAACTTGATCCCGCGCGCGGCGACGATTGCATTTATAAAAGCTTCACCCTGCTGATATTGGGCAAGCTTGAGGTCGAGACCGGTCAACCGAAAGACCATTTGATCGAGCATGGTGCGTTGACGCTGACGCTGAGCAATCTGCTGTTCGATCTGGCTAAAAGTGGGCAAGAGCCGTCGTCCGACCGCATTCATAACGTGGTTACCGTAGCCTTCGATAATCGACATGAGAGCCTGGATGCGGTCAAAAACGGCTCGCTGCTCCGGCGTCAGCAGCGTCTCGATCCAGTGCTGTCCACTACCAATTCCTTGCAGCAACCGCATAAGCGCATCAACCAGGCTACTGCCACTGCTTAGCATCTGGCCGCTCATAAGAGCAAAATTCTGCTCAAGCAGCTCGCGGAAGTATGAACGCACCCATGGGTAAGCCTCAAACTCGAAAGCGTGGGTCATCTCGTGGAGGGTAATCCACAGCCGGAAGTCTTCGTCACTCAGGCCAAGCTGCTGTTGCACCCGGGCAATGTTTGGTTCGACAAAATAGAGAGCGCCACCAGTCGCTTCCGCCGAGAGCAAACTCAGATCGTACTGGCCGAGCACGCGCTGCGCCAGATAGCCCAACAATCCGCCAATCTGCATCCCAAGCAGTTTGCTGCTGACATCATTCACCACCATGCCGAGCGCGCCACGTCCGCCGCCATTCTTCTCGTACATCTCCTCGATTGGGCGGAAGAGCTGACTGAACGAAACAATATTTGCTTCCAGCCATTCGCGTCGATCAAAGACGAAGATGCGACTGACCGGCTCCGGTAACTGCACGCCAAGATAGTCGGCGATGAGCGGTTCGCTCAGCGCCACCATACGCGCATACTGCTGACGGCGGAAAGGCCGGTTATCCACTGGAGCCTGTTCCCACTGCGAGAGGCGCAACGCAGCCTGGCGAGCCTGGTTCCAATCGATCAGGCCAATCTGGGTGCGGCTATCGCTGCGCGCGCGCGCCTCAAAGTAGTAGCGAGCCGCCAGACCTGCCGCCATACCGAGCAGCAGGGCAGCGCCGAAGCGGCGCAAATCACTCTGATTGTTAGCCAAGGTCAGCTCCTTTCTGATGGATGCTGGAACATCGTGGTGATAATGGAGAGTCTATCACGTTTCATGGTTGCCTGTCCAATCCTTTCACAGACCAACTGCCGGAGGAGGCGATAACACACTGTGCCTATGCCAGCACGCGCACATCACCCTGGCGGCGAGTAACCCGCCGTTCGTCGAGATGCTCGAGCAGAGCGACGGCGTAGCGCCGCGAGATGCCGAAATGATCACGCAATTGGGCTACCGTCACGCTACCCTGCGCTTCAATCGCCTTCCGCACCCAGGAGACCATCGCGGCATATGCGTCAGGCAGCAGGTAGAGTTCGGGCGCAATCTTGACCAGTAGCCCCTGATCGAGCGCCCATGCCAGCAGATCGCCATCGAGATCGAGTGGGGGCGGCGCATAGGGCGAGCGCGCCATTGCCGCGAGTTGCCGGTCGAGTTGTTGCCGTTGCGCAGCCCCCGGCTGCGGAATGAAATCGGCGAGTCGCGCGGTGGTCTCGTCAATGCCGATCAGGCCTTCAGCCAGCGCCACAGCGAGCACCCCCGACCAGATCCGCGCCGACAGTTGCAAACGTTGCCGTACCTCTTCGCGCGGCATCCCGCGCCGGAGCGGAAACCGTTGGTGGTATGACGCCAGCAAATCGCGCAGTGTTGCGCGTACCTTTGCCCAGCCATCGGCGCTGATCAGGGCATCATTTCCCAAAGCAACCAGTTGACCATTCGCGCGCAAGGCCGGTAATGCTGTCTCGGCTTCAGTTTCGGTAACCCCCGCTGCAGCCAGGACTTCGGTCCGCAATCGCGGACGACCATCCGCCAGAGTCTGGGCAATTCGTTCAGCGGGAGTACCCTGCGCGCGCAGGGCAAGCGCTGTTATAACGTCAGAGCGAAAACGCCGATGGCGCGGCGGATGCGGATCAACGACAACGCCACCGGCTACGGTCTGACTGGGTGAGGGAATCCGAAGAATGAATCGGTCACCGGCAATAGCCACTACCGGCATGGTCAGCCGAATCTGCACCCAATCTGTCGCGCCGGGCATAAGCTCATCGGCGGTGAGCAGCGACAACCGGCACGGCGCTTCACTGGTTCCGATGAACAGATCAAGCGCAGCATTGTGGCGTAATGAAGTATCGCCTACCACCCGCACCTGCGCATCAAGCAACGTTGTTGGCGAAAGCGCACCAGGCACCGTCAGCACATCACCGCGCCTGATGTCACGATAATGTACATTGGCCAGATTGACGGCTACCCGCATCCCGGGCAGCGCCTGTTCGATTGAACGTCGATGGCTTTGCAGGCCACGAATGCGCGCGCGCAGACCTTGCGGCAGGATTTCTACCTCTTGCCCGGGAGTCAACGGGCCATTACGCAACACACCGGTCACCACAGCGCCAAAACCGGCAATAGTAAAACTACGGTCAATTGCCAGTCGCGGCGTGCCGTGCTCCTGATCACGGGCAGGCAATGTAGCAAGCAACCGATCAAGCGCCTGTACCAACTCGACCAAACCGGCGCCGGTACGCGCCGACACCGGAATGATCGGCGCATCGGCCAGTACGCTCCCGGACAGCGTTGCGCGCACCTCATCGCGCGCCAGCGCCAACCACTCATCATCAACCAGATCGATCTTATTTAAGGCTACAATCCCGTGTCGGATCCCCAAAAGATCGATGATCGCCAGATGTTCGCGCGTCTGTGGCATTACTGCCTCATCGGCGGCAACCACCAATAGCACTGCATCGATACCGCCAACACCGGCCAGCATATTCTTAATGAACCGCTCATGACCGGGCACATCAATCAGACTGACCTCGTTCCCACCTGGCAGTTTGAGCCAGGCAAAACCGAGATCGATGGTCATTTCACGTTGCTTCTCTTCTTGCAGCCGATCGGGATCGATACCGGTCAACGCCTTCACCAGGGTGGATTTACCGTGATCGACGTGGCCGGCAGTGCCTATCACAAACATACACTCCACGCTTCTAAATCGATTACGCTGGATGTCTTGTATTTATTGTAAGGTGAAATGATGCCGTGATCACAGTCCTAAGCGTGTTATATTTTCTCGAGGAAGCACAATCACGAGCCTGAACATAAACCACGCGCTATGGAAGCAGCACTTCGGCACCTGCGCGCCGTTGATCCGGCGCTGATACCGTGGATCGATCAGATCGGGCCATTCGCGCTCCAGACCCAACCCCATGGGTTTGCCACACTCGTCTACGCGATCATCAGCCAGCAGATTTCACTGACAGCAGCGCGCGCGATCCGGGATCGGTTGGCAGCAGCACTCGGCGACATTACACCGACAGCCATCCTTGCCGCCGGCGACACCACCTTGCGCGCTGCCGGTCTCTCGACCCAAAAGATCGCTTCTTTGTACGATCTGGCTGCGCGAGTGAGCGATGGTCGACTCAATCTGGCACAACTGGCCTCACTCGACGATGAAACGGCCATTGCCCATCTCACAGCGGCAAGAGGCATTGGACGCTGGACAGCCGAAATCTATCTGATATTTGGGTTGGGTCGACTCGACATCTTGCCGGCCACCGATCTTGGGTTACGCGACGCTATTCGTCTGGTCGATGAATTGCCAAAGATACCGTCGCCGAGCGAACTGCTTGCGCGAGGCGAGCGCTGGCGACCATACCGGAGCGTTGCCTGCTGGTACCTGTGGCAGATTCGGCGGATAATAACGCAACGTTAAGTAAATGCCCGTTGTCGTGATCTCCGGCATATGGTATGATGCTCAATAAGTAAGGGATAGAAACGGTTGCGTATGATGCGAAACGACGGTCGGGCTCCTGACCAACTGCGCTCCATTTCAATTGAGATCGGCGCGGCCCCCTATGCTGAAGGTTCGGCGCTGATCGCTTACGGGAATACTCGCGTGCTCTGCACAGCAACTATCGAAGACGGCGTGCCGGCCTGGATGCGCGGTCAGCAGAGCGGATGGGTCACAGCCGAATATGCAATGCTGCCGCGAGCGACCCTACAACGCACTCGCCGTGAGCGCAACGGCCCGAGTGGGCGCACACAAGAGATACAACGTCTGATTGGGCGTTCGTTGCGCGCAGCAGTTGATCTGACCGCTATCGGGGAACGCACCATCACTATCGATTGCGACGTTTTGCAGGCCGACGGCGGCACGCGCACCGCGTCGATCAGTGGCGGTTATGTCGCACTGGCGCTGGCCATCGAACACCTGGTGCGCAGTGGCGCTATTGAGACCTGGCCAACACTTACACCACTGGCTGCAGTCAGTGTTGGGATGATTCGGGATACCATGCTGCTCGATCTGTGTTACGAAGAAGACAGTCAGGCTGACCTTGACTGCAATGTCGTGATGAATGCCGCCGGCGCGTTCATCGAAGTGCAGGCTACGGCAGAGAGAGCACCGGTCACACGAGCGCAATTTGATGCGTTGTTGGATTTGGCTGAGCGCGGCATCAGGCAGATCCTGGCAGCTCAGGCTACCGCGCTGGCACCGGCGTTGCCCAACATTGCCATGAGCCACAATCCAGACTCGTGAGCCGGTCTAAAGCAGCTCATCTGCGACACCATGGCTCACAACAATCGTCCGCACAACGGACGAGGAGGTTCGCAATGACAGATGAGACCAGGCGTGTCGCCAGCCGGCGCCATTTACGGTATGGACTTGCCTTTGAGCGGAGCCAGCACCCACTGGCAGCGGCCAACCATTTTCGCATGGCAATCGCTGCCGATCCCACCCTGCGCGATGCTCATAATGCGCTCGCATTTCATTATCAGCAGCAGGGATTACTGGCAAAAGCCGCCGATGAATTTGCCGCCGTTGCCAACCTGGCCGACGACTACTTCGCCCACTTCAATCTCGGCTTCGTCTTGATCGAACTGGAACGCTACGATGAAGCTGAGCGCGAATTTCGTCGCTGCCTTGAACTTGATCCAGGAGATGCCGCTGCCCGGCTCGAGCTAGCCCATATTCACGCAGCGCGCGGCGAGTACGCCGCAGCGCTGGCTCTGCTTGAGATACCGCGCCAACGCTATTATGACGACTGGGCTGTCTTTCACCTGCTTGGCCGTTGCCTGTTTCAATTGCAGCGCTACGATGAAGCGCAACAGGCGTGGCAACAGGCACTGGCCCTGGCAACCACTTCAGATGTTCAGTTTGAATTACTGGCCAACTTGCAAAGCATCGAACGTCGGCGCGAGTTTCATACCTGCGTCGGTCTCAAAGACGATCTCTACGCGCAAGATGGCATTATCTGCCTTGGCTCGGCAATGGATGATGGGATCACCATTTCTCCGCTCCGCGATTATCAGGTAAGCGAGCGCGACGCGGCACATACCTTGCATCGCCTGCTGGCGCTGGCGCGCAGCAGCAACTGGCGCTTCGGTGGCGTGACAGCGCCTGATCTGATCAGCAAGCCACTCGCTGTCGCATTAGCGCATCTGCTTGACATACCGCAGGTTAACCTCCATCACCCGCCAGAAACAACCGCGCCGATACTGATAGCCATCGCAGTCGGACGCTCGGCAGACCTGTTTGCAATTGCGCGTGAACGCCTGCCAGCGCCTGGCCCTGGCTTTTGTCTCGCGCTCAACTGGACAAGAGGCAGCAAGCTGATGCCCGAAATCGTTGGCGTCGTAGTCGAAGGCATGTGTACGGTTACCTGGGAAACTGAGTTGCGTCAGGTGCCATCGGCTGAACAAACTATCCAGATCCAGCGGATTGCAGAGCGGATCGTTGCTCAAGCGCGGGCCTTGCCCGGCGAAGACAATCTGCCGCGCCAGATCCGCTACTACACACGCCACCATCGCCGACTGGCCATTCATGGGTTATTGCGGTAGTTGTCGCAGACGCAACTTCAGCCAACAAGTGATCAACATCTGTTCAGGCAACGCGCAGATAGCCTCGGAATCTGCCCGTCACTCATTTCCACAGAGCTTCAAAGCGTAGCAACGTAATACATTGTCACGCATAACACGAACATCTCGACGGCGCAAACTGTTCAATGCGAAGTCAGTATCAGTTGCGCCCGCGCGATAAGCGCAATGCGCGCGCTGATTGCGGGGATCAGGCCTGACTATCGGTTGCGCTCGCGCGAGGAGCGCAAACATGTTCAGACCCACTTGATCTTATCGAACATATGTGCTATTCTTAAAGAAATATCTGCATGTCGTCAGTATTGGTCACAAGGAGAAAATGCTTGCTAAAAGCCTCGACTACAGGATAACTGCTGCCCACCATCTGCGCTTGCCAGAACTGATGGTTGTCAGTCAGGGTTGTGATGTGCGTCGTTCAGACGATGGCAATGATGGGATACACGATGGCGACAGCGCGCTGACGATTGCATACTGTAGCAGTATTGATTAACTGTCATCCACGGTCACCCATCGTCGCAGTCAGGCCGGACAGTTGCAGACCGTCTGCGCCGGCTCCTCGGCGCGTCGTCGCAGTCAGGCCGGACAGTTGCAGACCGTCTGCGCCGGCTCCTCGGCGCGTCGTCGCGGTCAGACCCGGCGGTTGCAGACCGTCTGCGCCAGCTCCTCGGCGCGTCGTCGCGGTCAGACCCGGCGGTTGCAGACCGCCCGCGCCGGCTCCTCGGCGCGTCGTCGCAGTCAGGTGCGGCAGTTGCAGACCGTCTGCGCCGGCTCCTCGGCGCGTCGTCGCGGTCAGACCCGGCGGTTGCAGACCGTCCGCGCCGGCTCCTCG
>Ga0116210_1000479_pt1 | contig 39841 bp, 36 predicted proteins | sample TshhotsprinmetaG_FD_94483 | JGI IMG/M metagenome (GOLD analysis project Ga0116210, IMG submission 94483) | Hot spring microbial communities from South Africa to study Microbial Dark Matter (Phase II) - Tshipise hot spring metaG | ecosystem: Environmental > Aquatic > Thermal springs > Hot... | reverse complement strand
CTTGAGGCGATTACTTGTGTTCGTGCGGGTTTGATTTATCTGACATTCCGGTTTTCGACTTGACCACTTTTGTTCTTTTCCCCTTTTTAGCTACTCCTCCCCAGTTACCGGTTTTAGTGTCCGCAAATATAAGCAAATGTAATGGGGTTTTAGGAGATATGCCTCCCGAAACTTCACGGCGATGATGGTTCCCCCAAAAGGCGAGGGGAAGTAAGACTTTAGCGCTCACTCCGGGAAAACCGGAAATTTGCTGATACAAACTGCTAATAAACGCCTTGCGGTCCGGCCTCCGGGTTGAGTACTCGGATACCCTCATATTCGTTCATTTTCATTCACTGCCTCTGGTCGTGGAAATCCGGACCGGCCGGGGCAGAATGCGGCGGTGATCGTCAGCGGCTTGTTGCATCCATACATCCATATCGGTCGGGGTTGAATTCGCCTGGCTCATACTCAATCGGCTCTTCGCCAAGCTGGCAGCCGCACGGCACCTCGTACCGACATTGCGGTGGTTGTGTAGGACCGCATCGGGATTGCACGCCCGGGCAATGAAGAGGCACCGTGGATTTTTTTCGGCCTCTGCTTATGCGGGCGGCTCTGCCGAATAAACACCGACTTCCCGTAACCATGAGCTCGGCCCCGGCTAACGCGGTTGGCTGGACGGTCGCCAACGACTGCGAGGCATACTCGGCCGAGTTGTTCTTGACCCAGGGGTTGCCGAAGGCATCGTAGGCCAGACGGTTGGCCACGGCAATCCGCCTCGTCTGGGTTTCGTTCCTGGCAATGTCCCGCAGGTTGCTGAGGCGGCCCATCACTGCTTACCTCACCCAGTGGCTTGTCCCACCCTCAGTTTACTCTTGGTGATAAGATTAAGATCTTGCCCAGCACCGTTCCGCAGAAAGAGCGCGCACGCAGGTGCCCGATCTGCAAGTCCTGCGAGACGGCCCGGCACAAGTGTGCTTTGGGGAGATCTTAATCATACGGCGGGAATCGTTCGACTGCTTGCCGCTGATTATGAGCTTGGCAGATGGGCGGCTCAGCGGTGTGGGACTGACGAATCCTGAACGTTGTTTGTCCCGGAAATGGCTTGCCCGCACAAGCCGCGGAGCGTGTCGATGGTTTCTGCATGAGTCGGAACTTGGCCCGCAAGCTCCAACTCCGTTTCATCCCCGCCGCTTTTGACAATGACCCTTGATCGGCACGGAGGCCGAGATTTGGGCATAACTCCGCCCGGGGGGACGTTGAACTTGACTCGGTTGCGGCTATAATCGGCGTCGTCGTCATCGGTGGACTCCTTTCGGCAGATACGGAGAAGGAACATGGCTACTGGTTTCGGCATAATCGGCTGCGGGTTGATTTCGAAGTTTCACGCCAAGGCTATCGCTGATGCGGCGGATGCGGAACTCGTTGCGTGCTATGACACGGTGACTGAGGCTGCCGATCGGTTGGCCGAAGCTACTGGTTGCAAAGCCTATCACAGTTTGGAGGCGATGCTGGCAGATCCGCGCGTTGAGGTCGTCACCATCGCCACCCCAAGTGGGGCCCATATGGAACCGGCTGTGGCCGCAGCGCGGGCTGGTAAGCATGTGGTTGTGGAAAAACCGTTGGAGATCACACTGGCCCGGTGTGATGCCATCATCGAGGCGTGCCGACAAGCCGACGTGGTACTTTCCACAATCTTTCCTTCGAGGTTCCACGAATCGAGCCAACTTCTGAAAAGGGCGGTGGATCAAGGCCGTTTCGGCCGATTGGTGCTGGGCGATGCCTATGTGAAATGGTGGCGAACCCAACAGTATTATGATAGCGGCGCCTGGCGGGGCACTTGGGAGTTGGACGGCGGTGGAGCGCTCATGAACCAAGCCATTCACAGCGTCGACCTATTGCTTTGGCTGATGGGCCCGGTGGTGGAGATCCGAGCCCAAACCGCTTTGCTTGGGCACGAGCGAATCGCGGTGGAGGATGTCGCCGTAGCGACCTTGCGATTTGCGAATGGGGCATTGGGAGTCATCGAGGCCAGTACGGCAGTATATCCAGGATATCTCAAGCGCATTGAAATCCATGGAACGCGGGGCTCCGCCGTGATGGAGGAAGAAGATATCGTGAAGTGGGATTTCGCCGAGGAAGTCGCGGAAGATGCTGCCATTCGCCAGCGGATGGAGCAGCGGTTAAGCGGCGGAGGCGGTGCCGCTGATCCGGCAGCCATTGGTCACCACGGTCATGCCCGGCAATTTACCGATGTATTGCAGGCGATTCGCACGGGCAAATCGCCGCTTATCGACGGTCCGGAAGGCCGGCGTTCCGTGGAGGTCATTTTGGGTATCTATTTAGCCGCGGAGCGTGGGGAACCCGTCCGCTTGCCCCTTGCTTCAGACCCCGTGCTCAACGCGAGGACCCATGGGGTAGGAGGTTTGAAAAAAGCCGGCTGCGTGGGCTGAAAGTGCGTGTCTTTCGAACTGCGATTGATCGCGACGCTTCGCCGCATGCGCGGGGCAAAGTGCGGCAAGAGCGAACTGTCGGTGAGTGTCCTCATCTTCGAAAAGGGATTTGACGGCTTGGTCGCAGAGCACCTTGTCGGGACACTGCAGCAGTGTGGTCGTGAAGCCTTCAAGCTTCGCAATGTTCTGTAGAGATCGAGCTTTGGGATGTGCTGATAAGATACTGAAAACCGGCTGAAAGCAGGGATTGCCGATTTTCGCGAAATTCGAGGGGGATAGAGCTGGAGATGACGGCTCCACCCCTGGCGTACGAGTGTTTTGAGAAGACGAATGAAAGTCGATCATTCCCCAGCAATTGAGTTCGACGGTGGATAAGATCATTTTGGGAAAAGTCGGAAAAGTTGGCCAAGCTTTCCTAAAAGGCACCAATATCGCGGCTTCGATCACTCCAGAGAAGAAATCCATCTCAAGAGGAGGAACCCTGAATATCTTGACCAAATGGGGCTAACTCGACCGCGTAAAAGCGATGGTCGGAAACCAGGCGGCCCGCAAATTTTCCATGATCAACCTTTTTTTTCTAGTCTGGCCGAATTCCTGGATGCTTAAACTTTAGCTGACTACTCGCGGCCGCTTTTCTCGTTACGAAGAACTCTCGTTATTAATTTCTCGATGGCTGGCTCGGCTTGCACGCCGCGAAACATGGGGCACACTTATCTTGATGACCACGGAGGTTATCCGGGCGATTATCCCGCGGCAGCCCATGGACCGGGCACGGAAGCATTCCTGCCGGAGACCCCGCTGAAGCGAGTGAAACTGATAGTCTGGTCTCCTGATGCTTACCTGGCCTTTGCCTTCTACAGATTCCCATTCCAGGAGCAAGCGACAATATGCCCAGACTGGATACCGTGGTCCTCTTGCTCCTCCTATTTGCTGCTTGCCTTGGTTTCAATGTTTGGTATTACTCCGAAGGTGGGGGATGCGTTCCTGGCGAGATTTCCCCGCAAAAGGGTCCGGAAAACAGTTCGCACGATGTCAAATTGCAAGGGCTTTCCCCCCAAATAAGCCGGGACTTACCGCGGCCGAGCCACGCGGATAATTCACAAATTACGGCCAGCTTGAGAATCGACACCACGTTGGCTTCCGGCAGCTCGCCAGCCCCGCGCTCTCTGCCAACCTTGACGGGGGCTACCGCGAACGACTTTTCGGTGCCGGCTGATTCAGCACACCAGAATTGCGAAGACGCAATACCCATTCGCTCCGAAAGCGGTGCGATAAATTCCGGCGAAAACTTCGGAAGCAAAGGAATCCTTACTCGAGGGGGAGAAAGCTCGGATGGCGAGGCGGCAAGTTCGGGCACCCTTGCTTCACCCACATTTTCAGCACCTGGTTTGCCATTCGATAAGGTGTCCGCAGGTACATTGCTGCCCACGTGCAAGCTGAACTTTTCCCCCTCGACGGAGGATTCCGGCGGCGCCATAGCAGCCGAGGGTTGTGCAGAGCGAGGCTATTGTCCCGTGAGCGGGATCGGAAACGCCGGCCAGCCGGCACCATGTGTTCCTGAAAATCGGTCAAGCGCTCTATCTTCGGAGCGCGGGCCGGCCCCTCGGGCAAGGCGTGATATCGTCGCACTAGACCCCCTGAGTCACTTGGGGCACCACAAGGCGTCGGAAGCTCCCTTCGCACCGCGACCTGCAACCGAGCCCGAATCAAAAACCCCTTTATCGCCGCTGGCTCAGCGCTCTCCTTCCGAGACGCAATACCCCGGGACAGCTTCAGCGATCACCAAGGTTTTGGAAGCAGGTCCTCTAGTTGCGATCGAAGCGGCGGATGAACCTCGACCAATCCCGGGAAACGCACCGACAACCTTGTGGCTAGCAAATTCGGAAACTGGATCCCTAGCCGTTGCCGTGGACCCAATTGCTCCAAAGTCGCACACTTTGCCCGGTTTAAAACACATTCGGCCTTTGCCCCGGCTGGATCCAAGCTTGATAGATTCGCACCGCCGATTTCTTACCCAAAATTTCGCGTCAGTTGGAAAGGTTATGCCGTTTTATCCCTCCTCGCGGAGCGAATGAGTTGCAACTTAGCGTTCCTCTTTCGCCGAGGGTTCCCTGGGTTTAGTTTCGGACAACTATCCGGCGTGCCTCGGGATCCGGCCGTCTAGAACCGGTCAAGAATTCCTCCTCCTCTTCCTGCGATGCCGTAACTTGTTTTGCTGCATCCCAGCCGCGTTTCAAGCCGATTTGGCTTAAGCGAATTTGCCCCGCAACAGCTTTTGATTATCCCAAGGCGGAAGCTGCCCATCTTCGTGCTTTGCGCCGCGAGGCCCAATCGGCGGGATTCAAACTGTTGACACTTGAAGAAGCGAGTCGGTGGGGAGATTTCACACTTAAGGTTGAAGAAGTTTTCCGAAATTTGTGAGCAAGCCATATTTCTTGGTCCAGGGCGTGTACATAAATCCGCGCACCTTCGGCGTGGTCTTGGCTAAAGTTAACCAGCCTTTGACATCCTCCAGATCATCAGCATCATAGTAGCAGGCAATGAGGATGTGGAATCCTTCCTCGGCAAAGAACTTCAGGCTTTCTGGCCGCGGTTTTCCGCCCCAGACGGCGATATTAAGATCACGCGGTACGTGGTTCCATGAACCCGTGAAATCACCGTCGACCAAGTAGTAGTCACTATGGGCATTGTGATGGGGATCCAGCATATCTGACCAAATATAAACCTCAACATCGGGGAGATGCCGTCGCAGAATTGCGACCTGTTTGGAGATGCATTCGCCGAGTAACTTTGCCATATTTCGTCCGCGACAAGCGGCGCATGTGCCGCCCATGCGGATTTCGTCCATGTTCAGTAGTACACGGCGGGGCCGAAGATGCCGGGCAAGCAGCTCCGCCTCGTGGTCGAAAATCTCGTAAAGCTCCGGTTCTGCCATGCAGACGGTCACTTGACCACGATTGATGCTCAGACCGTGATAGTAACTGACACGGAGGCGGTCATTGGGGCGGATCCGGCCACCGGGTATGATTCGCAAAGTGAGGGGCTCCCGATCGACCCGCCCAAAGCTTAATTGTGGATCCACCACCGGCTCGAAATCCTTCCCCTCTTCATACGTCGTCCCACCATCGGCACTTTTGACCGCCACCGGAGTACCCGGGCGACGCAGCACATTGATGGGGCCAACCTCCTCGAGCTTGAAATCGTCCAACCAAAAACGGCCGGATCGACCTCCCCACACCCCGGCGTAGATCCGAACTGTATCAAGCTCCAGGCTATTGAAAAGCAGTGCCACGCGGCGCCAGTCCTGAGTGCCACTGACATCGAACTGCTGGGGCGACAAATTCCGGTTGCCGGCGAGCACGGTCATTTGAAAGCACCCTGCCGGCTGAAGCTCTTCGGTCTTTACCCAAAGGCTTACCCGATAGCATCTCCAAGGTAGCACTTTGATTTCTTGCATCACCCGCCCATGTCCGTGCGGATTGGCCCGGAAGTTTTCCATCCGAAGCGACGCTTTGCCACTTCGAAAGACCGAAGTATCGATGAAGCTTACTTCCCCAGGCTGATCATGGAAGCGATATCCTAACGCGCGGTTTTTCTGAAATTCTTCAAACCCACCGTTCACCAATTCTGCGCCGCTTTCCGGTACATAATGGGCCGTGGTGCCTCGGACTTCGAAGAGTGCATTGTCGACCAAAAATCCCTCGGCCAGATTGCGGTTGTGAGTTAGAATCGAACCATAGCCGACCGAAAAAATGGCAGGGATTAAATCCAAGTTCAGCTCCTCGCAAAGTTGACGAATAGTCTGAAGGCGTTCGAAATACTCCGGCGGGCGTTTGCACAATGTATCCAGACCAAACGAGACGACCGCTCCATTAAGCCCCGCGGCCGCGGCATTTCGTAATATTGGCTCAATCTCTGTCACATCCTGAGGTCGCGAGAGATTCCAGCCGAAAATCCACACAAATCGGTCTGGATATTCCCCCGCACAAAGTTCGCGTGCTCCGGCCAACAGTACAAAAACAAGGGCTAGACTCATCCGCCAGCCAAGTCGCCGGCCTCCTCCATTTGAATCCGTTAGCATCTGGATCGCCATAGCTCATTCCTCCCATCAAGTGCAGGCGGTCAGCGTTCGATCAAAGGACGCCATCTATTCGTCAAGCTGTCATTCGTTTCTCTCAAGAAAGCACAAGGCGGGAATCAAAGCGGTGATCCCAAGGGCTTGCGACAGAGGTATGAATTCTTCGACGAAAACGGTGGGTTTTGGTGAGTGACTCCCAACACGGACAAACACTTCCCCAAGGGGGGCCAACCCCACAGCAAAGGCGTAACCAAAAGAAAGACTTATGGCCCGCTGCTTAGCCCAAAACGTTTTTACCGCGGGCGTCTCGGACTGTGCTTGTTGGGTGTACAATACAGCCCTCGGATAGGTACTCAAAGCTGCTCGCCGGCACGCTCCTCCAAGGAGAAGGCATCGCGAGCCCTCGGTTTACGCCATTACAAGGTCGCGGTCGGTTTCCGCAAGTTTTGGGGATGACCAGCTCGCGGGTGGCTTCGCCGGGCGGTTTGTTCAGCGAGGGATTCTTGCTTCAGTCCCAGCAATTTTCGGGAGCTAATTAACAATGGCGCGCTCGACCCTGCCAGTCACCCTAAGAAGATGTGATAATGGGTAAGCTGGGCAGGTTAGCAGCCGAAGGATGCGGGTGCGTACACTGAAATCCGCTTGCTTGCAAGCGCTTCAAAACGCAGTAAAGACTTGCTCCGCGGTTCATGTGATAAAGGCAGGGTAATCGGTTAAAAATCTGGAAAACTTGAAAACTTGAATAAACAGACGTACTGCACGGCTCATGCATCAGTGACGATACCGCGGGTAGCACGGGCCTTCTGCCGAGCGGCATCAATCAATTCAAAAGCCCTTTTGAAGTCCTTCAAGCCACGCAAGTCGAGCACCGGATCGGTGGGATCCGGCGAATGGATTCGAATGGTGCCTACTCCGCCGCAAAGGAATCTTTCTAGCAGGCTCTGACGTTTGGCGATGTCGCGGACCACCCAAAGTTCCAATGCGTCTTCCTCGCGGATAAAGATTCCCTCCGACTTGTAAAGTCGGTGCGGGGTCAACCGGTAGTGAATGGTCGACCGATAAATCCCCACGCACGCTGCCCAGATCCAAAACAAAAGTGGCACCGCCAATAGAATCCCCCAACGTTGTAGAACCGGTAGGGCGATAAGCTCCTTATGAAATTGAGCCATCAGTCCCGCGGCCACAAACACGGCCGTCACCAGCAAGGCTGTATCCCAGCGCACCAGCTTCTGAAAAACGAAAATCCAGTAGACGATTGGCAAAGCCAGCACGGCGATCCAAAGCCGCCAATCCAACATCCAAGCAGGCAGTCGAGATGTGTCGTGAAGCAATATCCCCAGCACAACAAAAAGGATCGTTAAAATTGACGTGCCGAACCAAACGAGGTTCATATCTTGCAGGGAGTAACGGCCTTGCCAAAGAACTTCGACTTGCCCTAATACGGGTCCTTCACCGGCAGCCGGGACAGCGCCGGCCTGAGCCTGAGTTATATTGCCGGAATTGATCACTTGGCCACAACCGGTGCAAAAACTCGTGCCCTCTGGCAACTCATTACCGCAGTTCGTGCATTTCATAACCTTACCCTTTTTGTTCTCCGCCTATGTTCATTCAGTTTGATCAATTTATTCATGCACCCTGAGCTTCCGCCGCACAAGATACTTCCTTTTGCTGTGACCTGCCGACCGATCGAAGGTTCCGGGGAATCCATCATGGACGCCTTTTCGACTAAACTCCGACTCATGAAATTAACTAAAGTGAGTCGGAGACAACCGATTTGCGATAGCGCATGCAACGACAATTTAGGATCGCCCCTTTTCTGATTGATGTTAAAGTGTTTGCTTGATTGAGAGAGCTTGCCCCGACGATCTTAAAACGTTGCACAAGACCGCATCTCCGGAATCGAGGGCTATGCGGTGTCTACGGCCAACGACTATGCCCCCTGTTATTCCCACTGTAGAGAGCGTTCTTTACTTTTTCCTCAACCCTCAGAACGCCTTCGATCTTATCTTCAACCCAAAGAACGCCCTCGCCAATAGCAGCTAAGCGGAAAACGCAAAACCCTCAGTCAGAATTCCGGACTCCCCACACCGAATGAATCCGCAGTTTCCTTTCTCGTACTACCCAAATCTTTTGTTAGACAAGAATTACCCCGCACGTCCAGGGATGCCAAGCAAACTGTTCGCCTAACGATCGGGCACCCCGTGCAAAAATCCTTGCGAGTGCTACCCTCCCTTGCTTCAGTTTAGAAACGCACAATCGCCCTGTTTTTTTGTGAGTGGCGAACACTCTAATTGATTTGCTCGCCCCACCCATGAAACTGAAAGAGATTATAAAGCCGGTTTTTACCGCTGTCACCAGCCCGGCAAGCAGGCAACCAAAGAATCGAAATAGGATTAGGATTTTAGAAAAGACTTGGTCCCTAGCCAAAAAAGAAAACGGGGTGCCGACCACGTTTAGGTCGTTCACCGCGGCATTCCCTCATAAATTGCTAGCACTCTCGATGAGAAAGACGATCCTTAACTTATGATGCTGCAAACGGTTGCGTTAAAGTCTTTAGGGTTTAAAATACTATGCAAGCCTCTCGAGGTCATTGGATTACGAACCGAAGCTCTTGAACAACTTGCGTTCACAGATCAGGTTGCCTTCGGAGCCAGCAAAATGAAATGCCCGTTTTGTCAAGCGGACCACGACCGCGTGATCGATTCCCGGAGCTGTGAAGATGGCTTTGCGATCCGCCGGCGTCGGGAATGTGGTCAGTGCAAACGGCGCTATACGACCTTTGAGCGCATCGAGCGTGCCAATCTTAAAGTGATCAAAAAGGATGGAACGCGAGATGTTTTTGATCGCACGAAATTGAAACGGGGCTTAGAAAAGGCGTGTTGGAAGCGGCCGGTCAGTGATGCCGAATTGGAGCACATTGTGTCGGAAATCGAAAACCGCGTTCTGTCGGAATGTGACTCAGAGGTGGAAAGTCGCTACTTGGGCGAACTGGCCATGCAATATCTTCGTGAGTTGGACCACGTTGCCTACGTGCGATTTGCCAGCGTTTATCGTCAGTTCGAGGATGCCCAAGATTTTCTTGATGAACTGGAACCTATCCTTCGGGAATCTAATCCGAAAATCAGCGAAAATCAGCCCCAACCCGGGTCGAAAATAGGCCCTCATCGAAACCTTTCGGGGAATGGACCACCGAGCCGCTTTTAGGTCTGCGTGCACTCAGCCGGAGTTATAGGGAGTCGTTTCATGGAGTAATTTTCATGGAGTAATGCGGACTCGCTTCATCGGTATTTCGGCCGGGATAACGCTCAAGTCGGCAAACAGCAACCCTTTTTGGAGCTTTTGGATTCTTGTTAACGACTGAGTGGTCACAATTCAAGCAAACGGAACCGTTTTCTAACCCCCTACCACTCGAACCGCCTCCTAAAAATTCTCTGGATTCCCCCGACGGGACCTTGGTTTATCGCGTCCGAAAATTTTCCCGTTTGAAGATTTTGCCGAGGATCTCCGAAAAGATCGAAATTCATTTATGGCGAAAAGCTAGAGGATTTAGCAGCCAAATCATAGGTTCGGTATCGCTACCGTTCTCGGGTCAGCACGAAATCAGCAATTCCCCGCAAAGCATTCAATGCATCGTTGGCCGGGACGCCACTCAGTTCATCCACGGCCTGGTTGACAAACTCGCGGGCCCTTTCCCGCGAATAGTCGATCGCTTCACAGCGCTCCAGGATCTTGCGAAGAAGCTCCATATTCTTCGCGTTGGGATGGCGCAAGAATTCCAGCAAAGTTTCTCTATCTTTTGGGCTGCTTACTTGAAGGGATCGGATCACAGGCAAGGTCGCCTTTTGTTTTAGTAAATCGGTGCCCAAAGACTTACCCGTGGTTTGCTCCTTCCCCGCTAAATCGAGAATGTCGTCGACGATCTGAAATGCGATCCCCAGCTTTTCGCCAAATCTAGCCATCTGAAGGCAGCGGGCCTCCGACGCATGAGCCAAATATGCTCCCAACTGACACGCCGAGGCATAAAGCTCCGCCGTTTTGCCGCGGATGATTTCCAAATATTCCTCTTCGGATAAATTGAAATTGCCCCGCTGAGATATTTGATGCAATTCCCCCTCACACATTAGGCGTCCTGCCCGACTAATGACCGACGTAATGTAATGATCTTTCAGCTCAGCCGTCAGGCAGATCGCGATCGTGAACACATAGTCGCCGAGGAGCACGCTGGCTTCATTATCCCAACGTGCATTGACGGTTTCCAGATGGCGTCGTCGCGTTGCCTCATCCAAAACGTCATCATGGATTAGAGTTGCCGTATGAATTAGTTCAATGACCGCCCCTAGTATGCAGTGGCTCTCCTGCACTTGACCACATGCTTGGCCCGATAGCAAGACGAGTGCGGGGCGCAACCGCTTGCCGCTGAGCCGAAGCCCGTGCTCCAGCAACTGGCGGATGTAGCCGTTCTGCGTGGAGAAGGCTTCGCGTAGGATTTCTTCGGTCCGTTCCAGTTCGGGGAAAATCGGGGCATAAAGTTCCCAGAGGTCTCGACCGAAACCTTTCAATTCTCTAATCTGGGGATTCATCCAAGCGATTACCTTCAGCTATAGACTCTTCATCGATGCCGGTCTCACCGAGCCTTTTCGAACGTGAGACTAACGATTCCCCGACTCTTTATCGGCGAATTGCCGCGCAAAATGCCCGGAACGCCCACCCGTTTTCTCCAGTAAGCATATCTCCGTAATTCTCATCGCGCGGTCCATGCCCTTACACATATCATAGATAGTTAAGGCCGCGACTGCCGCTGCCATCATTGCTTCCATCTCGACCCCGGTTTTCGCGTGCGCTTCCACCTCGGTTTCGATCACTATGGTTTCCGAATCGTTGACATGCAAGTTTACCTGAACACCGTCCAAGGAGATCGGATGGCAAAGCGGCAAAAAGTCCCACGTCCTTTTGGCCGCCATTATCCCGGCCAAGCGAGCCGATGCAAGCACGTTCCCCTTGGGCACTTGACCGCCGAGAATGGCGGCAAGTGTCTGCGGTTGCATCTGAACCGAAGCCCTGGCCCTTGCCCGCCGATGGGTTATAGGTTTGTCGCCCACGTTGATCATGTGGATTTCCGCATTGGGTGAGCCCGCGAAGTTATCGGGCGGAGCTTTGCCAGGGTTGCGTGAAAGTTCTGACATGGGCAGGAACTACCCCTAAAAAAGAAAAAACTAACACCCTTTGCCTTTAGGACCCGACTATTGCCGACCTTAAAGCATTGTTTCCGGCAAACTTGTCCTAAGTCTACTTGGAAAACCTTAGCAACGGAAAGGCTTCTGCGGTTGAGGGTTTGGATCAACGAACGGCAAAACGTATGAGGCCGACAATTTAGAGGCGAGAATAGTCCAGTCAAAAGGCTGAAGGAAGCTTCTAGGGAAGAGGCCGCCCCAGAAATTTCGGCGTACGCCAGAAAATTATGATGGCTAACCAAGTCCCGTTATTTTACCCGGTTAAGCTGGGGAGTCTGGCCAAGGGGCTCGACGGGTTACTCAGTGATTAAGATTTTCGGCTCAAACTGAAAGCGGAAACTTCGTCAAAAACACGGTGCAAAAAAGAGCTGCCAAAAGATGCTTTACTATTAGCTACTACAACATTGCGGTAACTCAATGGGCTCAGCGAGCAAAGGCGATTGCAGCACGCTCAATCATTCACTTTGTTCATCGCTGAGACATTATTTTCAAAAAGCATTGGTCTCCCCTTAAGGATCAAGACGTCATGGTTTTACGTCAAAGTACTCACAGTCCGCCGTAGTGCTCATGTACTACAACTCGTCAGACATTTTGGATACACAAACTCAATTGTTTATGTCAAAATAGTGATCAACTTATTTTTTATAATTGTTTTGAAACTACGTAGTTATTGAAGGTTTGTAGCAAACTCTTTCCATTTTTTTCCTGACGGTTCCTTAATCTCGTATTGCAGGCGGCCAACGTGAGGATTTACCGCTAACAAACTCAAGAATCTACTATCACTATAGATTATTCTTATTATGACGAAAATTAATGGTAGCGATACGTTAGGAAAATTATGTTCATTTTAAACACTCGGTCCCGTCGTGAAGTCAAAATTGCTGCGGTGAATCCCATTCTGTGAATCTGGCAACGGTGGATTCTGGCAATGGTAGAGCGGTTTCATTAATCAGGTTGCTTGAACTCCGGCTTCGTGTGTGCCTTTTTATTGAAAAGATGAAGACGTTTTGTGTCCAAATGCATCTCCGCCGGATGCGTCTACCCCTGCCATAGGGCTGCGATCAATATGCCAACCGAAACGCAAAGGGAGGACAAGCCAGAAAATTCGAGGGAACCCCCGCCGAAGGACTGCGATCATTTTGCCGATGGAAACCTTTGAGACTGTTCGTTCAAACTTGTCTAAAATCTCTAACGGCTACACTAACCGTGCGATCGTTTAGAATTCGGACGATTCTCGTTCAATCGTGGTGTGTACCGGAGAACTTTTTGCTGGCCTCGCCACAACTTGAGTTCAAAGTTTTGCAGGCCAATCCGGGGCCAATCGCCTGAGGTTTTTGCCGCCGTGTCGGGCTTCCCGTGGAGGCGCGTCATTGAGTACCAATCCGCGTTTTTCGGTTCGATGCTCCTGTGGGGGCAAAGTGGATGTCTCGCCCGGGGCTGCCGGTTCCTGGGTACAGTGCACCTGCGGCCGTAAACTCAGCGTGCCGACTTTACAGGAACTTCGTCGGCTCGAGTCTGCCGAGGCTGAATTTCAACCGGCGGAACTCGGGGGTGCGCTCTCCCATGCTCGCCCGGCCAAAACGACTACTAAGTCAAGGCTCACCGCTCCATTCCTGTGGTTGCTACTCGCTGTTGGCTTCACCACGGCTGCGGTATGCGGTGTCTTAATTATTTTTGTAACCCGCGTAAGCCGGAACGAAGCTCGCGTGAGTTCTCAAGCTGCGCTGGATAAAGCGGCTCTGCCAATCGCAAGCGGTAGTTCGCAAGAACTTTTGGATGAGACGCGCGCGGAGAAAGCCGGTCCTTCCTCCATCGAGCCCGGAGCTGAAAGCGAGCCGGCCGCGAAAGCTGCTTCGTCCGATCTGTCCGAGCCTTTTGCTGAGGAGGGCGGAAGAGCGCGGGGCACTGTTGTCGAACCAACCGGACCCGCCCAAACCGAGCGCTTTCCAGGAACGGCGTTCCCAGAAAAAAGAGGGGCAGAACAACAAGCGCAACCCTGGCGTTTAGTGCCGGGTCTTTTAATTCCAATGCCCGCCGCGTTGACCCCGGATTTGGCTCCCGAGGTGGCAGAAACATTCCGGTCGAGCTTTGTTCAAAGAGAGAATCGGTTTCGCGGATCGCTCGAGGATCCCGAGGGTACCTTCTCCGCTTTTTGTTCTCGGTGCCACATCCTGCCACCGCCAGACGTGGAGCCGCGGGGGTTGTGGCCGGCGAAAATTCGGCAGATGTATCGTTACGCCAGCACTGTGCGACCCCAACCGCCGGAGGCAATTCCACCGATTGAGGAAGCTATCGAATATTGGACGAGCCGCGCCCCCAGTCAGATGCGACTCCCGCCGGAGGCCATGGACTCTCCAATCTCTTCCCATCGCTTCCGTCGGCGCTGGGTACGAGTCCCTCAAACGAAATCTCCGGCGGTTATCTCATGGGTGAAAGCGGTTCGATGGAACGGAGGAGCTGTTCCGTCGGTTGTCATTTCGGACATGCTCCACGGGGATGTCGTGCTTTGGAGTCCGGGAGCTGATCAGGGGACATCGGTGCTTATCGGCCGAACGGATCACCCGTGCCGGGGGCAAATCGTCGACCTGGATAAGGATGGACTAGAAGATGTGTTGATTTCCAATTTGGGAGATTTCTGGCCGGTAGACACCGACAAAGGGTCGGTGGTTTGGTTCCGAAATCGGGGAGGCTCATTCGATCCCGTAACACTTATCTCGGGTTTAGGCCGCACGAGTGATGTTCAGGCGGCGGATTTTGATGGCGACGACGATCTGGATCTGATCGTTGCTTGTTTCGGGAATTTGGAGACCGGAGGCCTCATTCATTTGGAGAACTTGACCACGGATTGGAACGAGCCCCAATTTGATCCGGTAGTCCTGGAAGCTTGGCCGGGCAACAGTGACGTACCGGTGGTCGACCTGGATGGAAATGGAACGTGGGATTTCTTCACGCTTCAGTCGCAGGAGAAGGAACGCATACGGATTTTCTTGAATCGCGGCTGGGGAAGCTTCCAAGAGCATCTCGTGTATCAAGCTCCGCATCCCCGTTGGGGTTCTACGGGAATTGTGCCCGTGGACTTGGACTCCGACGGAGATTTGGATCTGCTTTTTCATCACGGAGATTCGTTCCAATTTCCCCCGGTGGCCCGGCCATATCATGGGGTCAGTTGGCTGGAGAATCAAGGGCAATTGCCGTTCGCCTATCATCGACTGTGTGCGATGCCGGGAGCCCAGACTGCCATTCCCGGAGACCTTGATGGCGACGGGGACCTTGACGTAGTGATCGCCGCCTTGATGCCGGGTTTCAACCCGAATTGGGAAGGAGCAGAGCGGCTGGATAGCGTGATTTGGTTGGAGCAAGTTGAACGGGGGAAGTTTACGCGGTGGCGCATCGAGGGAATGCTCCCTTATCATGCCTGCGGGGATGTTGCAGATTTGGACGGCGATGGGGACCTCGATATCGTGCTGGGCAACTTCATTATTTTTCGTTTTCCCCAGATACCCCCCGATGCAACATTGGTGATTTATGAAAATTTGATGTATTAGGAAAAACTAGATCCAATCGAATTCGGTAGGGCCCGATCGTTCATCCCCTCAAGCCAGGTTATCTCATCGCCATTTTCAACAAAACGCAGCCTTCCCACGGTTGCCATATTGAAGCGCGGCTTTGATCAATTGGCCTCGCGCAGCCGCTACCGGCGCGATTCCAATCCTCCTAGGACACAAGCCCCATTCGTGGGGTCTTTGCGCCGGTAAGCCTTTGAGCTGCCCTAAACGTCCATGAATGAAGAGTCATATCCTTCTAAAGCTCCGGCTCTCCTAAGCATCATGGCTGAAAGCCGATTAATTCGACCGGGTCAACCCGTCGGCGGGGCGAGGGTTGAGTCGCAGGTTCATTCACACAGCTATGCCCAGGGATAATGCGGGGTTATCCCTGCCATGATAGATGGGTAGAGCGCGAGATGGCTTGAGGCGCCTCGGCGGCGATGATGCTCGCAACGGCGAGGCAAAGCCATGAGAGATAAGTGGACCACAAGATCACTCGAGGCAGTTCACGGGTTTCTCGTGAAAAATTTGCCCGAAGATTTAAACGCGGGGGGTTTCAGCGAAGTTAACTGAACAAACTAGTGAACAAAAGAGGTGACCCCTCAGGGAGCTCAAAGGCCAACGAAAAGCCCTAGGATCTGCGGCTCAACTGACTCCTTGTTTTGCAACCGGTATTGAGGCCGGATTATTTTGCCCGCTTTCCCACCGGCGCTAGGTATATGGTAAATTCTTCCTCGCCATCGAGCCGCAAGAATTCATCCATCTTTTCCTGATGATAAGCCGCCACGGCACAGGTTCCCGCGCCGATCGCCTCGCAAGCCAAATAGAGGTTCTGACATACATGCCCGGCGTCCAAGGCTATTGCCTTATGCGCTGCTAAATCGTACCGCCACTCCATCCTTGCGGGGATTGTCGTCCAAATAAAAACAACGGCTGCCCGACTCACGAACCCTTGGCCCAGAGTTCCCTCGACCAATTTCTCGGATGCCTTCGGTTCGACAAATTCCAGGAGTAGTGCGTGCTCTAAGGGAAGATATCGGTAAACGGCTGCGTCCAGCCCCGTTACTCGAAATACGCATAAGTATGTTTCCAGGGCGTGACGCGCCCCGGCAGACGGTACGGTCCGCAGGGCAGTCGCGGCGTCCAGTTTCTGCCGCACTCCTTGGGTGGCCCAGAGGAGGAAGGCCAACTCGTCCATAGTGAGCGGCTCCCGACTGAATTGTCGTCGACTTTCTCGATTGCGGATCGCCACATGGAGATCAACCGCAGGTATACCGACCCAACGACCGGGTTGTGGTAAGCTGATTCGGGGGGCTGCCGGATCAAAAGGTTTTTCGATAGGTGGCGGGGGTAGGCCGCGCGCTTGGTCGGTCTTCGACCAGTCTACCGTCCGCCGAACTGAATCCTTCAAAAAATATCTGTTTTCGGAAAATCGCGATGTTTCCCTCACCGTAAGCTCCTAATGAAAAAGTGTTAATGCAGAATGACCCCGGACGGACAAAATATTTTCGTAATCAACCCAACTAAGTAAACTTTCTCGCCACGGCAGCCGAGGGGAGAATCATATCCGCCTGTTGGTGGGCCAACGCTTGTTAGACCATAGTTAAGTAAGGGAAACTTGGAGCGCGTAATTGATTCTTAGGATGGCATTCAAAGTGCGCGCCCGGCAAAATCGGTATTAAAGTGCTCATTGTTTAGGAGTTGAACGGTTATTTTGCGTGTTAACTTGATTGCCCTGGGGCCTGACTTTGCCGTGAGTTAACGGCAAACTTGCATCTTTCAGAATCGCCGACAGTATAAATTATGTTTTTATTTAGAATAAATTAGTTTAATAAAGTCTGCGGCCCGCCTTGAAGTACGACCAGTTTTATCTCCCTTTCTCGGGAAGTGCTGGCATTGTTTCGGTGCCGCACGCAGATTTAATTAATTTATCGGAACAACCCGTCTTCCCATGCCAAGCCAATCTCTTTAGTCTGGTAGCTAAGTGGTTTGGTGGTGGTTACTAAGCGAGATTGGTCGGCATTACCGAGGGTTTTGGCTTTAGGGTGGCCGAGGGGCTGCCCGGAAAAATGCCTTAGTATGCCAAAGGTCGATCTGGGGGCCGACACCAGCGATTGACACACTGGTAACCGGCGGATTGATACAAAGATATCTATAGTAATATGGGAATTTGCGATGAAATCAGAGGAACGTCACAAATTGTATCAAAATGATTTGGCGAAGTGGATGGAATCCGCTTACAGGGCGATTAAACCTTATCTGAAGCCCGCGGGCATTATTCTGGCACTCTTGGTCGTGATCATGGTGATTTTCTTCATCTTTCGTGAGAGCTCGGCCGCAGCCACGGCACGTGCCAACGAGGCTTACCAGGCGGCGTTGATGCGAAGGGACGTGGCTGCTCTGGAGGATGTAGCCTCGCAATACTCCGGAACGATCAAGCATCTTGCTCACTTGGCGGCGGCGGATATTTATCTGGCCCAAGGGTGCGAGGAACTTTTCGTCAACAAAGCAACCGCGGCCAACGAACTTCGGAAAGCCCTCGAACGTTACAAGGAGGTTCAAGAAACAGCTAAAGATCCACACCTTTTGGCCCATGCTACGTTCGGATTAGGTAAAACATATGAGGCCCTATCGGGCACGCAAAGCGGACAAGGCCAATTGGATTCCGCGATCGAGCAATACCGCAAAGTGATTCAAATGTGGCCGACAAGCCCATTCTCCTCCTTGGCTCAAAGGCGAGTTGCCGAGCTTGAGCGGCACGACATCAAAGCCTTCTACGACCGGTTTGCCCGATATGATCCTCAACCGGAGTTTCGAGTGCCGCAGTCAATTTCCCTGCCGGAAAAAGGAAGTGGTTTAGGGCTGGCCCCGCCTGCTGAACCCGAGATTCCCGCAGGGTCCGCCGGTCCCTCGACGATGCCTTCCGGTGGGAGTTCACCCCCCTGGGAACCGGCAGCAACAGAATCCTCGCGTACTGAATTGGAACCGGGGATTTCCTCACCTCAGCCGGGTCAATCTCCGGCGCAGCAACAGGTGGCCACCACCCCTGAACTGGTGAGTACCAGCGAGCCAGCCGGCCGGAGTACGGCAAATGCCGGCGCAACTGGCGGTGGGGAAACCCCCGCGGAGAACCCTGGATCTGCTAGCCCACCTGCGGAAGGGGCAGACTCGAAGGCAAACATGGATACGCCGCAACAGCCAGCACCTGATTCTGGCGAGTCTTCTCCATCTCCCCCATCGGATAACCCGTGATTTGCCATCGGGTGATCTCGGTACGATGAGTTCGTCAAAGCCGCGATCTCTGGAGCCGGTAGAACTAACGGTCGAGCAAGCGCAAGCAGGCTGGCGACTTGATCAGTTCTTGGTTTATCACTTTCCGGAATACACGCGATCCCATCTGCGCCGGGTCATCACCGCTGGCGGAGTACGTGTGGACTCAAAGGGGGGTAAGCCCGGCTACCGGCTGCATCCGGGACAAAAAGTGGCGATTGTCCTGCCAGAGGTTCCGCGCCAGGCTCCTAAGCCTGAGAATATTCCGCTAGAGATCCTTTATGAAGACGATTGGCTTGCGGTGATCAATAAGCCGCCGGGGATGGTGGTCCATCCGGCTCGGGGACATTGGTCCGGCACACTGGCCGGAGCGCTCCAATATCACTTCGCAGGAAGACTTAGTGGCCTGGGGGGCCCAACTCGGCCGGGGATTGTGCATCGGCTCGATCGGGATACAAGCGGCGCGATTCTTGTGGCAAAACACGATCTCGCACACGGCCGGTTGGCGGGGCAATTCTATCGCCGCGAGGTCGAAAAAGAGTATTTCGCCATTGTGACGGGCTCGCCGCAGCGGGATCGGGACGTTATTTGCCTGCCGATTGGCGTGCATCCTGCTCAGCGGGAGAAAATGGCAATTCGCACCACGAGCTTCTCCGGACGCCCTGCCGAGACGTTTTACGAAGTACTCGAGCGTTTTGTAGGCTTTGCAGCTGTGCGGGTAATCCCAAAAACCGGCCGAACCCACCAAATTCGTGTACATTTAGACCACCTTGGTTGCCCGGTGCTTTGCGACCGTCAATATGGGGGAAGATCGCGAATCACCCGGGCTGAGTTGCGGGGGGAAGCTCCGTCCGCGGAGGCCGAAGTTCTGTTATCCAGGCAAGCTTTACATGCGCACCGTTTGACGTTTCTCCATCCGGGTACGGGGCAGAAACTCTCGGTTGAGGCGCCTTTGCCGGACGATCTCTGCAAGGTGCTCGACGAGCTTCGACAACACAGACGCCTCCAGTAGGTATCGCTCTCCTCAGCCGGAAATCGAGCTGTAAATGGGTCCGCGGGGGTATGAAATTGAGCCTACTGATACGAGTACTGGCTAGAGCTGGACCTGGCCCTCCGGAGTTTCGCGGGGGAATGAGCTTAAGCTTATCGACAGAGTATGCGTTGCCTTCTTGAACCCGAACTTGGTCCTGGAACCGTAAAAGGTGGGCGGCTCTTCTCCGAATCGCAGCGACGGCGGTTTCTAAAGAACTTCGAACCTTATCGGCCAAGTGAATGGTGGGTGGAACTGCGGAAATGGAAGAGCTTGAGCCCACCGTTAGATACCGGCTTCCTCGAACATCTTTTTGCCGGCGTAAGTGGCGAGCCGCCCTTTAATTGCCTTGGTGGTTTCACCTTTGTCAACCGAAATGACGTAGCTGAACGTCCTATTCGACTTTGAGATTCGAACATGCCCCGGATTTACCACCACCAGCGGCTCGAGAACCTTCCCGAGTGTTTGAGCGATTGCGTCTTGATCTAGCTTTTCCGTAAGCGCGCCGCGAATCCATACCTTATTGTCAATTTGGAAGGCGATCCAATCCTGATTCAGATTTCGCATGAGATGGTTCAGCTCACTACTAAGGGGAAGCAGAACACTGACCGGGGGCTGAGTGGGAAAACATCGCGACCACTTGGGGCGGGTGAGGAAAGACTGCTCGCCCGATTGCCGCCTCCGGTCGAATTCCTCCTGGGCAGCCTTCAACGAGGGAGGAAGGTCTCCCTGATAACGACAAAAACTCGCGAGTTTCCGAAAGAATTCCGCGGTTTCATTGGCATCCAAGAATTGAAGCCCCAGCGCGCGGCAAAGCTCGGCTTCTTCTTTGGAGAAAAATCGGCTCGGCCGGATGAGCAGAAGCTGACAGCCCAGACCGCCCAATTGTACTCGGATCGCAGACGCTTGACGGATCTGCGAGGTGAGGCTTTCAACTCGTGTACCTTCCTCCTGCTCGGCTCGCAATTTGCAATCAAAAACCAGTAATCGACCCCGGTAATTGGCAACGATGTCGACCTCTTGAAGAACTTGACCGTTCTCGGCCACAACCTTCGTGTTGGTCGTGACATTGGTCACCCCTAACTCCGCGAGGACGGCTGCCACGAATTGTTCAAACAGAATGCCTGGTTGCTCTTCGGATGGCAGACTGCACGCCGCGAAAGCCTCTTTCCAATCCCAGCCCAGGCGGGCCGCTTCGCAAGTCAATCTTTCTATCGGGAGCGGTTGTGCGGGTTTCCCGGTTTCGAGGGTGGCTTTCTCCGGAATTCTCCATTGTGCTTGGAGAAGAAGAGAAACGGGAATCGCATCGGTTTCGGAGGCGGAAATGCGGAAATACTGTAGGGCTCTGCGACGAAACCCTCTTCGCTAAGTCGTATCGTAAACCACTCCCCCGAAAGTTCGCGGTAAACGACTTGGGTGTCGGGGAAACGAGCGCATTCGAACGCGCCAGCAGACATGGGTTTCAGTCCGCCGGTCGCGTTAATGATCCAATGCCGCCCGGGAAGTTTCTTTCGCCACGCTGCAAATTGCTGCCGGAAACTTTGCGGCGTTGGGGTGCCCACGCTTTGGTGCAAATGCACGGAAATCTGCCCCGGATACAAGCTTTCACACAATTGTTTAAGCCGGGCAGCAAGCCGGGCTGAGCGACTTTCGTCCTCAGTATGGTAGATGCAAAGGTCGCTCAAACCGCCTTCGAATTGGTGCCAGTGCACAAGCCCGTGAATATTGGGCCAAAGCTGTTCACTGGCGAGAACTACCATGGCTTGTGGGATCCGGCTCATGATTAATCCGCCGGAGCATGAGCTTTCCGAATCAAAGGATCGATGTCGATGAGCATCGGCGCGGGGAACTCGGCCGGCCAATGCTCGCAGTCTTCCGGTTTGGTTCGAGGGACCATGTATTGCATCGTCCGAAGCGGCTTAAGGCAGGCTGAAGCGATGGCGATACTCATCGGCTTATTCCCGGGAGTGATGTCAGCGATGATTTGGTCGGACTTATAAGGTGCTTTCTCGTATATCGCATCAACTACGGCCCACATCTCCGTGTAACTCCGGGGATGCACTACGAGGCGAATTCCGCGGTAGGAGGTATGATGAAAGACGACCTTGTGGGAGCTGGAGGGATTCCGGCTTCTGAACCAGCGCTCTAAAAGATACCCTAAACCGCGCGAATCCGCTCGCTCGAATTCCCCCGAGTCGTCAGTACGCTTTTCTGCGGTCTCGATGAGCCATACTTCTCGGAGAAAAGTCTTAGTCCCGTTGGGTTGCGGGAGGCCTTTTCCAAGGTGATATTCAAGAGCCGCCATTGCTGGTAAAAGATTTGAGCTCTCCAAAGCTTTCTGATCTTCTAGAGCTAGAGGCTTTGTAGGATCTTGGGTTTCCTGGAGGAGTCGGTTGAGGTGGGTTCCAACCTGTTCATCTGCCCCTCCAAACGGAGCAAGCGGGGATAGCGGGAGGATCAGTCCGGGAACCCTCGGGGGTCTGGTTTCCTTGAATTCGAATTCCAGACACATTTGCCTCATCCGACGGCGGTGATAAAAAAACCATAGGACCGTCGCGGTCGAAGCGCCTATCGCAAGCAAAAGATTAGCTAGCCACCCGAAGTCAGACAAAACATTTAGCCAAAAGGTAGCAGACAAAAAGACGAGGAGAACCCAAGGGGGGGTGTCTTCCTGTCCTGGTACGGCCCGAATGAGATCATAAAGTTCGACTGGGCGCCGCGGTTTCATGGCTGCCTCCCAAAAGATGAATGTCTTTGAAGCCTGTTGCGAGCTGAACCTTCGTTGGCCTTATGAGATTTTAGGAAAATCTGCTCCAAACTCATGGCCTGATGTGTTGGGGTCTGTTCCAATGTCGCCGGCGAGGAAAGCACCCCCTGCAGTGACCGGGCCGGTGCTGCATGCGCTAATCCATTTCGCAAATGGCGAATCGTGGCTAGGAGCTTATCCCCCTCTGGGAACTTTGAAGTACCCACCTGCGCTATGGCTGCTTCGTTGAGCAGAATGGCTGTACTTACGTAGTCCCCCTCCTTTAAGGCGGCTCTTGCCAACTGCAAAATCCTCCGGGGATCCCGTTGGCAACAGGCGATGCCCTCGGGAATCTGTTGAATGACCGGGCCGGTTAGGTCGAGCAAAGGATCTGACTGGGTTGCTGAGAGGCTTTTCAGACAATTCATTGCGGCCTTCCCGGCTCGACTGACCTGATTCCTTGCTAGATAAAACCCGGTATCGTTTAGCGCTTGGCGGAGCGATCGGTCCTTGATCAGCGACGGAAGAGCTCGCAAGCGGCCGCCAACTCGGAGCTCCCGCAACACATCCGCCCACTCAGAAAGTTCCAGTAACCATGCAAGCGAAATCACAGGTGCGGGTTCACCCCCCTGCCGCATGTCTAATGCAGCATAAAAGAGGTTTTCAATGTTGGACTCATCGACTCGCCGAATTAACCGGGCCGCCCCCAGCACCAACATGGGAAGGTGCCGATAACCGTGGGTAACATCGAGGGTGAGCGAATCTCCTGGGGATAAGCTTTGGCGGATGATTCGGAGCAAATGGAGTTGGTCTTCTTGGCTTTGCGCTCGAGGGATCAAATGGGCACGCACCTCGATTGCAAGCTTTTGCTCGAGGTTGCGGGCGACAAGCCGTACTTGTTCGGAGGTAACGTCCTGGCGGTCTACCGCGGCTGTGAGCGAAGGCAGAAAACCGCCGCAAAGAGCCGGGCGCGAAAGATCACCCAATTCCGCGAGAATCCCATCCCAGAGCGATCCCCCTGTACCGAGTAAGACGAGTCTATTCGGTGGTTCTTTTCCCTGGATTCTTAGCCAAGTGAGGAGGGCCGCGAGGCAAAAAGTGAGCTCTTCGCTGAGCCAGCCGTCCGGGAAGAGGTAGCGTACACGGAAATAATCATTTCGCTGACTTCTGGCCCGGATAAGCCCCGTCCCAAAAAACTCACCAACACTTTGCCCATTTCTTGGAACAGCGAGGATTAGGTTCACGAAAGAGCGCTGAGCAATTTAGTTCGCGTAAGGGAAACGACCAGTCCCTCCGTTATTTGCTGCGCTTAGGCTCCGGTGGTTTTAAAGCGAACGTATAGAGCCTGGGCGTGACATTGGAGACATAAGCCTCGACTGTGTCACCGGGCTGAACGCTGGGGGCTTGTTCCAGGAATTGTCCTGGAATGCCGTCCTCAGCTTCAAACTTGGGCTTTCCACTTTTGAATGTGCCCACCAGCTTAACTTTCACTTTGTCGCCGAGTTTAAAACGCGGTTTATCGGCCGGCATTGCCGCCACTTGCGCCGATGGTGCCGATGTTGCCGCCTCTTTTTTGCACGGCACAAGACGGCCATAGCCGCTACTGGTCTTGCCGCCGATTCCCCAATCTTCCAATGCGGCAGCGAGAATGCCCATCGCCAATTCGGCCCAAGCTTTTGCTTCCGGGCCGGAATTATCGCACGAAACCGCGATATAGAATCGGCCGCTTACGGATACAAAAGTCACAGGGTTTGGTTCGTCAAAGTCAGTCGGCTCGGGCTGCTTGCCGCTGTAGTAATCGCCGTGATGCGGCGTGATGACGTCGGGCACCGGGCCTTGGTTGACCTTTCCCAAACAGTCCGGATCCAACCACCCATCGTTGAAAATGATGTGGCCGGTGTCATACTTCTCGTGGGGCACAAATATTTGCTTTTGTGGCGCAGGTAAGGTGCCGAACAAGAGCTTGTGAATTTTTCCCATGATTTTGTAGTCATCGTCAGTTCGGCCCAGAACGCTATGGCAATAGTGCGATGCCAATCCTTTCAAAGCCGAGCCGGGAATGACTGGTACTCCGTATGTATGGTGGAGTGTTATCCCGGTCTCCAGTACATTCTCGCTGCCAAGGCCGACGATTAAACGTCCATTCGACTGAAAGCATTGAAGGCAGGTCGACTCCTGCGGCAAAGCAGCTTTCCAACGATCGAACGCGAGTCGATACAAGTCCCCGGCTGCCCGAATGGCCTGGATACTTGCCCGCTGCGATTCCCGGCGTGCTTCAGCGGGACGCTCCGAAGAGGCCCCCGGTGCCCTTTGCATGAGCAGGTACCTCGCCAAGATCAAGCCGCCGTGGGCCGCGGATTCGCCCTTCCACTTAGTGTCGGACCAAAGCGTATGCTCAATGGCCCCACGACATGACACTAGCTCTGCCGGTGGTTTTTTATGACCTGAACTCATGATGATTCACTCCTGCGGTACCACTAATCGTAAAGCATTTCGGCTAACGTCAAGCGGAATTCTCCGCTATTCGGGATCGACAACTTGCGGTACCACTAATCAAAAATCGCTTCGGCAAACCGTTTGACCCAGGACGCGACTTGGATCACTTCGTGGGTCAATCGCATATACTCGACCACCGTCGCCTTACGCGCTTTTTCACCGAGTTGGTCGGGAGTACCCGGATTCAAAAGCACACTAGCCACATCCTCGAGGACTTTATCTGATTGCCCGGTTCCCCGAGATTGAGCAAAGGCAATTGCCTGGGCCAACCCGGAGCTGTGAACAAGCGCGGGAAAACGTTTTGCGAAACTCGCGTATTCCTTTTTCTGATTGTCATTTAAGGTTTCGTTTCTCTGACGAACTTTTAAGCATGCTCGTTCGGCCCATTCTTGACTTCGAGTTCTTACGAATTGGGATGTCACGGTTGTCATTTCGCAGCTCCTCCATTGGAGAACAGAAATCGGACCAAACCCCGTCCGACCGTTGCCTTCCCGCCGATTTGCAACTTCTTCTCGCCGGAGCAAAACTCGTTAAGCAGATCATGCGGTTCTATTTTTTCTTCCGTGAACACACGATCACACCACACCAAACCTGCTAATACGGTTTCGGCGGGCAAAGATTCCTCATACCACAAGGCTCCTTCGACCACAGTCTTTTTTTCGTCGTCTAATCGCACGCGGGCTGCCACCTCCGTGCCAGTTTCGCACAGAAAGCCGAAGACATCGTCTGGGACCAGGAGGAAACGTTCCTTAAATCCCCTCTGCCACGCAGCGTCGGAAAATAACCGTGCGGCTAATTGCTCGGTCCAAGCCGCCACCTGGGAATTGGCCTCACACGGAAAATCTAAATCCTCTAAAAACACGCGATTTTCTTTCACTAACTTGGATTGTTGATCAGGTACGAGCACTTTGTCCGAGGGCACGGGTACGGCGCCCAAAGGACCGGCCAATCCCGCACTTTGCAAGTCGCGAAGCAATCGTCGTAATGCTATGGGTGAGGTACACCAGGCGAAAGTCCCGTATAAACTTCGGACTGGCAGACAGACAAGCCGCGCGTCGGTAAACACAAGCGAACCCAAGTTGCTGTGTTCAGGTCCCGACTGGCCGAAAGCAGTTTTGAGCCGCTTATTATCCTTTCGGCCCTGATCATCTGCTCCGTAGACATCGGCAAGGACACCTTTAATCGCGGAGCCGGGTATAAAGGGCCAGTTGGTTACTTTCTCCCGCATGATCGGAAGATCGATGTATCCAAGACCGCGTCCTGATCCGACGTGCAGGGGGGTCAGGGCATGAATCCAATACATCCGCATTTTCGATTGCATGAGAGTATCTCCTAGCTTATGCTCGTTCCTCACCCGAGGGGCACACCCTACCATCTTCTGCCCAAAAGGTCATCCAGCCTCTTCAAGTTCTTCGTTGCTTTGCTACTAGCCTCGGACCCAAAACCTGATTGCAATGTTCCTCATCTTAAGCCTGCGAGATTCTTGAAGCGTTCCTATCCGTTCTAAGCTTTCCTAGGTGCTCATTTCGCGCCATCTACTGAGGCGGCGCTCGGTTACCAGATTCCCCAAAGGACGCGCCCAAAGCCATCGCGTCGATCGAATCGATCATCACTTACGCACCACAGCCAACCGCGCTGAGCCAGCTCCGCCGTGTTGCCTTCGAGGACCTCGAAAAAGTAAACCGCTCCGGCGGGCACCATACGACGAATGGGTTTGGGACCCGGGCTGTGGCTACCGAGCCGAAGACTCCACCCCGAAACCGGGCTCCATCGCCCGGTACACACCCCCACCAATCGCAGGAGGATGTGCAAACCCGGCGGACATCCCACCAACCCATCCTGGGTATGTTGCAACCATTTGGGAAGCCATCCCGGTAATGGCTTCATACCCGATGACTGATTAACGCTCGCACCTCTTCCGACCGCAACCGCGCCGAAGATACCCGGCGTAGCCAGGACCATCCGCACTCGTTTTGGATTTTCGCGTAGACATTGAGCGAGGAGCTCCGGGCAGCTCCATTTTGCGGGTTGCGATCCAGCGGCCGAATCTCTATCCACACACCATAGTGCTAAGCGACGTTCACCCCCGAGAGGATGCCATTCGCAAAGCTGACGAACATTCTCGACAAGCTCAGGAGGCACTTCTACCCGAGCCGCCAGCTTGACCGGTGCTCCCGGGCGAAGCCCCGGCCTTGCTTTATCGGCACCTGGAGGCGTCGTGAGGTCCAACGCGGCAGTCGTGAAAAGCTGGCTTTCCTTAGCGGTTCCTGTCTGGGGATCAATGGCCACATGAGTTCTTTCATCACGTGGCCAAGCCGGCAAGAAACCCTCGACGACCAACCGGCCGAAAGGACCCGGCGGCGGTGGCGCGGGAAATCCGTCCCCAGAAGGGTTCGCCAACCACTCCGCCATTTTTCGTGCCGACCAAAACGCGGGCACCTCTGCCGGCTTGAATTCTTCAGTTACGTTCTCCCCAAGCATTACCGGCTTAAGAGAAGGGTCGGGCAGGTCGCATCCCTCCCCTGGCCTCAACGGCTGCGGTTAAAGGGCAAAGCATTCGCGCGACCCTTCCCTCTCTCGAACCAAGAGATCCGATGGAGCGGGGAAATACAACTCGTTATCGACCTCGGGGAAAGGTCCCCAGAATCTTATTCGCTGAAGCTTTTCTTGGATCGCCGGCCGAAATCCCCCCAATTGCTTACCCAATAGGGTGCGCACGGCACCGGCTATAACCGAAGGATAGATCCAAGGGAGGGGACGCATCCGCCGTTGCGAATTACTGAATGGTCGGCCATCCCGTGCAACCACGGGATCTCGGGCCATGATGCACAGATCCACTGTCTCGAGTGAATCATTGAGGGGCTTGATCATCCCTTACTCTCCTTCGCTGATTTGTCCCGCGATAATTTCCTCAATTATCTCTCGGCTCGGGAAAGCGTCTGTTTCAATGGGGTCACAAATTGCAACGCTACTAGCATTTCGTCCGCCAAACCCCGTAAGTCATTCAAGTCCTCCAAATGCGACAGTCGCCGATCGACGAACGCCCTAGCTTGAGCCTCGTTCAACCAATTGCAATTGCCCGCTCGGCCAAACTGAGTTTCTTTGCGGCGAAAAATTCGTCGCGCTTCCGCCGGGATCGCTTGCTTCAATAGGTTTTTATCCTTCCAATCACTGAGCTCCCTGGCCAGCTCGTGGAGATCGTAAGGCAATTTGGTCGGAAGCACCCTGGCCATAAAAAGATCTGCCCACCACATTAGGCGTTGATCGAGACTGGCGGAAACTCTCAAATTACCATGGCTACTGGAACCCACCTTTTGGCTTTTCGCTTCTTGCTCTTGCGAAGAAGCGGGATCAGTCAGCGAATCTGCTGAAAGGCGATCCAGCCACTGTTCGCGTACCCCCACGGGCACACCACCGCGGGGATGGACCCAGACGGCCAGCCCGTTTCGCTCAGCATATGGCGGGATATTCGGCCGACCAGGCGAAGTCTTTTTTGCGGCTTTTTCCGCCTCTCGGGCGAAGGCAAGAAGATCCTCCATCGGTTCGATCATATGGCCGATGGCGATCCCCACCGACAGCGAGAGGGGACTTTCCGGCGATTGATAATCTGCCAAGAGCGCGGCGAATTGGTCGTGAAGCTTTCGAGCACAATTGAGACACTTATCCACCGGTACAAGGGCCAGCACATCGTCGCCGCCGGAGTAGATCAATACCCCTCGCACTTCTACCGGATCTTCGACAATCCGCTTCGCCTCGGCAGCAAACTGGGAGAGATATTTTGAAAACTTCCGTATGTCCTCAGGCGTTTTTTGCCGTGAGATGGCTGCCCCGATGCGATCTCCGTCGACAAGGAGAACTGCCACGTACGGGTCGGGTTCCCCCCACGTTCTATATATCCGATGCAGAAGTTCCTTTAGCTTTTTAAGCTCCGGCAAGCCTGTTTTTAGTGATTCCGATTCTTTGAGCCCTGCCTCCTCGCCTATTTCAGCAAGGCGCGATTCGTAAATAAAAGCTCCTTCGAAGGGGAAAGATTGATATTGGGGGTGCCGCGAGACGTCAAAGCGGGAAATGATATCAGGCTTATGTAACTCTTTGGACAACTCATGTAACTCTTTGGACAAATGGAAAAGTTCCTCAAAGAGGTCCGGATGAGATTTTTCCAACCCACAAAGCCATGGGTCAACAGCCACACGGGAAATTGAGGGATACGATCGCTGCCCACCACCTAATCGTTTCACCAAGCCGACCACATCAAGTTGCTCGTCACCTTGCAGCCGTAATCTATCGCACTCTCGCGGGTACTTAACCCCAGCATTGTCGATCAAGACAGTTTCCCGGGCGCCATCTAAGGAAGACTTGGGTACCCAGAATCGTCCCGAAGGTTGCAGAAAGTCACGACAGCTTTTCCGTCCTGCCAAAAGCCGCATCACCCGCTCGCGCGAGTGTTGAAAACTGTCGGCACCGTTTAGGGGAGCCCAAGCGGCATAAAATTCCACGACATCGTTTACTTGGCTTGCCCAAATCTCTTCTCGAATGATCTCCCTTGCGCTATAAAAAACCTCTCTTGCGAAATCGTGCCTTGTACAGCCCCCTTGACCTTTTCCACAAGCTCCTCAGGTGGGGGTGAAGCGCTTGGGGGTAACTCGGCTAACACCTGATTGGCAACCAATAATTTCGAATCTGGCTCCAGTTCTCTGCCGGTGGCCATCGGGAAGATCAGTTTTCCACCATTCACATCGATTTCCCGGGCAGCAGCCTTGCTCAGTTCCGAGAGCATGTACGACCCGAACCATAGGTCGCGCGTCCTCCGGGCCGCTCGAATGAAATCCTGGACCGGTCCCAGAGCCACCACAAGAAGATACCCGTTCATAGCTAAATCCTCTTAAAACCATGCTTCTTTTCTAAGAAGTTCAGGAATGCATCGAGTACTATGCCCTGAACCGCCGGAAGCGGTTGATTTAAATAAGGGGCTTGAATTGGCGAGTTTGGGTACGTCGCCGACTTGGGATCCACAACTTTCGCTCTACCCAACTCTTTTCCCTTGCTCCTAATGGCTACCACTTTCGGTAAGTCTCGCTTTAGCCAGATGATTAGAGGAAATGCATTGCCGTTTTTCAGAACCAAGGGCCGAATAATTACCGGGCTGGCCATTCGCCCCTTAACGCCTCCTTCGATGACAGGAACGGTCTCCGTATCATTAGGCTCGCCTCTGTCTTTGAAATGCACGATGATCGGTAAACCGAATTCAGCACGCGGAAACAAGTCGTCAGGAATTTGATGAAGTCTTTGATGCTGAGCTGCCCGCTTTCCTGTAACCCTTCGGATCGTCTCCGGTTCCGGCCATCGGGATCGTCCCGGTTGATTTGGATTTTGCCCCTTGTTACGTCCGAAGCCCACGCCCTGTCGAAAGTCGCGCAACAATCCAACTAACTCGTTCAAGGCTCTTAACGGTGTGAAAGGTTGGCTTTGTGCTAGATACACAATGGCTTGTGCAAAGTCGGCGGCCGCCCCCTTCCATCTTTTCGAAATGAACCACTCGCCGAATTCTTTCTCATCTTTAGGTGCAAACTCCTCGCAAAAAAGCGCCCCAAGCCCGCGCCTCGTCCGAGCACCTATTCCCCCAAAATTTAGCCACCCCCAAATGGCAGCTTCGACATCGTCGCACAGATGGGGTGGATACTCGATGCGCAACTTGAAACGCACACTTGTGACAAACTTTGCCGGCTCCGTTTCAACCCCTCGCTTGTCGTCAGTGAGTTTCCCCTGAAAGGGGAACAAGATGTAAGGAAGATTTCTCCCTTCGCCTTTTCCGGAAAACAATTCATTCCAAACCAAGCGACGCGGGCTTCTACCTTGAGATTCTCGTACCTCATACGGAGCGCATGGCTGCGGCTGATTTCCCGTGACCTCAATCACCTGAATAACGATTGGACTAGGATTCTCCGTACTCCCCCAGATCTTCGCCTCGCGCTCAAACAGACACTCCGTACCGCTGAATGAATGAGATCTCGTCAGTCGCCACCAAAATCGTAGATGGCCTCGAATGGAAGTAGGCCGGATGATGGTGATTGGGTCGTGGAACCCGGGCTCAACACCACCACCGAAAAGCGGCGTTACAACCTTGATCGTCAACTCGCGCACTTTTCTTGGTTGCGTGTTTCGGGCGTTTTGCAGCTTTTCCTGCCACTCGGAGGGTAGCTGCTACTATCGATTGTCCTTGACATCGTGTTGGCCTCCTATTCTGCGGCTCCTGGCTTCCTCGCGGATGGCTTGAAGATTGATGATTTCCGCCACTTCGAATTGCGGCGGCACGCAATTCGCAATGGGCCTTAGCCGGACTATCGGCGGAAAGTACCCCATACGCCCGTGCAATTCCGCGATCACGCAGGAAGCAATGGGGGCAAACGACGGTGGCACCACCAAAAGCCTCAATCCTTGCCACTGCTCGGGCGTAAGGCCGACCCGGTCGATCAATTCGACGCATTGTTCGGCATAACTTAGCGAATTATCGAATTGAGGTGTAATTGCGATAATCTGCTCGATGGAAGCCTGGGTAATTCGCTCGATCGACTGCTTTTGTTCTTCCGTCAACGGATGGCCGAAATTAATGATCCACACGTTGTCGCACCGTCATTCGAGTCTATAGTTCTTCAACCTTCCGCCGAAACAGGCGTTGTACATGACCTGCTGATTTGCCTGATATGATCATAAGTATACTAATATTCCTATGTACACTTTACGACGAGCCAAATTGCACAATGCGTGTCGCATCTGAGGGATCTGACCGATCGGTTAACCGCTCTTACTTTTTTGCACCCGCTATGCCCCGCCCAATTCGGTCAACACCAGGACAAAGAGCGACCCCTGGCACCAATAACGGTGTTATCTGTCATCAATAGTGCTTTAACGATTCTGTAAGAGCGAGGCGGTTAACTTTATCGCGCGTCAAAATACAAATCAGAGGACTCAATGACTTACGCCATTTACAGTGCCTACGCGATCAATTTCAAAATCCACCCAGGAAAGGTGCCTACTGGCTTGGAACAATTCGGCTGAAACCGTTATGAGGTTACCCTTCGAAAGAAGATCGAGAAACCGCGGACGAAGGCCACCATAAGAGTTCACAACACCTGCCCTCCTTTTCTGCCTCCGACACGTTGCCACAGCCCTTGCTGTAAATGGCCTTTAGCAATCTAGCCGAGCAATTAACGATAATCAATAGGGGCCATGATTTTTTTCATGGTTGCAAAACGCGGCCTCGGATGCGGGAAGGATTCGAATGGTATCCAAGGAGCTTTTCCCCGCGGGATTATTTCCCGCTGGCCCCAACAATTCGAATGGTGCGCCGTCAGCCGGCGCAGCACATCCTTACCGATGCACAAATTCGCTTTAACAAACGGATTGTAAAGGGCATCCAATCTTAAAGAGGTAGAGCCCGCCAAACTTAACGTCATGACAGGCCGATCGGGCTGTTTGCATGTCAGGAATCTCGCGATGTCGTGAACCAGGGTGCCGTCCCCGCTTGCCACGATCACGCTATCTGCTTCGGAAGTTGCCGCCAACCAACCTGCCCAAAGGAGGATCAAGTTGTCGCTATTGGCCAAACGTTTGCTGCCACGGCCTGTCCGCACGGTTTCAATAGGGTGCGCATGGGGAATCCATCCCCGTCGGGAGAAGTATCGGTTGCTGCGAAGATCGTCCGGCTCGCAAGAGTAAAAAGCGTGAAGTTCACAGCCCTTTGCCGCTCCCTGGAACCACCGCGCTAATCGGAAGTAGGAAAGTCGGTAGCCAAGGCTTTCCGCCCCATAAGATAAATTCTCTGCGTCGCAGAGGACAAGCACGTGCCGATCGGCTAAGAGCTCTCGCGGCCCCGTTTCTTCCGCCAAGGGCCCACGGAATGGAAATTGCCCGAGGTCTCCCTCCGTCCCCGGGGAAACCTGCGTGCTGTGCCTACCGACCTGCAACCCATCGGCATCAAATAAGGCGTCGGTAACTTCGCGCGACGCGGTAAAACATCCTGATTGGGAAAGATGAGCAAGTTGTTCCGCCTCAGCCCCAGTACAACGCCTCGGGGCCCCATCCTCGCTTTGCGAATCCATTTGTTCGGCGCTCTCCGTTGATGCAAATCGCACTCTGCTGGTACCGTAGCATTTTTGGCCGAGGATTTGTTCCAGCGCTTGAATCCACCAACAATAGCCCACAGCGATTTCTCCTTGGGTTTCGAGCCGTTTTAGTGAATTTCAGTCCGGGAAGCCTCTTTACCCGGTTCGCCGTTTTTTGCAAATCTTTCGCAAGAAGCGTCCACTCTTCTCCAGAAGAGCTTTGAACACCACTGAGCCCTATGCATTTTTCTACGAAGATCCCTAGCCACTTGTGACAACGGCACTTGACCGCCGCGAAAGATGGCATATCGAGAAAATTTTTGCGGCTATTCCTTTAAAGCCGTGACAACAGTCTTCGTGCTTTCGGCACTTTTCGTCTCTTGCACACAGTCCTCCAGAGCGGATTCCCGCCCTAGGGGATACAACAACCTGCCAACTACACGGGCAAATAGCCTTGCGTTCAGCCCTCCCAAGCGAGCTCCCGTACTTGGATCGTGTCGTCGTACTTTCGGCACCTTTTCTCTCTTGCACACGGCAACTTTGCTCAGATGACGGCCCCACGCTTGCTGCGGTCCCCCAATATGCAGCGCTAACACGGAAATCTTTCGGCAAGAATGACGGCGGCAAGCTTCGATGGATCCCCGGGCAGGACCCATACACCTATAAAAAATCAAAAAATATCGAAAGCAGCCCCCTAATTCCGCGCATGCGGATCACTTACCTCAATTGGTGGGAATGGCTTCTCGCGGCTTAATTTCCTAAAAACGAGAGCATTACCCTCTGTTCAGGATCGCTTCCCTCGCTCCGAAGCAAAGAGCTCCCGGTCCGAATTTCCGCGCGATTATGCCATCCTCGAGTTGTCGCTCTTCAGGAACGAAACTTCTCCCGTGTGTGTTGACCCCCAAATTGCCCTTTTTAGCCAGTTTTCGCACGCTAACTGAACTCCCGTGTGTTTAACGCGCGTACTTGGCCATCGAGCTAAGAACTTTTCCACCTTTTGTCATACGAGCCATCACGGCTGCGTACTCTTCAATAGCAAGAAAAAAACCCCTTTATGAAGCAAACGCGGAGAACTCAACCCTAAATGAAACACGCAGACGAGCAAAACGCTTTCACCGCGTTGAAAGGAGGTCGGAACATACTTCGCAACCTAAGCATCAGAACTTTCCGCCTTTACCAGCGGTGGCTCGCTCGAGCTGGGGCACTCGTGAAAAGAGTGAAAAGTGGCATCGGTGCCAAGATGTGGGCAACGTTTATGATTTGGAGCCTAAATTTGTTTCCCCCTCAACAAGCCCCAAACCCGTTTATCGGGGCGGCGCTCGGCGCAATGATACTCAGCTTCCTACTGGTCAAGCTCAAGCGGCAGGTATCGTGCCTGGTAGCGGTCGTCGGCGGCTTAATCTCGTGGCTGTTGAACTCGGTTCTCCCTATCCAGCAATTCAGGTCTTAAATAGAAAGGATGACCGATATGTTCCGATGGTTCGCCTCGAAACCTCGCAACTGCTCTTTCCAGCCCGATCCAGGCATCGTTCCCTCGCAGACCCCACCTACCGTCCCCCAGGCAAACTTCAAACCCGCCCCGCACTCAGTCGGCACCCCAAAATCGCCGCTCGCACTTCCACCCACACTTGTATGTCCCGACTGCGATGGCCTCATGAAACTCAGCGGCAAAGGCCAATATCCCGGTTCCGTGGTTTATGTTTGCGGTTGTTGTCCGCCCGAAGCCCAAGTGAAGCTCCTCTGGGCCGGCCGAGTCGTTCGCACAGGTTTGCTCGACTTCGGTTTTGTCCAGATCCCCGGCCTCACCGGCCTCGCTCCGTTGCGCTTCTATCTTCAGGATTGTTCCTATCCCTGCAGTCCGCCGCCGGCAATCCCCAACTTGGAAGATCAGGTCTTGGCCATGATTCGCCCCGATATCCTCGCGGTTCGCCGCCTCTGGATTCTCTCGCCTGCCTCACCCCGCGTTAAAAGAAACGCTTCGTGTCATTCTACCAGGCGCCACGGCGTCGTCACGGCATTGAAAAGCGCTCAATGGGGTTTTTTGGTCGACGAGCAAACCGGCGAGGCCTACTCCGTGCATCAGAGCCAGGTACGCTCCGGCGGACAGCTTGCTGTGGGACAACGTGTAAGTTTTCGTCCCGCATTTACCCCTCAGGGTAACGTCGCTTGCGAAGTTGATATCGAGGAAAACCTGATACCCCACTGATTTCCACCACCGATACGAAGCGGTTTCAAACCCTCTAATCAATGGCGTAACAGGAGAACATGTTATGTTCGTCAGCATCATCTTGGGTTTGGCGGTCGTAGGTGCCCTCGGTTATGTCTGGTTTCTTTCACGGCGCGAACCTGCCCCGCGCAATGGCCCCTGCGAGCTTGCTGTGCCTTCCCCGGCAGTTCCCGTCGATGCACCCCCCAGTGTCCCGGCTTATAGAGCCCTTGCCGCCAAGACGATCCGCTCCTTCCACACCATTCTGAAATACTTTAAATGCCAACCGCCCTGGCAAAACAACCGTCAAATGGAAGATTATATTCATGACCTTAAGGTTATGCTCGAGCACAACGATCTCACCTCCGCCCGCGTGGAGCTCCTCGGCCATGATCAGAGGGTCCTATTCTGTTACCGCGTTGAGTTCTCTCCTCAATCGAAGCCCCAATTGCCTGATCACACGCTTGGGCTGGAGCTCCCCATGCTTCCGGCGGATCAGATCGCCAATTCCCGCGTGATGGTCGCCCCTGTGATTCGGATGCAGGAGTATCGTCACCTTCTTCGGGCTCCGTGGATACAAAATGTCGGGAATCTTCCCGCGCGTCCCGGCTCTCGCTTTGTTAGCGAGCACACGACCGTCATTAGTGGAGGGCATTTACAAGGCGAGCTCTTTGTCTCTGAAGACGCCCGCCGTATGGGCATCGTAACCAGCGTCGATCCCAACGGTCGATTCGCCTTTGCCCATGTTCCTCCTTATCCGGTGCCCGTTTTTCTCCACCGCCGGCAATGCGTCCGTCCGTTTCCTTTTTACCCCGGCCTGCGCGTGTCCCTGATTCCGGTTCAGACTCCTCGCGGTCTACAGGGTCGAAGTATCCGCCCGGAGGCCTAGTCAATGCGCTGGGTGATCGCTTACGACATCCGATCCACACGCCGTCGGAGCCGGGTAGCGCGGGCCCTGGAGCGTGCCGGGCTCCGTGTTCAGAAGTCCGTCTTCGTCGCCGAGCTTTCTCCCCGCGATCTTCACAAGCTCATTCAGCAACTCAGTTCCTTAATCGATCCGGAAACCGATCAAGTTGCTGCCTGGTTACTTTCTCAAAACTCCAAGAGGGAGAACCCGTACGCCGGTTGTGCCCAGCAGACCATTTTTCCGGATGCCGTAGTTTGGTGATCCCATGAAACCCAAAACACCAATACCTTGCACCAGCAACCATGCTGCGGAAGACTCGGCCAGCACCGCGCCTGGCTCTTCCCGTGATCCCGGCCAAAAGGCCATGACTCGCGTCGCCCATCTCGTTGGTCCGGGCGTGCTTCGTGTTCGCAACGGCATGCCCAGTTGGGAGCCCCTCGATGGTCCGCCCCTTCAGCTTCATCCCGAACGCCTGGAGACCCTCGTCATTCACGGCCACGCCGATATGACGGCCGCCGCCCTTAAACTCCTCTGGCGTCACGGGGTTCAGCTCAGTTTTCTCGATCCCAAAGGAAACCGGCTCCTCGGACGTGTCAGCCCCCCACCCGACAACGCCCCCACCCTTGCCTACTGTCAGCACTGGGCCATCCGCCATTCGGCCTTCATCTTGGCTCAGTCCCGGCTCCTGGTCACCCTTCGCATTCAGAGCATTCAACGAACCGTTCAAAGTTTCAAACGTTACGATAACCCGGAACTCCGCGCGCTGCCTGCTGAGCTTGATCGTCAACTTCGTAACGCCCAGTCCGCCGATTCCCTGCCCACCCTCCGCGGCTACGAGGGCATCGCCTCCGCTCGTTGGCACGCCATGATGCGACTCCTCTTTCCCCCTTCGCTTCCCTATCCCGGACGGGTTCATCACCCCCCCACCGATCCGGTCAACGCTCTGTTATCCCTCGGCTATACCCTGCTGCTGACCCGCGTCCAGGCTACTATTTCTGCCATCGGGTTGGATCCCCTCTTCGGTTTCTATCACCAATCCCGACCCGGCAGGCCCGCTCTGACTTGCGATCTCATGGAACCTTTCCGCACCCCTTTAGTCGATAAGCTAGTGATCGCCGAGGTTCGCAAAGGCTGCTACCAAACGCATCACTTTTTTTCCGGTCCCGACGGCTACCGCCTTCACAAAGACCAATTTCGTCGATTTGTCCGCACCTTTGAACAACGTTACTCGGAAACCAACTCCGGTGAGCGAGCCTCCTTCGAGTCCCAAGTCCGCGAGCTCGTTAATCAATTCGCATCGGCGGTTCGAACTTGGGCCGCTAACCATCCGGCGCCAGATTTGGGGTTGTAATCACCTGACACGAAGGAACCGACAATGACAAGCCCATGGCGATTCTTTTGGCCCACCAACAATCCACACGGCCACTTCTCCCCGCCCCCTCTTTTCCTTGACCCGCACCTTTTCTCCGATTCTCTCCCCCCTCCGGGCGGCGAGGCTTCCTATCGCCCACAATCACCTCCCCTCCGCGCCGACCATCCTCCGGCTCCCCATCTTCCTATGAAATCCACGCCCCCGATTGATCCTTGTTCTTTTCCGAATCCCCTCGCGACACTTTCGGTGGGCTACCGCGTTTTTTACGACCACCTTTGCGATCCCAATTTGTTGCAGCGGGCCTGGGCCATTACCCGACGCGGTGGTTCCGCCCCCGGCGTCGACGGCCACTCCCTCGACGAATTCGCCGCCAAGCTCCCCGACGAAATCACCACGATCCTTGCTCAGCTTCGAGCCCGCTCCTACCGCTTTCTCCCTCATCGACGCATTTACGTTCCCAAACTCTCCGGCGGACGTCGCCGATTGGAAATCCCCGCCGTTCGCGACCGCCTGGTTGCCCAGGCCATTCGCTTGCTGATCGAGCCGATCCTTTCCGCCCAGTTCACCTGTGGCTCTTTTGCCTATCGATGTGGTCTCGGGGTCCGACAAGCCCTCGATACTCTGCTTCAATACCGCGCTCAAGGGCATCATTGGATCCTCGAGTCTGATATCAAAGATTTCTTCGATTCCGTGCCCCATAAACCTCTTTTTGCTCGCCTTTATCGTGAGCCGATCGATCCCGAACTGATTCGATTCCTTCAGTCCTGCGTAACCGTCGGGGCGTCCAACGGCATTTCCCGCTTCCTATACCGTCGGGGCATCCCCCAAGGGAATCCTCTCTCCCCCCTTATGGCCAATTATTATCTCACTCCCCTGGATCAAGCCATGCAAAGCCTCGGCCACCGCTGGATCCGCTTCGCCGACGACTTGATCGTCTGCTGCTGTTCTCGCGCCGAGGCTTCCCGGGCCCTTTATGACCTTCGTCGAAACCTCGCAAAACTCCAGCTCCAAGTCAATCAGTCGAAAACGCGAATCCTCGATTCTCGGATTGAATCCTTCCAATTCCTCGGTTTTGTCATTCACCCCAATCGTCTCGAACCTGTCCCAGAAAATATCGAGCGCTTCAATCTCCTGGCTTACCACGCCGTCACCACCGCCACCTGCCTCGCTCATGCCATCCACTCCCTCAACCCCTTGATTCGCGCCTTTGGAAACTTTTATTCTCGTTGCGCCGACCGCCAGCTTTACTCCCAACTCGACTCCTCACTCGTTGACCTGTTGGTTCACACTTTCCCGCAATTCAACCCCTCTAGGCCCGACCCCAAGCAACCGGCTCTGGTCCGTTTGACGAACTACTTACCCCCGATCGCTCCGAATTCCCATTCATACTTGCCCGAGAAGCTTTCGCCGCCGGGTACTGCGGCCGATAACAATGTCACTGCCCACCCGAAACCCCATTCATACTTCCCCGAGAAGATTTCACCCCAACCACTCCCTCCCTCCCCGCAAAAAATACCTCCTGCGAAAGCCCGCCGCCTTCGGCTTCGCCTCCCCTATGGCAACTGATCTCGTCTCGGCAGTACCCGACGCAGTTCGCTAAGAAGCTCCCGAGCTCTGAGCATTCCTTGCCTCTTTACTTGCTTCAACTCGGGCAGCCCTTTCCTTTCCTCTAAGAATCCCCCGGCAATGTTTCCTACATGCCCCCGCTTTCCGGCTTAACGAAAGCCGACTACCTTTCGCTCTCCCGAATTCCACTCCCACTCAAACCGGTGTATAATCAAATGCTAGAAGCCTTGCTCTTATGGTCTCCAAGAGCTTTCGCACAACCAGGTTGAACGAAATCCGATCACCGGAAACGGCACGTCAATGCACATCATAACCCGGCCCATTGCTCGTTGGAAAAGCTTCATGGGGCACTCCCAAGATAAGTTTTGTAGCTGGTTAGCCATGCTGAATACTTATACAGACCTTTTCCATCTCCCCCATCAGGGGGGAAAAATTAGGGGGGTGCGCACGAACAAAGGATTTTGGGATGCAACTCTTTTACACATCGATGCTTACGTCTAATTCGCGACCATTCAGAATCCCTTCGACGTCCATCCGCAGCTACCCCACTAATGGGGAGTGCGCACCAATGGGTGCCTTAAAGGCCGTGTTTTCTCGGACCGCACGACTGCCGCTCGCGCAATTCGCGGGATCATTTGGATGAGATTGAAACGTCACTTGCACCGCCAGCGGGACGCCGTTGGCGTCCGCGCGCAATTCGCGGGATCATTTGGATGAGATTGAAACTTTCACTTGGCTCATTGCCTTTCCTCCTTTTTTGCGCGCAATTCGCGGGATCATTTGGATGAGATTGAAACCGGCCGGGGTCCCCCGGCTGCCCGCCGCGTTCGCTCTTCGATGTACGCTTCGGCGAGGCGGGG
>Ga0116210_1000477_pt1 | contig 39901 bp, 40 predicted proteins | sample TshhotsprinmetaG_FD_94483 | JGI IMG/M metagenome (GOLD analysis project Ga0116210, IMG submission 94483) | Hot spring microbial communities from South Africa to study Microbial Dark Matter (Phase II) - Tshipise hot spring metaG | ecosystem: Environmental > Aquatic > Thermal springs > Hot... | reverse complement strand
CCCGTCCGCCGCTAACGATTCAAAAGCAAGCTTTTGAATCGTCCGCTCGACTTGCATGTATTAGGCACGCCGCCAGCGTTCGTCCTGAGCCAGGATCAAACTCTCCATAGAAAGTTTATCTCTAGCTTTTACGCTGCTGTTTTGTTCAGTTTTCAAGGAACATCAAGCACAAGATATATCATACAAGAGCCCTTTGTTATTGTCAACACTTTTTCTTATGTTTTTTATAAAAAAATAAAATGACAACAGCGATGACCGTTGTCATTTTATAATTTCTTCGATAAATACATCTCTTTCTTCTTTCAGTGAAACAATTTGATTTGTCCCACTTATTTTAATCATCGGATGAAACGGTGAATCTTGCTCGAAAAAGACAATTTCTCCGACCTGCTCGTTTGATAATTTCACCTTTGCTCCAATCGAAAGAGTCATTAAAAGCGAAGATAACGCTTGAACAACAGAGAGATCAAATTTTCCAAAACAATCTTTATGGATTTGTTCAAATACTTTGAAAGGAGATTGCTTATTACGATAAGGACGTTCAGAAATCATCGCATGATATACATCAGCGACAGCAACAATTTTACTATAAGGGTGTATTTTTTCTTCCTTCACATTAAGCAAATACCCGCTGCCATCATTTCTCTCATGATGTTGCAAAATGGCAAGCTTTACCCCTTCTTGTAGCGCCGCAACTTTTTGAACCATTTTATACCCATAAACAGTATGTTGACGCATATCTTTATATTCGGCTGGAGTAAGAGCTGTACTTTTATTCAGTATTTTCGGATCGACTTTTGCCATACCACAATCGCTTAATAAGCCAGCAATGGCTACTTGGCAATAGTCACCTTTGGTGTATTGTAATTTTTTAGCCAATACACCTGAAAGAAGGCCAACCGTTACTGCATGGTGGAATAAATATTCTGACTTTGTACAGTAGTGATGAAAAAAGAGCAACTCCTTTTCCGCTTCTAATACTTTTTCAAATAGAGGCATAAACATTTTCCGGACTTTTCCGATGTCAATAGGCAATCCCGATTGCCAACTTTGAAACATCTGTTTGTATTGCTGAACAGCTTCCAAATATAATGTCAATATGTCTTTGTTTTCTGTTACTCTCGGCTTTGGTTCGTCCTCTTGAATAATTTCACTCGGACGAAATGTACTCCCATCGACAAGAACTGATTGTACTCGCACTTGAGTAACAAGAAATTTTTGCAATACAGTTAGCATTTTTGTGTCTAATACCGTATTCTTTGGAACAATAACACGATTCGACTTTCCAATGACGTCTTCCGCTAAAATGCATCCCTCTTGCAATTGGGCTGTTTTTACTAACAACACATCTCCCACCGCCTTTGTAGAACGTAGGGGGGATTCCCCCCTACTCTTCTTGCAATTGCTCTTTCTCTTCTTCTTTCGGCACTTTGGCTACCGTTGCAACGTACTCTTGCTCGCCGTCTTCATCAAGACGAATAAGTTTCACACCTTGTGTATTCCGTCCCATGACAGAAATATCCCCAACTGCTATGCGAATCATTACACCACTTGCAGTCATTAACATTAAATCCTCTTCGCCTGTGACTGTTTTCACGGCCACGACATCGCCATTCTTTTCGGTAATATTGCACGTTTTTATTCCTTTTCCTCCCCGGCTTTGAATGCGATATTCGGAAGCTGGCGTTCGTTTTCCATATCCTTTTTTCGTTACAATTAAAATTTCCTCATTACCGTTTAAACTTTCCATTCCAACAACTTCGTCACCCGGACATAGCGTAATCGCCTTCACACCTGCAGCTGTTCGTCCCATCGAGCGGACATCTGTTTCAGGAAAACGGATCAACATTCCATTTTTCGTTCCGACGATGATATGTTTATGGCCGTCTGTAAGTTTTACGGATATTAACTCATCACCTTCATGCAAATGAATTGCAATTAAACCATGGTTCCGGATGTTAGCAAATGAAGATAACGGTGATCGTTTAGCAATACCCTGCTTTGTTGTGAAAAATAAAAACGCATCTTCATGAAATTGTTCGATAGCAATAACTGTATTAATGACTTCATCTTTTTCAATGTTTAATAAGTTAACGATTGGGAGACCTTTTGCTGTACGACTAAATTCTGGGATTTCATATCCTTTTGCCTTATATACTTTTCCTTTGTTTGTAAAAAATAAAACAATATCATGTGTAGATGTAATGACTAGGTGTTCAACGAAATCGTCCTCGTTCGTATTCATTCCTTGAATACCTCGCCCACCTCGTCTTTGGCTCCGATATGTTGAGACAGGGAGTCTCTTAATATATCCCCGGTGAGTTAGCGTAACAACAATATTTTCACGAGTAATTAAGTCTTCGTCATCGATCGTTTCCAAACCGCCATTTACGATTTCTGTGCGACGATGATCATTGAACTTTTCTTTAATTTCAAGCAACTCATCACGAATAATTTGTAACACTTTTTGTTCATCAGCTAAAATAGCCTTTAAATGCGCGATAAGTCCTAATAATTCAGCGTACTCTTGCTCAATTTTTTCACGCTCTAATCCCGTTAAACGTTGCAGGCGCATATCTAAAATAGCTTGCGCTTGCTTCTCGCTTAACTGAAACCTCGTCATTAATCCTTCTTTTGCTACGTCTGCTGTGGCAGATTGACGAATAAGCTCAATGACTTCATCTAGGTGGTCAAGAGCAATACGTAATCCTTCTAAAATGTGCGCACGAGCCTCCGCCTTGTTTAATTCGAACTGCGTGCGACGACGAATGACAACTTTTTGATGATCTAAGTAATGTTGTAAACATTGCTTTAAATTCAATACTTTCGGCTGCCCGTCGACAAGCGCAAGCATGTTAATACCAAAGCTCGTTTGTAAAGCGGTTTGTTTATACAAATTGTTAAGTACGACATGGGCGCTCACATCTCTTCTCACTTCAATGACGATACGCATGCCGCTTCGATCCGATTCATCACGCAAATCTGTAATGCCATCAATTTTCTTTTCGCGTACAAGCTCAGCAATTTTTTCAATCAACTTAGCTTTATTTACTTGATAAGGCAATTCACGGACAATAATCATTTCTTTTCCGTTTTCTTTTTGTTCAATCTCCGCTTTTGCACGTAACGTAATTGAACCTCGACCTGTTTCATACGCTTTCCGAATGCCGCTCCTTCCAATAATTTGAGCACCTGTCGGAAAATCTGGACCCGGCAAATACTCCATCAGTTCAGCAACAGTCATGTTCGGGTCTTTCATAAGTTCTAATAAAGCGTCAATAACCTCCCCAAGTTGGTGAGGTGGAATGTTTGTCGCCATTCCAACTGCAATGCCTGAAGACCCGTTTACGAGTAAATTTGGAAAGCGGGCCGGCAAAACGATTGGTTCACGTTCTGAACCGTCGTAGTTATCTTGATAGTCGATCGTGTCCTTGTTAATATCACGCAACAGCTCCATCGAAATTTTCGACATTCTCGCCTCTGTATAACGCATAGCCGCTGCGGCATCCCCATCGATCGACCCGAAGTTTCCATGGCCATCAACAAGCATATATCGATAGTTAAAATCTTGGGCCATCCGCACCATCGTATCGTATACTGCTGCATCACCGTGCGGATGATATTTTCCGATAACTTCACCAACAATGCGTGCTGACTTTTTATAAGGCTTGTCCGCCGTCATCCCTAAATCGTGCATCGCATATAAAATGCGACGATGTACCGGCTTGAGCCCATCACGCACATCTGGAAGTGCGCGCGATACGATAACGCTCATAGCATAGTCAAGAAACGATGCACGCATTTCTTGACTAATGCTTATTTCTTTTACCCGTTCAGACATATAGCAACAAACCTCCCTTACTTAACAAATAAAGGAAACAGGGGGAGGGTGAATAAACACTCTCCAACATGTTTAAATGTCAAGATTTTTTACGTATTTTGCATTTTCCTCGATAAACTGTCTACGTGGTTCAACTTTATCTCCCATTAAGATTTCAAACGTCTCATCCGCTTCCATCGCATCTTGCAAACTTACTTTTAACAATGTTCGCGTCTCAGGGTTCATCGTTGTTTCCCAAAGTTGTTCTGGATTCATTTCACCAAGACCTTTGTAACGTTGAATGATCGGTTTTGGCTGCTCAGGCAAACGGGCGAGTATTTCTTCAAGTTGTCGATCGCTATACGCATACTCAATTCTTTTCCCTTGTTGAATTTTATATAACGGTGGCTGAGCAATATACACGTAACCTTGTTCGATTACATCGCGCATATAGCGGTAGAAAAATGTGAGCAACAATGTTCGAATGTGAGCACCATCCACATCCGCATCCGTCATAATAATAATTTTATGGTAACGGGCTTTTGTAATATCAAAATCTTCCCCAATTCCCGTACCGAGAGCTGTAATAATTGCACGCACTTCATTGTTTGATAAAATTTTATCTAATCTCGACTTTTCAACGTTAATAATTTTACCTCGTAGCGGTAAAATCGCTTGAAAATGACGATCACGTCCTTGTTTAGCAGAACCACCCGCTGAATCTCCTTCAACGACATACAACTCGCATATTGATGGATCTTTCGAAGAACAATCCGCTAATTTCCCAGGCAAACTCGATACTTCAAGAGCATTTTTTCTTCTCGTTAGCTCTCTTGCGCGCTTAGCTGCTAGACGTGCGCGCGAAGCTAGAATTCCTTTTTCAACGATTTTTTTTGCAACAGACGGGTTTTCCAGCAAAAACTTTTCGAATTGTTCAGCAAAAATTGATTCGGTCGCCGTACGGGCATCGCTATTTCCGAGTTTCGTCTTCGTTTGTCCCTCAAACTGCGGCGACGGATGTTTTACTGAAATGATTGCAGTAAGCCCTTCACGTACGTCTTCACCCGTCAAGTTGGCATCTTGCTCTTTGAACATATTATTTTTCCGACCATAATCATTAATAATTCGCGTTAAAGCGGTCTTAAAACCAAGTTCATGCGTACCGCCTTCATGCGTATGAATGTTGTTCGCAAAAGAGTAAATATTACTTGTATATCCGTCATTATATTGTAAAGCGATTTCCACTTGGATACCGTCTTTTTCGCCCTCAATGTAAATCGGCTCCTCATGGAGCGTCTCTTTTGTTCGATTTAAATGCTTGACATATGAGGAGATTCCACCCTCGTAGTAATATTCATTAGCACGCTTCTCTTCACGGCGATCTTCGAGCGTAATGCGAATACCTTTGTTTAAAAAGGCGAGCTCTCTCAATCGATGTGCGAGCGTATCATAATCATATTCAGTTGTTTCTTCAAAAATCTTCGGGTCTGGTTTAAAATGGATCGTCGTCCCTGTTCGATCTGTCTCGCCTACCACTTGCAAATCCGAACAAGGCACTCCCCGCTTATATTTTTGATAGTGAATTTTCCCGTCGCGATGTACGTATACTTCTAATTCTTCTGACAAAGCGTTGACGACAGATGCACCGACCCCGTGCAAACCACCGGATACTTTATAGCCGCCCCCGCCAAACTTTCCACCTGCATGTAGCACAGTCATAATGACTTCAACAGCTGGTCTTCCCATCTTTTCGTGAATACCAACTGGAATCCCGCGCCCGTTATCAATCACTGTAATGCTGTTATCTTCTTCAACAATGACGTTAATCTCTGTACAAAATCCAGCTAATGCTTCATCGATACTGTTATCAACAATTTCCCACACAAGATGGTGCAGTCCTTTTGCCCCGGTTGATCCGATATACATTCCAGGTCTCTTTCGTACCGCTTCCAATCCTTCGAGAACTTGAATTTGACTTTCATCATAAACCGTTTGCTCTCTTTGTTCCATCGTCATTATTGATCACCTACGCTTTCCTTTTCGAACAATATGTTCGAGTTTTATGAACGACTAGCGTTTTATCATTTGCCCTGATATGACTTCATACACATCCGCATCTTGAATGACGCGGTGCTCAATTCCATCGATGCTCGTTGTTGTGACAAATGTTTGAACTTTGCCTTGTATAGCATCTAGCAAATGCGTTTGGCGGAAATCATCGAGCTCCGATAGCACATCATCGAGCAAAAGAATTGGATACTCACCGATCTCTGAAAAAATTAAATCAATTTCAGCTAATTTTAATGAAAGAGCTGCCGTTCGTTGTTGACCTTGTGAACCAAACGTTTGCACATCTTTTTCGTTGATTGTAAACGATAAATCATCCCGATGTGGTCCGATGAGTGTTGTGCCTCGTTCTATTTCTTTTGTTTTTATTTTTGTGAATTTGTCGTTATACGCTTCTACTATTCTCGACAATTGTTGTTTATCTAATACATCAATGGACGGACGATAATGAATGGCTAATTGTTCGTTCCCTCGACTAATTTCGGCATGAATCGGTTTTGCCCATCTTTGTAGTAATTCGATAAATTCATATCTTTTCAGAGTAATTTTAGCTGCGAGCTGCACAAGCTGTTCTGTAAGCACATCGAGGAATGTTTCGTCCGTTTGCTTTTTTGACTGAAGTAGTTTTAAATATTGATTTCTTTGTTGTAACACTTTTTGATATTGTGCAAGCCCATGCATATACACAGGCGATACTTGGCCAATTTCCATGTCGATGAAGCGCCTTCGAATTTGTGGGCTCCCTTTTACAAGGTTTAAATCTTCTGGAGCAAACATAACAACATTCATGTGCCCAACATAACTACTCAATTTTGCTTGTTCAATGTAGTTTAGTCTCGCCTTTTTTCCCTTTTTCGATAGCGTCAACTGTAAAAAAGTTGAACCGTTTTTCTTTCCTACTCTACCTTCTATTTTAGCATAATCTTCGTCCCAACGAATTAAATCTTTATCGTTCGTCGTCCGATGCGACTTCGCCATCGCCAACACATAAATAGACTCCATAACGTTTGTTTTTCCTTGGGCATTCTTTCCCAAAATGACATTTACTTTATTTTTAAATTGCCAATCACCTTGCTCATAGTTGCGGTAATTTTTTAAAGTTAACTGTTCTAAAAACAAAGGTGCCCCCACCTTTACGAACGAATCGTAAATGTACCGATTGTTTCAATATCAACAACGTCCCCGACTTTCAACTTGCGACCGCGACGTTGTTCTCGTTCACCGTTAACAAATACATCGTTTGTTTGTAAAAACCATTTCGCCATGCCACCTGTTGAAATGACGTTCGCTAATTTCAAAAATTGTCCAAGCGTAATTGTTTCTGTTGCAATTTTTATTTCTTTCATCCATCATCCGCTCACTTTCCATAAAAAGTGTCCATTCTTTCATTGTACTAAAAAATAGGGATTAAGAAAAGGAAAGCTGCTAGTCTGTCTAGCAGCTTTAGTATGTGCGCACAGGTAAAATTAACTGAAGCATCGAATCATCATGGAGCGGGCGAATCAAAAATGGTCGCATCGCACCAGTAAAACTAATTTTAATCTCTGCTCCTTCTAACGCTTTTAATGCGTCCATCATATATTTAGCACTGAAAGAGATTTTTAGCTCTTCACCTTCTAGTTGTTCACATTGCACTTCCTCTACCACTTTTCCGATTTCCGGTGAGTTCGAAGAAATTTCAACGACTTTTCCAGGTAACGTTGTTAAACGGACGACATTGTTTCTTCCTTCACGCGCTAGTAGCGACGCCCGGTCGATCGCTTGCAAAAACTCTTTTGTTTTTACAATCATATCCGTTTGGCTGTCTGTAGGAATAAGCCGCGATGTGTCCGGATAGTTTCCGTCTAGTAACCGTGAGAAAAATAGTAAATGTTTCGTTTTGAATAATACTTGATTTTCAGTTACAACAATGTGAACAAGTTCATTTGTTTCCTCGAGAATTTTATTTAATTCATTCAAGCTTTTTCCAGGAATAACGATGTTGTAATGTGCTTCGGTCTCGGTTTCCACTTTCGCTTTTCGCATAGCTAGCCGGTGACTGTCTGTTGCAATACACGTTAGCTCATTGTTTTCGATCCGCCAGTTTACACCTGTTAAGATTGGTCGTGTTTCTGAGGTGGACACAGCAAAGACCGTTTGACGAATGACATGTTTCAACAAATCAGCTGGTATTTTAAACATATTTTCCTCTTGAATTTGCGGCAAGCGTGGATATTCTTCTGGATCTAACCCATTCAAATAAAACTCTGTTTTTCCTGAACGAATTGTTGTAACAAATTGATCTTTTACTTCAATTTCTACTGCTTCTTTTGGTAATTTGCGAACAATCTCGCTAAAAAAACGGGCTTGTAATACGACACTTCCTTGTTTAATGACATCGACAATCATTCGATCTTCTTCCTCTGCAGGGATAAATGATTCAATAGAAATATCTGAATCACTTCCTGTCATTGTGACACCATGTTCGGAAGCGACAATTTTAATTCCAGTTAAAATAGGGATCGTTGTACGGGATGATACAGCTTTCATAACATCTTGTACACTTCTCACTAAGTGATCGCGGTCGATAATAACTTTCACAAGGAAAACCTCCCTAAAATTTATTTATTATTTTTTTTAAAAACTATTAATCGTAGTACTAGGCGTTGTGATTATGTGGATAAGTGAACAAAACAAAGGAAGCACAGGCTATCCACATGTGGACAGTCTGTGCACAAATAAAACAAAGTTATTCACATTATTTCAGTTTCTCCATAATTTCTTTCAACTGTTTTTGTAGTTGAACATCTGTTTGAATGAGAGCTGAGATTTTTTCATGTGCATGAATGACAGTTGTATGATCACGTCCACCAAATTCTTCACCAATTTTCGGGAGTGAACAGTCCGTCAGCTCACGTGAAAGATACATCGCAATTTGGCGTGGAAAAGCAACTGATTTTGTCCGTTTCTTCGCCTTAAAATCTTCAAGCTTCACGTTAAAATGCTCGCCAACGACACGTTGAATATCTTGAATGGTAATCACTTTCGGCTTTGAACTCGGAATAATGTCTTTTAACGCCTCGGCTGCTAAGTCAGCGTTAATTTCTTTGTTGATTAAGGAAGAGTAAGCAACGACGCGAATGAGCGCTCCTTCTAATTCACGAATGTTTGAATCAATTTGATTAGCAATATACAACATCACTTCGTTCGGGATGTCGAATCCCTCCGCTTTTGCTTTCTTGCGTAAAATGGCAATCCTCGTTTCTAAATCGGGAGGAGTGATATCTGTAATTAAGCCCCATTCAAAACGAGAGCGAAGGCGATCTTCTAACGTCGGAATTTCTTTTGGAGGTCGGTCGCTTGATATGACAATTTGCTTACTTTCTTCATGTAGTGTATTAAACGTATGGAAAAACTCTTCTTGCGTTTGTTCTTTTCCAGCTAGAAATTGAATATCATCTATTAACAGCACGTCCACGTTGCGATATTTGTTGCGAAAATCATCCGGGCGGTTATCGCGAATGGCGTTAATAAATTCATTTGTAAACTTTTCCGAAGATAAATACACAACTTTTGCTGACGGATTATGTTCAAGAACGTAATGACCGATCGCATGCATGAGGTGCGTCTTGCCTAGGCCTACACCACCATAAATGAAAAGGGGGTTGTACGCTTTGGCCGGTGCTTCTGCTACCGCTAAAGATGCGGCATGGGCAAAGCGGTTTCCGGATCCAATGACAAATGTGTCGAACGTATATTTTGGATTGAGCATACTTTGTGGAAATTCTGTTTGTTCATCATCGTGTTTTCGCGGTTTGCTTGTTGGCTTTACATCAAATTCTTCCGGTGTTTGATCGTTAGGAATCGTGCATTTGATTTTTAATTCTTCCCCGGTAATATCATAAAGCGTTTGTTCGATAAGCCGGGTGTAACGCGACTCGAGCCAGTCTTTCGTAAATTCGTTTGGAACGGTAATAATAAGTATGTCGCCTTTTAGCGAATGGGCCGTTGTTGATTTCAACCATGTTTCGAAGCTAGGCTTGCTAATTTTTTTCTCAATTTCTGCTAACGCTTTATTCCATAAGTCTGAAATGTTTTCCACGCCGCTCTCCCTCCTTCTCCGCGCGGGTGTATAACTTTTGCACAACGTTACCTATAAAAAAATTTTTTTCGACAGTTTTCACCGATTGTGGACAAATATTTACACATAATGTGGACGAAACTGTCCACACATTATCCACATTTTGTGGATAATGAGAAAAAAATATGGAATTATCCAGAGTAAAAACAACAATATAATAGCAGATAAATACTTATGTTGCAATGGTTTTAAAATATTATCCACAAAACAAAAAAGATGTGAAAAAATTTTATCCACAAGGTTATAAGATGTGAAAAACTTGTCGATAAATGTTGTGGATACAAAAAAAGCGACAAAAACTTTATCCACAGTAATAATCACAGGATCGTCAAAAAAAGATACTCCCGGAGTAGTTGACATTTCTCTTAATTTCTCACTATAATTAGAAAGACTGTCTTTTAACAGTTATTCCTCAGGGAGGTGTCATATATGAAAAGAACGTATCAACCAAACAAACGGAAACGTAGCAAAGTACACGGTTTCCGCGCGCGTATGAGCACAAAGAACGGCCGTAAAGTTCTTGCTCGCCGTCGTCGTAAAGGAAGAAAAGTATTATCTGCATAGGCCACTGAACGATCAGTGGTCTTTTTTCTAACGGGAGTTACGATCGAGGTGTTATCGGAGCACATGAGAAAAAAATATCGCATAAAAAAAAATGACGAGTTTCAAGAAGTGTTTAAGAAAGGAAAATCGGTAGCGAACCGACAGTTTGTCATATACGTTCTAGATAAGCCTGAACAATCGTATTTCCGCATCGGATTATCTGTTAGTAAGAAAATTGGGAAAGCGGTCGTTCGAAATCAGGTGAAGCGCTATATTCGTCAAGTGTTTCATGAAGAACGTGATCGAATTCAAGCTGGCAAAGATTATGTGATCATTGCGCGAATGCCGGTCGCTACAATGGAATATGAAGAGGTGAAAAAAAGCTTATTGCACGTTTTGAGACGGGCGAACGTTTTTCGTTAAATTTGATCGACCATATGTTAAAATATTTCAAGGAACGTATAAAGTAAGGGGGAAAAGTGAGTGGAAAAAAGGCAAGTCGCATGGCTGTTTTTACTTCTTGCTGTTGTGCTAGCAGGATGTACGGAAATTAATCAGCCAATTACTGCAGAAAGCAAAGGGTTTTGGAACGAGTATATCGTTTACCCGCTATCTTGGTTAATTACATATACGTCTGAGTTGTTTGGTTCCAATTATGGATTAGGGATTATTGTCGTTACAATTTTAATCCGTTTAGCTATTTTGCCGCTCATGATCCAACAGACGAGAAATTCAAAAGCAATGCAGGCGCTGCAACCAGAGTTACAAAAACTCCGTGAAAAATATAGCTCAAAAGATGCACAAACGCAGCAAAAATTGCAACAAGAGACGATGTTGCTTTTCCAAAAACATGGCGTTAATCCGCTGGCAGGTTGTTTGCCGCTGCTCATTCAAATGCCAATTTTAATCGGTTTTTACCACGCGATTATGCGTACAGAGGAAATCGCGCGCCATAACTTTTTATGGTTTGATTTAGGGGAAAAGGATCCATTTTTCATTTTACCGCTTGTCGCGGGAGTAACGACGTTTATTCAGCAAAAAATGATGATGGCTGGCACCGAGCAACAAAATCCACAAATGGCCATGATGCTCTGGTTAATGCCGATCATGGTTGTTGTATTTGCAATTAACTTCCCGGCAGCACTTTCGCTTTATTGGGTAGTTGGTAACTTGTTTATGATTGCACAAACGTATTTTATTAAAGGACCGGAATTAAAAGCAACGAATCAAGCTGGGGGAACAGGAAAGTGAAACGAATAACGATGGGTGGCCAAACGGTAGAAGAGGCAGTGGAAAAAGCGTTAGCGCAGTTACGTGTGCCGAAAGAAGCGGTCGATATCGTCGTTTTGCAACATGAAAAAAGGCCGTTTCTTGGCTTATTCGGCGGGAAAGAGGCGATCGTTGAAGTGACGATCAGCAACCCATTTTATTGTGTTGAATCGTTTTTAAAGCAAGTGATCGAACAGATGAACGTGCGTGTTCATCTGTCGTGCCATAGCGAAAAAGATCGCTTAGTTGTTTTGCTGTCAGGTCCAGATGTTGCACGAGTCATCGGAAAGCACGGTCAGACGTTGAATGCATTGCAATTGTTGGCGCAAGGCGTTTTAAATCGTTGTGCCGATCGTTCACTTTATGTTGTCATCGATGCCGAAGGTTACCGAAAACGGAGAGAAGAAACGCTCGTTCGTTTAGCGAAAAGCATGGCGAAAAAAGTAGTGCAAACTGGAAAAGATATGTCGTTAGAGCCGATGAGTGCATGGGAACGAAAAGTCATCCATGCGGCGTTGAGCGACGATGAAAAAGTACAAACGTTTTCGGCTGGAACGGAGCCGCATCGCCACGTCGTTATTTCATTAAAACAATAAACATTCTCTAGGGGAAGTTGTTCCTAGAGAATTTTTTTTGTAAATTGAAACACGGTGTGTATGTTGTTATTCACATGTGGATAAGTTAAAATTTATTTGATTAACATTGTGAGTAACATATGTGTGACATAGATGTGGATGATTTTGTTCATGGAAGAAGGTGAGTAACATGGAGTTTGATACAATTGCAGCAATCTCAACCCCGATGGGTGAAGGGGCAATTGCAATTGTCCGCCTAAGTGGGGATAAAGCGATACAAATTGTCGATCAACTGTTTGCCGGAATTGCCGGGAAGAGGCTTAAAGACGTCCCATCTCATACAATTCATTATGGGCATATCGTTCATCCGGAGACGAAGGAAACAGTTGAAGAAGTGATGGTAACTGTTATGAGAGCGCCAAAAACGTTCACACGCGAGGATGTCGTTGAAATTAATTGCCATGGAGGTCTCATTTCTGTTAACCGCGTGCTTCAACTCGTGTTAGAGTACGGCGCTCGTTTAGCAGAACCGGGTGAATTTACGAAGAGAGCTTTTTTAAACGGTCGCATTGATTTATCGCAAGCGGAAGCGGTGATGGACTTAATCCGCGCTAAAACGGATCGTGCGATGGCCGTTGCATTGAACCAAATGGAGGGAAGGTTATCAAAACTTATTCGTCGTCTACGTCAAACGATTTTAGAGACGTTGGCACACGTCGAAGTAAATATTGACTATCCAGAATATGATGATGTGGAAGAAATGACGCATCGTTTGTTGCTTGAGAAAGCGACAGAAGTGAAAAATGAAATTGAACGATTGTTGCAGACAGCACAACAAGGAAAAGTGTTACGAGATGGATTAGCGACCGTCATTGTCGGACGTCCAAATGTCGGGAAATCATCGTTATTAAACAGCTTGGCCCACGAAAATCGAGCGATCGTCACCGATATTCCCGGCACGACGCGTGATGTGATCGAGGAGTATGTCAATGTCCGGGGTGTACCACTCCGCTTGTTAGATACGGCAGGCATTCGCGAAACAGAGGACATCGTTGAGCGCATTGGGGTCGAGCGATCACGGAAAGTGTTAAAAGAAGCCGATTTGATTTTACTTGTGCTCAACTATAATGAACCGTTGACGCTAGAAGATGAACAGCTATTTGAAGCAGTAAAAGGGATGGACGTCATCGTTATTGTCAATAAGACGGACTTGCCTAAACGAATAGATATGGAGCGGGTAAAACAATTGGCGCAAGGGGCACCAATGATTACGACATCGTTGCTAGAAGAAAGAGGAATCGATCAACTTGAAGAGGCGATTGCCTCATTGTTTTTCAGTGGGGATGTCGAAGCACGTGATTTAACATATGTATCAAATTCGCGCCATATTGCGTTGCTGACGCAAGCGAAAAAGTCGATAGAAGAAGCGATTCACGGCATCGAGTCGGGCATGCCGATCGACATCGTACAAATTGATTTAACAAGAGCGTGGGAGTTACTAGGGGAAATTGTTGGCGATACGGTACACGAAAGCTTAATTGATCAGTTGTTTGCACAATTTTGTTTAGGAAAATAAGGAGGGAACTTCATGATGCATTACGAGGCAGGGTCTTATGATGTCATCGTCGTCGGTGCTGGTCATGCGGGGTGTGAGGCTGCGCTTGCTGCTGCACGAATGGGAGCAAGCACATTAGTGATTACACTTAACCTTGATATGATCGCTTTTATGCCATGTAATCCATCCATTGGCGGTCCCGCAAAAGGGATTGTCGTACGCGAAATCGACGCGCTTGGCGGCGAAATGGGCAAAAATATCGATAAAACGCACATTCAAATGAGAATGTTAAATACAGGAAAAGGACCGGCGGTGCGGGCGTTGCGTGCACAAGCAGATAAATTTTTATATCAACAGGAAATGAAAAAAACGTTAGAAAATCAAGAGAATTTAACATTATTACAAGGAAAGGTAGAAAAATTAATCGTCGAAGATGGTGTATGTAAGGGGGTTATTACACATACAGGTGCTCACTATTACGCAAAGGCTGTTGTTATTACGACAGGGACATTTTTGCGCGGTGAAATCATTATTGGAGATATTAAATATTCAAGCGGTCCAAACAATCAACAACCATCCATTAAACTCTCGGAACATTTAGAGGAGCTTGGTTTTGAGCTCGTTCGTTTTAAAACGGGGACACCGCCGCGAGTCAATAGCCATACGATTGACTATAGCAAAACAGAAATTCAGCCAGGGGACGATGTGCCGCGCGCGTTTTCATATGAGACGAAGCAATACATTACTGATCAGCTTCCTTGTTGGCTCACTTACACGACTGAGGAAACGCACCGAATTATCGATGAAAATTTGCACTTGTCACCGATGTATTCAGGAATGATTAAAGGGACAGGTCCACGCTATTGTCCATCGATCGAAGATAAAATCGTTCGTTTTCATGATAAGCCGCGTCACCAAATTTTCCTTGAGCCTGAGGGAAGACACACACAAGAAGTGTACGTGCAAGGTTTGTCCACAAGTTTACCGGAACATATTCAGCGGCAAATGTTAGCGACTATTCCGGGATTGGAGAAAGCACAGCTGATGCGAGCCGGTTATGCGATCGAATATGATGCGATTGTCCCAACGCAATTATGGCCAACGTTAGAAACAAAAGTCGTTCAGCGACTATACACAGCGGGACAAATTAACGGAACATCAGGATATGAAGAGGCCGCTGGCCAAGGATTAATTGCTGGTATTAATGCTGCGTGTAAAGCGCTTGGCAAAGAGGAATTAATTTTAAGTCGTTCAGAAGCGTATATTGGTGTTTTAATTGATGATCTTGTTACAAAAGGGACGAATGAACCGTACCGCTTGTTAACATCCCGTGCTGAATACCGTCTTTTACTCAGACATGACAATGCTGATTTACGTTTAACGGAAATTGGATATAAGCTCGGTTTAATCTCACAAGAGCGATATGAAAAGTTTTTAGCGAAAAAAGAAGCGATCGAAGCAGAGAAGAAGCGGTTAAAATCGTACATTATTAAACCGACGCCGCAAGTGCAAGAAATGATTCGGCGTGTTAGGGGAAGCGAGTTAAAAGATGGCATTCGTGCTGCCGACTTGTTAAAGCGGCCAGAAATGACATATGAACATATTCAAATGCTTGCGCCAACGGAGCAGCCGATTGATCCAGAAGTAGCGGAACAAGTAGAAATTCAAATTAAGTACGAAGGATATATTGAAAAATCACTACAACAAGTAGAAAAGTTAAAGAAAATGGAGAATAAAAAAATTCCAGAAGATATTGATTACGATGCGATTACAGGATTGGCGACGGAGGCACGGCAAAAACTAAAACAAGTCCGTCCGCTTTCTATTGCACAAGCATCGCGCATTTCGGGGGTCAACCCAGCTGATATTTCAATTTTATTAGTGTATTTAGAGCAGGGAAAAATCGCACGCGTGTCAAATGAATAAAGAGGGATGAACAATGGATGTAAATGTATTTAAACAAATGCTAGAGGAGAAAGGCATCTCGCTTTCTCCTCAACAACTCGCTCAATTCGAAACATATTATGAACTGCTTGTTGAATGGAATGAGAAAATGAACTTAACGGCCATTACAGACAAAGAGGGCGTATACTTAAAGCATTTTTTTGACTCGATTACACCTGCTTTTTATTACAATTTTTCACAGCCGTTATCGATTTGCGATGTCGGAGCGGGGGCAGGATTTCCGAGCATACCGTTAAAAATTTGTTTTCCTCACCTACATGTATCAATTGTTGATTCTTTACAAAAACGAATCACGTTTCTTAATCATTTAGCAGGGCAACTTGGACTTGAGGGAGTTGCTTTTTACCACGACCGCGCTGAAACGTTTGGACAAAAAAGTGTCCGCGAGTCGTTTGATGTTGTGATGGCTCGTGCTGTCGCGCGATTGTCTGTGTTAAGCGAGCTTTGCTTGCCGCTTGCAAAAGTAGGTGGGGTGTTTATTGCGATGAAAGGTGCATCAGCAAAAGAGGAGCTTGAACAAGGAAATACAGCGATTCGCGTGCTTGGTGGGGAAGTGGCGAAAGTAGAACAATTTGTATTACCGATTGAGGAAAGTGAACGAGCAATTATTTTTATTGAAAAAAGAAGAAAAACACCGAAGAAATATCCACGTAAACCAGGGGTACCGAACAAACTTCCAATTGAATGAATGTGTTGAGTTCTCAAAGGTGGTGTTAGGGGGAAATGAAGCATCCTTTTTCGCGCTTTTTTAGCTTTGGTGAGAAAGAGCAAGGGGAAATCGTCGTACCGAATGAAGAAATTAAGCGAATAGCTATTTCGCAAATTGTTCCAAATCGGTTTCAGCCGCGGACCATTTTTGTTGAAGATAAAATTGACGAGCTTGCTCAAACCATTCGAACGCACGGGATGATCCAACCAATTGTCGTTCGGGAATGTGAAGATGGAAAGTTTGAAATTATTGCTGGCGAACGGAGATGGCGAGCTGCGCAAAAGCTCGGTTGGACCGACATACCTGCCATTATTAAAAATTTAAATGATACAGAAACGGCTTCTGTTGCCTTAATTGAAAACTTGCAACGGGAAGAGTTGACTCCGATTGAAGAAGCGATTGCTTATGCTCGTTTGCTTGAATTGCATCATTTAACACAGGAGGCGTTAGCCCAAAGGCTCGGAAAAGGACAATCGACCATTGCTAACAAGCTTCGCCTATTAAAACTACCTCAAGAAGTACAAGATGCATTGTTGCAACGTCAAATTACAGAGCGTCATGCTCGCGCGTTAATTGTGTTAAAAGATTACGATAAGCAGCTAAAGTTGCTTGAAGAAATTATTCAAAAGCAACTAAACGTCAAACAAACGGAAGATCGAGTGGCTAAAATGCTAGAAGAAAATGAAAAACGCCCGAAACCGAAACGGAAATCATTAAGTAAAGATATGCGCATTGCTGTCAATACGATTCGTCAGTCGTTAACGATGGTCGCTGATAGTGGAGTTGCTATCGATTCAGAGGAAGAGGAATTCGAAGACTATTACCAAATTACAATCCGCATCCCGAAAAAGCAAAAATAACACCTCATCAAAAACGACGATGAGGTTTTCTTTTTGTATATGAAAATATTGAAAAATTCGTGATACAATAAAGGTATTATAGGTAAAGGATGGGGAGCATTGTGGGGAAAATTATCGCTATTGCCAATCAAAAAGGCGGTGTTGGCAAAACGACAACAGCAGTAAACTTATCCGCTTGTTTAGCTCATATGGGGAAGAAAACGTTGCTTGTTGACATTGATCCGCAAGGGAATGCGACGAGTGGGATCGGTGTGGAAAAACATGAAATTGAACAATGCGCATATGACTTGTTAGTTGAGGAAGTAGACGTACGTCAAGTGATTCGTCCGACAAATATCGAGCGTCTGTATATTATCCCTGCTACCATTCAACTCGCTGGTGCAGAGATTGAACTCGTTCCGATCGTTTCAAGGGAAGTTCGTTTACAAAAGGCATTAAGCCCAATCAAAGATATATATGATTTTATTATTATCGATTGCCCGCCTTCCCTAGGATTGCTAACGATTAATGCTTTAACCTCAGCTGATACGGTGTTAATTCCCGTCCAATGTGAATATTACGCATTGGAAGGGCTCAGTCAATTGTTAAATACGATTCGCCTTGTGCAAAAACATTTGAATTCGGATTTACGCATTGAAGGTGTGTTGCTTACCATGTTTGATGCCCGTACAAACCTCGGCATTCAAGTCATTCAAGAAGTAAAAAAGTATTTTCGTGAGAAAGTATATGAGACAATTATTCCGCGCAACGTTCGACTAAGTGAGGCACCAAGCCATGGGAAGCCAATTATTTTGTACGACGCAAAATCGCGAGGGGCAGAGGTATACGCAGACTTTGCGAAAGAGGTGATCGCAAATGGCTAAAGGGCTCGGAAAAGGCATCCATGCTCTTTTTACTAACTTGGAAGCAGAGAAAGGGGAGACGGTGCAAGACATTGATATTCAACAGCTTCGTCCTAACCCATATCAGCCGCGTAAAACGTTCAACGAACAGGCGTTAGAAGAACTCAAACAGTCCATTGTGGAACATGGAATTGTTCAACCTCTTATCGTTCGCCAGACGATTAAAGGATATGAGATTGTTGTAGGTGAACGGCGATTTCGTGCGGCGCAATTGGCAGGGATGAAAACTGTTCCGGCAGTTGTGCGCGAGCTTTCGGATGAACAAATGATGGAGATTGCTCTGCTTGAGAACTTACAACGTGAAGATTTAAATCCAATTGAAGAAGCGACAGCATACCAATTATTAATTACACGATGCAAATTAACACAAGAAGAGCTCGCCAAACGTTTAGGAAAGAGTCGACCACATATTGCGAATCATCTTCGCCTTCTGTCGCTTCCAAGTGACGTGCAGCAAATGATTGAAGAAGGTGTGTTATCCATGGGACATGGTCGCGCATTATTGGCATTGAAAAACAAACAGAAGCTTTCGGCTGTGATTCAACGTGTGCTTCGTGAATCACTTAATGTTCGGCAACTTGAGGCGCTCATTCAACAGCTAAATGAAAATGTTCCACGTGAAACATTAGGGAAAAAAGAGGAGAAAAGTGTATTTTTGGCGCAAAGTGAAGCGTTATTGCGTGAACGTTTAGGAACAGCCGTATCTATTAAAAAAAATCGAAAAAAAGGGAAAATCGAAATTGAGTTTTTTTCTGAGGAAGATTTAACACGTATTTTACAATTGTTGAACGCATATGACGAATATATGGATGAATGAGGGTGTGAACATTTTGGCATTGCTCGGTACGCTTGTTAACGGAATATGTATTATCATCGGTGCACTATTAGGAGCTTTTTTCCGCAACATCCCTGAACGTGTAAAATCAACAGTGATGAACGGAATTGGACTTTCGGTCGTCGTTCTTGGGGTGAAAATGGGATTAGAGAGCGATCAATTTTTAATTGTTATTATTAGTTTAGTTGTTGGCGGAGTGCTAGGAGAGATGTGGGATATTGAGGAGAAGCTTGAAAGGTTAGGAAAATGGGTAGAAAGGCGAATGGGATACGGGGCAGAAGGGATGATTTCAAAAGGGTTTGTTAGTGCAACCCTTCTGTTTGTTGTTGGCTCAATGGCAATTGTCGGTGCGTTACATAGCGGGTTAAGAGGGGATCATCTTGTACTATATACAAAATCAATTTTAGACGGCTTTGCGAGCATCATCTTAACCGCTACGTTTGGCATCGGCGTTCTTTTTTCGGCCATTCCTGTCGTCATTTATCAAGGCTCCATCGCTTTGATGGCTACACAAATTGATCGTTTTATTCCGGCAAGCGCTCTAGAAGCATTTATTGCTGAATCGACCGCTACAGGCGGAATTTTAATTATTGCAATTGGATTAAATATGTTACGTTTGACATCTGTTCGCGTCGCAAACTTATTGCCAAGCATTTTAGTGAACGCGTTCATTGTCGCCTTCATGTATACGTTATTCTAGCAGTTTGTATTTTAACTCATTCATTTGTAAAGAAGCCAATCGTTGTTGTTTTTTTCGCTGTACTCCAGCTTCGTAAATGCCTGTTGCAATGGTTTCTGCCATATTCATGACTAAGTGAAGTCGAGTATTTTGCAGCACGAAAAATTCCATAAACCCGCTCACATTGACAATCCCAGTAATATGGGCGTCACCGACGGAAGGGAGATTTTTATTGACAGCCGCCCCTGGTTTTAATGGACCTTTTTCAATCGTGACCATCCCGATGTTTTTTACACGGCCAAGGCAAGCATCGACAGCGATAATGAATGCATGTTTATGTTGTTGATGAATGTCTCTTAGTTTTTCCTCTAAATTAACAGCATGAATCGGATCTTTTAACGTTCCGTATACATAAAACGGCAACGGCTCTTTTTGGCCAAGCATCGTACCGACAAGTGGTCCGAGCGAATCGCCAGTTGAACGATCTGTACCGATACACATGATGACAATTGGTGTATGTGTAGAAGCTGGTAGTAAGCGTAAAATGGATGATGAAAGTTGAGCTGCCGCGTTTGGCTCATCGTAAAAAAATTTGTTTTGCATATGTCCGTTCCCTCCTTCGATTCAATGACGTGGTAACAGTATACGGAAAAATGTGAATATATATACATTGGTCGTCGTAGAAAGTTCATGCGCTACAAATGTAAGCAAAATACTGTTACAATAACTTATGCGTGAACAAAGGAGCTTGTATAGGTTATTTCGCTACAATGGAGGTGGCTGAATGGAACAAATAAAAAAAATATATGATCGTGCTGTTGCACAAATATTAGAAGGTGACTGGCTCGTTACAGTCGGTGTTAATTTATTTAAAATTGTCACGATTGTTTTTTTGGCATCTATTTTGTTAAAGGTTGTAAAATTAACGATTGCGAAGTTTTTTGCTGTCCGACAAAAAGCACCGATCCGCTTGTCTGAGCGAAGAGAAGCGACGTTAATGCGTTTGCTGAACAATATTGCTACGTATAGCATTTACTTTATTACGTTTATGATGGTTTTAGACGCTGTTGGCGTTGATATTCGTGCGATTTTAGCAGGTGCCGGGATCGTTGGGCTTGCTGTCGGATTTGGAGCGCAAAACCTTGTTCGCGATATTATTACCGGATTTTTCATTATTCTTGAAGATCAGTTTGCGGTTGGAGATTATGTGCGTATCGGGACATTTGAAGGACATGTAGAAGAAATCGGTTTGCGCACGACGAAGCTGAAAAGCTTTACGGGTGAAGTGCACATTTTGCCAAATGGAACGATTACACAAGTGACAAACTTTTCTTTAAACAATAGTGTTGCTGTTGTTGATGTGAGCATTGCCTATGAAGGTGATTTAGAAAGGGCGGAAGCTGTGATTCGTGAAGTGCTAGAAGAAATGCCAAGCAAATATGAAGATATTGTGAGTACGCCAGAACTGTTAGGTGTTCAAAACTTAGGGCCGTCTGAAGTCGTCATGCGCATTACGTGTGAAACGAAGCCGATGCGCCATTGGCATATTGCCCGCGCCTTGCGAAAAGAAATTAAGCTTCGTTTGGACGAGCGTGGAATTGAAATTCCGTTTCCTCGCTTAGTTCTTTATAATCGCGAACAGCAAGCAGAGCGTGCTTAAACAACGGAAAGGAGTGTGCTATATTGAATAAAGAGTATGGCATGCACGATATTGTTGAAATGAAAAAGGCGCATCCTTGCGGTACAAATCGTTGGAAAATCATTCGAATGGGTATGGATATTCGCATCAAATGCGAAGGATGTGGTCATAGCGTTTTGTTACCGCGGAAAGAATTTGAGAAGAAAATGAAAAAAGTGCTTGTCAAACATGAGGAATAGATGAAGAGAGGAGCATAACGATGGGTTTAACAGCAGGAATTGTCGGTCTTCCGAACGTTGGAAAATCAACGTTGTTTAATGCAATTACAAAGGCAGGTGCGGAGTCTGCTAACTATCCGTTTTGTACGATCGAGCCAAACGTTGGAATTGTTGAAGTGCCGGATGAGCGGTTGAAAACGTTGACGCAACTATTTAATCCGAAGCGCACGGTTCCAACTGTATTTGAGTTTACAGATATCGCGGGAATTGTAAAAGGCGCAAGCAAAGGTGAGGGACTAGGGAATAAGTTTTTATCCCACATTCGTCAAGTGGATGCCATTTGCCAAGTTGTTCGCTGTTTCGCCGATGAAAATATTACTCACGTTGCGGGGAAAGTAGACCCGATTGCTGATATTGAAACAATTAATTTAGAGCTCATTTTTGCTGACTTAGAGACAGTAGATAAGCGAATAGACCGCGTTGGGAAAATGGCGAAACAAAAAGATAAAGAAGCGGTGTTTGAATATGACATTTTAACGAAACTAAAGGAGACATTTGAAGCGGGGAAACCGGCGAGAACGCTTTCGTTTACTGAGGAAGAAATGAAAGTTGTGAAGCAACTCCATTTACTAACAATTAAACCGATGTTGTACGTTGCTAACGTTGGGGAGGAAGATTTAGCTGATCCGAACAACAATGAGTATGTCCAACGAGTAAAAGCATTTGCGAAAGAGGATAATGCAGAAGTGATCGTCGTTTGCGCAAAAGTCGAGGCAGAGATGGCAGAATTAGACGATGAAGAAAAAGAGATGTTTTTACAAGAGCTCGGCATCGAGCAATCCGGCTTAGACCAGCTCATTCGTGCTTCATATAGCTTGCTTGGACTAGCAACGTACTTCACAGCGGGCGAGCAAGAGGTGCGTGCATGGACGTTTCGTAAAGGAATGAAAGCGCCACAATGTGCCGGAATTATTCATTCTGATTTCGAAAGAGGATTTATTCGGGCTGAAACAGTATCTTATGAAGATTTAGTTGCGGCAGGATCGATGGCTGCAGCTCGTGAGGCTGGAAAAGTACGATTAGAAGGAAAAGATTATGAAGTGCAAGATGGGGACATTATTCATTTCCGTTTCAATGTCTAATCTTGCACATAAAAGACGTTCGTGATATAATCATCAAATGTGAGTAATGATATATTGCTCCTTGCTCTATAAAGAGCCGTGTAGACCAAAAGGAGGTGACTGTGTCGTGATGAGAAAATACGAAATTATGTACATTATCCGTCCAAATATGGAAGATGAGGCGAGAAAAGCGTTAGTTGAGCGTTTTAATAACGTTTTAACAGAAAACGGCGCGGAAATTACGAACGTGAAAGAATGGGGTAAGCGTCGTCTCGCTTATGAAATTGAAAAGTTCCGTGACGGTTACTACATGATTTTAAACGTTGTTGCGAAGCCAGCAGCGGTTCAAGAATTTGACCGTTTAGCACGCATCAGCGAAGACATCATTCGTCATATCGTCGTGAAGGAAGAAGAATAATTTCCTCATGAATAGGAGTGGTTCTGATGATTAATCGCGTAATTCTCGTCGGGAGACTGACGAAAGATCCGGAATTACGCTATACTCCAAATGGAGTTGCTGTTGCCACGTTTACGCTAGCGGTGAACCGAACATATACAAACCAACAAGGTGAACGTGAGGCAGATTTCATTAACTGTATCGTTTGGCGCCGACAAGCTGAAAATGTGGCAAACTACTTGAAAAAAGGTAGTTTAGCTGGCGTAGAGGGTCGAATTCAAACGAGATCGTACGAAAACCAAGAAGGAAAGCGAGTATATGTGACAGAGGTTGTCGCCGATAGCGTGCAGTTTTTGGAGCCGCGAGGTAGCGGTGAACAGCGTGGCATGGCATCAGGCAGCTATGGCGAGCCGTTTCCATTTGGATCAAATCAGAACCCGAACCAAGGACGTAGCAGCGGATTTAGTCGTATTGATGATGATCCATTTGCGAACGATGGACAACCAATCGACATATCGGACGATGATTTGCCGTTTTAATATAAATTAGTGTGGAAAGGAGGATATACGATGGCAGGACGTAAAGGTGGACGTACAAAACGTCGTAAAGTTTGCTACTTTACAGCAAACGGAATTACGCACATCGACTACAAAGATGTAGACACATTAAAGAAATTCATTTCTGAGCGTGGTAAAATTTTACCTCGCCGCGTAACAGGTACGAGTGCGAAATATCAACGTAAATTAACAATTGCGATCAAACGTGCTCGTCAAATGGCTTTATTACCATACGTTGCGGGCGAATAAAAAAGAGAAAGCAGTAAGGGGGACGAAGCCTTACTGCTTTTTGCTTTCGAGGAGGGAAAAAAGTGAAGAACGCGCGCGTATTAACAGAGGGAGCGGTACAACTTGCTATTTTTACCGTGCTTCTTTTGCTTAGTTTATATATGCCAGTGTTTGGAATGGTCACTACGTTTTTTTTAGCTGTTCCATTTCTTTTGTTTACTATGCGTCACACATATAAAAATGGGTTGTTTTTACTTGCTGCATCATTTATTCCATCCGTTTGGTTCGGTTCACTATTTTCCGTCCCGATGACGCTAATGTTTGCAACGAGTGGAGTGGTGATGGGGCATGTTTGGCGAAAAAAGGGTGGAACATATGCGGTTTTGCTCGTTGGAACGCTTTCTTTTTTACTTAGTATGATCATCATTTATGCCGCATCTGTTTTGTTCTTCGACATTCATATTGGCAAGCAAATTGAAGAAATGATGCAACAATCGTTTCAAAGTGCACAGGCGGTGTTGGAACAGTTTGGTCAACCAGCGAATGAGCAGTTTGAAAAAACGATGAAACAAACGATGGACGTTGTCCTCGATTTATTGCCGACTGCGTTTATCTTTGCTGCCGCATTTTTCGCTTGGATGACTCAACGAGCTGCTTTGCCAATTTTAAAACGATTAAACGTACCTATTGGCGATTGGCAGCCGTTTCGTGAGCTCGTTTTACCAAAAAGCTTACTATGGTACTATTTAGCTGTGATGGTTTTGCTCTTTTTCCCAATTGAGCAAGGATCGTTTCTTTATGTTGCGCTTCTCAACTTATTTCAAATTTTACAGCTTCTTATGACGATTCAAGGATTTTCATTCATTTTTTATTGGATGCATCATAAAAAGATGGGGCGTAAAGGAGCTATTGTGATTTTCGTTTTATCTCTATTTTTCCCTTTTTTACTTCACCTCGTACGAATATTGGGTATAATTGATTTAGGATTTGATTTGCGAAAGAGGCTGAATGATTAATGAAACAAGGAGCTGACGTTCATGTCTAGTTTGTATGAAAAGCAGAGGCATCGCTATCCCTTGTACGTTTTAATTAGTATTACGCTCGTATTACTTATTATTGTCACATATTTTCAATGGATCATTGGGATAGTTGTTGCTGTGCTCCTTGGACCAACGTTATTTCATGTGTTCCGATCGTATAAAGTTGCCCAAGAAGAAATTGAAGATTACATTTCCACCCTTTCGTATCGTATTAAAAAGGTTGGAGAAGAAGCGTTAATGGGCATGCCGATTGGCATTATGCTCATTAACGAGGAGTTAGAAATTGAGTGGACAAACACGTTTCTATGCTCTTGTTTTGGAGTCGATACGTTAGTTGGGCAAGCGTTATATGATGTCGCTGAACAACTCGTTCCTCTTATGAAAAAAGAGGCAACGGAAGAAGCAATTACGTTACACGATCGAACGTTTAAAGTGATCATTCGCCCCGAAGAGCGCTTACTTTACTTTTTCGATATTACCGAGCAGGCTCAATTGGAGAGAAGATATGAACAAGAAAAGATTGTGCTAGGTGTCATCTTGCTTGATAATTATGACGATGTGACGCAAGGAATGGACGATCAAACGAAAAGTCAACTGAATAGTCAAGTGACGTCAATTTTAAATAGATGGGCAAGCGAATATGGGTTATTTTTAAAACGCACGTCATCTGATCGCTTTGTCGCCGTGTTAAATGAACATATTTTACAACAGCTTGAGAAAAACAAATTTTCTATTTTAGATGAAGTGCGTGAACAAACAGCTAAAAATCATGTCCCACTCACGTTAAGTATCGGGATTGGAACAAGTTCGCCGTCCTTGCCAGAGCTAGGCGCATTGGCACAATCTAGTTTAGATTTAGCGCTTGGGCGTGGCGGTGACCAAGTAGCCATTAAACAACCGAGCGGAAAAGTGAAATTTTATGGCGGGAAAACGAACCCAATGGAAAAACGTACAAGAGTTCGGGCGCGCGTCATTTCACATGCGTTAAAAGAGCTTATTTTAGAAAGCGAACAAGTATTTATTATGGGACATAAGTATCCTGACATGGATGCGATTGGAGCTGCGATCGGCATTTTAAAAGTGGCCCAAATGAACGAAAAAGAAGGGTTTATTATTATTGATACGAACCGGATAGATTCTGGTGTGCAACGACTGCTTGACGAAGTGAAAAAGCAAACGGAGCTTTGGTCGCGCTTTATTTCTCCTGAACAGGCATTAGAGTTGGCGACAGACGATACGTTACTCGTTGTCGTTGATACGCATAAACCTTCACTTGTCATTGAAGAGCGGCTATTGCTTCGTTTAGATCGGGTTGTCGTTATTGATCATCACCGTCGTGGTGAGGAGTTTATTAAAGATCCAATACTCGTTTACATGGAACCATACGCTTCATCAACGTCAGAGTTAGTGACGGAATTGTTAGAATATCAGCCGAAACGTTCGAAGTTGTCGATGCTTGAAGCGACCGCTTTATTAGCAGGCATTGTTGTCGATACGAAAAGTTTTACGTTGCGTACAGGATCGCGAACGTTCGATGCCGCTTCATATTTGCGAGCGCAAGGGGCTGATACGACGCTCGTTCAAAAGTTGTTAAAAGAAAATATCGAGCATTACATGAAGCGTGCTAAAATTATTGAGAACGCTATCATTGATGAACATGGTTTTGCTATTGCGAAAGGAAACGCCAATGAAGCATACGATCCTGTTTTAATTGCGCAAGCGGCAGACACGTTATTATCTTTACACGGCGTTGTCGCTTCGTTTGTCATTTCAAAACGAAACGATCAAACGATAGGGATTAGTGCCCGTTCATTGGGAGATGTGAATGTTCAAATCATTATGGAGAAGCTTGATGGCGGAGGCCATTTAACGAACGCTGCAACTCAGCTCACTAACGTAACGATTGATGAAGCTGAGAAGCGATTGAGAGCAGCGATTCAAGAATATATTGAAGGGGGTAAACAATCATGAAAGTGATTTTCTTAAAAGACGTTAAAGGGAAAGGAAAAAAAGGTGAAGTTAAAAATGTTGCTGACGGTTACGCACAAAACTTTTTATTTAAGCAAGGGCTTGCTATCGAAGCAACACCAGCTAATTTAAAAGCGTTAGAAGCTCAAAAAAATAAACAAAAGAAAGAAGCTGAAGAAGAACTAGCTCGCGCTAAACAACTAAAGGAAAAAATGGATACGTTAACAGTTGAATTGTTTGCGAAAGCTGGTGAGGGTGGACGATTATTCGGTTCAATTACAAGTAAACAAATTGCTGAGGCGCTTCAGCAACAACATCATATTAAAATCGATAAGCGCAAAATTGAACTTGACGATGCGATTCGGGCGCTTGGATATACAAATGTACCAGTGAAACTTCATCCGGAAGTAACTGCAACATTAAAAGTGCATGTGCAAGAACAAAAGTGATGAAATGTGATTTTATGCCGGATTTTTTCCGTGCATATAATCACATTTTTCTTATGAGAAAGGATGGTGAGTAACATGGACGACGTATTTGCTGATCGACTTCCCCCACAAAATATTGAAGCTGAACAAGCTGTACTCGGGGCGATTTTATTAGAGCCATCCGCGCTCACAACCGCTTCAGAAATATTAATCCCCGAAGATTTTTATCGGGCGGCTCATCAAAAAATTTTCCGGACGATGTTGCAATTATCCGATCGCGGTGAGCCGGTTGATTTAGTGACAGTCACATCAGAGCTAGCAGATGCAAATGCGCTTGAGGAAGTGGGCGGTGTTTCATATTTAACAGAGCTTGCGAATGCTGTTCCAACAGCAGCAAACGTGCAATATTATGCGAAAATTGTTGAAGAGAAATCCATTTTGCGCCGTTTAATTCGCACGGCTACATCGATTGCCCAAGACGGCTATACGCGCGAAGATGAAGTAGAGGATGTATTAAATGAAGCTGAAAGAAAAATTTTAGAGGTCTCCCAACGAAAAAATACGACGGGATTTCAAAATATAAAAGATGTACTTGTTCAAGCATATGATAACATTGAAATGCTCCACAACCGAAAAGGCGAAATTACCGGTATTCCAACCGGCTTTATTGAGCTTGATCGTATGACAGCAGGATTTCAACGGAGCGACTTTATTATTGTCGCTGCTCGCCCGTCTGTCGGAAAAACGGCATTTGCATTAAATATTGCCCAAAATGTAGCGACGCGTACAGGGGAAAACGTGGCCATTTTCAGCTTGGAAATGGGGGCTCAACAACTCGTTATGCGTATGCTTTGTGCGGAGGGCAACATTAACGCCCAAAATTTACGGACGGGGAAATTGACACCGGAAGATTGGGGAAAGTTGACGATGGCAATGGGAAGCCTTTCGAATGCGGGTATTTTTATTGATGACACCCCGAACATTCGCGTCAGTGAAATTCGCGCCAAATGCCGTCGTTTAAAGCAAGAGCAGGGGCTTGGTATGGTACTCATCGACTATTTGCAACTTATTCAAGGAAGTGGACGAAATCGTGAAAATCGCCAACAGGAAGTATCGGAAATTTCCCGCTCGCTAAAAGCGCTAGCACGTGAATTAGACGTTCCTGTCATTGCCTTATCTCAGCTTTCTCGTAGCGTAGAGCAGCGTCAAGATAAGCGGCCGATGATGTCGGATTTGCGTGAATCGGGAAGTATTGAACAGGATGCTGATATTGTCGCTTTTTTATACCGCGATGATTATTACGACAAAGAATCGGAGAATAAAAATATTATCGAAATTATTATCGCAAAACAACGGAACGGTCCTGTTGGCACGGTGCAGCTTGCTTTTGTGAAGGAATACAATAAGTTTGTCAACTTAGAGCGCCGCTTCGATGATGCAAATGTTCCACCTGTCGCTTAATTTATACGAATAAAAAATGTTGATATTGATATAAATGTTCGGTTTTTTATTGATTTTTGGCAGTTGATTTGGTACACTTACTTTGTTTGGAATTGATGAAGCGGAGGTGCTCACCATGTCTTCAGTTGTTGTTGTCGGAACACAATGGGGCGACGAGGGAAAAGGAAAAATTACGGATTTTTTGTCACAACATGCGGAAGTCATTGCACGATATCAAGGTGGAAATAACGCCGGACATACAATTGTATTTAACGGTGAAAAGTATAAATTACATTTAATTCCTTCAGGCATTTTTTATAAAGATAAAATTTGCGTCATTGGAAACGGAATGGTTGTTGACCCGAAAGCTCTCGTGCAAGAATTAGCTTATTTGCATGAGCGCCGAGTGAGTACGGAAAATTTACGCATTAGCAATCGTGCACACGTCATTTTGCCTTATCATTTGAAACTTGATGAAGTGGAAGAAGAACGAAAAGGGGCTAACAAAATTGGAACGACGAAAAAAGGAATTGGCCCGGCTTACATGGATAAGGCAGCCCGTGTTGGCATTCGCATTGCGGATTTACTCGATCGTGAAGTATTTGCGGAAAAATTAGCACGCAATTTAGCAGAGAAAAATATTCTTTTTGAAAAAGTATACGGTGTTGAAGGATTTAAATTAGAGCATATTCTCGATGAGTATTATGAGTATGGACAACAAATCGCAAAATATGTTTGCGATACATCTGTCGTATTAAACGATGCACTTGATGAAGGGCGTCGTGTTCTATTTGAAGGTGCACAAGGGGTTATGCTCGATATTGACCAAGGAACATATCCGTTTGTTACGTCATCAAACCCGGTTGCTGGTGGAGTGACAATTGGCGCTGGTGTTGGTCCGACAAAAATAAAACACGTTGTTGGTGTCGCGAAAGCATATACAACACGTGTAGGCGATGGTCCATTTCCAACCGAGTTGAACAATGAAATTGGTGATCGCATTCGTGAAGTAGGTCGTGAGTATGGGACAACGACAGGACGCCCACGCCGCGTTGGTTGGTTCGATAGCGTTGTTGTTCGGCATGCGCGTCGAGTAAGTGGCATTACAGATTTATCATTAAATTCGATCGACGTATTAACAGGTATTGAAACATTGAAAATTTGCGTTGCTTATCGCTACAAAGGGCAAATCATCGAAGAGTTTCCGGCTAGCTTAAAAGTATTAGCAGAATGTGAACCTGTGTACGAAGAACTGCCAGGATGGACAGAGGATATTACTGGCGTCAAAAGCTTAGATGAACTACCAGCTAATGCGCGCCATTATGTTGAGTGCATCTCGCAATTAACAGGCATTCCGCTTTCCATTTTCTCTGTCGGCCCGGATCGTTCTCAAACGAATGTTGTTCGCAATGTGTATGCATAACTAAAAAAACGTCGATGGACAATTCATCGACGTTTTTTTATTAAAAACTATTGCTTTATGACTATTTTTATAATAAAATAATTTATGTCTTTTGAGATGCGGTTCCGTGGTGTAGGGGTTAACATGCCTGCCTGTCACGCAGGAGATCGCGGGTTCGAATCCCGTCGGAACCGCCATTTTTTATTTGCATAGGTGTACCGCTCGACCAGCATCTTGAGTAAACAAACGGAGAGCGGGACGAAGGACGTTGTTTTAGGCGAATAGATGGTGGAGAAAATTGTTTATATGGCTCGGTAGCTCAGTCGGTAGAGCAAAGGACTGAAAATCCTTGTGTCGGCGGTTCGATTCCGTCCCGAGCCACTTGGAAGCATAGATACATATATGTGTCTATGCTTTTTTATTTTATAATGATGACATGATACACTATAAGTAAATATTCCTTTTGGGGAGTGAATACAGATGGAGAAAAAAATTTTAGTTGTAGACGATGAAAAACCAATTGCTGATATTTTGCAATTTAATTTAAAAAAAGAAGGATATGACGTATATTGTGCATATGATGGTGTTGAAGCGTTGCAAAAAGTAGAAGACGTACAACCAGACTTAATTTTATTGGATATTATGCTACCACAAAAAGATGGAATGGAAGTATGTAGAGAAATTCGAAAAAAATACGATATGCCCATTATTATGTTGACAGCAAAAGATTCTGAAATCGATAAAGTGCTCGGGTTAGAGCTTGGCGCTGACGATTATGTAACGAAGCCATTCAGCACACGTGAGCTATTGGCGCGCGTGAAGGCGAATTTACGACGTCATCAACAAAAACAAGAACAAGATCCAAAAGAAATGAGCGAAATCAAAATCGGTTCGCTTACCATTCATCCGGACGCCTATACTGTATCCAAACGAGGAGAACAAATTGAATTAACTCATCGCGAATTTGAACTGCTTCATTACTTGGCGAAACATATCGGTCAAGTCATGACGAGAGAACATTTATTGCAAACAGTATGGGGGTACGATTACTTTGGCGATGTGCGCACCGTTGATGTAACCGTCAGACGTTTGCGTGAAAAAATTGAAGACAATCCTTCACACCCAACATGGATTGTTACAAGACGCGGGGTAGGGTATTATTTACGAAATCCGGAACAGGAGTAACAGCATGAAAAAAGTAAGTATATTTCAATCGATTCACGTCAAATTTGCCCTCATTTACATTTTGCTTATTTTAATTGCTATGCAAATTATCGGAGCTTATTTCGTTCGCCAGCTGGAAGCTCAGCTTGTTGAAAACTTTAAAAACTCATTAAATGAACGGGTTATTTTACTTGCCTATAACATTGAACAAGAAATGAATAAAGAACGAGATAAAAAAAGTCCTACACTCGAAGAGGAAATTCGTTCGATTTTACAAGATTTCGTCTCACAAGATATTTCTGAAGTACGGGTCATTGATAATAAAAGTAAAGTATTAGGCACATCGAATCCATACAATCAAAATATCGTTGGGAAACGAACAACAGACTTGCTTATTAAACGAACGCTAGTGGCAGGGGAAATGGCAGAAAAAATGCTTGTCGATCCGAAAACGGGACATCGGATGTACATTTCCTCTACACCTATTAAAGTAAAAAATGAAATTAAGGGCGCGATTTATGTCATCGCGTCGATGGAAAATGTTTTCGCACAAATGAGGCAAATTAACAACATTTTAGCGACAGGAACAGGGATTGCTTTAGTCATTACGGCATTGTTAGGCATCTTGTTAGCGCAGACAATTACACGTCCTATTTCAGATATGCGTAAACAGGCGTTAGCGATGGCGAAAGGTAACTTTTCACGAAAAGTAAAAGTGTACGGATATGATGAAATTGGACAACTTGCTCTCAGCTTTAATAACTTAACGAAAAAGTTACAAGAAGCGCAAGCAACGACAGAAGGCGAACGACGTAAATTAGAGTCTGTTTTGACACATATGACAGACGGTGTCATTGCGACTGATCGGAAAGGGAGAATTATTTTAATTAACGATGCAGCGCTAAACATTTTGAATGTTTCACGTGAAACAGTCATTTCTGCTCCGATTGTGACGATATTAGGTTTGGATGAACAATATACGTTTGAAACGTTGATTGAAGAGCGGGAAACGTTAATTTTAGACTTTAGCACAGAAGAAGAAATGTATATTTTACGTGCTTCTTTATCTGTCATTCAAAAAGAAAAAGGGTTTGTAAATGGGCTCATCGTCGTGCTACATGATATTACGGAGCACGAAAAAATTGATCGCGACCGTAGGGAGTTTGTTGCAAATGTTTCGCATGAATTGCGCACGCCATTAACAACGATGCGCAGTTATTTAGAGGCGCTTGCTGATGGCGCGTGGCGCGATGAAGAAATTGCCCCACGATTTATTGAAGTGACCCAAAACGAGACGGAACGAATGATTCGCCTTGTGAATGATTTATTACAACTTTCTAAGCTCGACAGTAAAGACTATAAATTGAAAAAAACACGTGTGCATTTCATTCCTTACTTCCATAAGGTGATTGACCGATTTGAATTAACGAAAAAAGAGAACGTTTCATTTGTTCGTAACTTTCCAGATGAAAAAATTATTGTTTATATGGATGAAGATAAAATTACCCAAGTGCTTGATAATATTATTTCGAATGCCCTTAAATACTCGCCACAAGGTGGCACAATTACGTTTCGCGTTGAAAAACTAGAAAACGACATTCAAGTAAGTGTGAAAGATGAAGGAGTAGGTATTCCGAAAGCAGACTTATCAAAAATTTTCGAGCGCTTTTATCGTGTTGATAAGGCGCGTTCACGCAAACTCGGTGGCACAGGATTAGGTTTGGCTATCGCAAAGGAAGTTGTCGTGGCGCACGGTGGGCGTATTTGGGCAGAAAGTCAAGAGCGAAAAGGGACAACGATTTACTTTACTTTGCCGATTGAACAACAGAAAAAAGGATGAAAGCGATGAAATACGAAACGATCAAGTCGATTGTATTGACGATTCTTGTATGTACGAGCGTTTTTTTAACTTGGAGTTTGTGGACGTATCAGCCGAAATATGACTTCATTGAAAACGCAAAGTACATTCAAAATGTTCCTGTCAGCAACGTCGCTGTTGATTATGGCACAGTTATTCAGCCGCGTTATGTTTTTATTCATAAAGGTACACAACATTATGGAATGACGCAGCACTCGGATATTTATAAGTTGATGAAGGAAATGAAAAATTGGACATTTGATCACTTTGAAAATATATCAGGATCTATAGGAAGAGAACAGTTTCTCTCTTTTATACATGGGAAAGGGAAAATAGAGATCATTTATCCAGATGATATACCGATTGAAATATACCGAACGATTTTCCAAATTGAAGATCAAGACGTGGAAAAGGTTCGTTTTGACCGTGTCGTCATTCCAATGGATGAAAATGAAGAAGAGATAAACGTGTATTTCGTTTCTGAAAATGAAAAACGAATATATAAAGCGATCGTTCAAGATGCATCAATCGAACATGTAAAACAAACGTATTATGATCGTGCAGATCGCTATACGCCTTTTTTATCATATGACATTAGTGAAACAAAATCGTTATTTTTACCTGCTCGTCCGATCGTGTTGAACCGATTGCAGTACTATATGGATGAATTAAGTACAGATCGTTTTAAAGATGCCTTGTTTACAGATCCAAGCTTTGTCAAAAAAGATGTACTTGCTTTTGGAGAGGAATATACAGATGGATCGCGTTTAATGGATGTCGATTTATCTAAAAAGTTATTGCTATATGTCAATCCCGCGGCTCGCGGTGAGGTGAAAACGTCAGATCCAACCATTTTGCAAAAGAGCATTGATTTTGTGAACGATCACGGCGGATGGACAGATACGTATTATTTTGATCGATTCGATGAAGAAGATAGAAAAGTGACGTTTCGTTTGTTTGCCAATGGGCACCCTGTATTTAATCGTTACGGAATGGCGGAAATCATACAAATATGGGGAGAAAATGAGATTATGAATTATCAAAGGCCGCTATTTACATTGGCAATTCCTGACCGCGTTAGCTTGCCCATTACACTTTCGTCCGGGTATGAAGTCGTTGATCAGTTAAAAAAGCAAAAAAATGTTCAGCATGAGTTCATCGATGACATTACAATCGGTTACGAACTCGTTCGCGATACAGAACGGGAAAATATCGTTATGCTAGAACCGGCTTGGTACTGTTTATACAACGGCACGTGGCGAAAAATCGTGATGACGACAGATGAACGAAGAGGGGATATCATTGGATTGGAGTAAAACGAAAACGATTTTTATTATTACGTTTCTCATTCTTGATATATTTTTAGGTTATCAATTTATTCAGAAAAAAAATAGCAGCCAGCTCGATGTCATTTTAGAAGCGACGATTGAGGAGCAACTTGAAGCCGACGGCATTACATATGTCGATTTACCAAAAGAAATAACAAAGGCGACATATGTGAGTGGGAAAAGTAAAACATTTACGGAAGAAGAGATAAGGAGATTGCCTAATCAACAAGTTGAAACCGCAAATGAAACGGTGCTACAAGCCCATTTTATTAAACCGATTCCCCTGCAAGACCCGAAAGATGGCTATCGGTTAACGGAATTTTTAAAGCAAAATATAATTGCCGGCGATCAATATACGTTTTGGAAGTACGACGAAGATTTACAAGCAATGATCTACTTTCAACAATATGATGGGAAGACGATTTATAAAAATGTAAGTAGCATGCTAATGATTTACGTGAACGACCAAAATGAAATGGTCGGTTATGAACAAACATTGCTCATTGATCTAGAAAAGGATGAGAAAAAACAAGAGATTTTACCGGCCATTAAAGCGTTAGAGACGCTGTACAAACGAAATTACTTAAAGCCTGGGGATCGAGTGACGAAAATCGACCTTGGCTACTATGCGCTCGTTCAATTTACTACTTCACAAGTATTAACGCCGACGTGGCATGTTGTTGTGAATGGAAAAACGGACTATTATGTGAATGCATTTGAAGGACAAGTCATTAGTGACGAAAATAAAGTGTTGGAGTGAATGAGATGAGGTTTAGCGTCCTAGCAAGTGGCAGTACTGGAAACGCTTTTTACGTGGAAACGGAGCGCGAGCGATTGCTCGTTGATGCAGGGTTAAGCGGCAAACAGTTAGAACAATTGTTTGCTCATATCGATCGCAATATTCAAGATGTAACCGGTATTTTAGTGACACATGAACATAGCGATCATATTAAAGGACTAGGGGTCATTGCTCGCAAATATCGCCTCCCGATTTACGCGAATGAAAAAACGTGGAAAGCAATGGACGGATTGATTGGCGACATCCCTGTTGAACAAAAATTTATTTTTCCTACTGGTACAGTTCGTACGTTTGGCGATATGGATGTGGAGTCGTTTGGCGTGTCGCACGATGCGGCTGAGCCGATGTTTTACGTGTTTCATTATGGCGGAAAGAAACTAGTGTTGATTACAGATACAGGATATGTGAGCGATCGGATGAAAGGTGTCATTCGCCATGCCGATGTATTTGTGTTTGAAAGCAACCACGACGTGGATATGTTACGGATGGGAAAATATCCGTGGCATATTAAACGTCGCATTTTAAGCGATGTAGGACATGTGTCAAATGAAGATGCTGGCTTTGCCTTAGCGGATGTCATTGGCGATCAAACAAAGCGCATTTATTTGGCCCACTTAAGCCAAGATAACAATATGAAAGAATTAGCGCGCATGACAGTTGCTCAGACGCTTGAAAGAAAAGGGGTGATCGTAGGAGAATCATTTCAACTTTATGATACGGATCCGGCTCGCCCAACGGAGCTTATTTCTGTATAAATTTCACCGTTTTTTCACCAATATACTGTATGTATATCATTAGATTAGATAGTTAGGAAAAAAGAGTATTATAATGGAAAAGGGAGCAACATGTTATAAAGAAAGGACGGGTGAAAGATGGGGTATTATGATGATCATTATGAACATATTCGTCAAAAACAAAAAGGAAATCGTAGAGGAACGTTTTTAGCAGGATTAGTCGGCGCTGTTTTAGGGGGAATGCTTGTCATCGTGGCTATTCCTTCATTAGTGAAATGGGACGTGCTTCCTTATCATGTCGAACAAACGGAAGAAAAACAGAAAACGGTGACGGAGCAGCCAACAACCGAAAAAACTATAGCGGTAAATGTTGAGACGCAAGTGACGAAAGCAGTTAATAAAGTGTCTGATGCAGTGGTAGGGATCGTAAACATTCAAGAAGCAAGTTTTTGGTCGGAAGGCGGCGAAGCAGGAACAGGATCAGGTGTCGTTTACAAAAAAGAAGGGAATAAAGCATATATTGTGACGAATCACCACGTTGTTGAAGGTGCTAGTCGCATTGAAGTGAGTTTAAGCGATGGAACAAAAGTGCCAGCACGTTTGCTTGGCAGCGATATATGGACGGATTTAGCTGTATTGGAGATTGATGCGAAACACGTAACCAACATAGCTGAATTTGGTAACTCGGATGTCGTGAAGGTTGGTGAACCAGTTATTGCAGTTGGGAACCCGCTTGGTTTACAATTTGCAGGTTCAGTGACGCAAGGAATTATTTCTGGGGTAAACCGTACGATTCCGATCGATATTGATCGCGATGGCATTCCAGATTGGCATGCCGAAGTATTACAAACAGATGCTGCTATCAACCCGGGCAACAGCGGAGGGGCGCTTGTTAACATTGAAGGTCAAGTGATCGGAATTAACTCCATGAAAATTGCCCAAGAAGCGGTTGAAGGGATCGGATTATCGATTCCAATCAATTACGCCAAGCCTATTATTGCTGACTTAGAAAAATTCGGACAAGTTCGTCGTCCGTACATGGGAGTGGAACTTCGCTCATTAAGTGACATCCCGGCATACCATTGGCAACAGACGCTTCACTTGCCAGCTAACGTGAAAGAAGGCGTCGCTATTTTGCAAGTTGTACCAGGATCACCAGCAGCGCAAGCTGGATTGCGTGAATTCGATGTGATCGTAGAGTTAGATGACGAAAACATTCCAGATGTGATCGCTTTAAGAAAACATTTATACAATCGCAAGCAAATCGGTGATACGATGAAAGTCACATTTTATCGCGATGGTAAAAAACAAACGGTTACGCTAAAACTAGCAAAACAATCGTTATAAAGAAACGGCAGGGAGATCCCTGTCGTTTCACTCTTCAATAAGGAGGGGTGAATGTGTGGAAATGTTGTGCACAACATGTTGAGCTTGCGATTGATATGTATGTAGATGAAAAACAACGAGCACCAGAAATATTAACAATTTCTGTGGATAAAAAAGAGGAAATATGTGATTTTTGTGAACAAAAAGCAATATATGTAGTAGGGAACTAATGTTTTTACACAATATGTGGATTGTACTTGTGGATATGTGGATAAACCTTGTGGATATCATGTTTGTAAAGTGGGGATCACTTGTGAATATATACATCATTGCTGTGGGTAAGTTGAAAGAAAAATATTTAAAGCAAGGGATAGAAGAGTATGTGAAGCGACTATCGTCATACGCGAAAATAGACATCATCGAAGTAGCTGATGAGAAAGCGCCAGAACAGCTGAGTGAGCAACAAATGCAGCTCGTGAAAAGAAAGGAAGGTGAGCGCATTTTAACAAAAATAACAGAAGACATGTATGTGATCGCCTTAGCGATTGATGGAAAAATGATGTCTTCGGAACAATTTGCCCAAACGCTCGATCGATTGGCGACATACGGAAACAGTAAAATTGCCTTTGTAATCGGCGGTTCGCTCGGCTTAAGCGATGACGTCATGAAACGAGCAAACGAATCGCTTTCATTTTCCAAAATGACGTTCCCACATCAGCTTATGCGCCTCATTTTAACGGAGCAAATTTATCGCGCCTTCCGCATTAATCGCGGGGAACCGTATCATAAGTAGAGGCAAAAATTTTTGGAGATATGGAGGAAGATAGTTCTCATTCATATTATCTGTGGATAAATCATGTTCTGTTTCTTGATTGTTGTACAGATGGTGGATAAGTATAAATGATTTTGATTTGTGTATATCGCGAAAATCAAATTCTAATTCTACCTTGTCAACAATTCGTTTCCTATCTGACAGGGGGACAAGAGTAATCTTCTTAATTAATAGGTGTAGAAGATGCTTTTTCTGTTCCCTTGTCGCTACTTTATAAACGTCAACAAATTTTGCAAGCAGCTCTCTGACTGGTTCAGGAGAAATTTTTTTTGTTTCCGCTTGCTGTAGCCCATTCTGCATTTCATATATTTTTTGTTCGATAGCTGCTTTCTCCTTTGCGATAATATCAAGCCGTTCCTGTAGCATAGAAATAGGGAAAAGGTTCTTTTCAAATGCATTAAAGTATTTTTCTTGTAGTTCTGTCAATTCTTGAAGCATGCCATTTAGTTTATCTAACTCATAAAGCAATGTATCTTGATTTTCTTCGGCCGTTCGATTAATGCTGAGAATTTTTTGATTGAAAAGGTCGTTGTTTTGTAAAAATTGTTCTATCAGTTGAAACACAATCTCCTCGGCTTCATTTGCTTTGATGGAGTTGGCTTTGCAAGCAACAGAGCCTTTGTTATGAAAAGAGCCGCAGACATAGTAACGATGGCGTCTTTTTGTGCCATCTTTACGGGTATAAGTCGTAATACTTGGCACCATCCCTTGTCCACAGGAAGGGCATTTTAATAATCCGCTCAATAAGAAAGGTTCGTGCGATTGACGCTGTTTAAATGATTTACTTTTTCTTCTCTCTTGAACAACATCCCATAGGGCAGTGTTTATAATTGGCTCATGGCAACCATCAGCAATTATAGGATTGGGGTTTGTCCCTTTCTTCTTTTTTCGTCCCAATTTTCAACCTTAAGCCAGGATATCTTGCCAACGTACAAAGGATTATCAAGGATTGTGGCAATGGTATTTATAGAAAAATGTTTTCCTCTTTTTGTACGATAGCCTAACTTCCTGAATCCGTGATGGATTGACATCGACTTTGACTTTTTTGCTGGTTTTATGGATGCGTGATCCACCATTCCCTTTTTATGTTTAAAACAGATGTCATCTTCACTCTCAGAAATGAAATAAATATCTTTTTTAGGTATATAAACCAAAGAAAAAACAAAAAAGGACAGAGGGTTAGGATGAGTACAGAATTACGAACAATTGTTCGTTATACTCCTTCTCTCCATTTTATGTAAATGTTCAGAAGGGGCTCGCTATAGCCACTCCTTCGCGTCAACTTCATCCATAGCTGCCGCGATCGGCGAACGAGTCGTCCTGCCATCGTGATCACCGTCTGAATGATCGTCTTGATGCGGCGGCGTTTCACTTTATGATGTAATGGATGTCTCGGATCGCTTAATAGATCTTGTCCAATCAGACGAAGAAGGTTGTACACGAATGCTCCCATGACTAACACGAGCGCATTCGTTTTCATCTTCCCTGATGGAAGTCGCTCTAAATCTAAGTCGCTTTTCAGT
>Ga0116210_1000476_pt1 | contig 40094 bp, 51 predicted proteins | sample TshhotsprinmetaG_FD_94483 | JGI IMG/M metagenome (GOLD analysis project Ga0116210, IMG submission 94483) | Hot spring microbial communities from South Africa to study Microbial Dark Matter (Phase II) - Tshipise hot spring metaG | ecosystem: Environmental > Aquatic > Thermal springs > Hot... | reverse complement strand
CTTCTATGGCTGTGGGTTTTATTAGGAATATTGGTTGTTTTTGCTATAATTGGAATTTTAATGAAAGATAAAATAAAAGTTATGATTTATAAGAATAAACAAAGTAAAAATGAATCTGAAAAACCTTTTAATACAGGATTGGGGCCATCTAAGCCCGGATTTCCTCCTATTGCTATGAACAAACCTTTGATAAATAAACCATTAGTACAACCAAGACCTTTAATGGGACAATTACCTTCAAAACCGAAAACAGATAGTTCTCAAAGACCAGATGTTTTTAACAAGTTAAAAGAGATGTCAAAATAAAAATATTTATTAATCTTAAAAATTCTTTCTTTTTATGAAAAAACAGATAATTTTTTTTATAGCATTATTTTTCTATTTCTATTCTGTTTATTCTTTTGATTTAAAAAGCTTGAATGGAGAAGTTTATGCAGGAGAAACTTTTATAGCTGAATTTGAAGCTGATTTAAAAAGCAATTTAAAAAAAGAAGATCTAAAAGTTTATGAAGAAAGAAGAGAAGTTTATTTTGAAAAAGGAATTTTTTCTTATAAAAATAAAACTTTTATTTATGTAGTTTTTCCAAAAAAAGGAAATTTTTCTATTCAAACTGATAATCTTTTGTATTATGAAAACGGTACTTTAATGGAAAAAAAAATAAATAAAATTATAAATGTTGAAGGGAACAAAACTGAAATTCTTCAAATAAGTCCTGGAGTTGTTATAGGAAATAATTTAAGTTTCTCATTGTCGAATAAAGGAAATAAAATTATTAAAGGAAAATTCCAAAACCAAACATTTGAATTGAATGAAGGAGAATCAAAGAATTTTTTTATTAAACCTGAAAAAGAATTTTTTTACTTAAACATAGAAAGTTATAAAAGTTTTAAAATTCCCGTAGTTTACTTTCCATTAGAAAATGAAACAAAAAATAATGAAAACAAAACAAATAATAAAACAATTAATGAATCAATAAAAGAACCAATAAAAAATAAGACGGAAATTAAAAAAGTAGAAATAAATGAAAGCTTAATAGAAAAATTTTTTGAAGTAAACAAAACAGAGGTTGTTTCCTTTTATGTTAAAAATTTAGTTAATGAAAAAATTAATCTCTTATTAAAATGTAAAATAAAAAACTTAAACTTTTCTAAGGATTATAACTTGTCTCCATTTGAAGAAAGAGATATTTTTTTGTTTTATAGTCCGAATGAAACAGGGAATTATGAAGAGAACTTAACAATTTTTTACGAAAATGAAAGTTTGAATATTACATTAAAATTCTTTGTTATAACAAAAGAGAGTTTAAAAATAAAAGAAAGAATAGGAGATAATGAAAAAAAATTAACATCTTGCCAAGAAATAAATGGCACTCCGTGTTCTCAATCTGGCTTTACTTGTAAAAATGGAAATAATGTTCCTTTCGTCGGTATAGGTTTTTGTTGTATTGGGGGAGAATGCGTAAAAATAGAGGAAGTAAATGAAAAAAAAAACATATCAAATTATGTTGTCGGAGTTGTTTCTTTTATTATTTTAATAATCATAGTTTATCTCATAATCAAGAAATATAAAAAAGTTAAGTAAATTTTTTAAGTTAAAAATTTCAAATTTCAGAACTTCCGAGTTTTGTTAGAGCCTGTTTTATCTCCTCTAATTCTTTATCAAGTGAACTTAGTTTAGAGCTTTTTATATTTTCAGTAGGCAAAGAAGAATCTTCTAAAGAAATTTCTCTTTCGATTGTTATCCTTTGAGTCATTCTTGTTTTTCTCATTTCAGACTTATTTTGAATTACTGGAAAATCGCCTTCTAAATTATTCGTTTGACTATATGAAAAGTTAAGCAATCTTCTAAGTTCGTTTATAAGTTTGTCTTTTTCTGTTTTTAACTCATTTATTCTTTCAGTTATTTTTATACAATTTATAATTAACAAAGCAGTTTTTAAAATAAGAATTTTATTCCTTTTATATCTCGGAAGAGAAATAGGCAAATAAATAGGATCATCAAACTTTTTAGAAAAAGTTCTCTTATTTTGTTTTGCCATCATATTTTATTAAAAATATCTTCGTCTATTTTTGCTAAATTCTCTCTTATTTTTTTCATTTCTTCTTTCCAAGCTGCAATTTCTTCTCCTTCTTTCAAATCTATTTCATGTATTTTTTCTAGAACATGGTCCATTTCTTTTAACCTCTTAGTAATTAGTCTTAAATTATCTCTAAACTCATTAAATTTGTCTATTCTAACAAAAAAAGGAGCTTTGTCAGGTGTTCCTTCTAGTTCTTTTAAAACGGGGGGAATTTCTCTTTCTGGGAAGGAACCTAATTGAACCTGATTTTGAGAAATTGGCGGGTTTATTTGTGGTAATTGAGACAACAGTTGTTCCTCTTTTTTCCCAAATAAATTAAATAAACCCATAATGGTTTAATGAAAAAATTGTTTAAAAAGATTTGTATAAACTATAAAGTTAATCCTATTTATTCAAAGAAAAATATATAAAAATGCTTTTTTTAAAAAAAAAATGAAAAAATATGTTATTTTTGCTTTAAAAAGTTTAAAACAAAGAGGAATAAGGAGTTGGCTTACTTTAATTGGTATTATTATTGGTGTTTCGTTAGTTGTTTCTCTTTTTCTTCTTGGTGATGGGTTGGGGTTGGCGATTTCCTCACAATTCGGAATTTCTTCTACTGAAATAATTTCAGTTACTGCTGGAGGATTAAATGCCTTTGGCCCCCCAGGAACACTTGTTTCAAATCCTTTAACAGAAAAAGATTTAGAGGAAATTGAAAAAACTTCTGGAGTAAAAAAAGCTATAAAAAGGTATATAAGAAGTGCTGAATTAGAATATAGAGAAAAAAGGGATAGGATTTTTTTAACAAATATTCCTGAAAAAGAAAATGATTTTTTGTATGAACTCCTCGACTTAAAAATAGAAAGAGGGAAATTTATTTCTGGAGATGAAAGTGGGAAGGCAATGATAGGTTATAATTTATTTAAAAATAAAAATCTTGATGTTGGAAACAAAATAAAAATAAATAATCAAAGTTTTGAGATTGCGGGTGTTTTAAAAAGAAAAGGAAGCTTTATATTAGACGGCATAATTTTTATTTCTGAAAAAGATTTAGAAAAAATCTCTGAAGACAGAAATATAAATGTTATAGCAATAAAACCATATTCTTCTGACGAAATTGATAAAGTAAAAGAAAATATAGAAAAAACACTAAGAAAGATAAGAAATGTAAAAGAAGGAAAAGAAGATTTTCAAGTATCCACTCCTAAAGCTACTTTGTCTAATATAAACAATATTTTATTTGGAGTTAAAATTTTTGTTGTAATAATCGCTTCAATCTCTATTATCGTTGGCGTTATAGGAATTACAAACACTATGACTACTTCTGTTTTAGAAAGAAGAAAAGATATCGGAATAATGAAGGCAGTTGGTGCAAAAAATTCTCAAATTTTTCTTTTGTTTTTTGTTGAATCCGGTCTCTTTAGTTTTTTCGGAGGATTGGTTGGAATAATTTTAGGAGTTGGGTTTGCACATATTGGAACAATCTCAATCGGTAAATTTCTAAATGTAGAAATTCCACTAAAGATTGATTTTCTTTTCTTAATTTTTTCATTGATTGGAAGTTTTCTAATAGGTGCTTTTGCCGGCACAAATCCTGCGTTGAACGCTTCTAAATTAAAACCAATAGAAACCCTAAGAGAATAATAAAAAACTAAGGGATTAATCTATCTCTGTCCCTTGAAAACATTGTAGCTTCCTTAATATTATCCAAACCACATATTATTTGAGTAATTCTCTCTAAGCCTATTGCCCAACCAGAATGAGGTGGAGCACCAAATCTAAAACTATCAATATAATTTTCAAAGTTCTTAGGATTCATCACTTTAGCCTTTTAATCTTGCGATAAGCAATTCTGGCAAATGAATTCTCTGCTAACCTGAAGAAATCTCTACTACCACGCAATATAAACTATCAAAACCCTCGCTTACTTTTGCTTTAGGATCTTCTCCTTTTGGCATTATGTAAAAAGGTTTAAGACTTGACGGCCATGAATGAACAAAAACTAAATCCCCTGGATACATCTCACATAATTTTTTTCTTGTTCTGGAGTAAAATCTTCTCCAACTTTTCCCCTAACTTTTTTATTCCTTCTTCATAAGTCAAATAAATTCCTTTTGGGACTTTTAATTTAACTCCAAGAATTTCAAGTTCTTTTTTACAATTCTCAAGTATTTTAGTAACAATAAATTTTATGCATCCTTCTTGCTCTTGCATAATTTGCATTTGGTTTGTAAAAGCAGCTTCTACATCAGGCATTCTTATCTCATTAATGTGCCTTGTTGTATTATGTTTTTCTGCTCTCCATGCAGGTCCAATGTAAATGTCTTTTCCATAGAACAAGCAAGCATCTGCTTGTAAAGTTGAGGAGATTGAGCCATAAAAGCTTTTTTCTCAAAATACTTTACTTCAAATAATTCTATTCCACCCTCGCTTGCAGCAGAAATCATGTAAGGCTGTTGAATTTCAATATAACCTTTTTCATAAAAATATTTCCTGAAACTATTTGCTATCTCTGTCTGTATTTTAAAAATAGCCTGAACTCTTTCCCTATGAAAATCTAAAAACTTATAATCCAATCTCTTAGGCATTTCTGTTTTTGAAAAATCAGAAACATCGATAGGAAGTTTTTCCTCAGCCGAATTTACAAGCTCAATTTTTTCCAAGCCAATTTCTTTTCCTCCGGGAGCCTGCTTAGAATCTTTAATTATTCCTTCAATATAAACAACAATTTCCCTATTAAGTTTTCCAATTTTCTCAAACTCTGCTTCAGGAGTTTCTCCCATAAAAACAACACATTGCATTTTTCCTATTAAATCTCTTAAAACCAAAAACCTAACTTTTCCTAAGGCCCTGGTATCATTCACCCAGACAGCTAGTTTTACCTTCTCTCCTGCTTTTTTCTTAAATGCTTCTGAAACTTTTATTCTTTCCATGTTTTATACTTCTTTTTAACTTGTAAGCTAAGGATTTCCATTTAAAAATTGAATATGCTCCAAGAAGACCATTCCGCGAACAGTAAGATCGAAGTCCAGGTACCTATAGCCATCATCATCAAACCCATATAAGCTCCCGCACCCAAACCCTTCTTTTCCTTAACAATTCTCGCGGCTTCTGTTTCAACCTCACTCAAGCCTATTTTTTCAACACCCAATGCTTGCTCGGGTTTCGCGCCTTTAACAACTTGCTCAAGAACATGTTTACATCACTCTCTACAATCTTTTTATCGCTAATAGCTTTCAAAACTTCTTCAAAAACATCCATATCAAGTTTTTCTTCTACCTTTTCAAGCTAAATTAGTATCTCTAAATTTTTTCGTAAATAATTTATTTTTCTTTCTCTACCCCCTTGTTTCGTGGTCCTATCGACTTAACTTCTCTCTCGCTACTTCATGAATTTTCATAGAAAAAATCCAATCAGGAAATCCAATCAAGACATTATTTCTCAGCACACCCCGACATCTACAAAGCAATTTTCTTGTATCAAGCTGTTGACGAATTTTCAAACCAACCCTTTTTTCTACTTTCTTAAATTTAACTATGATTATACTTAAGAAAGAAATTAATAAAACAGCGATGCTTTAATCCATAGAACTTTTACAATGAAGGCCGGGTAAACTACAAACTTCATTAATAATTTCTCTGGTCTGATTCTCATCCAGCGGTACATGTAACACTGATGAATGGGTTTGATATGGTCGGATTTCTCCAGAATTAGTTTTTCCATTATCTTTATGCAGATTAAAATCCAAACATCTGTTTATTTGTTGATCTTTGGCATATTTGATAAAACTAAGTCTTCTTTGTCTGAATCTTTCTCTATTAGCTATATCTAAAGCTTCTCCACGATAAAAAAAATCAGCTAACGCTGCATCTATTCCTGCATAAACTAATCCCATAAAAACCCCAAAATGCTTTCTGTTTGGTCCTTCCGGATCTATAAACCAACTTCCTGCACCTAAAAAAAACGGCATATCTCTCCTATCTAAAACTCTTCTTTGAGATTCTCTCATAATTGAAGGGTAAACTTTTGCCGATACCCCGAGTAAAGAAGAGTTAGTATCTTCAGAAACAATTTTAGGAATAGGATATAAAAACGTATACAAATTAGATATTGTCTGACGCTCTCGAAGATATTGTGAATATTTTACATTATTATCTAACTTTCTCCCATTTTCATCGATTATTAAAAAAGCATGCGGAACAAGAGACTCTGACAAACCTGATTTTTCTATATAAGAGTACATCGCTAAGGAACTAAAAGCTTTAAGAATTTCATTGCAAGCTCTTCCAGAGATAACAGTATCAATTATAGAAAAAGAATCTATTCGGGGAAAAGCTTCATACATTTCAGCTATCCGACCCCTATCTTCGATTCTCCTTAAAATAATGTCTGTAAAGGATCTAAAAAAGGGATCGTAACTTCTGCCTCGAGAATCTTTAAATAAAGAAGCAGTAACTCCAGCCCAATACTGCCTTGTTTTTTTTACAAATTCATCATTATTAAGGGTGGGATCAAACTTCTTAACATTTAAATCCGCAGTAAACGGAATCAGTAATACTCTAGTCTCTGCATCATGCAAATTTGTATTGGGATAAATTGTTTCAGGCAACAATGGTGTTAATATTGGTTGAACTGCAACATTCTCAGAAAATCTAGCTGCCTCCGAACTAATTCCTCTGAGTTTGTCCATAGCATAAAGTGTACCTAAAAAAAATGGCAGCGAGCCCCTACTTGGAATAACTAAAGTGTTAAAATATCCTTTCTTGTATCTAGTCTCTGCTAAGTCTATAGCAAGATTCACGCAAGCTTGTGAATATGCAAACATATTCTGCTCGCTAAAAACTTCATCTAAAGACATAAGGCGTAACTCCTCTTTCAGTTCCTACATTTAAATCTAAAATGGATTCAACCGTGGATCTGAATTTTCCAACTTCAAAACATTCCTTCCTGATAACACAGACAACATTACCATAGTTTCTCCAGTTAGCAGGGGGATTTTGAGCAAGAAATAAACATTTTGCATCTGGATAAAGAGTCCTTATTACCTCTAGTATCTGCCTCCAAGAAGTATCGTCTGGTGAATTGTTTACTCTAAGAGGTAAATGTCTGTCACAAATATAAAGATGAGCAAAAGGATACTCTCTTTCGCGAAAAGAAGTCATATCTCCTATGGGTACCATTAGTTCTACACCTAAAGACAAAGCTAAAGCAGATTCTACTTTTTTCTGCCAATACACACTATCTTCTATATGTAATACTTTTTTCATTTTAACTCCAAAAAACAAAAGAATGAATTTACCTGCTTCGTGATATCTTTTATCCAAGATTTATCTAAAAGACTTGGAGCAACTATTGCAACAGAATCAGCACTCTCATTAACAGTGGTTAAACAAACTTGAAATAGTGCTCTACCAAAATCCCAAGAAGAGGTAAGATTTAGACTATTTGCTTCAAATCTCTCTTCTAATTCAGACCTAATAAATATTCTATCAAACATTATATCCATAAAAAGAACTGCCTTTTAAATCTTTCTATTTTGTTGTTTCTTAATAGAAGTGACAAAAGACAATAGTTATAAACTCTTTTTCCTCTTAAAATTTATAGGGGATAATTATTACAGAAAAATAGGGAGAGTATTGAGCCAGTGTTCCAACGCTTATAACTTTTATCTGAAGTAAATATCTTTCTGTATGAACACTATCAACCCTCAAAAGATTAGCAAATCCATAATTACCAATATTAGAATGAATGCAAGGTTCGACAGACAAATTTCCTTTCCGAAGAATTTCTTTAAAAATGCAATATTTGAGATTATAAACTTGCTCAAAAACTGAATGACTTATCCTCTTTTAAACTTAATTATAATAATATGCCGGAAACCAACAACTATTTAAGCTTTTTTCTTATTGAGAATATGAAGAAAATGATAAAAAAAGAGAATATAAAATACGTTTTAAGGAATCTAAAAAGGAGAAAAACAAGAACTTTTTTAACTTCTCTTTCTATTCTAATAGGTGTTGCGACTATATTTATTTTTATTAGTTTTGGGGCAGGACTTTACGAATATATAAATGAATTAACCTCTGGTTCTTCTGTAAATAAGATTATTATTCAACCAAAAGGTTTTGGTACTGTTGGTTTATTTGATAAAAAGATTCAATTAACAGAAAAAGATGTGAAGATTACGGAAAATATTCCTGGAGTAAAAAGGGTTAGCCCATTATACTTCGGTGTTGCAGAAGTATCTCAAGAAAAAGAAAGGATTTATTCGTTTATACTCGGTTATGATGCTGAAAAACCCTTAATCTTTGAAGTATCGAACATCGGTTTAGAAAAGGGAAGATTTCTTCAAAAAGGAGAAAAAAACAAAGTTCTTTTGGGATACAACTATATGGTAGAAAATAAAATTTTTCCGAAAAAATACGATATAAATCAAAAAATAAAAATAAATAATGAAGAAATGCAAATTGTTGGCTTTATTCGAGAAATAGGAAACCCTCAAGACGATGCACAAATATATATAACAAAGGAATACTTTGAAGAAGTTTATCCAGAAACAACTAGTTATAGTTGGATTATAGCAGAAGGAGATATAAAAGAAATTGATTCTATAGTAGAAAAAATTGAAAATAGATTAAGAAATGAAAAAAACCAAAAAAAAGGAGAAGAAACTTTTTTTGTGCAAACCTTCGACGATTTGATAAAAACATATCTTTCTGTTTTAAATATAATTATTGGTTTTGTAATATTAATTGCTTTAGTTTCTGTTATTGTTTCTGCAATAAACACTTCTAATACGATGATAACTTCTGTTTTAGAAAGATATAAAGAAATAGGGGTAATGAAAGCAACTGGTGCAAAAAACACTGAAATTTTATCTATTTTTGTTTTTGAATCATCTTTAATAGGGTTTATCGCAGGAATTTGCGGGGTTTTGCTTGGTGCTTTTTTAAGTTTCTTAGGAGAAAAAATTCTAACCAACCTGGGTTGGAGCTTTCTAAAGCCGTTTTTTTCTCTTTGGCTCTTTGTTGGTTGTATTTTATTTGCGACTTTAACTGGGGCCATATCTGGAGCGTTACCTGCGATTCGCGCCTCGAGAATTAATGTAGTTAATGCTCTGAAATATGAATAAAGTTTTAAAAATCTTAAAGAGATCATTTTTAATTTAAAAAACCACACAATAATTTTTAAATCATTTTTTATCCTGAGAGAAATAAATGATAAATAAATTTTTTCTACTAAAAAATTTTCTTTTTTCTTTTCTTTTTGTAAATCAAGAAAGAAATAATAAGAACAAAAGAAATTGCTAAGATTATATAAGTATTATATGATTTTCCATTTTTCTTTGTGTGTTCAAAAAAAGAAGGGTTAAAAATTATTTCTTTCTCCACGCTCCTTCTTTCTCCGATTTTATCGATGTAACTGACTATCATTTTTATCTTTCCATCAAAAGGAATTGCTGTAAAGTCTGTCGAAGTGTAGTCTCTTGAATCTAAATCTCCAACAATGTTTTTATTTCCTCCGAGAATTTTTATATTTTCTTGTTGAGGAACTTCCAAAATTAAAGAATAAACATCTTTTTTTCCAAGATTTATTATCTCTAATGTTAATCTTTTTGTTGAATAATCATAATTTTTTACGATAACATCAAAATCTGCTTTGACTTCTTCTATTTTTATCGAAAAATTTTTAACAATTTTAAAATCTGTTTGTCCTTTTGTTGAATATGAAATCTCTATTTCACTATCTCCATCTATTGCATCTTTATCTATCCTCACTTTATAAGGAACAATCCAATTTGAGCTAAAACCTCTTGAAAAAGTACCTGAATTCATTTTTTTTATAGACACAAATTCTGGCTCAAAAATCAAAGGATAATTTCTTAAAAGTTCCAAAGTTATTTCTCCGCAAGAAGGTGAACTTATCTCAGAAACAACAAAAACAAGCTTAACATAATCTCCAGGAACAGCAGGGTAAGGGTCTTGGTTTAATAAGGAAATTTTTGGATTACATTCTGATGCTGTACTAAATATAATTGCAAAAACTAGAATAGCAAAAAACAAAATTTTTCTCATATAAGGTTAAAAAAAAGGCAATTTATAAACTTTATTAAATCTTTATGTTTGTTTCTTTTATCTCTTTTGAGTGCTGGTCAAACTCACCTTTAATAAGACAATCAAAACATATTTTAAAAGTCCCATCTTTTTCTTTTACTCTACCAGTTCCCTTACATTTTGGACAATTCTTGTTAACCATATTTTTTCATAAAAAAACTCGATTAAAAAGGTTTTCTATGTTTTAATATAAACCAACAAATTTAAAAATGGGTTATTTTTTTATTTTTCATGGCTAAAAAATGTATTTATTGTTTAAAAGAAATAGAAGAAGAGTTTGTAGTTGATATCTGTGAAAAGTGTATGTATAGGGTGTGGGGACCTAAAATGTCTGAAGCAATAATTTCCTCAATGACAAAAGAAAAAGAAAAAGGAAATTTGGAATTAGGTGTAGTTAGCGAAGAAGCAAAAGAACTTTTAAAGACTGATTCTTTTAAACCAAAATTAAATAATTAAAAACCTTTTTAAATCGAAAAAAACAAGTTCTAAAATGACAAAAAGAAAACAAAGCATTAGAAAAAAAGGGAAGATTTCACTTAGTGAATACTTTAAAAAATTAAATATGGGGGAAGTTGTCTCAATAAAAAAAGAAGCAAATATAAATTCTTCTTTCCCTAATAGAATTAGCAGTAATTTAGGAAAAATAGTTGGTAAAAGAGGGGCATATTTTCTTGTTGAAATAGGGAGCGGAAAAAAATCAAAAGAGTTCTTAATACATCCAATTAATTTAAGGAGAACAAAATGATAAAAGAAAAAATACCAATAACTATCGCAGAAACTATTGAGATAAGTGGGGAGAAAGAAAAATCAAAAAAATTAAAGAGTTTCATGAAAGAATTTAAAGATTTTACAATTTTAGACAAAAAGAAATCAGATGAGCTAAAAAATAAACTAGACTCTTTGAACATATACAAATTAAATGAAGAAGCGATCGTAAGTCTAATTAATTTCATACCTAAAGATGCGCAAGATGTAATGAAGATATTGCCAGAAATTTCACTAAATCTGGAAGAAATAAACAAAATATTGGGTGTTTTTAAGGAGGTTTAAATGGAAAAAGAAGAGTACGCAATCGTTCTTGATTTCCTTCCTTACGGTTACCCTTTAGAAAAAATTCATTTCCCTATTGTTCAGGCAATAGGAAAAAAAAATCTTGTTTTGTTACATTTAGTTCCTAGAAAAAATGTTCATTTTGAACCGAAAGAAATTGTTTATATTGGCGAAGAGAAAAGAGACAAAATTCATTTCATAAAAGGAAGATTACATAGAGAAAAATTAACTGAAAATGCAAAACTTCTTCTTCCCGAGATCATCCAAAATTATATTAAAGAAAATGAAAAAGAAATTCTGGATTTTATAAATAAATCGGAAGCAATAAATAAAAGACTTCATCCATTAGAACTTTTACCGGGTTTTGGTAACAAACATTGTCAAGATATTCTTAAAGAGAGAGAAATTAAACCTTTTGAATCTTTAGATGAGATAAATAAAAGAATTCCGCATATCCAAGATTTGAGAAATGCTATAGAAAAAAGAATATTCCAAGAATTAACTCATATGGAGAGATACAATCTGTTTACAAAATGAAAGAAGAACAATCTTTTAAGTCCTTGGTGAGAATAGCAGGCACAGACATAGATACAAACGCAAGAGTTTACAAAGGATTGACTTCTATAAAAGGAATTTCCTGGGCAGTCTCTAATGCAATATGCAAAAAACTTACTATTGAAAAAAATAAAAAAGTTAGAGATTTAACAGAGGAAGAAATAAAAAAGATAGAAGAGAGTTTAACAAATTTAGATATTCCTAATTTTTTAAAGAATAGAAAAAGAGATTTCGAAGAAGGTGATGATAAACACTTAATAGGGACAAACCTTGCATTAAAAACTGAATTTGATATAAAAAGAATGAAAAAAATAAAGAGCTATAAGGGTATTAGGCATCAGTTGGACCAGCCAGTAAGAGGACAAAGAACAAAATCGCATTTCAGAAAGAATAAAAATAAGAGTGGCGGAGGGGTTAAAAAGAAAAAAGCTGAATAATGGGAATAAAAAGAAAAGACAACAAATATAGAAAACCTAAAAAACCTTTTGATGGAAAAAGAATTCAAGAAGAAAAACAGATTTTGAATAAATTTGGATTAAAAAATAAAAAAGAAATTTGGAAAGCAGAATTTCAAATCAATATTTTAAAAGCAAAGGCTAAACAAATTATGAATTCTGACGAAGAAAAAAAGAAAAACTTTGTTGAAAAATTAAAAAGAAAGTGCTTTGACATAAATAATGTTTTAGATGTCCTCGACTTAACAAAAGAAAATTGGCTCGAGAGGAGATTACAAACTTTTGTTTTAAAGAAAGGTTTGGCAAAAACAATTAAAGAGGCTAGACAGTTAATTACACATAAAAAAATAATTGTTGGAAAAAGAATTGTAAATATTCCTTCCTACTTTGTCACAAAAGATGAAGAAAATAAAATTAAATTGAAAGAAGAAAAAAATGGTTAAAGAAGAAAAAGCAATGATTGTTTATATTTATTGTACTCAGAATAATACTCACGTACAGGTTACCGATATGGCTGGAAATACTATTGCTAGAATAACTGGTGGATTAATAACAAAACATGACCGTCTTAAGGCAGATCCTACTGTGGCAATGTTCATAACAAAAAGAATAAAAGAACTAATAAAAGATTACGAAGTAAATTCCCTATATGTAAGAATAAGAGGAAAAACTGGGGAAAGTGGGCCCACACAAGCTGGAAATATGGTAATAAAAACTTTAGCAAAAGAAGGATTTAACATTCTTTCAATAAGTAATTTTACGAGGGTTCCTCGTGGCGGACCTAAAAAGAAAGGGGGTAGAAGGGGTAGAAGAGTTTAAAAATGCTTTCTTCAATTTAAAAAAATGGAAAAAGTTTTCAAATCTCCTGAAAAAGAAGTTTTATTATTAGATAATAGCACAACATTAGCAAATGCCTTAAGAAGGGCTATTTATGAAGTTAAAACTCTTGCTGTAACTGAAGTTGAATTTTTCAAGAACGATTCTGTTTTATATGATGAGATACTTGCTCATAGGATTGGATTAATTCCATTAAAAAATGAAAAAATAAAGGAAGATTCTTTTATAGAATTACCATTAAAATTCGAAGCAAAAAATGATGGGGATGAAATTGTTTCTCAGGATTTAGGAAAACAGGTTGCAATAGATAATTTACCTATTGTGAGATTAAATAAAGGACAAAAAATAGAGTTTATAGCAAGAGCAAAAATTGGCACGGGAAAAGAACATTCAAGACATCTTCCGGGATTAATCTATTATTATCATTTAAATAATGTTTCATTAAAAAAGGAAGCAAAAAAACATTTAGAATTGGCTGAAAGATTTCCGAGAGTTTTTGAGGTAAAAAATGAAGAAGTTGAAATTAAAAATGAATGGGCTTGCAATTTTGATGAAGAAGATGTTGATGTTAAAGGTGTTGAAATAAAACCTACAGAAAAAATTGTTTTTATTGTTGAGAGTTTTGGTATGATGCCTCTGGAAGAAATTATAGAGTCTTGCGTGAAAATTTTAGAAAAAAATCTCGAAGAAGTGAAAAAGGAACTTTCTTAAAAATTTATTAAAAAAGTTAAGATAATAAACTAAAAGAATATCGGAATTTAAAAAATTTATAATCTCTCTTATTCGAAATTAAATCTTAAACAGCTAATTAATCTTGTAATCATCTAAAACAATTATACAAAATCTTTTTAATTGGGAAAATGTTTATTTAATAGTTTGCGGAGATGCCGGAGTGGTCAAACGGGTCGCGCTAAGGACGCGATGGCTTTTGCCTGCAGGGGTTCGAATCCTCTTCTCCGCATTAGAAACTTTTTTAATCTTTTTTTATTTTAGAATTTTAGCCCTGGTAGCTCAGTTTGGATAGAGCATCGCACTCCTAATGCGAGGGTCGGAGGTTCAAATCCTCCCCCGGGCGTTTGTAATCTAGAAAAATAATTAAATTTCGTATAAACTTAATTAAATTTTTTAAATAAAATTTCGCTTTTTTTTATTTTTTTAATTTCTAATGGAACGTTGATTTTTTCAAAAGTATTTTCTCCGACTTCAAAATTAAAATCTTTTGCAACTTTTTCCATAGAAAATGGCATGAAGGGCCAAAGAAGAATTCCTATTATTTTTATTGAGTCGGCGACATTATAAAGTAATTTTTTGTCTCTTGTTTCCCAAAGTTTATTTTTTTGTATAAATTCATTACAAAAATCAACAAAAGAAAATATTTCATTTAAAACTTTATCAACTTCAAAATTCTCAAATAAAATTTTTATTTTTTCTAAATCGATTTTTTTCTTCAACGAATTTTCGCACATTTCCATTTGATTTTTTTCAATTAAATTAGAAATTCTAGAGAAAAGATTTCCTAACTTATTTGCTAATTCATTATTGTGTCTTTTAATCAATTCTTTCTCTGAAAAATCTCCATCTTTTCCTTCTGCAAATGGGAATTGTCTCGCAATAAAATACCTTACACTATCGCACCCATATTTTTCAACAAGAGTTTTTGGAGAAATTACATTTCCTAAACTTTTGCTTATTTTCTGTCCATTGAAAGAAAGAAAACCGTGAACAAAAATATGTTTGGGCAATTCAAATCCTGCAGATTTTAAAAAGGCCGGCCAATAAACTCCGTGAAACCAGCCATTATCTTTTCCTAAAAGATGAACATCTGCGGGCCAAAACTCTTTATTTTTTCCAGCACCGGTTATATAATTAAACAGGGCGTCGAACCAAACATAAATAACATGTTTTTTATTCCCTGGAAATTGAATTCCCCAATCAAAGCTTGTCCTTGAAATGCTTAAATCCTTAAGTCCTTCTTTAACTCTTGAAAAAAGTTCGTTTCTTCTTTCTTCTGGCAAAATAAATTTTGGATTTTTTTCATAAAGTTCTAAAAGAAAATCCCTGTATTTACTCAGTCTAAAAAAATAACTTTCTTCCTTTATAATCTCAGGTTCTTTGTTGTGGTAAGGACATTTTCCATCAATTAAATCTTTTTCTGTTAAATAATTTTCACAACCAACACAATAATACCCCTCATATTCTCCGAGGTAGATATCATTATTTTTTTTACATTTCTCAATTACATTCTGAACAAGTTTTTCATGATCTCCGTCAGTAGTTCTTATAAACCGATTATAATTTATATTCAAAATTTTCCATGCTTCTTTAAATTTTTCAGATTTTTCATCAACAAATTTTCTTGGGCTTTCTCCGTTTTTTTCAGCTTCTCTTTGAATTTTTTTTCCATGCTCATCTAATCCTGTTAAAAACCAAACTTTCTCTCCTAAAACCCTATGCCATCTTGCCAAAATATCTGCTATAATTTTTTGATAAGCATGGCCTAAGTGCGGATCAGCATTTGGATAATCTATTGCAGTTGTAACATAAAATTTTTTTGCCATACTTTTTTTAGTTTAAGAAAGTATAAAAATCTTATCTATCCATAATTTTTAGGTATTCAAATAAAATTTTTCTGTTTTTGGAGTGGAGCGGAAAATTATTATTGAAATCTGATGCTTAATTTTGAAATTTGCGAAAACATTTAAGAAAAAAATAAAAATTTATGTTTTAAAAATCTAAAACCGACTTAGTTAAAATAAAAAAACAAATTTATAAACTTTGTTTTTTCAAGAAGATTATGCGAGAATTTATTTATTATTCGAAATCTGCTGTGACATCTGGAACTTTTATAAAAGAAGATTTAATGCAAGCCGGGAGAATGGATATTGCGATAAACGTTGTTATCTCTTGTTTTTTTCTTTCTCATGATATAAGGAAAGACGTTAGGCTTCACTTAGTTTTCGAAGGGAGGCCGAATCCACCAGTCCATATAAAAATAGAATACGACAAAAATTTACCAATTTCGAAGAAAGATGTTGCAGGTTTAATCAAGAGAATTTTGTTTAAATGTCCTCGTGAAAAAGGAAAAGTAGTTAATGTTTTTCCAGGCTGTTTTGTAGAAAAAAAATCATTAAATGAACTTATAGAAGAACTCGACTTGCAAGGAAAAAACATTTTTTTATTAGATAAGAACGGGGAAGATATAAGAAATATTAATCTTAAAGGAAATGAAGTTTTTCTCATAGGAGACCACGAAGGATTTCCTCATGAAAAAAAGCCTCTCTTGAAAAGAATAGACAAAATCTCTGTTTCCCTTAAAACTCTTTTTGCTTCGCATGTTGTTGTTTTGATACATAATGAAATAGACAGACAAAGTATTTAGAAAAATATATAAAACAATTTTGCATTTATTTTAATATGAAAATAGCTTGTAAAATTATTGTTTCTGGAACAGTACAGAATGTCTTTTATAGAAGGTTTATTAAAGAAAAAGCAGATAATTTGGGTTTATGCGGTTTTGTTAGAAATCTTCAAAATGGAGACGTTGAAATTTTCGTCGAGGGAGATAAAAACAAAATCAAAGAATTGATTGAAGAAGCAAAAAAAGAACCAAAATACTCTCTTGTTAAAAATGTCACAATAGAAGAAAAAAAATGGGTAGGTGAATCTAAAGAATTTAAAATTTTGAGTTTCTAAATATTTTTAAAGCCTATTTTCTAAAGTTAATTATGGGAAGAGAAGAAGAAGTTGTAAAAATAAGAATTGAAAAAATAGAAAGAATGAAAAAAGAAGGCTTTTTGCCTTATGATTATCGTTTTGATACTACGAGTAATATTATTCAAATAAGAGAAAAATTTTCTGAATTGAAAGAAGAAGAAACAAAAGAAAAAGTTTCTATCTCTGGAAGATTGATGAATATTCGTTCTCTTGGAAAACTTTCTTTTCTAAAAATACAAGATTACTCTTCGACAATTCAGGGAGTAATACAAGAAGGAAAGACTCCTAAAGAAAAAATAGAATATTTTAAAAAATTTGTAGATAGCGGCGATATAATTGGAATTATGGGAAAAGTTTTTAGGACAAAAACAGGTGAGCTTTCTGTTCTCATAGAAGACATAAGAATTCTCTCTAAATGCATTTTGCCGATTCCGGAAGAATTTTATGGTTTAAAAGACAAAGAAGAAAGATATAGAAAAAGATATCTTGATTTATTAATAAACGAAAAATCTCGAAGAATTTTCCAAATAAGAGCAAAAGTTATGGAAGCAATAAGAGAATTTATGAAAGTTAAAGGTTTTATTGAAGTTGAAACTCCTTTATTGCAACCAATTTATGGCGGTGCTGCAGCAAAACCTTTCAAAACTCATTGTGATGCTTTTGATAGTAATGTTTTTCTTTCCATTGCGCCAGAACTTTATTTAAAAAAAGCAATGGTTGGGGGATTGGGGAGTGTTTATGAAATAACGAAAAAGTTTAGAAACGAAGGAGTAGACAAAAACCACAATCCAGAACATATGACAATAGAATGGTATCAAGAAAATGCCGACTATAATGATGGAATGAAATTGTTCAGAGAGTTTTTACTTTTTATATCTGAAAAAGTATTCGGTAAAACGACTATTGAATACAAGGGACATAAAATTGATTTAACTAAATGGGAAACGCTTTCTCTTGAAGACGCAATAAAAAAATATCTTAATATTGACATCTCAAAAATAAAAACCGATGAAGAAGCAAAAAAAATTGCAAAAGAAAATGGTTTAGATGAAAGCAAGATAACAAAAATAAATCTGCCAGATGAATTAATGAAAATTTTTAGAGAAAAATTAATACAGCCCACTTTTTTAATAGATTACCCGATAGAACTTGCTCCTCTTGCAAAACCTTCCAAGAAAGATCCTAAAAAAGCAGAAATTTTTCAGCCATTTATTGGTGGTTTAGAGGTTGGGAGAGCTTATTCTGAATTGAGTGATCCTTTCATTCAAGAAGCTTCCTTTGATGAACAAGAAAAAGAAAGAGAGAAAGGAAACGAAGAGGCAATGCCGACAGACAGAGATTTTATAACAGCTCTAAAATACGGTCTTCCTCCGGCTTGCGGGGTTGGAGTAGGAATAGAAAGATTAATGATGTTATTTACAGATTCTGAAACAATAAGGGATGTAATAATGTTTCCTTTTATGAAACCTGAATAATTATCTAAAATGTCATTAATAAATAAATCAAAAGTTAAAGAAATCTCGGAGTTACAAATATCGGAAGAATTTTTAGAAAAACTTGAAAAAGAAGTTGAAGATTTGATAAAAAAAGCAGAAAAGAGAGCAAAAGAAAATTCAAGAAGAACATTATTAGGAAGAGATTTGTGATTATCTTTTCTTTTTCTTTGTTTTTTTGTTTTCTTTTTTCTCAACAATTTCTTTTTTTGACCCAATATTTTTTGACAATTCTTTTATTCTTGCATGTGCTAACCTTAAAATATCTTCGTAATAATGTATTTTTCCACATATATTATTTAGAAATTCGTTTATTTCAAATACTTCTAATTTTAAAGAAGAAGGCTCCGTTATTTCTATTGAAGAAGGAAGCATTGCCAATATAATTAAAATTAAATCGGACATTGTTTTAGCATAAAATTCTATTTCAGCAAAAACAGAAAAAAATTGTTCTTTTTCTGGCAAGGGTTTTGGATCGGCAAATTTTTTTGATATGATTTCAATTCCTTTAAAAGAATCCATTCTTGAAACATGTGTCTTTAAAGTTTCTAAAAGATATTCTGGAGGAGTTCCAGCCAATTGCACAATTATTGTTGCTTTTATTCTTTCTGCCATTATTTTCTCAATAAAAGGAAAAGAATAATAACGAGTAAAATGCTGAAAAAATAAATCCCGTATTTTCTGATTTTTTCTGTTTTTGACTCATAAACAACTTTCCCAGTGATTAGTTTATTTTCTTTCTCATCTAAACCCAAGTTTATAACTTTTTCCTTTTGTTCATTCGTTGTTTTTTCTTCACTTTCCTCGTTAAATTTATTTTCTTCTTTTTTATTTAGAACAATTCCTTCACTTTTTTCTTTAATTTCTTCTTTACAAAAATTTTCTTCTACATAAGCTAAATTTTGCTCTTTGATTTTTTGTAACGAACTTTCTCCGATGCCTTTAACTTTTAAGAGTTCATCAATAGAACAAAAAGGACGAGAATTAATTATTTCCTGAGCTATTTTATCTCCTGCCCCTATTATTCTTTTTAATTCCGAAATTGTTGCAGTGTTTATGTTAACTTTTTTTGATAGCTCGTTATTGACATTTTGGTTAGATATCATTTCTTCACTATTTTTTTCTTCATTATTAGAGGTTGTTTGTTCTCCTTTATTAATCGTATTCTGATTGTTTTCGTTGCTATCAACACTCTTCGAAGAAACGCATGCTAGTCCTTGTTCTTTAATTTTTTGAAGAGTTTTTTCACCTATTCCTTTAACCTTAATTAACTCATCAACTGAATTAAAGGGGCGAGAATCAATTATTCTTTGGGCATATGTTGGACCGATACCATTTAATTTTTGAAGTTCTATAAGAGAAGCAGAATTTATATTTATTTGTCCCTCAGAACAATCTCCTAAAACAGATTCGACTAATAAAACTAAAATAAAAAACTTCAAAAGATTAGTTAAAAAACTGCGAAAATCTTTTACCATTTTTTTTCAAATCAGATAATTCAATAACAAAATTTTTCCCGCTATCTTTTAATTCTTTTGGTGAAATAAAGAACCAACCTTCCCTATTAAATCTTAAAGCGATTACGGGAGTTAAACCAAAAATCTCCGAGAATATCAAAAAATTTTCTATTTGTTCTTTTGAAATATATTTAAAAATGGAACTTGTTGATTTGACTTCTACCGCATATTTTTTTCCAATTTTTCCTACGAGAAGATCACAATCTGCTTTTTCCATTACGCCACTTCCAGCCACACGGACAGCTCTAAAATTTTCGTCTAAAAACATCTTAAAAAGTTCTCTTTCTGCTTTGCTTCCTTTTGTTTTGTTTTTCGGCATCTTATTTTTTCCTTTTTTCTACTTTTTCAATTTTTCCGTCTTTGATCCAACAGATTCTTTCAGCATATTTTAATGCAACACTCATATCATGAGTCACGACGACGATTGTTTTTCCATTCTTGTGAAGTTTTTCCAAAAAATCTAAAACAATTTGACCTGTTTTTGAATCTAAATTTCCTGTTGGTTCGTCTGCCAAAATAACTTCTGGATCATTGACTAATGATCTAGCTATCGCAATTCTTTGTTGTTCTCCTCCGGAAAGCTGTTTTGGATAATGGTTTTGTCTCCCTTCTAATTGAACTAACTTTAATAATTCTAATGCTTTTTTTTCTTGTTCTTCCTCGGAAAAAGTCTGAAAACTCATTGGGAGGATAATATTTTCTTTTGCTGTTAAGGAAGGAATTAAATTAAACTGTTGGAATATAAAACCTATTTTTCTTCCCCTTATCTGAGCAAGTTCTGACTCTCCTAAATGAGAAATATTGTATTCGTCTAAGAAAATTCTCCCTTTTGTTGGGGTATCTAAACAACCAATAAGGTTCATCATCGTTGATTTTCCACTTCCGGAAGGTCCTAACACTACTAAAAACTCTGACTCCTTAACAGAAAGATTAATACCTGAAAGAGCATAAACCTTATTTTCTCCCATCTCATAAATTTTATAAACATCTTCAAGTCTTATTATCTCTCTTTTCATTTAAAAAAGAATAACAAAACATTTAAAAATCTTCTTTTTATCAAAATTTTATGATTATTCCGATTAGATGTTTTTCTTGTGGAAAACCGATAGGCCACTTATGGAAAAAATTTAAAGAAAGAACTTCAAAAGGTGAAGATACAAAAAAAGTTTTAGATGAAATCGGTTTAGAAAGATATTGTTGTAGGGCGGTTTTTTTAGGTCATGAGGACTATATAGATCTTATAAACAAATTCAAAAAATATTGATTTAAATAAAGATTTTAGGAAAAATAGTTTTATATTTTATAAAAAGGATGAGACAACTTTGTGCCTTCCCGCTTATTCAGCAGTACAAACACAAACGTCCGAAGCTTAACTTCTGTGTTCGGAAAGGGAACAGGTGTTACCAACGGACTATGGTCGTCTCAAAATTTTTATTCTTTTTAACTTTTTAAATCTTTTTATATCTGTATTAAAAAGAAAATTAAGAAAAAATACATTTCTTAAAGATTTTTTAAGCAATTTATCATTCCTAGAATAATTTAAAAAACTATATTATTGAATCTGTCCTTTACAAAAATTTCTGTGTTTATTCCAGTTCCTGCCCCACATCTAAAATTCTACTATTTTTTGAGAGATACTTTTTTAAAAATCTGCTGCTTTTAGTAATCCTTAATTATATCTACGAACGATTGGGGATTAGCTCGCTATACGTCTTTTAGAAAATAAGCTGTTGAGAAACATTCTGGATTTACTTAAACATAAAATTAGTTCGACAGAAATTTATACTATTGCTGCGAATAGAGACACAGAAAGATTAAAATATTTTTAGTTTCTTTCTACACTTTCTGCTATCTTCTCTACTTCAATTATTGCTGGTTTGTTTTTTGTGAAAAAATCTATTGATTCTTTTAGTTCTTTATGTGTTTTAGCATATTCTTCTATTGAAATTCCTTTTTGATATGCTTCACATGCCTGAACTAAAGCAGTAGCGCCTACTCTAGTACCCTTTGGATGTGCATGTACTCCTGCCCCCATGGTTGTAATAAAATCAACATTCCCCATAACTTCGATAAAAGGTTTAAGTTTAGTAGGGTTTAATCCGCCTGAAATAATTGGGCAACATTTTTTTATCCCTCTCCAAGAATCATCTTCTAAAATAATGTGGTGTGCTAAATCTTCATGAACTAATTTGATTAAATCTTTATCTTCCTCTGGAATTTTTGTCCATTCTTGTTCAAAAAAGTGCCCTTTTGATTTAAAATATTGTATTCCATGGGCTGCGACGATATCTTCTTCTGGAGAACCTTTCATTTTTCCAACACCTGCTGTTCCTGTGTGAATTCCCGAAACTCCTGCTAAACGCGCGAATTTCGAAAGAACCAAAACAGAAAAACCAATCGGATTTTCAGGCCTAGTATAACCTCCGTGCCCTGCTCTATGAAAATGAATAAAAACATCGGGATATCTTCTTCTCAAAGTTTGGACAGCAGTCCAACCAGCAGTAATTCCATCAATTAAAAAAGCGTAACTTCCTTTCTCAAAACCTGCATTCCTTATTAACTCACAACGCCTTATCATTTCGTCGAAATCGGCAGCAGAAACATTAAAAGAATGAACTTTTTTCTTTCGTGTTTCCCTAACTGCTTTGTCCATTGCCTTCTTTACATATTGGACCATTTTATCATAAGGACAAAAGTCCTGGTCTGCTTGCGGTTCATCGTTTTTAACAAAGTCCCCGCCGCCCGCCCAAAAATCATAACAAACTTCAGCATATTCCGAAGCTGTTAAACCCATTTTTGGTTTTATTATTGTTCCTAAAATTGGCCTTCCATAAACATTAAGATATTTTCTCATATCGTCTAAAGTGTATGAAGGTCCGTCATATTGTTCTAGCATTGCTGAAGGAAACCAAACATCCAAAAGTTTTAATGCTGACACTTCTTTTATTCCAAGAATATTTCCTACAATAAAAGTTAAAATATTCTGAACATTGCCTTTTCTATCAAATAATCTCCACGGATATGCAATCCAAACAAGATTTCTTTCTAGATCCATTTGATAAACTAATGCATTCATTTCTCTAGAAAAAGAAGTTTCTGTGTTTACTTTAAAATTTGTTCCCGTCGATGACTCTGCTGCTACTTCGGCAGCTGCTTGTAAAATGTTTAATTTTCCCCCAGGAACTAAACGAAAAACAGCTAAAAGATATTCCCCATTACGAGGATTTTTCAAATTTAAATTTACATATGCTTCTTGGTGAGGATTCAAACTTTTAACAAGTTCTTTAATCCGGGAATTTTCTTTTTTCATAGCCTCTTTTTGTTTAAATTATTAGATTTCTATTTAAAAAAATTTTTAGATTTTATAAATTTTTCGTTCGGTGTTTTATAATCTTATTAAAATTTATCTTTTTTTTAGTTTTTTTAAGAATTTTTCCAAAAAGAACTTAACAAATTTAAGTTTTATTTTTTTTTTAAATCTTATCCTTAAACTAAATCCTAATTGTCACACTTTCTGACCAAAACAACGACTACTCTCTCTTTATGATTTTTTGTATATGTTTCTATTTGGTTCTGAAATCCTTCATTAAATTTTGGTTAATATTTTATTCTCAAACATATATTCTTGAAGTTATTATTTATTAATCAGAGACATATAAAAATCTATAAGTACATTCAAAAACAAATTCTTTATTACATTTTATTAAACCTTTTCAACTTCCCATCTTTCTTTTTTATCTCGAACTTCCCAACCGAGAGATTTTAACTTTTCTCTTAATTCATCGGATTTTTTCCAATCTTTTTTTTCTCTTGCTTTTTGCCTTTCTTCCAATAATTCTTTTATTTCTTTTGGCATTTCTGTTTCTTCTTTTTCCAATAAGTTTAGGGCTAAAACTTCGTCCATCTTTTTTATTGTTTTATATTTGCCTACTGCCTTTTCATCTCTAACTAACTCCCACAAAACAGAGAGAGCTTTTGGAGTATTTAAATCGTCGTTTATTGCTTTTTGAAATTCTTTTAAATATTTTTCATTTATTTTATCATCATTGATTATTTTGGAACAAATTTTTTTTAATTTTTTGAAAGAGGTTTGCGCATTTTCTAAAATTTCTAAAGAAAAATCCAACGGCTTTCTATAAATAGCTGTTAAAACATAATATCTATAAGACAAGGGAAGAAATCCTTTTTCTTCGAGTTCGGAAAGAGTAAAAAGACCTCCTTTTGATTTCGAAACTTTTTCTCCTTTGAAAGTTAAAAAATTCTCGTGTAACCAATATCTAACAAATTTTTTTCCTGTTGCTGCCTCGCTTTGGGCAATTTCATTTGTGTGATGGACTGGGATGTGATCTACTCCTCCCGTATGTATATCTATTGTTTCTCCCAAATATTTCATCGCCATCGCAGAACATTCTATATGCCAACCTGGAAAACCAATTCCCCAAGGAGAATCCCACTCTTGTTGTCTTTTATCCTCTGGTTTTGAAAATTTCCAAAGAGCGAAATCTGTCTTGTTTATTTTTTCCCTCATCGAAACTCTTATTCCGGCATGTAATCCTTCGAAATCGATCTTTGCAAGATTTCCGTAATTTTTGAATTTTGAGGTATTAAAATAAATTCCGTCTGAAGTTTTGTATGTAAAACCTTTTTCTTCTAATTTTTTTATTAGTTCTATTTGTTCTTTTATGTGCTCTGTCGCCCAACTCCAAACAAAAGGTTCTTTGATATTTAGTTTTTTCAAGTCCTGATGAAATAAATTAAAATAATAATGAGAGATTTCTCTAGCAGTCTTTCTTTCTCTTTTTACTGCAATCTCTATTTTGTCTTCTCCGCTCTCATCTGCTCCGAAAGCATCACTAGATTTTAAATGTCCAACATCAGTAACATTAATAACTTGTTTAACTTTATAGCCGTTAAATTCTAAAGTTCTTCTTAAAAAATCGGAAAAGACATATGCTTTTAAATTTCCTATATGCTGATACCAATAAACAGTTGGACCGCAATTATACATTGTAACCTCTAACTTGTTAAGAGATTTAAAAATTTCTTTTTTTCTGGTTAAAGTGTTATAAAATTTTATTTCCATAAAAAACACTAAATTTTGAAGATTAAAAACCTTCCCTCTTTAACTGCTCCGGGATTTATAATCTTTGTTTTTCCTAATTTTGTCTTGCCAAAACCTTCGTGAATATGTCCACAAAAAACAAAATCTGGCTGAAATTTTTTTATTATTTCTTTTTCAAGAAAAGAACCTTTATGCTCTCCTTTAGCAACTCCTTTTTTTACTATGTCAATTTTTGTTCCATAAGGGCAATTATGGGTTAAAAAAATTATTGGTTTTTTAATCTTTTTTTTAATTTTTTTTGCTTTGGAAAAAATTTTAGTAAGAGCGACCTCTCTTCTTCTGTATTCTAAAATAGCTCTAAAAAAAGAATAAACGAATAAAATTTTTTCTTTTATATTTTTTTGTTTTTTCAAATTCTTTTTAAAAATTTTTTTTGAAATAATTCCTGGAGAGGCTGAGCTTCCACCACCTATAAGGATAAAATCTCCCTCGTTTATTAAAGAAAAATCAATAAACCTAAAATTTCTGTCTTGGATTTTTTTAAAAGAAAAATTATCGTCCTTCCTTTCTCCGAATATATCGGAGGGGTATGGACAAGGGTCCCAATTTCCATGAACAGAATAAGTTTTAATCCCTAAGTTTTTTAATTTTTCTACAACCTTTTTTCCTCTTTCGAAAGAATCTTTCTCTAATCTATAATAATGATTTTTTATTCTTTCTGAGATTTCTTCGAAATTTTTTCCATGAATATATTTAAAATAAAATTTAGCTGCTTTGTCACTACCGCAAAAATCTCCTGTACTAAGAATAAAATTTGGTTTTTCTTTTCCTATTTTGTTAATTAACTCTTTAGAAAATTCCCCATGAAAATCTCCAACGATGAAAATTTTTGACATAGGAATAAAAAGAAAAAAAGGTTTAAAAAGTTAATCCATGAATTTCACATAAACTTGTGTTGTTGCATAGTTATTTCCGTTTGCTTTCACATCTACTCTGAATCTGACTGTACAGATAGGATCGTTTTCTTTAGTTTCAAATAAAATTAATACAGGATCAGATTCTCCTATTGGGATTGGGATATTTTCTCCTTTATTCGCCCCAGCTACAAAAAGGCTAAGAACCTCTTCTTTTGTTATTCCGCAATCCTTTTCTACATCTGAAACAGGAATGATCTCATAAGAAAAAAGAGCGTTTGTTCCGCTACTACCTGAAAGTTTATTTTTTATCCCAATAGCAAAACCTTCTTGCTTTCCTCTCCCTACTTCTATTTGTTTTGTTGATGGATAAATTACTAATTTTTTATCTTCACCAAATAGCTTATTTATCTCAGCAGTAATTTGATCATTTAATGTATTTACTGATTTTTGGCTTACAAAAAAAATATTTCTTACGAGCATTATCCCTAAAATAAGCATTGCCATTCCTATAACAACTATGACAATCGTTCCAATAGAAAGCTCCATTGCTGCTTTTTTGCCTTTCATTTTTCAAAATACTCTTTTATAGGATATAAGGCAAAAAGAATTGCTATAATTAAAAAAGCAAACTTCCAATCTTGCAAATCCTTAATAATTTGTGGAAAAATTGCTATTAAAAAAAGTGTGAAGAAAAAAACAGAAAGCTTCATAAAAGCTGCTCCAAAAACACTTAATCTTTTCCTTTTTACTTTTACCTCTTTTTTTGATTTCATAATTTTATTATGAAAAACTGATTTAAAAATGTTACTATGTTTAATAAAAATTTTAATGGGGCTGGGGAGAATCGAACTCCCGACACCACGGTCTTCAGCCGTGTGCTCTCCCACTGAGCTACAACCCCATAAACAAAAAAAATAAAAATAGTTTTTAAGCTTATTGTTATAAGTCACGTCTAAATCTCGGGAATTGTCTTAAATTTTGTTCTCCTATCTCTTATGGGACTTTTTGTTTAATTGAGTTTATAAAAAGTATTTCTTCCCTTATCATTTATTTCAATTCCACATCTCCCAGCAAGCGTATTAGAAGTGACAAAAAGATTAGGAAAAAAGGAATACGTAGGAGTTTCACAGTTATTTTTGGATATCTTGGATTTCCAGAAGATAATATTGCAAGAACATTAGATTTTTGAAGAAAAGTTTCTTCGATTAGTCCCACTCATTAAGTTAAGGCCATGTTTATGCTCCTTATCCAAGAACACTTTTACATCAAGATGCAATAAAACATGGATTTGTTGCTCCAAAAACTCTTGAAGGCTGGGCAAATTATGATTATTATGAAGTTCAGACTCCATGGCTTAAATCAGATATAACACAACAAATAAGAGACTTCAATTTAAATCATTGTCCGTATGTATTATAGCAAAATGATGCAATTAAAAGGTAAAGAATATAGAAAATTTATAAACTATAAGTTTATTTGATAAATAAGGTATAGCAAGGAGTTTTGATCTAAGAAAGTCTTGAAGACAAGTTTATAATAGACTTAATTAGCATTAAAGGAACTAATGTAAACAAACTCGAAAAAGAGAATAGAACAACGACATTCCATAAAGTAGAAGTTCAGGATTCTTATAAACAAGATTATTTAGATAAGGCTATGCATGCGATCAAACCAGCATTTTATACTCACCTTTGCAAAGACGGAGAAATGTATGTCATCTTTAGATGGGCAATGTTTAATTTCAGAAAACAAGATCCTGAATTGAATAGAGCAAGAGAATATGGAAAATCAATTGGAATAATTCCAGAACAAATGCCATTCGAACATTTAGTAGATCACCCATTTGATTAATTACCAGATATTAAAATTATGTTCTTTTTCAGACTTATAACTATTTTGCTTTGTAAAAAGAATTTCAAGATGCCCATTTCTAAAGATATGAAAAGTTGGTAATAAATTATAAGTGATTTTTATAATTTATAGATTGTTGTAAAAAATGTTTGGGGTATAATCTTGAAGAAAAAGTAGAATTTATTTACTAACAAAAATTACTTTTTGTATGTTAAATGCCTTTCTTATTTGCATCAGACATCATTTCCTTAGATTTTTTGTAAAATAAATCTTTATTGACAACAAATTTATTTTGGTTTTATAATTTTACATAATTGAAAAAATATCTATAAACCTTAACACGACGCCGTCTTTCAAGTTCTCAATCTGCGACATAATTTTGTATATAAATATTTAAAAATAAAAAAAAAGTGAATTTGATATGATAAATGTAAAAGAAAGAAATTTGGAAGAAATACAAGAAAAATTGAGGAATATAAAAACAAACTTAAACAAAGTAGAATATTTAGAAAGCGCTTTGAAAAAAAATATCTCTTTAGAAATAAATAGATACATTCTAAAAAATCTTTGTCAGATCTATGAAGAAGAAAAATTATATGGGGCAGCTGCAAAATGCTATTCACAAAAAGCAAGATTCGAACACACTTTTAAAGAAAAAATTGAAAGTTTTTTAAGATCTGCCGAAAATTTTTGTAAAGCAGTTGAGATAGAAAATGCAGAACAAATGTTTCTTTGTGCATACAGAGAAGCGAATGAAAATGAAAAAAAAGAGATATTAAAGAAAAGAAAAGAAAAATATTTTTTTTATGGTGAATTTTTTGAAAAAATTGGAAAGAACTCTTCTGCTATAAAATTTTATGAAAAACTTTTTAGTATAAAGTTAGAAGAAAATGAAAAAATAAAAGTTAAGGAAAAATTGAAAGAAATTTATAAAAAATTAGGAAAATTAAAAGAAATGAGAGAAATAGAGAGAAAAAATATTGATTAAATTAAAATTCTTCTTCATCCATTTCCTCATATTCATCACTTTCTTCAAAATCTTCTTCTTGTTCATCGTTTTCTTCAAAATCTTCTTCTTGTTCATCGTTTTCTTCTAAATCTTCTTCTTGTTCATCGTTTTCTTCAAAATCCTCTTTAAAATTTCTTTTCATTTTAACTCCTTTTTTATTTAAACTTTGCTTATTTTAGCGGTTTATAAATCTTTTTATGTATTAATCAAAAAGTTTAAAAAATAAATAAAATTCTTATTTTTGCTAGATTAGGTGTTATCGCTTTCATATTCACTCTTTTTTAATGAGAAGGAAACACTTATTCTAGTTTATTAACTAAATTTGGAGGAAAAATGGCAAAAATAAGTCCTGCTTCAATAAAATATAACATTTTGGCTAGTTTTGAAGCTGAAGGTCCTTTGGAAAAACCAGATGTCATCGGAGCAATTTTTGGACAAACTGAAGGTCTTCTTGGTTCTAATATGGAACTAAGAGAATTGCAACAAGAAGGAAAAATAGGAAGAATAGATGTAAATTTAATAAGAGAAGATGGGAAAACAAAAGGTGAAATAATAATTCCTTCTGCCCTAGATAAAACTGAAACTGCATTAATTGGTGCAGCATTAGAAACAATAGACAAAGTTGGTCCAACAGAAGCAAAAATAGTTGTAAAAAAAATAGAAGATGTCCGAGGAAACAAAAGAGATTATATCTTAAAAAGAGCAAAAGATCTTCTACATTCAATAAATGGAGATTCTCCAGAATTAGAAGAAATGGAGCAAGAGCTTAAAGAATCAACAAGAATTTCTAAAGTTTCTTCTTATGGGGAGGAAGAATTGCCTTGTGGGGATATTTCCGGAAAAGAGGTTATTGTTGTAGAAGGGAGAGCTGACGTTATTAATTTATTAAAACACAATGTTGTAAATGTAATTGGAATGAATGGAACAAAACTTCCGAAAGAAATATCTAAGTTAAGTGAAGAAAAAGAAATAACTTTATTTGTAGATGGTGATAGAGGGGGCTTTTTGATAGCACAAAATGTATGTGAAAACGCGAAAATTGCATACATCGCACAAGCTCCAGACGGAAAAGAAGTAGAGGAATTAACCGGAAAAGAAATACATCAGGCATTAAGAAAAAAAATAACAAGGGAGGAATTCTTTAAAAAGAAGGATTCCTCTAGCTCTTCCTCCTGTCAAGAAAATAAAAAACTTGGAGAAAAAGAAAAAGAAAAATTAAAAGAACTTTTAAAAGATCTAAAATCAAAATGTTTTTTGCTAAATGAAAACTTAGAGATTATAAAAAAAGTACCTTCTTCTCTTTTAGGAAAATTAAATATAAAAGAAAATATTTTTGTTGTCCTTGTTGAAAACGCTAATGAAAAAACTATAGAAAATTGCGAGAATTTAGGGGTAAAATATCTTGCTGCAAAAAGTTTTAAAAAAATAAAGGAAACAGAATTAGAACTTGTTTCTGTATAAAAGATTTAAAAAGAAAGAATAACTTGTTTTTTTTATGATATGGAGAATTCTTCCATTAAAAAGAATTGAAAGAAATCCTTGGGAAATGTTTTATATTGGTTTAATCTATTCGACAATTTCTTTTCTTTTGGTAAGCTTTTTTTTCTCAAAGGACTTTGTTTTAGATAAATATAGGGGTGTTCTTCTTTCAACAATAGGATTGATCTGCTGTTTTCCATATTTTTATTTTTTTATTAAACGAGAAGAGGGCAAGGATTTAGAGATAAGCCAAGAAGGAAGATTAATAAAAGAACACACAAAAACATTAAAAGCTCTTTTGTGGCTTTTTTTTGGATTAAGTGTTGGTTTTGGTTTTTGGTTTTTAGTTTCTCCTGGAGAAGCACCGAAGACATTTGATGCACAAATAAAAACTTTTTGTATAATAAACAAAGCTGATGGTTATGAAGAATGCTTAAAAAGTTACGGCGTTATTACTGGATCAGCTACAAACATCAATCATCTAATGGGGATTTTAGTAAATAACATAAGTGTAATGATTATAGTTCTTTTTGGCTCTTTGTTTTTTGGAGCCGGTGCAATTTTTATTTTGGTTTGGAATGCGTCAGTAGTAGGTGCTGCAATAGGAATGTTTTCAAAAGATTTGATGAGGATGCCCATCGGGATTTTGAGATATTTAATCCATGGAATCCCTGAAATTTCTGCCTATTTTGTAGCTGCTTTAGCTGGTGGAATTGTTTCTGTAGCGATAGTCAGAAAAGATTTGAAGGGCGAAAGAATGTGGATAATTTTAGAAGATGCAATAATTCTTTTAATAATAGGTTTTCTGATTTTGATTGCTTCAGCTTTCATTGAAGTTTATGTTACTCCTTTAATAATTAGATAGAAAAAGTTTTAAAGCTTGTTTTTTTATTAAAAAAATGAAAGAATATAGATGTTCTTTATGCGGGTATAAAACAAAAAAAGAAAAAAAACCAGAAAAGTGTAATTATTGTGGAAAAAACACTATTAACGAAGAGGAAGAAATTGAGAAAATTTTAGAAAGCGCATAATTTTTAAATAAAGATTCTTTATAAAAATAATGGAAATGTTACTTTTTATACCTATTATTTTGAGCTTTTTGAGTTGTATTTTTTTTCTTCCTTTTTGGATAAAAAAAGCAAAGCAAATAAATTTAGTTTGGGAAAATATGAATTCTTATAAAAAAGAAAAAGTTTTTGCTGGTTCGGGCGGTTTGATTGTTTTATTTAGTTTTCTCATCGGGGTTTTAAGTTATGTTGCTTTTAGAACATTTTACAGAGAATTAGACATTGTTGTTATAAAAATCTTAATTATAACTCTTGTAGTTTTTATTGCTGGATTTATTGGATTTATAGATGATTTAATCGGTTGGAAAGCGAAAGGATTATCTATGAGGATTAGATTGTTTTCTGTTTTTTTAGCTTCTATTCCTTTAGTTGTTATTAATGCGGGAGAAAAAACAATTAGTTTGCCTTTTTTTGGAGAGGTTTATTTAGGATTTGTTTATTCTTTATTTTTAATCCCGTTAGGAGTTATTGGAGTTACAACTGTTTATAACTTTTTAGCAGGATTTAATGGTTTAGAGGCTGGACAGGGAATTTTAATTTTGAGCTTTTTGAGTTTTGTTTCTTATTTTAATGGGATGCCTTGGCTTTCTCTCGTCGGAATTATAATGGTTTTCTCTTTAATCGGTTTTCTTTTTTTTAATTGGTTTCCAGCGAAAGTTTTACCGGGCGATATCTTAACTTATTCTGTCGGAGCGATGATAGTTTCTATGGCGATAATTGGGAATTTTGAAAAGATTGCATTTATTGTTTTTATCCCTTTTATAATCGAGATGTTTTTAAAAATAAAAGGAAGAATTGAGCTTAATAATGGTTCTTGGCCTTATTCTTTCGGAAAACCGAATAAAGATAACTCTTTAAGTTTGAGATATAAAAAAATTTATAGTTTAACACATTTCTCTATTTGGTTTTTGTCTAAAATAAAAAAGAAAGTTTATGAAAAAGATGTTGTTTTATTCATATTTTTATTGCACATTGTTTTTATAGGAATTGCTTTTTTAGTTATGATTTAAAAAAGTTTTTAAAGCACACTAAATTTTAAAAAAAGATGATAAAAAAAGAAAGCAAAGAGATAAAAGATTTTTTTAAGAATTTAATAAAAAATAAAAAAATCCAATGGATTTTGACTATTCTTATTTTTTTAGTTATTTTGTTTTATTCTATCTCTATAAGAGTTTCTAATCTTGAATTTTTAAAAGATTCTACTAGTGGGAAATATATTTCGATTGATTTAGATTCTTTGCTTTTTTATAGGCAAGCAGAAACAAGAATGAAATTTGGCTATTGGCCAGAGTATGATGAAATGAGAAGTCCAGGTTATAAAATTGGTTGGATTAGAGAATTTATAAATGATGTTTTGATCTGGAATTATAAAATTTTAAAATTTTTTAATCGTGAAATAACTTATGACTATGCTTCTGCTATTTCAATACCGATTTTTTTCGGATTTTTAATGATTGCTTTTTTTATTCTTCTTTTTTTGCTAACAAAATCAAAAATAGCTAGTATCTTGGGTTGTGCTTTTTTAGCTTATGCTCCAAGTTTTCTTTTTAGAAGTATAGCAGGATTTTACGATCACGATCCTCTCGGGGTTTTTGCAATATTTCTTCTGATAATATTTTGTCTTTTTAGCCTAAAAAATCTAGAAAAAAGTTATAAAAATTCCATTTTATTTGGAATTGGTAGTGGTTTTTTGACTGCGTTTGTTCTTTATTGTTGGGGCGGAGCAATAACTTTCGTTTTGGTTTTCTTACCTTTTTCTTTGTTATTGCACTATCTATTTAATGTAGAAAAAAGAGAAAAGTTTATTCTTTTTAATTTGATTTGGATCTTCTCCTCAATAATCTTTACTCCTCTTTTGGGGATGGATGTTAGGCACATGACAAATAGATTTTTAGATGCACAAGGAATTTTAGTTTTGTTTGTTCTTAGTTTTTCAATAGTTGATTTTTTACTTTTTAAATTTAAAGATAAAATTAATTTTATAAAAAAAGATTTTTTCCATTTTTATTCTTTGGGTTTAACCTTGATTTTGGGAATTTTTGGTTTTTATACTATAGGAAAAAACCCTTTAAGAATACTTAGAAAAGCTTGGGCAACATTGATTTATCCCTTTTTCGGAGAGTTCATCGGAAGACTTGAGACAACAGTTGCGGAAAATGCCCAACCGTACTTAGTTGATTTAATTAATCAAAAGGGAATAATTATTTTTGTTCTTTTTTTAGTCGGGCTTGTCTTTGTTTGTTTAAATTTAGTTTCGAATTCAAAAAGCTTAAAAAATAAAATGATTTTAGCTTCTTCTTCGATGCTTGTTCTTTTCTCTATTCTTTTTTCAAGAATTTCTTCCTCGAGCTTATTGAATGGGGAGAATTTTATAAGCCAGACTCTTTATGCTGTTGGAGGGATTATTTTTATTTTTTCTTTGTTTTATGTTGCTTCTAAAGAAAAATTTAAAATTTCAGTAAATAACATATTACTATTTTCTATCGGAATAACTGTTTCTATGAATGCTAGATCTGCAATAAGAAGTTTCTTTTTAATAACTCCTTTTATTTGCTTGATTGCTAGTAGTGGAATTTCTGAATTCTTAAAAAAAGTTAAAGAGGTTAAAGAAAAAGAAACAAAGATAATTTTTTATTTTTTGATTTTTGTTATTCTCGTATTGTCTTATATTCATCTCTTTGGATTTCCTTTTATTAAAAATAACTTCGAAAATTATGAAAGAGAGGGAATATATAGGATATCTTCTTTTCAAGCAAAGAGAATCGTCCCTTCTGCAAATATTCAGTGGCAAAGAACAATGGAATGGGTAAGAAAAGAAACTCCTGAAAAATCAATTTTTGTTCATTGGTGGGACTACGGTTATTTTATTCAAACACTTGGAGAGAGACCAACGGTTACGGACGGAGGGCATTCTGGAGGAGGACATACAGATCATTATATAGGAAGATATATTCTAACAACACCAAATCCTAAAACAGCTCTTAGTTTCATGAAAACTTGGAATGTTTCTTATTTATTAATAGATCCGACAGAAATGGGAAAGTATGGTGCTTTTTCTAAAATAGGAAGCAATGACTCCTGGGATAGGGTTTCTTCTGGAATTTTCGGTGGAGTTATTGATAAAAGACAAAATCAAGAAACTTTAAGGGGTGAGACAAGAGTTTATCAGTTGGGCGGTTGTGTTGATGAAGATATCATCTTTGAAAATGGTAGCGGTCAAAGAACTTTTATTCCTGGAATAAAAGTAACTAAAACACAACAGATGGTTTGTAATTCTTATGTTGCTGGAGTTATTATTGAAATTGAAAACTTAAAAAACGAAAGTTCGATAAAGCAACCAATTGGAGTTTTCTTTTACAATAACAAACAATATAGAATTCCGATAAAGAATATTTTTGCAGATGGAAAATTTTACTCTTTTAATGAAGGAATTAACTCCGTTGTTTATTTTATACCTTATATTGATGAAAACGAAAGAAAAATTGTTAAAAATGGGGCAATTATTTATCTTTCTCCTAGAACATTTAATAGCTTGATGGGAAGGTTATATATTTTAAATGATCCTTTTGAAGAATATCCGACGATAAAAAGAGCAAGATTTGAAGACGATCCTTATGTTGCTCATTTCAAACAATTTTACCCGGGTCTAAATGAATTTGTATGGTATCATGGATTAAGAGCCCCACTTAAAATTTGGGAGGTAAATTATCCAGACGGAACTCCGGTTCATGAAGAATTTTTAGATAGAAACCGTGAACTAAAGTTCGGAGGGTTAGATTATTTATTTGAATGATTGGGGAAAAAATTTGTTTAGTTGCGAGAGTTTTTGATAAATATTCTGGAAGGGCCGAGTGGATATATGCAGATTATTTCTTTGAATATTTAAAAAAACAAAATGTTGATGTGAAAAAAATAGAACAAAAAAGAATTTATGGTAGAACAAGTAAAATATTTTATGATTTTTTTGTTTTACCCTTAAAATTAGTCTTTTTTAGAATAAAGGGTTATAGAATCTTTTTTTTTATCAGCGAAAATCAAGCCATCTGGGCTTTTCTTGCTAATTTTCTTAATTCTAAAACAATAACTTTTTTTCATGACCTTCTTTGGATAAAAACGAAAAAAAAAGATTTTAATTTTTTTTATTTTTGGTTGGCTTATTGGCTTGCGTTAAAATCAAAAAAAGTGATTTTTAATTCGAGTCATACAAAAGAGGATGTTTTCAAAAATTTTAAAATTAAAAAAAGAAATATTATAATTACACCAATATATCGCGAATTAAATGAAAAAGAAAATTTATTAAAAAAAGAAAAAAATATAATAGGTTATATAGGTTCGTTTGACGAAAGAAAAAGGGTCCATTTTCTTGTTGAATTAGCGAAAGAGATAAAAAGAAAAAAAATTAGAAATTTAGAAATTCATATTTGGGGAAAGGGGAAAATAAATATTCCAAAAAGCATAAAAGATGTGCTTTTTTATAAAGGATTTGCACCCGAAAAAAATATAGAAGAAGTGTATAACAGCTTTGATTTTTTTGTGTTTCCTTCTAAATATGAAGGTTGCGGTTTGCCTATTATTGAAGCAGGAATGTGTGGAAAACCTTCTTTTATTCTTAGAGATGCTGAATTTCCAACAGAAATAAAAAAAAGATGTTTTATTTGTAACGGAAAAGAAGAAGTTATAAAAAAAATAATGGTGCTTGTTGAAAATAAAAATAAATTTTTAAAGATAAGCAAAAGAGTAAAAGAATACTACAAAAAAAATTTTAAAATGGAAAAAAATTTTAGAAAGGCGTATCTCTTCTTAACAAAATGAAACTTCTTCTCAATTATCTTCGACAAAAACCTGAAATTTACGCAAAACTCAGAAAAATTTATGGGGCAACAATCGGTCTTCACTGGTTAAAAAGATTGTATTTGCAGAAGATTGGCTTATGGAATGGAGAAAAAAGAGTAAAATTGATTTCTGACGAAAAAGCAAATAAAATTATTTCTGATAAAATAAAATCAAAAAAACAATTAATGATTTGCAGGTATGGAAGCAACGAATTTAGAAATTTATTTCAAGAAAGTGAATTTGATACACTTTGTTTTAATGCAGGGTTTTTTCCAAATGACAAAAAGTTATTAAAAAAATTTAGGGAAGTATATTTTGAAGCTTCGAAACAAATAGATTATCTTTGCGTTTGGAACTATTTAAATCATTTTAATTGGAAGAGAAAGTGGATAAGAAATTTTCCGAATATAAAAGGATTTTTCAATCTGGGGGTTTTAAATCCACATCAAAAATGGATTAAATCCCTTAAAAATAAAAAAATTTTAGTTGTTCATCCATTTAAAGCAACAATAGAAAAACAAATGAAAAAAAGAAAAGAGCTTGGAATTTTACCCAAATTTAAAAAATTAGAAATTATTCCGGCAGTACAAACAATTGCAGGAAATTACGATCACCGATTCAAAACATGGTTTGAAGCACTTGATTGGATGAAAAAGGAAATAGATAAAAAAGATTTTGACATTGCTTTGATTGGTTGTGGAGCATATGGACTACCTATAGCAGCATATGTTAAATCCAAGGGAAAACAAGCCATTCATATTGGGGGGACATTACAACTTTTTTTTGGAATTAAAGGTAAAAGATGGGATAAATGGATAAAAACAAATAAATACTGGATAAATCCTTTAAAAGAAGATGTTCCAAAAAAAGCTGAAAAAATTGAAGGGGGATGTTATTGGTAAATGAATAAATATGATTTACTGATCATCGGGGCAGGCATTTCTGGTTGTACCCTTGCTGAAAGATTTGCATCCATTGGTAAGAAAGTATTAATAATAGATAAAAGAAATCACATTGGAGGAAATTGTTACGATTTTTTAGATAATGCTGGTATCCTTATTCCGAAATATGGCCCTCATTTTTTTCATACAAATTATGAAGAAGTCTGGTCATATGTTAACCGTTTTTCTGAATGGATACCTTATAATCATAAAGTTTTTAGCGATGTAAATGGCGATGGAAGCCTGCTTGTTTCTATTCCAGTTAATATAAATACTGTGAACAAAATGTTCAATCTAAAAATAAAAAATGAACAAGAAATGAAAAAGTGGTTAGAAAAAAATGTAGAAAAAATAGAAAATCCTAAAAATAGTGAAGAATCTGCGCTTAATAGAGTTGGAAAAGTTTTATACGAGAAATTATTTAAAAATTATACAAAAAAACAATGGGATAAACTTCCCTCAGAATTGGACTCTTCGGTGATGAACAGAATTCCAGTAAGAACCAATTTTGATGAAAGATATTTTACAGATAAATATCAAGCAATGCCAAAAAAAGGATATACCAAACTTTTTGAAAAAATGTTAAAGAATCCCAATATTTCAGTTAAATTAAATACAGATTTTCTAAACTATAAAGAGAATTTAAATGAATTTGAAATGGTCTTCTTCACAGGAAGAATAGATTCTTTTTTTCAATATAAATTCAAAAAACTGGAATACAGATCTCTGAAATTTGAATTTAAAACAATTGAAAAGGAATATTTTCAAAAAGCAGCCCAAATAAATTATCCAAATACTGAAGAATTTACAAGAATCACAGAAATAAAACATGCAACAGGACAGAAGAATAAAAAGACCACTATAATCTACGAATACCCTACCTGGGAAGGGGAACCCTACTACCCAGTACCTACAAAGGATAACAAAGAATTATATGAAAAATATAAAAATGAAGCAAAAAAATTAGAACCGGAGAAGATCTATTTTGTTGGAAGATTGGCAGAATATAAATACTTTAATATGGACGAAGCTTTTTTAAATGCGCTTAATCTTTTTGAAAGTATAAAAAATGGGAAATAATAAAGATCTTTTAAAAATATTAATTGTTGGGCATAAAGAATCTCCAATATTAAGAGATAGAATTTACATGCCTGTGCAGGCAGGTAGGGAGATAGCAAATAAAAAATTGCCATTTCCTTGGGTCGGAGATAATACGGGGGAAAATATTTCTAAAAAGAATAGAACCTATGCTGAATTAACTGCAGCTTATTGGGCTTTGAAAAATTTGAAAAATGTGGAAAATGTGGGCCTATGCCATTATAGACGTTACTTTTATCCAATAAGATCTGACTGGAAAAATAGGTTTTTTAAAATAAAAAAGTATTTAATGCACTCCTTGGCAAATATTCTTCCGCAAAAAATTAGTAAGGAGTGTTGCTATGATCCAAAAGAAATTATTTCATTTTCAAAACTTAATGAAAAAAAATTAAAAATTAAAAAAAATCTTTTGAAATTAATTAAAAAATATGACCTTATAATTCCAAAAGAAATTAAGATGTCAAAAAGAACTGTCCTAGAACAATATAATCACTATTGTATCTCTGAAGATGAAAAAGTATTTAGGGAGGTTATCAAGAAATTTTATCCATCGGATTATAAGTATTACTGTAAGGTCTTTAATTCTAAAAGAATGACACTATATAATATGTTGATTGCAAGAAAAAAAATTTATGATGAATATTTTAATTGGTTATTTAGCATTTTATTTAATGCAGAAAAAAAAATAAAAGTCACAAGATATAAAAAAAGCGGCAATCAGAGAGTATTTGCAATGATGGCTGAAAGATTGTTTAATGTTTGGGTTTTAAAGAATCAAAAGAAATTAAAAATTAAAAGAATTAAGGTTTGTTTTTTGGATGGACTCTATAATCCAATAAATTAAAAATATTAAAAATTTTTTTGAGGAAACAACCCAATTATATTTTTCTTTTAAAAAATTAGATATTTTGTTTATTTCATCTTTTTTTAAATTTTCTACCATTCTAATTGCTCTAAAAACACTTTCCTTATCATTAACATCACATGCTCCAGGCAAACCTTTTCCCAATTCTGCTAAAGCAGTTTTATTATTGAATACAACATGTGTTTTCCAATAATAAGATTCTAAACAAGCAAAATTTAAAAACAAATAAATACTGGATAAATCCTTTAAAAGAAGATGTTCCAAAAAAAGCTGAAAAAATTGAAGGGGATGTTATTGGTAATCGTCTTATAAAGATAAAATGAAAGAACCTAAAACCAATCGCCTAAAAACACATATCTTATTCCTGGTCTTCAATAAGGGCTAGACACTACAAAAGAGTATTCGCGGAGATAAAAAAGCTAGACCAAAACAGTTGTTTATAGTCTCAGATGGCCCTAGAAAAGACAAGGAAGGCGAAAAAGAAACTGTTTGGAGGATCAGAGAGGATATTTTGAAAAATATTGACTGGCCTTATAAAATAAAAATCCTTTTTAGAAAGAAGAATCTTGGTTGCAAATATGCAGTTTCTGGCGCAATTGATTGGTTTTTTAAAAATGTTGAACAAGGGATAATTCTAGAAGATGATTATTTACCTAGCAAAGATTTTTTTATATTTTGTAAAAAGTTGTTAGATAGATACAAAGATAAAGAAAAAATAATGATTATTTCAGGTAATAATTTTATAGAAAATAAAACGAAAACGCAGAATGAAACCTTCTAGTTCTCAAGAAATGTTCATTCTGTTGTTTGGCCAGCTGGAGAAAAGCATGGTCTAAATATGATGTTGATATTCATAATAAAATTAATTCTTCTGATATAAAAAAACTTTCAAATGGCTTTGAGTATATTTATTAAATAAAAAAAGATGGCATGACTTAAGAAATAAGAGAGTTGATCTTGAGATTATCAGTGGGATTTGATAATTAAAAGAAATAATGGACTTCGTCATATTCCCAAAATTAAATCTTGTTCAAAACATATGGTTACTTCAAAATACTTTCACAAATTTAAAACATAACCTTATTAAAAAAAATATTTGAATATTTCTGAAAAAATTTAAAAGTTGATATGGCCCGTGTTCCTCAAATTAAAAACAATACTTATTTAGATAGAT
>Ga0116210_1000469_pt1 | contig 40304 bp, 39 predicted proteins | sample TshhotsprinmetaG_FD_94483 | JGI IMG/M metagenome (GOLD analysis project Ga0116210, IMG submission 94483) | Hot spring microbial communities from South Africa to study Microbial Dark Matter (Phase II) - Tshipise hot spring metaG | ecosystem: Environmental > Aquatic > Thermal springs > Hot... | reverse complement strand
CTGGCGCGAGACTATGAGCGGCTGGCTGAGACCTTGCGAGGTTGGCACTGGTTGGCTTTTTCGATTCTGATGACAGCGAAAACTGTGGAGCTTTTACGAACAGCTAGTTAGCAGGCTCTAGGACATGGGCACCTGGCGTAAAAGCCGGCCCTCGATGCGTTCCAGAATCTCCTCGAGGCTCTGCCCGGTAATGGTCAGGCCGTGGTTTTTAAGGCCCACCACCGCCCGGCCGGGGTCGGGGGCTTCGCGTACTTTTTGCGCCACGGCCTCGGCGAGCTGATAGGTGCCGCAGGGGTAGTTGAACTGGGTGGAGGGGATGTTTTCCATCCAGGCGTGCACGTGGATGATGGCCCCTACCTGGGGGTGTTCGCGGTAGATCATCCAGTGCTCAATGGCATCCACGCTCACCCGGCGGGGCTCGAGGCCCGGTGGCACCGAGAGGCGCATGGCGTTCTGGATGGGGTCGTAGTCGGTGACCATCAGGATGTCCCGCCCCACCTCGCGCAGGTTGGCTTTGTCCACCCCGCTGGCCGACATCCAGAAGCGTCGCTCGTCCTTGCGCACCGAAAGGTTGCCGTAGGATAGCCCGCCAATGCCATACAGCCGCTTGACGTGGCGGAAGTCTTCGGGCGGCAGAATTTCCTCGATGGGAAAAGCCGCCGGAAGCAAGTCCCACTCGGCCAGTTTGCGGCCGGCGGCGCTCAGGCTTCCGGTCAGGTCATCGCCCTGCCAGACCTCGGGCTCGAGGTCGGTTTCAAAGATGTTCTGCACCACCAGCACCGAGGAGGCGATGGGGTGGATCCGTTCGAAGACGCGCTCGGCAAAACCGGGCCCCTCGGGCTCGTGGTACTGTCCGAGCTCGAGGGTTAGGAAATAGGCCCCCTGGCCCGGCACATACACCACCAGCATGTTGGAAAGGGCCCGCACCAGGTAGCTGTACAGCCCGGCGATGGGGTCGGGGGGCATCTGGGGTAGCTCGAGGAAGGAGATCACCATGGTGCCCTGGGCTTTGCGCCGGTAGGGGGTGGGTTTTTCGGCCTGGATAAAATTGAGAACGGCCCGCGGCGCCTCGGCCTGCGGGTCTAGGATGTAACCTTTGGCCTCGAGTACCGCACTCAACGCCTGGGCTAAGTTGGCTAGACCTGGGGTGGGCGCGCCGTGGAGGGCAAAACGGGGAGGGGTAGCCTCGAGGCCGAAGGGCATGCTGCTACTGGACTGAACCATATCGCAACCTCCGGAAGTTCGACTGTCGGTAGCCAAAAGCGCAGAACAGGTCGTTGAAGGGTACTCGGGCAGTCGCAGCCTGGCCTCGATTCTACAACATGCAGGGAAAGGACTTGCGAATGGGGCGTTCGTATTGGATAGACTGAGCAGGCTTATGGAACTCAAGGGACTGGTTCTCTCTGGAGGTAAAGGCACTCGCCTGCGCCCCCTAACCCACACCCGGGCCAAGCAGCTTATTCCCATCGCAGGTAAGCCCAACCTGTTTTATGCGATCGAGGATCTGCTCGAGGCCGGCATCCGCGACATAGGGGTCATCCTCAGCCCGGAGACCGGCGACGAGGTGCGGGCGGCGCTGGGCGATGGCTCGCGCTGGGGGGTTCGCCTGACCTACATCGTGCAGGAAGCGCCGCTGGGCATCGCCCACGCAGTCAAGACCGCCCAGGGTTTTCTGGCCGATAGCCCGTTCGTGCTCTACCTGGGCGACAACCTGCTTTCGGGCGGCATTAAGCACCTGGTGGAAGAGTATCTGCAAACCCGCCCGGAGGCCATCGTCTTGCTGACCCCGGTCGAAGACCCCCGGGCCTTCGGGGTGGTGGTGCTGGACGAGTCTGGCAAGGTGATGCGGCTCTTGGAGAAGCCCCAGAACCCCCCGTCCAACCTGGCCCTGGTGGGGGTGTATCTGTTTAGCCCGGCGATTCACGCCGTTATTAATCAACTAAAGCCCTCGGGTCGGGGCGAGTACGAGATCACCGAGGCCATCCAGGGCCTGGTGGACGGTGGGAAGCGGGTGGTGGCCCACCAGGTGCGCGGCTGGTGGAAGGACACCGGCAAGCCCGAAGACCTGCTGGATGCCAACCGGCTGGTGCTCTCGAGCCTTGTGCGCCGGGTGGAAGGCGAGCTGGCCGATTCCCAGGTGGTGGGCGAGGTGGTGGTGGAGCCGGGGGCCCGCATTGTGCGCAGCACCGTGCGGGGCCCGGCCTACATCGGGGCCGGGGCGCTGGTGGAGGATGGGTTTATTGGCCCCTACACGGCCATTGGCAAGAACGCCAAAGTGATCTCCAGCGAGGTTGAGTACTCGATTCTGATGGATGAGGCCCAGGTTTACCGGCTGCCCTACCGTTTGGACAGCAGCGTGCTGGGGCAGGGGGTGGTGGTGGATGGGCAGGGCAACGCCCGCCGCCATACCCTGCAGCTGGTGCTGGGCGATCGCAGCCGGGTGCGGCTTTAGGAGTGCGTATGGTAGGTGTAATTCTTTCGGGCGGTGCGGGAACCCGGCTATGGCCGGTCTCGAGGGAGCTTTATCCCAAGCCCTTTATGAAGCTCCCCGATGGCCAAAGCTTACTGCAAAAGACATTTCTGCGAGCTTTGAGGGCCGGGGCCAATAGGCTGCTTACTGTTACGGGTAAGGAATACTACTTCAGCACACTGGGTGAATACCAGGCCCTGGAAACCACAGTGCAGAGTTCTTTTATTGTTGAACCTCAGCGGCGCAATACTGCACCTGCGATTGCAATGGCTGCATTGTGGGTTGCTGAGCAGAATCCTAAAGAGTTGATGCTGGTATTGCCTGCCGACCAACTGATTTCCCCTGATGTAGCTTTTGCTGAGGCTGTAGAGCAAGCTCAGCGCCTGGCACAGCAAGGTTACATGGTTACTTTTGGTATTCAGCCCAGCTACCCCGCAACGAGCTTTGGTTACATACAGCGGGGTGAAACTCTACAAGAAAACGCTTATAAGGTGAGTCGTTTTGTAGAGAAGCCAGATAAGGCCACTGCGGAGGATTATCTAAAAAGTGGATGTTACTTCTGGAATGCTGGGATATTTTGCTTTCGGGCGGATGTATACCTGCAAACGCTTAAGCAACTCCAGCCCCACATGTACGAGGCAGTACTGGCGTGCTGGCAGGCTACCAAGAAAGAAGACCCGATCTACTTGGATGCCGCGCTTTATAAGCAGGTACCCAGTGACTCAATAGATTATGCAGTGATGGAAAAAGCCCAGCACGTAGCTGTAATAGCCGCTGGCTTTGATTGGAGTGACCTGGGTTCTTGGGATGCGGCATTGCAAATGGTGCCACCCGATGCAGACGGCAACCGGGTGTTGGGTGAAGTGGTGCTACTTGAGACCAGCAACACCTTTGTGCAAAGTGAAGACCGGGTTGTAGCGGTTATTGGGGTGAGCGATTTAGTAATTGTAGATACCCGAGACGCTTTACTGGTAGCCCGGCGGGATAAGGCTCAAGATGTAAAAAAAGTGGTGGAGAAACTCACGCACATAAATCACGAGACCATCCGCCGACACAGAACAATCCGGAGGCCTTGGGGTACGTATGTAACCCTAGAAGAGGCCAGCAGCTTCAAGATACGCCGGGTGACCGTCAAACCTGGCCACACCCTCTCTCACCACTTGCATCATCACAGAAGTGAGCACTGGACGGTGTTAAAGGGAACTGCTCAGATTTGGCTAAACGGTCAGATACAGATGCTTCGTTCAAACGAATCGATTGGCGCACTGGCCGGGGTGTCCCATCAAATTTACAATCCGGGCTTACTTGACCTAGTCTTAATTGAGGTACAGACAGGGGAATATCTAGGAGAAGATGATGTCAAGCTACTAGATAGCCTTGTCTGATACCTGACGGGTCGTTTCAAATACCGAAGCCTCCATGTTTCCCCCGCTCAACATTTTTGCAATCTCCCGGTACCCCTCCCGGAGCACGAGATTGGGATCGAGCCACTGACGCAGATGGGCCTCGAGCCAGACCGCTTTTCGGTGCAGCCCATGCAGGTGTGGGTAGTAATCCTGTGTGAACAGCAGGCCGCCCCGGTAGCCCTCGGCGATAAAGCGGGGGTCTTTGGGGGTGGAGCTGCCCCCCAGGTGGAGCACCCGGCGGGGAACTAAAAGCACCTGCCAGCCCTTGCGCCGGGCCCGGGTGCACCACTCGAGGTCTTCGTTGTAGAAGAAAAAGCGCTCGTCCATCCCGCCAATCTCCTGCAAGGCCGATTTTCTAACCATGATGAGCGCACCGGACACCCAACCGACGGCCCTGGGGCGGCGCAGGTTCCAGTAGTTGGGGGCATACAGTGGGCCAAACGACTGTAGCCGCCCCTGGGGTGTGTAGAGGGTAGGCCCGGCCATCGCAGCCCTGGGGTGGGCCTCTAAGGCTGCTTGTAGGGCCTCGAGGTCGCCCGGCTCCAGGTACACGTCGCTGTTCATCTCCACCACCCAGGGCCTCTGGGCCACCTCGAGGCCCCGGTTGACCGCATAGGCGTAGCCGCGGTTGGGTAGGCGCAGCAGCCGAACCTCGGGGTAAGAGGCCGCTACCCAGTCGGGGCTGCCGTCGGTAGAACCTGAGTCAGCCACAATCAGCTCGGCTTGCGGGTAGTAGGCCTTGAGCCTTTGCAGGCACTCGCTAAGGATGCCCTGGGTGTTGTGCGATACGATGATGATGGAAAGTTCTTTGCTCATTTTGTGCATAGAAGTTTGGCCCGTGATTTAGTATAAGGAGCGGTATGACCCTGGACGAGCAAGTTCGGATAGCCATAAGTTACCAAAATTACTCAGCCCCACCTCCCATAGAGGGAGTGGTGTCTTTTTCTCTCAAAAAGCACCGGGCCCTCGAGGGGGCCTTCATGGAGTACCTGCGCCTGAAAGATGGGCGGGTAGAGGGCTTTCCAACCCCCTTCGAAGCCCGCCAAATATCGCTTTCCTGGGCAGTCCCGGGTCGCATTAATGCCTTTCACCTGCACCCCAAGCGCACCCAGGACGAACTCTGGTGCGTGGTGCAGGGGGCCTTGCTGGTGTGGTTGGTGGATGTGCGGGCCGACTCCCCAACCAAAGGAACCAAGCGCTCCTTCCTGCTTTCTGGCGAGGCGCCCTCGCTTCTGTACATTCCTTCGGGTGTAGCCCACGGCTACCGTGCGGGCCACCAGGGTGCGCTGCTGCTGTATGCCATGAACGACCAGTTCAACCCCTCCGACCCCAACGAGGGCCGCCTGCCCTGGGATTTTTTTGGGGCTGAGCTGTGGGCTGAAGATCGGGGTTAGCTCAAACTTTGGTGTGAAGCATGGATAAGACCGTTCAAAAAAAGTTTAAGCGGGTTGTGGTTACCGGAGGAGCCGGGTTTATTGGGGCCAACTACGTGCGCTATGCGCTCTCAGCCCACCCCGATTGGCAGATTGTGGTGCTGGACAAGCTCACCTATGCGGGCAATCTGGAGAACCTGGAAGCCGTGATGCACCGGATTGAGTTCATCCAGGGCGACATCGCCAACCCCGCCGATGCCCACAAAGCCCTGCAAGGGGCCGATGCGGTGCTCAACTTTGCCGCTGAGAGCCATGTAGACCGTAGTTTGCTGGATGCACGAGCATTTGTTCGTACCAACATCGAGGGTACTTTGGTGCTCCTCGAGGCCGCCCGCCAGGCGGGGGTGCGCCGCTTTTTACAGGTATCCACCGACGAGGTATATGGCGATTTGAGCGGTACCGAGCGGCACTCCCTCGAGACCGATCCCTTCCGGCCCCGCTCGCCCTACGCGGCTTCCAAGGCCGGGGCCGAACACCTGGTGCTGGCCTACGGTATCTCGCACGGCCTGGACGTAGTAATTACGCGCGGCTCCAACACCTATGGCCCCTACCAGTACCCCGAGAAAATCATCCCCTTGTTCATCACCAACGCCCTGGAAGACCGGCCCCTGCCCATCTACGGCGACGGCTCGGCGGTGCGCGACTATATGCACGCCTTGGATCATGCCGCCGGTATAGACCTGGTTCTGCACAGGGGCGCCAGCGGCGAGGCCTACAACCTGGGAGCGCGGGAGCAGGTCAGCGGCGTTCAAGTGGCAGAGGCCATCCTGCAAGCCCTGGGCAAGCCCCTGTCTCTCAAACAATTTGTGACCGACCGGCCCGGTCACGACTACCGCTACTCGGTAGACCCTTCCAAGGCCGAGGCCCTGGGCTGGGTGCGCCGCTACAGCTTTAGCCAGGGTTTGGCAGAGACCATCGAATGGTACGTGCAAAACCCCGGCTGGTGGCAGCGGGCGCGTGCAAAAAAAGAACACCAGAGCCTCATGCAGACCTGGTATGAGCGGCGCTGAAGCTGGAGGGGTACTGCTGACCGGCGGAACGGGCCGCCTGGGTACGGCGCTGCGGGGTCTTTTGCCCGGGCTTGTCGCGCCCAGTCGGGCCGAGCTGGACATCACAGACCTGTCCAGCGTTGAGCGGGCTTTTGCAAAGTACCAGCCAAAGGCCGTGGTACATGCGGCAGCTTACACCAACGTTGCCCAGGCCGAGATCGAAAAAACCCTTTGCTGGAGGGTGAATGTGGAGGGTACCCGGAATCTGGTTCGGGTTGCTATGGGGTACGACCTGCACTTTGTCCACATCTCAACCGATTATGTGTTTTGGGGGGATGTGGGGGGATACCGGGAGGACGACCCGGTGGGGCCGGTGCGCAATTACTACGCGCTTTCCAAACTGGTGGCCGAGGAACTGGTGCGGCTGCTTCCACGCCACCTGATTATCCGCACCTCTTTCCGTCCTTCGCCCTGGCCTTATCCTACGGCCTATACCGATCTCTTCACCAGCCAGGACTACCTCGAGGTCATCGCCCCGCAGATTGCCCTGGCCCTGCAAAACCTCCAGCGCATTCCGTATAACACCCTCCACATCGCCACCGAGCGCAAATCGGCCTACGAGTTGGCCCTGCGCACCCGCCCGGACGTTCAGCCAGCTTGCCGCCAAGAGGCCTTGGTGGCGCTACCTGAAGACGTATCGCTGGACATTGGCCGCTGGCAAAATCTACTCAGTAGCTGGAATCTTACATGAGATCTGCGGCCCGTTCTTCGAGGCTATGATTTTTCTAACCGAAGAAAATTGTACTTGGTATAAACTATAGCACACTTCAATTGCGATTCGGGGTAAACTTTTAGTGGGCGGGTACATACCTCCACTCAACAAGAAAAGCTGAACATCCGGACATCTGAGATGGTGGGTTGGTATGAAGCATCTAGAAGACGAGATATCCCTTAGGGAAATTTGGCTGATATTGAAACGCAGATGGCAGATCTTGCTTACAGCGCCACTGATCGCTTTGGCTGGAGCTTTGTTGTACTCCTTATTTCTTGCTACACCGCTTTATGCCTCTTCGGCTACTGTGAGTGCCACTTCACTGCAGGTGCAGTCTCAGCTAGAGCAAAAAATACAGGTGCAACAGACCAACCTCCTGCCGGGGTTCGATGCCTTTCGCGCAGTGGCTTTTTCTGAGGAGGTGTTGCGAGAGGTATGGGTAGCTTTGGAGAGGGAAGGTAAGCTGCCTGATGCCTGGCGGGACAGAGACACACGGCCTGGCTTTGAGCCGATGTCTCGCTTCTTTGAACTCAAGGATCGCAGCCCTAAGCAGGGGCAAGGCCAGGCGCTGTTGCCGCAGGGGCTGGTAGTGGAAATGAGCGTCAAGGCACCTGCACCTGCTACAGCGGCTCAAGCAGCCAACCTATGGGCCTCGGCCACGATCAAGCGGGTCAACGAACTGCCTTTGGGCAGGCTCAAGGCCAGTTTGGGGGCTTTGGATGAGCAGATAGCCCCGGCTGAGAGAGCCTATCGGCAAGCCCAGGCTCGTTGGGAAGCCTTCAACCGTGCTGCCAGCCTACCCCAGGACAAAGCTGAGCTCGAGGCCAAAACCCTTGAACGAGTAAACCTAGATACCGAGCGAGCGGGCCTCGAGCGCGACCTAGCCGCAGTGGCGGGGCGCATTGCTTACCTGCGGGCGGAGACAGCCAGGCAAGCCCGCATAGTTCCTAGCAACGCTTCACCGGATCAGATTGTTACCTTGAACCAGCAGCTTGAGGGGGCCAAGGCACAGCTCAGACAGGAAACCGAACGAATGCGCCAGGTTTATATCCAGGCTGCTCGTGCGCTGGAAGACTTCCGGAAGAAGGAGCGCATCCCCCAGTGGGATGCCGAGCTAGCTGCTTACACCCAGGCCTATGCTGATGCCCAGGCTCGTATTCTCACCCTAGAAGTGGAGCGCAGCGCTAAGGAAGCCCGATTGCGATCGGTTGAGGCGGAGCTTTCCCAGGTACCCAGTCTGCTTACCCTCGAGCGGGAGGTGGGGGCCGATCCCGCGGTGCTAGCAGCGGTGCAGGGAGGTGGCCTGCAGGCTGTGGTGGGGCTCAAGCTCAAAAACCAGGAACTGAACCCGGCACATCAGGCCTTGCTATCACAGGCTTTGGGCCTGCGGGCGGATCTGGCCTTTTTAGCCAAGGAGCAGGAGGCGTTGGGGCAAAAAATGGCCGCTTTGCAAGCCAACATAGCCCGGATCAAATCTCAGATCGCTACCCAGGAGCGTGAAAGAGATGCGCTGGCCCTCGAGTTTGCCAGCAAGAAAGCAGCCTATGAGGCTCTACGCGTTCGCTTTGATCAGATAGGGCAGCTATCAGCCCGTGAAGTCGGCTTTGACAGCCTTAGCCCTGAATACCAGCGCCTGCGCTCGGCTCTTATCGATGCCCAAGCGGAAGAGGCTCGCCTTTTGGCGCGCAGATCGATCCTTGAGACCCGCATTGCACAAGTAGATGCGCGCATAGCAGTGCTCAAAACCCGCCTGGCTAAAGCCCAGATGGAGTCTGATGAGGCCAACCAGGCCCTCGAGCTAGCTAAGAACACCTACCTAGCCTTGGTACAGAAGAAAACCGACTTGCAAATTGAGCTAGCCAGCACGAGAGATTCCCTTACTCAGGTGATTGCTCCAGCTTATCCTGTCTACCAACCGATATCACCCAAACGACTATTGATTTCGGTGGGCGCAGTAGTACTGGGTTTCCTTGCAGCCCTCCTATGGGTCTTCCTGGCAGAGGCTTTGCGAGGGGAGCCCCGTCTCGAGCCAGGGGTTGCTGGGGGTGAGGTACGAATACAGTAAGCGCAAGCTGTCTACAGAATGAACATAGGAACTTTTAGAGTGCTGTTACAATGCGCTGGTGCAGTTTAGGGTCACTAATCCACTTTGCCGGGCAGAACCAATTGATTTTTTGCAGTATTCACCGCAGCTAGCGTTAGTTTGAGCTTCAGGAGTGTTTTGAAATGGTTGCTAGGCTGAGCCAGGTTTTCCGGGGGCGCACAGCGCAGAACTTGCTAGCTCTTTACGGTGTGCAATTTGCTAACTACCTGCTGCCGCTTATTACACTTCCTTACCTGACTCGAGTGCTGGGGCCGGAAAGCTGGGGCTCTTTAGTAGTAGTACAGTCGTTTGCGCAGTATTTGAGCCTACTTGTTGAGTATGGCTTTAACCTTTCAGCTACGCGCGAGGTGGCTAGACGCCGTACCGATAAGCAAAGTTTGTCTGGTTTTTTGGTGGCTGTTTCTGGAGCCAAGCTAATTTTAGCTACGCTAGCTGTTGGCCTGGCATTCATTTTGAGTCAATGGGTAGATAATTTGAGTCAAGATCCACGCCTTTTGTGGTGCGGTGTATATTGGGCCATAGCCTTTGGGTTTAGCCCGATATGGTTTTTTCAGGGCCTGGAGCGCCTACCATTGGTGGCGGGTCTCGAGGTTGGTGCGAAGCTCGCAGTGCTTTTACCTATCTTCATTTTGGTGCGTACACCCGATGATGCATGGATTGTTTTGCTTTTGCAAGGCATGGCCTCAACATTGACGGCCGGTCTGGGCCTTTGGCTTGCAGGTCGCGAGGTGAGCTTTCGCCTGCCGAGCTTACATGAATTAAAAGAGGCTTTTCACTTGGGCTGGACTATGTTTTTATTTCGTAGTGTTGTGAGCTTGTACACGGTAGGTAATGTATTTATCCTTGCATTTTTCCTGCCTCCCCAGCAAGTTGCCCTTTACGCTGGAGCCGAGCGGTTGACCAAGGCCCTTTTAGGGATGCTTGAACCGATAAACCGGGCATTCTTTCCGCGCTTAATTCACCTGGCATCTCAATCGACTAAGGATGCAGCCTATCTGGCACGCCGCGTTGTGTTGGTAATGGGATTAGGAAGTTTAGGCGCTGCCTTATTATTGTTTGGGGCTGCACCCTTGATTGTGCGCTTGCTGTTGGGCGCAGGCTACGAGGGAGCGGTAGAGGTGATGCGTGTGTTGGTACTGCTATTTCCAATTGTTGCCTTGTCTAATGCGTTGGGAATCCAGTGGATGTTGGTTTTGGGTAAAGATCGGGCATTCAATGTAATAATCTCATCTGCGGGCTTATTGAACTTGCTCCTGGCTTTGTTCTTGATACCTCGAATGGGGCATGTGGGTATGGCCTGTGCGGTTGTTTTAGTGGAGGTTTTCGTGACAGGAACAATTTGGCTCTATCTGTGGCAAAGAGGAAAAACACCCTGGCAGGTGCGGACATGAAGGTGGATTGGCTTATTGTTGGTGCTGGTTTTACAGGTGCTGTTCTAGCCGAGCGGATAGCCTCGCAGATGGGTCAAAAAGTTTTAGTGGTTGAAAGAAGAAATCATATAGGTGGAAATGCTTATGACTATTATAACGAGCATGGAGTCCTTGTACATAAGTACGGCCCCCACATCTTTCACACCAACAGCAAAAAAGTTTGGGACTATCTATCACAATTTACTGAGTGGCGCCCCTATTACCATCGGGTGTTGGCTTCAGTAGAGGGTAAGTTGGTTCCTGTACCTTTCAACCTCAACTCTCTTTATGCGCTTTTCCCTCCCAAGTACGCAGAGCGCTTAGAGGAAAAGCTGATTTGCACGTATGGTTTTGGGGTTAAGGTGCCGATTCTCAAGATGAAAGAGGCCAAAGATGAAGAGCTACGCTTCCTGGCTGATTACATTTACAAGAATATCTTCTATGGCTATACCATAAAACAGTGGGAACTCACACCAGAGGAACTAGATCCTTCGGTTACTGGGCGAGTTCCAGTCTACATTAGTCGGGATGACCGCTACTTCCAGGATACTTACCAGGCTATGCCCAAACAGGGATATACGGCCATGTTTGGACGCATCTTATCTCATAAAAACATAAAGGTTTTACTTAATACCGATTATCGTGAAATTGTGAGAGAAATTCGCTTCAATCGAATGATTTATACTGGTCCTATAGATGTTTATTTTGACTACATGCATGGTTCTTTGCCGTATCGAAGCCTGAGGTTTGAGTTTTTAACTTTTGACAGAGAATGGCAACAAGAGGTGGGTACGCTGAATTATCCTAACGAATACGACTTTACACGTACTACTGAACTGAAGCACCTCACTGGTCAGCGATTACCTTGGACAACATTAATTGTTGAATACCCTCAGGCTTACCAACCAGAAAATATCAATTTTGAGCCTTACTATCCTATCCCTAGGGAAGAAAACCGCTTGCGTTACTCCCTTTATGAGAAGGAAGCGGCAAAGCTAGGGGGCAGTGTGCTTTTTGCGGGCCGCTTAGCGGACTACAAGTATTACAACATGGATCAGGCAGTGGCAAGGGCTCTCAAGCTATTTGAGGAGATCGCACATGGCTGAACGGGTTTGCGCAGTGATTGTGACATATAACCGTAAAGAGCTTCTGAAAGAGTGCCTTCAGGCGGTTCTTTCTCAAACACGTCCTCCCGATCATGTACTGGTGGTGGATAATGCTTCTACCGATGGAACAGCAGAGATGGTGAAGCAAGCCTTTCCCCAAGTAGAGTTGCTAAGCCTGGCTGAGAATAGTGGGGGTGCAGGCGGCTTTTACGAGGGCATAAAACAAGCATATGCAAAAGGATTTGATTGGCTTTGGCTGATGGATGACGATACAATAGCAGAATCAAAAGCCCTGGAAGAATTATTGAAGCCCATATCAATTTTATCTTGGGCAATAGGGGAGATAAGCATATTGGCTAGTGCAGTGTTATGGCTTGATCAAACCCCCCACCCCATGAATACTTTAAATCCCGAATGTAAAAATACGCAGATTACATTACGCGCTGTTGAACTAGGCTTTTTACCTATAAGAAGCGCTTCTTTTGTTTCGATCCTAGTTTCGCAGCAAGCTGTAGGTAAATATGGCTTACCACTCAAAAGATACTTTATTTGGAACGATGATGTTGAATATACTTCTCGTATATTGAAGGAAGGCCTAGGCTTCTTAGTTCCAAAAAGTGTGGTGATACATAAAACTTTAAGAAAGTATAACCCAACTACGAGTGGTAGGCCAGACAGATTTTATTTTGAGGTTCGCAACAAGGTGTGGTTGTTAAAAAGCAATTCCCTTTACCCAAGAGAAAAAGCTATATATAGCCTTCGTTTACTAAAGAGTGTATGGGAATTTTTGAAGCACAATAAATTTATTCCGATTGCTTGGTTGTGCATAACAAAGGGAATTGTCGATGGTATCTTTAGGAGGCCTATGTGAAATCTAAAGGTTATTTTCCAAAGAAAACGGTACTCAGAATCTATAAGGAGGTACCCTTCGGGTTAGGATCGCTTGGGAATGATTCTTTGACCAAAAAATGAGGCATCCTTAGGTTAGAGTCTGGAAAGTAAAAGTAATCGAAGTGATCGATGGAGATAGGACAAAAATGTTCTTAAGAATGAGCCTTAACAAACACACATTCCACGTTATCTTTATTGCTTTTATTTTTTTTCTTTTGAGTGTGCAGGCTTTTTCTATCAACTTTTATTCCATTTCTATAAAACCATTTCACATTTTTGCAATGATTTTATTGATTGTATCTCCAGTAGTGATGCGAATAAATATTTCCAAATGGCTACCGCTTTTTGCCTTCTTTTTTTACTTGTTTTCATCTTCCATTATATCTTTAGTAACTACAAAGCCATTTACGCACAGCTTGTTAATCTTAAACTACTTTTTTGCTTTTCTGGTTTGTATTTTGGGAGGGCAAATTGGGCGCATTTTTAAGTACGAATCAATTGTATTAGCCTTACGTATGGCTTCTGGATTGCTATTGCTTGCGACCTTGATCAAGATACTTTTTTCGTGGCAGGATATTTATGAGTATCTGCAAGACCCCTATGCTCATCCAGAACTTTTTTGGTTGTATGGTGGCGGACCTAATCTAGAAGCTACCTGGCTAGTCATGAATGCTGCTTTCTTTAGAAGAAGCAAGTTTTTTTGGTCTTTTTGGTTCCTAAGCTTAGCTATATCCGTTCTTTATGCTAGTCGTGCTGCAATATTGCTAGGAATTGTCCTTGCGTTGCTGGAACTCATCTCTGAGCGACGCTGGCGTACATTTGTTGCCTTCTTCTGCATGATCTTGCTATCAGGTATATTTGTGTACTTAGTTAATCCGCATAGCTTTGAGAGGTTTATGCAAATTGGTCAGGAAACTGGCTCTGTCACTCGATTAGAAATGTGGTCTGGGGCTATAACGGCAATTCAACAAATGCCGATAACCGGCTTTGGAGCCGGAAATGCCATAACAGCAATTGAATGGATAACTAACAAAGATTTTTTGGAGGATAATGTACATAATTATTTTCTTCAAGTGCTTTTAGATTTTGGCCCTCTAGGATTGCTTATCTGGCTTTGTTTTGTTTCTTTTGTACTAAGGCGAAGCCACATACTTACAAAAAAAGACGAGATAGGAACCTACATAGTACTATATTTTGTGGCTAGTCTTGTGCAATTTAGAGGTGCGGAACCCTTGTTTTGGTTTGTGATGGGGATTTTTATTTCTTCTAGAAATAAAAAGGTTGGGAGAATGGGTGATGTGTAAGGTAGCCTTACTAATACCTGTCTATAACAACCAAACTGGCCTCGAGCGTTCCCTTTCCACCCTTCCTACCGAGGTGCCCTTGGATGTGGTGGTGGTGGATGATGGGAGTGAACCTCCTATAAGTCAGCCGAAAGTGCCAGAGCCCCATCGGATTTTCCTGCTACGGTTGCAGCAAAACCAGGGTATTGAGCATGCCCTGAACTACGGTTTGAAGTGGATTTTGGAAGGCAAATATGAATATGTGGCCCGGCTGGATGCGGGGGACATAGTCTTGCCTGGGAGATTTACCAAACAGCTCCGCTTTTTAGAATCCCACCCAGACTACGTCTTGATTGGGGGACAAGTGCGGTTTGTGGATATATCGGGGCGGGAGGTTTTTAGAGAGCGTTTTCCTACAGAATATAAGGATATACGCCGTATTATGCATGCACGCAACTGCTTTATCCATCCTGCAGTGATGTGGCGTACTGCGGTTCTCAGAGAAATCGGTCTCTACAGCGATCAGTACAAAGCAGCAGAGGACTTCGAACTCTTTTTCCGCATGGCTCGGAGATACAAAGTAGCGAACCTTGATGAGTACGTTGTGCAGTGTGAGGTAAACCCCACAGGAATCTCCCTATCCAAGCGACGTAGGCAGGTTTTGAGTAGACTCAGGGTTATGCTTCGCTACTTTGACCCCTGGAAAAAAGAGAGCTGGCTGGGCGTTCTGAAGAACACCTTGCTGCTTTATATACCTGTTGCGTGGGTGCTGAATCTCAAAACGAAGCTTGAGAACAAGAGGGGATGGCTCTAATGCGAGTGCTCCATATCCTCGAGGCCACAGGTGGGGGTACAGCACGCCATGTGGCCGATCTCTGCCTTGGATTGGTTGGCCGTGGGCTAGAGGTGCATTTGGCTTATTCTTCCTTAAGGATGGACGATATTTTTCGCAAGGCGCTACCAGTACTAGAAAAGGCGGGCATACAATGCTATGAACTTTCCATGCGGCGCGCACCCCATCCCGGCGATATTAAGGCGCTCAGTCTGCTGAACTCTTATATCACACAGCAGAAAGGTTTTGATATTGTTCATGGACACAGCTCGAAGGCGGGTGGTATAGCTCGTTTATTGGGGCTATGGAATAAAGTTAGCGTAGTCTATACGCCACATGCGTTTGTAACGCTTGCTCCAAGCTTGGGTGGTTTAGAGCGGCTTGTTTATGGGTTAATGGAAAGAATACTGGCTTACCGGACTGATGCACTCATTGCAGTATCCAAGGATGAGTTGGCAGAAGCGCATCGGCTGGGCTATAGATCTCGCAAAACCCATCTGATTCCTAATGGGATAAAGTTGGAGCATGATGTTGAAGGGACAAAAGGGGGTATTCGCGCGAGTTTGAGTCTTAAACAAGACGAGTTGGTAGTGGGGTTCGTAGGCCGCTTTTCTCAGCAGAAATCGCCTCATTTACTACTGGAAGCTTTTGCAAAGGTCGCTTCTTGTTTTCCTCTAGCCCGTCTGGTGATGGTTGGAGATGGTGTATTAAAGCAAAGCCTGCTAGCTCGTGCGGATGAACTCGGTCTTATTGACCGGGTGATTTGGCCCGGCTTTATGGATGGTCGGCTTGCCATGCGGGCTTTTGATGTATTTGTGCTGCCGAGTAACTACGAAGGGTTTCCCTATGTGCTCCTGGAAGCTATGGCTGAGGGCCTTCCGGTTGTATCTACCCGTGTGGGAGGTAGCGAGGAAGCTATTGCCAATGGAGAAAATGGATTTATTGTACCCGTGGGTAATGTGCAAGCTCTGTCAGAATCGATCTGCAAGCTACTGGAGGATGCGGAGATGCGCCGGCGATTTGGACAAAAGAGCCTCGAGCGTGTACAAGCGTTTAGCGTAGATAACATGGTAGATTCCACTATTGCTTTGTACAAACAACTGGTCGCATAATGCTTATGCGCACGCAAATTAGCACCTCACCGATTACATCCCAGCAGCCATCTAGTGCTCTTACGTCGGCGCTACTTTTGACTAGCGATGTTTGCACTACTGTCATCACGATGGGGCTGGCCATTTGGCTGCGCTACCTCTGGGATCGGAGCTTGCTTTGGGATTTGTATGTTGATCTCTGGCCCGCTTTGCTGCTCTTTCCGCTGGCGTATGCCCTGGCAGGCTTGTATGGTGTGGGTATTGCCCCTCCTGAGGAGTTACGCCGTCTTTCTTATTCCACGAGCCTGGTTTTTGTAATCCTGGGAGCTGCCACGTTTATGTACAAAGCAGGGGCTGATTACTCTCGGGGGGCCTTTGTGTTTGCTTGGGGGCTGGCGCTTGTGCTGGTGCCGCTGGGCCGGGCGCTGGTGCGTGAGCTTTTTGCCCGCAGGCCTTGGTGGGGGGCGGCGGTGCTGGTGCTGGGGGCAGGTAAAACTGGGGAAGAGGTGGTGCGGGCGTTGCAGAAACAGCCGGGTTTGGGGCTCAAGCCCATTGCCTTGCTTGACGACGACCCAGCCAAGCAAGGGAGGGCAATAGGTGGGGTGCCGGTGCTGGGGGGCCTCGAGCGGGCCTGGGAATTTGCCCAGATGGGAGTTCAGCACGCAATTATAGCTATGCCGGGGGTTCCTCGAGACCGCTTACTGCAACTCCTGGAAGCCCATGGGGGCACCTTCCCCCATTTGATTTTGATTCCGGATCTCTTCGGTTTTTCCAGCCTGTGGCTGACTACGCGGGATTTGGGTGGGGTGTTGGGGCTCGAGCTTCGCCAGAGGCTTCTTTTGCCGGGCCCCCGCCTGGTCAAACGGGTTATAGATATTGCCTTAGTGATAGCTTTTGCTCTACCCGTGGCTTTGTTGCTTGCCATAATTGGCTTGCTGATTCGTTTGGACTCACCTGGCTCGGTGTTTTATGGCCAGTGGCGGGTTGGGCTGTCTGGGAATCGTTTTAGGGCTTGGAAATTTCGCTCCATGGTGCGGGATGCGGATCGCTTATTGGCAGAATACTTGCAGCGACACCCCGAACTGAAAGCCGAGTGGGAGCACGATCAAAAATTGAAGAATGACCCCAGGGTTACCCGCGTGGGAAGATTTTTGCGCAAAACCAGCCTGGATGAGTTGCCCCAGTTATGGAATGTTTTGAAAGGTGAGATGAGCTTGGTGGGGCCGCGACCTATCGTGGATGAGGAGATTAAGCGGTATGGCTCCCACTTCAGCTTGTATGCCAAGGTTCGCCCCGGTCTGACTGGCTTATGGCAAGTTTCTGGACGCAACGATACGACATATGCTGAACGGGTGGCGATGGATGTGTACTACGTGCGCAACTGGTCGCCCTGGCTTGATCTTTATATCCTAGCCCGTACAGTCTGGGTGGTGTTGTTTGGTAAGGGGGCCTATTGAACAGGTGGTTTTTATATCTACCGCTGCTTCTCATGCCCTTGTGGCCTGCCGCGGCGGCGGTTTTCTTTGGGCTGTTGGGTGCTGGATTGGTGCTAAAGCGGCAGGGTGTGGGCGGTGGGCGGTTGTTTTTGATATTCATGCTATTAGGCGGGGCAGGGCAGGTTTTTGCTCCGCAGAACTTGTTTAAGCTTCCACAGCAACCGTCTTATATCGAAGCAACTTCAGACCCTGTTGCAGCAAACTTGCTTAGGGTGGATGCGCTAGATAACTTGTTTGGTTGGAACCACCAAGATGGCGCAGGTGGGTGGGCCCAACGAGTGGGGGAGGGTTTTTGGCGCTTGCCTCGCTCGAACCCTGCCTCGGGCCTAGAGCAAAGCGAGTTTTTAAATGATCACTGGTACCCTATAACACCCGGTCAGACTTATACCCAAAGCTTCTACCTACGGCACGACGGTAGGGAAGCGCGCTTTCAAATAACTTTTTTTACTAATACAGGCCACCACTCGGTACCCACCCAGATGGAACCGGTGGCACCAGGGGTGTGGCGGCTATGGGCCAGCTACACAGCCCAAGAAGGGGATCACTCGTTGCGTGCAATTGATTTTTTCAATGCAGGCGGCGATTGGCGCTATATAGAAGTGGGTTGGGCCAAGCTCGAGGTGGGTTCGCGCCCCAGTGCCTTTTCCTGGGGACCAACGGGTGAGCGGAGCCTGGGCTGGCGACTGCAGTGGTGGCTGGGAATGATGTTGTTGGGTTTTTTAGTGCTGCAAGGGGGAAGTGTATTAAAGCAGCTCGCACCATCCTGGATGGCTGGTGCGCTTTTGTTGGGCATGGGCATACACCTTGGATATGCCCTATGGCAGCTTGAATCGCCCCCTTACGAGGGTTTTCGGCCCTCAGGCCTAACCCCTCAGCCCAACCTGCTGGGTCATACCTCCGTTATGCTGGCTGGTTTGGTCTGGCTGCTGGGGGGGAGCCGCTGGGGTGGAGCGGCTCTAGCCGTCTCGGGTTTGCTGATTTGGGTAACGGGTAGCCGGGCGGCTTTTTGGGGCTGGTTGCTGCTACTAGTGGTTTGGTGGTGGGGACTGGGGCGCTGGCGCTGGAGCATGCTAGGGGTACTTGTGGGGGGAGCCTTCTTGCTGGCCTGGCAACCTGAGTGGTTGGGGCGGCTAAGCCAAGCCACGACACTGGACTCGAGCGCACAGTCTCGCTTGGTTATCTGGCAGGTGGCGATGCGGGCTTTTCTCGAGTACCCCTGGACTGGGGTGGGTTTTGGCAATTTTCCTGTTTACTATCAGATTCACCGGCCCCAAGGTGCCCTCGAGGCCATCACGGGGCATGCTCATAATTTGTGGCTTCACCTGGTGGCTGAGGGAGGTGGGTTGGCCTTACTGGGGTTTTTGCTGTGGCTGGGTGGATTGTTAGGGTGGTTGATAAGGCTTCAAGCTGGGCGGGTTCTGGCCTTGGTCGCTGTGGTGTTGGTGCTGGGTCTGTTTGATTTTAGCTTTTTCTTTGCGGGGGTTTACTATACGCTTTTGCTGGCTCTGGGCGTTTGTATTTCTCGATTTGACAGTTCACCCCAAGGTAGACATAGAATACCTGGATGAGCTTAGATACTACGCAATCAAGAGACGAGATTTCTTTACGAGATATATACCTAATCCTTAAGCGATGGAGCCGCTTTATTTTTTTGTCAGTGCAGGGTTGACGCTTGCTACTCTTATTTTTAGCCTCCTATGGCCCAAAACCTACACCAGCCAGGTGGTAGTGAGCCTGAGTCTGGCCAACCAGTCCAACCAGGGCCTGCTGAGCAACCTACCTTCCCTGCCCGGGCTGGCCCAGGGGTTTGTGGACTTGCAGCAGACCAAGCTACTAGCCAACCAGCTTGGCGTGGACGACCCCACGCGTTTTTATAAGGCCCGCTTTGACGAGAAGCGGGGGCTACTGTTCCTAACCGCAGAAGGGCGCAGCGCTGCCGAGGCCAGTGAACGGGCCGAGCGGATTCTCGAGGTGGCGCGCAAGTACCTCCAGCGCAACCTGCTCGAGGGTGCTCAGGCCAATCTGCGGGCTGCCATGGCCCAGACGCGGCTCGACCTTCAGGCTGCCCAGGATGCGCTTAAGAGCATCCAGGCTGAGCTTGCCCGGGCACCCGACCGGGCGGCCTCGAGTCCTACCATTGCTGCTGCCCTCGAGGCCCGCGGCAGCGACCCCCAGATCGCCCGGGCGACCAACCCCGCTTACACCAGCCTGAGCCTTGACGAGTCGCGCCTGCGCTCACAGATTGCCCAGCTCGAGGCCCGCATCAACACTCTCAACGACTTATTGATGCAGCCCCAATCAACCAGCCAACTGGTGAATCAGACTTTGTTGGTGCAGGTTCTGGTGCCCCCGGCTGAGCCGTTGCGCCCCAGTTTCCCCAGGCCAGCGCTCTTTACCGTCGTTGCTGGTGTGCTGGGGCTTCTGATGGGCGTGTTGTGGGCCTTCATCGCCGAGGCCGTCCGGTCGCCCGATTCTGAAGGTGGTTCGCCCTGATCTCTACCGAGCCGGCGACCGGGGGGCTGGGTCGAAAAAAAGCCTGCGGTTCTCGGGCCAGAGCAGCCAGATGAGCCCGAGCAACGGCTGGATGAGGGGCAGGAAGCCGTAGTCGATGCCAAAGTCGTGCCAGACGGTGCGGCCTATCACCTCTGGCATGAGCAGGCTTAGGGTGCCCACCAGCAAAACCCCTGCCATCTCGAAGCTCAGGGCACCGACTGAAACCCACCAGGCCCAGGGTTTTCGTATAACAAAAGCAACGGTGGCTACCAGATAGACCGTCGCCGCGATGGCTGAGAGGATAGGGGGTAGGTAGTCGGTCACACCGGGCTTGAAGAATAGCTGGTAGATTGAGCGAGCTCCAGCGGAAAGCGCCAGCAAAGGGTAGGAAACTGCCAGGATCTGGCCGATGGCCCGAATTACAGGGGGTGTGAAGAACCTACGCATTGCTCCAGTTTACCTTGAGCACCAGGGCATGCGCTGGAGAACGGGCTTGTTGAGAATGAATACCATTTCTAACTACATAAATCCGACTGGAATACTTGACATTTTGCCCGCTCGTTCATAGACTCACCCTCGAGCCGAAGACGGCTTAAATAACTGCAGGAGAAGTACAGTGCGTAAAAAAGCTGTTCTTGTAACCGCCCTTCTAACCTTGCTAGGTTTGGCGCAGGCTCAGCAGCAAAGCCTTACTGTTTACACGGGCCGTGGACAGGGGTTGGTGGAGCCGTTGGTAAAACAGTTCGAAGCCGAGACCGGTATTAAGGTCAATGTGCGCTATGGGCGCGATGCCGAGATTCTGGCTGCGCTACAGGAAGAGGGCAGCCGCAGTCCGGCCGATATTTTCTGGGCCAACACGGCGGGTGCGCTGGGCGTGGCTTCTGAGCGAGGGTTGCTGGTGCGCCTGGGTGATACCATCACGCGCACGCCGGCCTATTTTGTGCCGGCCAGCCGCCTGTGGGTGCCTCTGACCGTTCGTTTGCGGGTGCTGGCCTATGAACCCAGCCGGGTCAAGCCCGAAGACCTGCCCAAAAGCATTATGGATCTGCCTAAGCTGACCCAGTACAAAGGGCGCATTGGCTGGACGCCGACCTACAGCAGCTTCCAGGACATGATTGCGGCTATGGTGGCACAGCATGGTGAGGCCCGCACTCGGCAGTGGATAGCCGATATGAAGGCCCTCGAGCCCAAAGCCTACGCCTCCAACCCAGCCATGATGGAAGCCATCCGGGCTGGTGAGATCGACCTGGGCACGACCAACCACTACTACATTCAGCGCGTCGCCCGGGCGGGGCAGCGTATTGCCACCTACTACTTTGCCGATGGGGATGTGGGCGGCCTGGCCCTGGTGACCGGGGCTGGCATTCTCAAAACCAGCAAAAACCCAGCGGCGGCCAACCGTTTCTTGCTGTGGTTGCTTTCGCCCAAGGGTCAGCAGTTCTTTGCTAGCGAGATCATCGAGTATCCGGTGACCCAGGGGGTTGTGCTCAGCTCGAGCCTGCTGCCCATCAACCAGGCAGTGGCCAAGAGCCCCAAAGTGGATTTTGAGAAGCTCCCCCTCGATACTGCGCTCAGGCTGCTGCGTGAGGCCGGTTTGCTCTAAAGCCTCCTAGCTCTCAAACCGTTCAGGGGTCAGCCGATACGTCACGTGTCGGCTGATTACTTTTGAGGGTCGCGGGTACATTTATCCCCGTGGGGGTTTTGTCATACTATTTAGAGGTTATGCGATCGCCCCTTGATCCTCTGCGACCCCTCTGGCTTTCCCTTGGGTTTTTCTTTGCCGGTCTGGGTTTTGTCGGCACGGTGGTGCCTGGGATGCCCTCGACGGTTTTTTTTATTCTGGCCGCGTATTTTTTCTCTAGAAGCAGCCAGCGCTTTCTCAACTGGATACTCAACCTGCCCAAGGTAGGGCCCATCGTGCGGGACTACCGCAATGGCCTGGGGATGTCACGCCGGGCCAAGATACTCGCGCTTTGCATGTTGAGCTTCTTTGCCCTGACCAGCGCCATCTTCTTTATCCCGGTTTTCTGGGTTAAGGTGCTGGTCTTGCTGGTGGGGCTGGTGGGTTTCTGGTTTATTCACAGCCGCATTCCCACCAAGGAAATTGTGCTGGCCCGTCGCCAGTTGGGTGAGGTTCAGTAGGTATGTCTGATACCAGATTCGCTTAGTTCGGCACTGGAAGGCGGCGAACCAACCCGACCGCAGGTATACGCTTTCTTCTCCGAGCTTTGCAAGAGACCTTTGGCTTTGGATGACTATCTTTTTGAATCCGGCATGAAGCAAGAAGTTGTGCGACCCCCGGAACGGAGGCCGCACGTCTAGGAACGGGAAGCGGGCTACTTGATTAGGGCAAATGGGCGCCCGATGACTGTGACCTGGGCAGTGGTGAGATTGAAGCGGCCACCGTTGCTGTTGACTTCTACCCGGATGGCGATTCGGAACGAGCCCGACTTGATGATGTTAAACGCCGCGCTGTTATCGGTGGCACTGAGATTAACCGAGGTGGCGATCGACTGACTTTGCCCGGCGGCGACGTTGAAGCTGTTGCTGCCCAGACCCACATCCCCGCCCGAGTTGTCGTTGAGGTTGTTGTCGCTTTCCGGAGCCAGACGGATTTCGTAGCTTCCGGTCATAGGGATGCTTCCGTTGTTGACAAGGCTGCCTTGGATGGTTAGCTGGCCGCGCTCGAGGATGTCCAGGCTAATCGGTAGGGGTACTAGCTGACCCTCGAGGTTGGGGTACACTGCCAGGTAGTAACCGCTGGGAATGTTCAGGCTGCGCTGGTTCTGTGGGATAAAGCTGAGGATATCAAACTTGAAGTTGTAGCGGGTGCTGGCGCTGCACCCGGTCAGGAGCAGAAGCAGTAGAGCGAAGGCGATTCTGGGCATGGTCTACCTCAAAAGTTAAAGCCAAGGCTCAGGGCGATGCCGAAGACGGTGTGGCCTACGATGGGGGCGCGGTGGGTGGTCAGGGCGGTGTCCAGGCTGAACCCGGGGGCCACAAAGCCAGCGCCCAGTCCAAAGCGGAAGCCATTGTCGAAGCCCAGTCCAGCGCGGAAGCGGGCCGGGCCCAGGCTGTACTCGCCGCCGATACGGCCGAACAGACTACCCTCGTAGCCCAGGTCTCCTCCTACCAGCAGCGTACCGGTCTCGAGGGGTACCTGGGTGGCCGCGTTCAGGTAGAAGGCCGGCACGAAGCCGAAGCTGCTGCGTTCACTGGGGGTTGAGGTGGGGCTTGCGGATGAGCCGTTCCACTGCAATTCGGTGCCGCTCCAGCGGGCAAAGCCCAGTGCGTTGCGGATGCCCAGCCCCACCGTGGTGCCCTGGGCTTCCATCACCACACCCAGATCGGCCCGGGCTCCAAAGCCGTTGCCGTTGCCGGGGATGGTGTAAAAGGCGGTGCCCCTGTACACCGGTGGCTGGTTGGGGTCAATCTGTCCCTGGGCGTCGGTTTGCACCCCAATGCTAAAGTTGCCCTCGAGGTAGGTCAGCCCATAAAAAGCCTCACCCCGCGCCCCCACATACACCTTGGTGAGACCCACCTCGGGGATGGGTAGATCGGGTAGCTGGGAGGCATAGCCAAACCCCAGGCTGAGGCCGGCCTGGGCGCTGGCATTGGTAATCACGGCATACTCGGTGTTGGGCTGAAGCTGGCTGCCTTGCAAGGCCTGCCGCAGGCTGGCGTTGGGCGAGAGACTCAGGCCGAAGCCCCCGGCATACGCGCCGAAATCCAGGTAGAGGTTGTTCTCCAGGGCCAGCGGCACCCGAAAAAGCGGGGCCGGCGTGAGGGCTTTGGTGCTGCTGATGGAGGTTTGGCTTCCCAGCCCCAGGTCGTGCAGGATGCGGTTGCCCTGGTAATCGGTGACCTGGATGCCGTTGGCCGCTACATTGATCTGGATTTCGGGATAACCGGTATCGGGGTTGATAAAGGTCCTCGAGGAGGCGGGGTTGATCAGAAACTCGTTCAGATGGGTGAGCTGATCGTAAAAAGTCAGCAGGTCAAAGGGGCTGTTCTCGTTGGTAAGGTTGGAAAGGCCCGAGAGGGCAGGCAGCGGGCTGCTTTCGGGCCGCAACAACAGGCCCAGAAGTCCCACTGGTAACCGGAAGCCCTGATCGCTGCCATACCGCCCGGCGGGATAGGCGGCGTAGGCAGGGTTGAGGTACGCGGCCTCGGGGCCGGGCAAGACCAGGCCGGCCATACCCAGGCTGCGCACGCCTTGCGACCAGGAAAAACCGCACATCAAGATAAAGACCATGACGCCGACTAGACGATTCATAGCAGAAGTCATTGTAGAGCGCGTGGGCTTTCAGTCTGGTTCATATCTGCACCCTAGCTAACCGGCTGGCCTGGGGCCAGCGGCTGATAGAAGCAGTGTGTAAGGGCAATAGCCAGGGCATCGGCCAGGTGGGTGGGTTTGGGCAAGCTCTTTAGGCCCAGCAGGGCTCGTACCATGTAGGCCACCTGGTGCTTGTCGGCCTGGCCAGTTCCCACCAGGGCTTGTTTGACCTTGGGGGGGCCATAGCCATAGACCGGAATTTCGAGCTGGTCGGCCACCAAAAACACCGCTCCCATGGCCCAGCCCACCTTGTAGGCCAGCTCATTTTGCCGGTAAAAGAACTGCTCTTCTACCGCAATGGCCTGGGGGCGGTAGGCGGCAGCCACCTGGTAGACCGCCCGGTAAAGCTTGCCCACCCGCTCGGGCGCTGTTTCGCCGTGGGTGGTTTTGACCACCTCGGCGTGCAGCATCCGGGTTTGTTTTCCGGCCTGCTCTACCACACCGATCCCCAGGTTGGTGATGCCAGGGTCAATGCCTAAGACGATCATTGGGCGTGGAGGCTTGGGAATCGGTTTTACAGACTAGTTGCCCCGCTTGGGTGGGTAGTCGCCATCGCCATAGCGTATGAATGCAGGGATGTCGAAGTTGCTGATGTCCACATTGCTGGTGGGAAAGTCGATGAGGGGGCGCCCGCCGGGCTTGGCGACCACGGCGCTTTCGTTAAAACCCGCGGCGATCAGAATGACGCGCATCTCGTCCTGGGCCCGGTTATCGTAGGTCAGACCGTACAGCACGTCCACGTCCTCCACGCCGGTGGCTTCCCGAATCTGCTCGACCACGCTGCTGGCCTCCATCAGCGAGATATCTTCATCGCCCACCACGTTGACAAGCAGTTTACGAGCCCCCTCCACCGAGCGGTCGAGCAAAGGGCTCTGGATGGCCGACTGGGCGGCTTCCTGTACCTTGTTTTCACCCCGGCCGGCCCCGATGCCCATCAAGACCTGGCCGGCCCCGGTGAGCAGGGTGCGCACGTCGGCAAAGTCGAGGTTGATCTGGCCGGGCAGGTTGATGACGTCGGTGATACCCTTGACCCCGTGGTAGAGCACCCGGTCGGCGATCATGAAGGCATCCTTGGCCGAGACCTTTTTGTCCAGTGCACCCAGCAGGCGGTCGTTGGAGATGACCACCATGGCATCGACCTGTTCGCGCAGGCGTTTGATGCCCTCCTCGGCCGCCCGCAGGCGGCGGGGGCCCTCCCAGGAGAATGGGCGGGTCACCACCCCCACAGTAAGGGCGCCCAGGTTTTTAGCGATTTGTGCGACCACAGGGGCGCTGCCGGTACCGGTGCCACCGCCCATCCCGGCGGTAATGAAGACCATATCGGAGCCCTCGAGGTACTCGCTAATCAGCTCTTCGGCTTCCTGGGCTGCTTTTTCACCAATTTCTGGGTTGGCCCCGGCCCCCAGCCCCCTTGTGAGCTTGTCACCCAACTGGATGCGTACCTCGGCCAGACTGTTGGCCAGAACCTGTGCATCGGTGTTGGCTGCGATGAACTCAACGCCGGTAAGGCCCGATTCGATCATGCGGTTGACCGCATTGTTGCCTGCGCCGCCAAGCCCGATCACTTTAATCTGCACGTCACCCATAATCTCTCCTGGTTTATTGCACTAGATTACCGCACCAACACGAAAATAACTAAAAGAAGTTCTTGAACATCCCTTTAATGCGCTCCCAGAGGCCGCTGGCCGCGTTGCTCGCGTTCTCGCTGTTCAGCAGGGGTTTGCTGGCCTGGCCGGCCTTGCTGCGGCTGGGCCGGTGGCTGCGGACAGGGTGGGATTGAGCGGCCAGGCTGGCGGCGTGGCGCACCAGGCCCACGGCGGTGGCGTGGGTAGGGGAGGCCACCACGTCGGTAAGGCCCTGCACACCGATGGGCTTGCCTAGCCGCACCGGCAGGTTGAACTGCTTGCGGGCCAGCTCCTCCAGGCCGCGTACCATGCTGGTGCCGCCGGTCAGGATGACCTTGCCCACGGTGATTTCCAGGGGACCCAGGGCTTCATCCACGCTTTGACGGGCCAGGTGCAGAATTTCCCGCAGGCGGGGCCGGATGATGCGGGCCAGGTCGGGGGCCTGGTAAGAGATCTGGGCGGTGCCCTCTTGGCTCACCTCGAGCACCAGCTCGGGATCGGCGAGCTCAGGCAGGGCGGCGCCGTATTTTTTAGCCACCCGCTCGGCTTCCTCCACCGGAATTTGCAGCAGCTTGGCGATATCCTGTGAGACATGGTCGCCCCCCAGCGGAATGACGGCCGAGTGGGCCAGCCGGCCCTGGCGGAAGACCGCCACATCGGTGGTGCCGCCGCCGATATCCACCAGCATGATGGTCATGGAGAGCTCCTCGGGCGAGAGCACCGCCAGCCCCGAGGCGTAGGCCTGCAAGACCATGCCCTGGAGATCGAGGCCGGCGTCCTCGACGGCCCTGCGCAGGTTGGTGAGCGGGCCTTTGCTACCGGCTACCAGGTGAACGTCGACCTCCAGCCGCACCCCAGCCATGCCGATGGGATCGCGGATGCCCTCCTGGCCGTCCACCCGGAACTCAAGTGGAAGGGCGTGGATTAGCTCGAAATCACCCTCGAAGGGGTAGGCCTTGGCCTGTTCGATGGCCCGCTCTACGTCGGTGGCGGTGATCTGCTGGCCCCGCCGGATGGCGGCCAGGCCATGGCTGGTTACGCTGCGCACGTGGGCCCCGGCCACCCCCACCCAGACCTGTTCGGCCTTGACCCCGGCCACCCGTTCGGCCTGGAAGATGGCCTGGCGGATGGACTCGGTGGTGCGCTCGAGGTTGGTTACCACGCCGCGGCGGAGCCCATGGGAGGGCACCGTGCCCTCCCCGATAATGTCGAGGATGCCATCCGCGGACAGTTCACCGATGACCGCTGTTACTTTGGTGGTTCCAACGTCTAGGCCTACGAGAATCATCGGCGAGCACTCACCCCCCAAGAATACACATATATACGGCCGTCTGACCACGCGGCGGGGTGCGCAAGAACCGCGCTTGCGTCACTTTTGCCTATTCTGCTGAGTTTAGCCCAATCTTGCAACTCTTTGACGCTCTTACCCCAAACATTAAGCCTATCGGTCGAGATCTGATAACCGCCCACATCGTAACGGATGCGCTTTGTGTTGGGGAACGCCTGTACCAGGAGCAGCAGATCGTCAATGGGCACATCACCCCGCCCCTCAATCACCGGGGTCTGGGCCGGTGGATTGGGCAGCAGAACGCCATCTGCACTCAGGCCCATTCGGGTTTTACCGAGTAGAAGGTTGGCTATCGAGGTGCGTTCTTGTAACACGATGCGTATTTGCCCGGGCGCGGGGCGCTCGAGGGTGGCCGAACGCACCCAGGGGTTGTCCAGCAGGGGCTTTAGCCTGTAAGGCCAGGCCCACAGCCACGGCGCACCGGGCTCGAGACCGGTGATCTGCTGAACCTGGGTGGGGGAGAGCTGTCGGTGGCCGACCACCTCGACCTGCTCGATGGGCAGCACCACCAGCGAACCCACCCCCAGGGAGGCCAGCAGCAGGGTTAGCAGCACCGCCCGGATCACGTCGGCCCTCCTTCAGCGAGTGCGCCCATAAGCGCCGCGCAGGTGCGGAGAGGCAGCAACCTTTGCGCTGAGCCGTATAAGGCGAGCGGCTTGCACTGTTGTCTTGAGCGCATGCTTTTCCTCATTGGTGCACCTCCACCTCGGCGGGCGCTATCTCACCCCAGATTTCCCACTCCACCTCGAGGGGCAGGACGGCCTGTACTTTGCGGATCAGGGCGTACATCTCGGCGGCCGTGGCCCCACCCAGGTTGACCAGGAAGTTGCCGTGCTCGAGGCTGATCATGGCCCGGCCTATGGTGGTGCCTTTGAGGCCGTTTGCATCAATCAAGCGGCCCGCCGAGTCGCCGGGGGGGTTTTTGAAGGCGCAGCCCGCGCTCTTCTTTTTGGGCTGGCCCTTGCGGGCGGCGTCCACCAGGGCGATTTTGGCCCGTACGGCCTCTTCGGTGGAAGGGGTCAGGCGCAGCTTGACGCGGGTGACGATGCTGCCCTCGGGGAGCTCGGAATGCCGGTAGCGGAAGCCCAGCTCCGAAGGGCGGTACACATGCAGGCCGCCATCGTGGTACAGCTCGACGAGCTCGAGGGCGTCGGCCATCTCGCCGAAGCGGGTACCGGCGTTCATCTTGACCGCGCCGCCCACCTGGGCCGGCACCCCGTGCAGGCCCTCGAGGCCGCTCAGACCCAGCCGGGCCGCGGCCTGCAAGAGGCTGGGCACCAGGACGCCCGCTCCCACCCAGCCCGAGAGGTCGGGGCGCCATTCGGCGAACTCCCCCGAGAGCCGGATGACCCGTTCTGGAACACCCGCGTCCGAGACCAGCAGGTTGGAACCGTTGCCCAGCACCCGGTAGGGGGCCTGGGTGGCCGTTTTGAGATCACGCAGCGTCTCCACCGTCCAGACCTCGGCCTCCCCCCCCACCCCGATGGTGGTGAGCTTGGCGAGTGGCAGGCGCGCAATTTTCATAATTCCTACCTCAGATCGGTGGCCTTTCCCAAACCCCTCACACGGCCTCCTTTTCGGTCACCAGCAGCCGCCCCAGCCTGAAGACGTTGCCGGCCCCGATGGTCAGAATCAGCTCACCCGGTGCGGCGCTCTGGCGCAGGTAGTCGAGGGTGCTTTCCCAGCTCTGATAGGAAGCCCGGCGGCCCTTGGCGCGGAGGTGCTCGAGTATGCGCTGGGCAATCTGGGCGCTGGTGAGCTGGAGGGGGGCTTCCCCGGCGGCGTAGACATCGAGGAGCAGGGTCTCGTCGGCTTGCTCGAGGGCCTGGGCGTACAGGGGCCATTCCTGCTCACTGCGGCCATAGCGGTGGGGTTGGAAGACGGCCCGCACCCGCAGGCCGGTGTTGCGGGCGGCTTTGAGCAGGGCGAACAGTTTGGTGGCGTTGTGGGCGTAGTCGTCCACGATCAGGGCCCCGTTGAGTTCGCCAATCTTCTCAAAACGACGGCTGGCCCCGGTGTACTGGTAGAGGCCCTGCTGGATGGCCTCGAAGGGGATTCCGGCCACCAGCGCTGCTGCCGAGGCGGCCAGGGCGTTGGTGATGTTGTGCTCACCGGGCACCTGAAGGCGCACCGGCCCCAGCACCTGACCCTGCCAGACCAGCTCGAAGCGGCTGCCGAAGGGCTCGAGGGCAATTTCTTTAGCGTGGCAGTCGCCTGTCAAAAGCCCGAAGCTGCTGCGGGGGCGGCCCTGGGTGAGCGCGTCCAGCAACTGCCAGCGGGGCTCGCCGTTGTAGATGACGTGCTTGGCCCGACCAGCGAAGGAACCCACGGCCTCCTGCAGGGCCTCGAAGGAGGTGTGGTAGTTGGGGCGGGCCTGCCCATCGGGCGAGACATGGTCGGCCTCGAGGTTCGTCAGCACCGCTACGTCCAGCTCCAAAAAACGGAACAAGGGGTCGGACTCGTCCACCTCGGCAATCCGATACCGGCCCGAGCCCACCTTGGCGCTGCCACCGATCAGGCTCAGCTCGGCCCCCAGCAGCACCGTGGGGTCGGTCTGGGCCGCTACAAAAATGCTCGCCAGCATGGAGGTGGTGGTGGTTTTGCCGTGCGAGCCGGTGACGCCCAGGCTATAACCGCCCCGCAGAATCTCGGCCACCACCTGGATCCGCCGCCAGACCGGGATGCCCAGGGTGTGGGCGGTGACCAGCTCGGGCTCGCTGTCCCTGATGGCGGTGGAGGCCACCAGCACGTCCACGGCGTGCAGGTGTTCGGGGCTGTGGCCCTGGTAGACCCGGATGCCCTCGCGCTCGAGCTGCCGGGTCAGGTCGGAGGGCTGGTGGTCGCAGCCGCTCACCAGATGCCCGTCCTTGCGCAGGATGCGGGCCAGCCCGCTCATGCTTATTCCCCCAATGCCCATCAGGTGATAATGCTTCACGCTGCCTCCAAGACGATCCGGGCCAGCCGTTCGGCGGCTCCGGCTGGCGACAACCCCTTGAGTCTATCGCGGATGTGGGCCCGCGTGGAGGGGTCGAGCAAAGCATTAAGCTCGGTTTCGAAATGATCCCAGGTGTGAAGCAACCGGGCCGCGCCCCGCTCGGCATAAAAGCCCAGGTTGGCCCATTGCGCGCCCCCATCCAGACTGCGGGGCAGCGGCACGCCCAGCACCGGTACCTGGTGGAAGGCAGCCTCCGATAGGGTGCCAGCCCCCCCGCGGGTGATGGCAAAATCGGCGGCGCTCCAGGCCAGCGCGCTATCCACATAGCCGCGCACAACGTAGTGCGGTCGCTCCAGGGCCTTGAGTTCGCCCTCCCAGCGCACCCCGCACTGGTGCAGAACCTGCCACTCGCCCAGGAGGGGGTAGAGCCGCTGGGGCAGTTGCTCGTTGAGTTCCTTGCTGCCCTGGCTGCCGCCAAGAATCAGGATGGTGGGGCGTGTGGGGTTCAGCCCAAGGGCTGCTCGAGCCTCGGCCGGGCTGTGTTTTTCCTCGCGCACCGGGTACCCCACCACCTGGGTTTTGGCGGCCAGTGGAGGTTGCAGGGGTATGGGCGTGGCGAGGGCAACCCGGCGGGCCAGCCGGGCCAGGATGCGGTTGGCCAGCCCCAGCCTGGCGTTTTGCTCATGGATCACCATGGGAACACCCAGCAGCGCGGCCACAAAAGCTACCGGAAAGCCCGCGTAGCCGCCCATAGAGAGCACCGCCCTGGGCCGCAGCTCCCGCACCAGCCGCCGGGCTTCCAGAAGGCCCCGCAGCACCTTCACCCCTTCTCCCGGGCGCAGCGCCTCGCGCGAGAGTTTGCCCGCCGGGATGAGCCGATACGGTAGCTTCGTCTCGGGCAGCACCCGTTCCTCGAGGCCCCCCAAAGCCCCCACATAGGTCACCGGCTCGCCGGCGGCCATTAGCGCCCGCGCCGCCGCCAGCCCCGGATAGAGGTGGCCGCCGGTGCCGCCGCCGGTAACGATCACCATGCGCCTCCTTGGGTGGAAGCCAAAATTCCCCTGCCTGCGCATTCGCCGTTTTTGCTCCGGAGGAACTCCGCAAAACGTGATGCACCTGTGCGCGCCGATGCTCGTCCCTTCGCTCTCATGACTGAGCCTCCTGAACGGGTCTTTTTTCGCTCCTGCCAAAGGCCTCGCGCGAGAGGGCTTGTAGAAGGCCCATGGCGATGCCAGCCATCAACATCGAGTTGCCGCCCATGCTAACCATGGGCAGTGGTGAGCCACCGATGGGCACTGTTCCGATGACGGCAGCGATGTTGAGGGCAGCTTGCAATACCAGATACAGCGTCAGACCCAGGGCCAGCACGCTTTGGGCGCCTTCTAGGTTGGCGGCAATTTGCAGCCCTCGAGCCAGAATGAGCCACCAGGCCAGCAAAACCATAAAGCCCGCTAGCCACCCCCCCGACCAGATGATTGAGGCCAGGATAAAGTCGTTGTGGGACTCCGGCAGGTTGGGCATGCGCGAACCCACCCCCTGCCCAAACGGCCCGGCGTTGACGATGATTTTGTGGGCCTGGGTGATTTGGTATAGCGGCCCCCGGATGACCTCTGGGCTCAGCTCGTCAACCCGCCCGCTGATGTAGGTGCTCCAGCCCTCGAAGCGGTCGCGCACCTTCTCGAAGCGGTGCAGGTATAGCCCCGAGACCGAAAGCGCCAGCACCCAGGCCGCCAGCCCAATGGCCAGCAAACGCCGCCAGGGCACCCCGATGACGATCAGCAAGAAGCCTGATAGGAGCAACACGAACAGGCCGGTGTCCAGGTCGGGGGAAGCGATGATCAGTCCGGCGGCCAAGCTGATGGCCAGAATGGGGCCGATGATGGGGTAGTCGGTGGGTTTGTTGTGGAAAAAGGCAGCCAGGTAAAGCACCACCGCCAGCTTGGCCAGCTCCGAGGCCTGGATGTTGAACGAGGTGAAGGGTAGGTCGATAAAGCGACGCTCGCTGCCCGGCCCAAAACCTACCAGCAGGTTGGCTAGCAGGAGCCCCAGCGACAGCAGGAAGATGGGCCGGGCGGCCTGGAGGGCCCACCGGGGGTGCAGGCGCGAGACCATCAGCATCAGGGCCAGCGAGAGGGCGATGTTGCGCAGGTTCTCCAGGCTGTGCTGCTCGGGGGCGGCCCGCATCCAGTCGGAGGTAGCCACCCCCAGGGTCGAGAGGGCAAACAGCAGGAGCTGGGCCAGCAGCAGGATGCTATCCATGGACTCCCCCCAACTCCATAACCACTTCCCGGAATACCCTTGAGCGTTCTTTATAGTCTTTGAACTGGTCGAAGGAGGCAGCCAGGGGGGCCAGCAGCACGCTGCCAGTGGTGAGCCGCTGGAGAGCCTCGAGCACCGCTTCGCGCAGGGCCTTGCGCCCGTCGGGCTCGCTGATTTCCACCACCTCCACCTGCCCCCGAAGCGGCGCGGCCAGGTGGGGGCCATCCCGACCCACCGCCAGAATCAACCGCACCTTGCGCGCCACCACCTCCAGGAGTTCGGCGGATGGTGCCCCTTTGTCCACACCCCCCAGGATCCAGGCCACCGGCCCGGGGGCCGCTTCCAGGGCCATGCGTACCGAGTCGAGGCGGGTGGCGATGGAGTCGTCGATGAACTGCAAACCCCCTATGTGAGCAAACACCTCGTAGCGGGCCTCGGGCTGGGGGGCGGTGGCCCGGTACGGGGCCAGGCCCTGTGCGCTGGGTTCGACTGCCCAGGTTCGGCCTGGCTGTTCGCGCTGGACGATCTGGGCATAGGCCAGGGCTGCTTGCAGGGCGGCGTTCAGATTGGTTTCGCGGGGGCTATTGGCCGGCTCAAAGGGGTAGCGACGGGCTGGGCTTCCCTCGATGCCTGCCAGAATTCTGGGGTCTTTGGCGTTGTAGACCAGGGCATCTTCAGCGGTGAGGTTCTTGATTAGATTGAGCTTGGCAGCGTGGTAGGCCTCGAGGCTGCCGTGGCGATCCAGGTGATCCACCCCCAGCAGCAGGAGTACCGCCACCCTGGGCCGGAAATGCACGACGCGCTCGAGCTGAAAACTGCTCATCTCGGCCGCGACCACCTCGGCGTCGTCCACCACACTGGCCAGGGGGGGATCGATGTTACCCCCTTCAACCGCCTTGAAGCCCAGCGCCCGCAAAAAGTGCCCGGTGAATAGGGTGCAACTGGTCTTGCCGGCGGTGCCGGTGATGCCGATGAGCGGGGTTTGCGAATGCCGGTAGACCAGCTCGGCCTCGCCGATCACCTCGGCCCCTCCCTCCCTGAGCGCGGCCAGCCGGGGGTGCTGGATGGGGACGCCAGGGGCGGCGATTACCTGGTCGTAAAGGCCGGGGGTGGGGTTGGGCTCGAGGGTAAACCCCAGCCTTAAGGCCTGCTCAGCCTCCTCGGGCTTGAGCTTGTCATCGTAGAAAGAAGCGGAGAGGCCGTGCCGCTGCAGGTAGGCCAACACCCCCAGCCCACTGCGACCGAGCCCGTATACCAGCCGCCTCATCCCAATCCTCCCCACAGGTGCACCGCCAGGGCTGTGCACAATGCGGTGACAACGACAAAGCGAAAGACCACCTTGCTCTCAGGCCAGCCGGACAGTTCGAAGTGGTGGTGCAGCGGACTCATGCGGAAGAAGCGTTTTCCAGTACGGCGGAAATAGCTTACCTGGATGACCACCGAGAGCACCTCCAGTACCGGAATCAGCGCGGCCAGCGGCAGCCACCACAGCTTGCCCTCCAGGATGAAAAGCCCTGCGGTCAGCGCGCCCAGGGCCATGCTGCCGGTATCGCCCATAAACACCGTGGCCTTGGGGGCGTTGTGCCACAAAAAGCCCAGCAGCGCCCCCACCATAGCCTGGGCGATGGGCAGGCCCACGAAGGGCAGCAGTATGACCGTGGTGACGCTGGCCAGCAGCCCGTCCACCCCGTCGGTAAAGTTGAAGGCGTTGCAGGCGGCTATCACCACCAGCGTAAAGATCAGAACATCCAGCACGGGGTAGGGGGTGTACTGCACCTGGCGCGCGGCCCATACGGCGAAGATCAGGCTCATCAGCGCCTGCACCACCAGCTTCTCCCGGGCCCTCAGGGGGCGGCGCAGCGAACCTGCCAGGTCGTCGGCTAAGCCCAGCAGGGCCATGCCCAGCACCAGCAGCCAGAGCCCCGCCCACTTATCGCCGCCCGAGAGGCCGTACACAACCCCAGCCGCCAGCAGAAACGCCACCCCGCCCATGCTGGGGGTGCCCATCTTAGCCAGGTGGCTTTGCGGCCCATCGGCCCGCACCTGCTTGCCAAGCCGCAGCGACTGCATGAGGGTAATCCAAAGCCCCACCAGGAACCAGCTCAGGAGCAGTGCCGCTGCGAGGGTGTTCATGGTACCTCCTGACCGAGAAGGGGCCGGACGCCAAGAGAGGCCGTAAGCGCTTGGGGTTCCGACCGGTTGGCGGTATCCAGGTTAAGCTGCAGGGTGCGCAGGCGGCCCGCCTCGAGCGTGTAGAGGTAGGTGCCGTCGGTCTCGAGGCCCTTGTACACCCCGGCCCGGAAGCCCAGTTGAAGCCCCTCCGGGCTTAGCCGGTAAATTCCCTCGGAGGTAAGCACGTAGAGGTCGTCTTGCACCACGGCGGCCTGCACGCCAGCGGGCAAAGGAACCCGCAGGTTATCGGGCAGGCGGAGGGCTTCACGCCCAAAGGCGTACACGTAGCGCTCGCTGGCGGCCAGAAAGCTAAACCGGCCTTCGGCCAGCAGGCGGCGCCCCAGGTAGAGGCCCTGCTGGTCGATCCAGTAGACGCCCTCTTTGGTGTAGAGCGCGTCTTTGGCCTTGTAGGGAAGGGTGCCCAGCCCCGGCACAAAGAGGCGGTCTTCCAGGCCTACCAGCGGGAGCGGTTTGGCCCGCACGAAAGCGGGAACCCCCGGCAACGGCTGGCTCTCCTGGATGAGGCCATCTTGATAGATCAAAAGCTGGAAGGGGTAGGCGGCCAGGAGGGTGGAGCCGCTGCGCGCCACCCAGGGGGTGGGACTGGGCAGGGCCAGTTGCAGCGCCCCGGCCCGCACCACCCGGCCTTCCACCACCCCCCCTTCAATCAGGATGGGTGTGCTGGTGGGTGGGGTAACTGGCTGGGGTGCGCAGGCTACCAGCCAGAGGCCACAGGCTGCCAGTCCGGCCCTCATGCCCCCTCCTTTCCGGCCGGTGCCGACGGGTTGTTTTCTCGGGGCCAGAGTTCCAGGAGGCGCTCGAGGCCCACGCTGCGCGAGGCTTTGAGGTAGACCAGGTCGCCGGGTTGAACTTTGCCAAAAAGCAACTGCACCGCCTCCTCGATGGTTTCTACGGCGGTTCCACCGGCTTCGGCGGCCTGCTGTTTTGCAAACGGGCCGACGAAAACCAGGTTTGGGCTGACGGCAGCAGCCAGCCGGGCGGCCTCGAGGTGGTGCTTTAAGGCTTCCTGGCCCAGCTCGGCCATGCGCCCCAGCACCAGCCACTTGCGGCCAGGCTGCGCCTGTAAAAACGCCATTCCGGCCTTAAACGACAGGGGGTTGGCGTTGTAGGCATCGTGGATAAAGTCGATACCACCCAGCCGCAGGCGCTGCATCCGGCCGGGGGGCAGCCGGAGGGCGGCCAGCCGCTCGATGGTCTGGGCGAGGGGCTTGTCCAGCATCCGGGCGACGGCCAGCGCAGCCAGCGCCCCCATCACCGGCCCCACACCGGGGTAGGGGAGGTGGACAACCTTTCCCTCGAAGCGGAAGCGGGTGGCCTCGAGGCCCATCTCGACCCCTTCGGCGCGGAAGTCGCCGGCTTCGATGCCATAGGTGACCAGGTTGGGTAAGTCCAGCAGCTCAGCGGCCTGCACGCTGGCCAGCCGCAGGGGGCTGACCTGCAACAGCCAGCTTTCCTCCCGAACGACGTTCTCGAGGTTCCCCAGCCCTTCCAGATGCTCCACGCCCAGGCCGGTGAGCACCCCGATATCGGGTCGGGCCAGGTAGGTCAGTTCGGCCATTTCCAGCAGCCGGTCGATGCCCAGCTCCACCACACAGCCTTCGGCCGGCTCCAGATGGAAAAAGAAGCGCGTGAGGCCGGGGGCGTTGTTAAGATTGCCTTCCGGGGCCGGCCAGGCCAGGCCCTGGGCCAGGCATTCCTTGGTGGTGGTCTTGCCCGAGCTGCCGCCTACCGCCAGCACGCTTCCCCTGAACTGATCCCGCAAGGCCCGCCCAACCGCCAGCAAGGCCCGCTCAGGCCTGGTCACCTGCACCGCACCGGGGTGGTTCAGGTCGCTGACCACGAAAGCGGCGCCGGCTTGCACAGCCTGCTGACCGAACTCGCGCCCATGCGTTCGGGCGCCCGGCAGGGCGAAAAAGGCCACCCCCGGGCCAACCTGACGGGAGTCCCAGTGCAGGTCATGGGCCACCGAGGCACCGGGGTGCACCTGGCCGCCGGTCAGACTGGCCACCCATTCAGGGCGGAGTTCCTTAGGAGTGTTGGACGGTACCATAAGCCCATATGAGTGTTTTGCTCAACATACACAAGATGCACATCAATGAACCAGTTTACTGGTATTGGGCGAGGCTTCCAACTGCGGCTGGGGTGGAACGCCCCAGAGCGCGAAGAGCCGGGCCGCAATCTCGCGGTAGATGGGGGCGGCCACCTGGGCTCCGTGGATGCGGCTGCCCTTGGGATGGTACAGCGCGACCACCACGGTCACGCGTGGGGTATCGGAGGGGATGAAGCCGGCGAACAGGGCAGTGTACACACTGCTGCTGTAGCGGCCATTCACCACCACCTGGGCGGTACCGGTTTTGCCGCCCAGGGTGTAGCCGCGGAGCTTGGCGTTCTCGGTTATGCCCTGGGTGAGGGCCTGGCGGATTGCACGGGCCACCTGCGGTCGGAAGACCGCCTTGCTTTGCGAGGTGTTGCCCTCGAACAGGATGGGCTGGCGGTAGACACCATCGGCGGCCAGGGCGTTGTAGGCAGCGGTTAGGTGCAGGGGGGTAATCAGAAAACCCTGCCCAAAGGTGGCATTGGCGTACTCGGCAGGCCCCCAGCGCTGTATAGGGCGCACCTGGGGGGCGGCTATCTGCACCGCAATTGGCGGCTGGTAGGACAACGGTGGAAGAAGCTGGTCATCCAGAAAGTGTAGCTGCTTGAAGAAATCGAATAGGGTCTTGGGTGGAATTCGCTCGGCCAGGGTGGTGATGCCCACATTCGAGGAGTACTTGAGCACCTCGCTCAGGGTGAGGGTCTCGGGGTGCCGTACCACGTCGTTGATCGTCCAGCCAGCCACGCGCCGGCTCATGGGGGCATAGACCTTGGTGTCCAGCCGGGCCACGTTTTCTTCCAGCAGCACGGCAGCGGTCAGGGCTTTGATGGTTGAGCCCGGCTCGAGCGCATACATAAAAGCGTGGTTGCGCCAGGCGATGTCCTTGCGAATATCGCCCCGGGGGGCCGTGGGGTCGAAGGCTGGGCCATTGGCCACCGCTAAAAGTCGGCCGGTCTGGCTTTCCATAACCACCGCCGTACCCCAGTCGGCTTTGGCCGCCTCGAGGCCCTTCCACAAGGCCTGCTCGGCGATGGCCTGCACCTGGGGGTCGATGGTCAGGCGCAGGTTCTGGCCCTGGGCCAGCAGGGGCTCCAGATCGAGCTCGAGGCCCGAAAGCCCCTTGCCCCCGCTGCGCTCGCCAAAACCGACCAACTGGGTTGCTGAGAGTCCCAGTGGATACAGCCGGGTCTCCTGGGGCGTGCTCAGGGCTAGGGGGGTTCCATCGGCGGCCTCCAGACGGCCGCGAACCGCTGGTGCGGCTTGGGCAGTAGGGGGGCGTAGCAGCAGGCTTGGGGCGTTGTGCCACAGGATATAAAAGCCATACCCCAGCCCCAGCATAAAAGCCACTATGGCCAATAGCACCACCCAGCCTCGGTTAAGGGTGGCCTGCTCGTGGGTGCCCAGTTGGTTCAAGGGGTGCTCCTTTCTGGCCGCACCCAGCGGCCCAGACTCATGGGGATAAAGCCGTTGGCCTCGGCCCAGGCCCGCAAGGCCAGGGGGGCGGTGAGCTGGTAGCGCTGCAATAGCAGCCGGGTCTCCTTTTGCTGTAAGTCCGCTTCTTTCTGTTCCAGAGCGGCCAGGTTTGCGTTGAGCTGTTGATTGTAATGCCCCAATGCGGTCAGCCCGGTCAGCAGCAGCAAATACACCATGCCCCACCGCAATACCGTTTTCATGGGTTGCCTCCATCTATGCGCTCGGCCACGCGCATCTTGGCACTTCGGGCTCGAGGGTTTTCCCGTTGCTCGGCCTCAGAGGGCACGATGGGTTTTTTGGTAAGGGAACGCAGCGCGGTAGACTCACGCAGAAAATGTTTGACCAGGCGGTCTTCGAGTGAGTGGAAGCTGATGACCACCAGCCTGCCACCGGGCTTGAGCACCGCCTCGGCGCTGCGCAAGAGTTGCTCCAGGGCGCCCAGCTCGTCGTTGATGTAAATTCGCAGTGCCTGAAAGCTTTTGCGGGCGGGGTGGCCTGCCGAGCGGAAGCCGGTGGCCCGGCGGATCACCTCGGCCAGATGGGTGGTGGTGTGGATGGGGCGGTGCTCCACAATAAAGCGGGCAATACGGCGGGCGCGCGGCTCTTCGCCGTAGCGGAACAAAATTTCGGCCAGGGTTTCCTCTGGGTAGGTATTAACCACCTCATGGGCGGTGAGCTCGCCCTCGCCCATGCGCATGTCCAGGGGGCCCTCGTGCTGGTAGCTGAAACCCCGACCCGCATCGTCGAGGTGGAAGCTCGAGACCCCCAGGTCGGCCAGGAGGCCATCCACCGGTGGGATGCCGCGCCTGGCAAGTTCGGGCACCAGCTCGCGGAAATTGGCCTGGATGAGGGTCAGGTGGGGCAAGCCCAAAGCCTGGGCCCGGGCGATGGCGGCCGGATCTTGATCAAATGCCACCACCTGGCCCCCCCGCTCCAGAATGCCGCGGGTATGGCCGGCCCCCCCCAGGGTGGCGTCCACATACAGGCCGCCCGGCCGAATCGAAAGCCAGTCCAGGGCCTCGTGGTAGAGCACCGGGGTGTGGTTCATGCCGCCTCCCTCCGACCGGGTGCGGGGCCGGATAGAGAAGGTCTGACAAAGGTTCGCATACATGGTTCATCCGATCAGGCCGCGCAGGGCTTCGGGGGTGGTGGGATTCTCTACAAACTTGGTGATGGCGGCCCACCAGCGTTGCTCGCTCCAAAGCTCCAGGCGGGTGGGTGCGCCCACCACCACGGCTTCGTTGGTGTCCTCGAGGCCGGCAAACTTGCGCAAAGGTGGAGGAATGGTCACCCTCGAGGCGTTGTCCATCTGGGTTTTATGAGCCCCCGAGTATAAGAAGCGCACCAGCTCCTGGGCTTCCCGGTCGATGAGCGGAACGTTCTGTAGCTGGCGCTCGATATTGCTCCAGGCCAGCAGGGGGTACATGTAGAGACAGCCCTCGAGGCCCCGGGTGATCACCACCCCATCCTCGATGAAGGAGCGGAAGGATTGGGGTATTACCACCCTACCCTTGTCATCGAGGCTATACTGGTATTCACCGAAGGGCATTCCGCGTTCTCCTGCGCTGTTTCGACTGTTGAGCCCGTCGCTTCCCACCGGAGGTGCTGTTCTAGACCGTAATGTACCACGCAATCCCCACTTTTTACCACCATCTCCCACCTAGCTCCCACTTTTTCCCACCTGCTGTGTGCAAAATGGGCGAGATTCCCACCCGGGGCATGGCCCGCAGAGACTATGCTGTGTATTGCTACGAGATAAGCTTCAAAGAAGGTTTGCGGAACCGGAACATGCGGAAGCGTGCGGAAACGTGCGATAGGGACGCGAAAAAAAGCGAGTACCGGGTGGAAGAAAGTGGGGGCATCCGGGACTTTGTGAAAAACGAGACGATTTCAAAATAGAACGACATAAAGGTAAAATTTGAAAACGGTGAGAGCTGAAAAAATAAACTTGTACTAAGTACAAATGGGCATAGATGATCCAAGCCATGCGACTTTGCCCGTTTGAAAAAACGCGTTCCTAAGGCTATTGGCAGGCCAGATGCCCAGCTATACCAGGCCCATCCTCAGATAAACCTGAGCCTCCGTGAAACATTTTTCGACGGTGTTTGGTATACCAACTGAAATTGCCAAAATTAATCTTTTAGCCTAGAATCTACAAACCACCTTACCCAAATCAGGCACTGCAGTTATGTTTAGAGCATGAACCGCCGTGCTTACCCATCGGACGTCCGTGATGAGGAATGGGCTCTGGTGCTGCCCTATTTG
>Ga0116210_1000465_pt1 | contig 40438 bp, 34 predicted proteins | sample TshhotsprinmetaG_FD_94483 | JGI IMG/M metagenome (GOLD analysis project Ga0116210, IMG submission 94483) | Hot spring microbial communities from South Africa to study Microbial Dark Matter (Phase II) - Tshipise hot spring metaG | ecosystem: Environmental > Aquatic > Thermal springs > Hot... | reverse complement strand
CCCTCCAGCGCCGATGATACTGCCTGGGCAACTGGGTGGGAAAGTAGGACGCTGCCGGGAGGAAAAAGAAAGAGAGAAAAGCTGGAGAGAAATCTCCAGCTTTTTTTGTATCTGGAGTAAGGAATGAGCGAAGAGAAGAGTTTACTCAAAAATACAATAGTGGTGGGAATCGGTACCCTTCTTTCTCGTGTCTCAGGGTTATTGCGAGAGATCTTAATTTCCTCGCTCTTTGGGGCAACCTGGGTGACCGATGCCTTCCTTTTAGCTTATACTATCCCTAATCTCCTCCGTCGATTGTTTGCCGAGGGGGCACTCAGCACTTCCATTGTACCAGTGTTTTCTGAATATTCCACCGAGGGGAGAGACAGCTCACGCTCAAATACCTTCGTTGCCTCGGTATTCACTGGATTTACAGTAGTAGTGGGTTCGATTTGTCTCTTAGGCATTGTTTGTTCTTCCTGGATCATTCGGGCGGTTGGGGTAGGTTTTCGGGGAAATTGGGAAAGATTGATGGTGGTCACCGATTTTACCCGTATTATGTTTCCTTTTCTCCTCCTCATTTCTTGGTCGGCTCTGCTCATGGGTGTTTTAAACACCGTTGGTGTATTCAGTTGGTCTGCCTTAGCCCCGGTTTTTTTCAATTTGGGCACGATCTTTGCTCTGCTCTTTTTACGTCCTTATCTCAATTTCTACGTCTTAGCATGGGGAGTAATTATAGGAGGAATACTCCAATTTGCTTTTCAGATTCCACCTCTCTATCGTAAGGGTCTTCGATTAGGAATATATGTGCATTTTTGGAGAGACCGAGGCTTTAAACAAGTAGTTGGTCTCATGCTTCCGGTGAGTTTTTCTCTCGCCGTTTCTCAACTCAACACCCTTGCCGATCGGATTATTGCTTCCATGTGCGAAGAAGGGGCTATTTCCGCCCTGTACTTTGCCGATCGATTGCTCGAACTCCCCTTCGGTGTTTTCGGAATAGCTCTTTCCACGGCAATTTTACCTGCTCTTTCTCGTAAGGCTCTTCAGGAAAACCTCGAGGGGTGGCAGGAAGTTTTTTGGCAAGGAGTGCGATGGATTGTTTTTTTAATGATACCAATGAGTATATTTTTGATAGTTTTCAGTTCCCATACGGTACAAGCGGTGTATCAGAGAGGGCTCTTTAGTAATGTTGCTACCACTATGACCGCTTCCGCCCTCCTTTTCTATGCTCCGGGATTAGTGTTTTTTTCTTTAACCCACCTCTTGACCCGTGCCTTTTATTCCCTCAAAGATTCAAAAACCCCAGTTATTATTGGGACGGTAGCAGTATTTATTAACATCGGTTTAGATTTACTCTTTGTGCGTCCTTTTGGTTTCCAAGGATTGGCCTTGGCTACCTCACTCACCGCGGTGTTTAATTTTGTGGTGTTATGGATTTTTATGGGTAAGAAGTATGGTGAAATTCGGTTTGATGTTGCCAAAAAGAAGTGGCTGAAAAAAATTTTTCTCCAAAGTATCGTGTTTACCGTACTCTGCAAAATTGTGGCGGAAACGTGGTATGTTCGTGCCGAACGATTTCCTATCGTTTATTTTCTTGGTTTTACCATTTTGATTTTCGTTTTCTATCTCCTGGTGGGTATACTCATTGGGACAGGAGAAAGAGAGATATTCCATAATATTTTTCAGGATGTAAAGATGAAACTGCGGAGGGATCACGGAGGTTCGATATAGATGTCATCCATGAACTGGATCAGAAACTTCGCCATTATTGCTCACATCGATCATGGAAAATCAACTTTGGCAGATCGGATTCTTGAGATTTGCCATGCCATTCCAAAAGGGAAAATGCGGGAACAATTTTTGGATCGTATGGATCTTGAGCGCGAAAGAGGAATTACCATTAAGGCGAAAGCAGTACGCTTGCAGTATTTTTCTCCCGGACAAAAACGAGAGTTTCTCTTCAATCTCATAGACACTCCTGGACATGTTGACTTTAGCTACGAAGTTTCTCGAAGTTTAGCTGCCTGTGAGGGAGCGTTGCTTTTAGTTGATGCTTCTCAAGGAGCGGAAGCACAAACTTTAGCCCATGCCCAGGTTGCTCTCGCTCAAGGACTGGTCATCCTCCCGGCAATCAACAAGATTGATCTTCCGGCCGCCAACGTAGAACGGGTGGAGAAGGAGATAGAAACCATTTTAGGGAGTAACCATCTTCCGATAACCTTAGTAAGCGCGAAACATGGCACTGGAGTAGAAGAACTCCTAGAACGAATTATTGAATATATTCCTCCTCCTCAAGGAGAGAAAACTCCTCATCTCAAAGCTTTGATCTTCGATTCTCTTTATGATCCATATCGTGGTGTTTTGCCTTTCATCCGAGTTGTAGATGGAGAGATTCGCAGAGGAATGCGCATCCTGTTTTTTTCTACCAAGAGAGAGTTTGAGGTGTTGGGCGTTGGTGTTTTTACTCCGGAGATGCAGGAAGTTGAATGCTTAGGACCAGGTGAAGTTGGATACATTGTGTGTAACATGAAAAATATCCAAGATAGTCGGGTAGGAGACACCATTACCTCAGCTGATCATCCAATTTCGCAGCCTATTCCTGGCTATCGTAAGGCTAAATCTATGGTTTTCTGTGGTTTCTATCCTGTGGATAGTGAACGTTATGAAGATTTAAAGGAAGCATTGGAGAAATTACAGTTGAACGACGCCTCTTTGCATTTTGAGGCCGATTTTTCAGAGGCATTAGGTTTTGGATTTCGCTGCGGATTTCTGGGTTTACTCCACATGGAGATTATTCAGGAGAGGATCGAGCGAGAATTTTCTGTAGAGGTAGTGGCCACTGCTCCTCATGTCGTATATCGCGTTTTGGATAAACGCGGAGAGGTACTGGAGATAAAGTCTCCTCGGGATTTTCCTTCCCCAGGGGAAATAGAAGAAGCCGAAGAGCCTTACGTGGAGGTAAAAATTATCGTTCCTTCGGCATATTTAGGGGGAATTATGGAGCTCTGCCAAGGGAGACGAGGTACCTTTAAAGATATGATTTTTTTGGAAGAAAATAGTGTTCTTTTGACCTATGAGTTGCCTCTCGCAGAAATTCTTCTTGACTTTTATGATCGACTCAAGGCTTTAAGTCGGGGATATGCCAGTTTAGATTACGAATTTGTAGGGTATCGTCCTGCTCGCTTGGTCCGGGTAGATATTTTCGTGAATCGGGAACGTGTTGATGGGCTCTCTTTTATTTCCGCGCAGGATAATGCCTATTATCGCGCCCGCTACTTAGTCGGTAAACTCAAAAACCTTATTCCTCGTCAACTCTTTGTGGTTTCAATCCAGGCAGCCATTGGGGGCAAAATTATTGCCCGTGAGGATATCCCCGCTCTCCGGAAAGACGTCTTGCAGAAATGTTACGGGGGGGACATTACCCGCAAGCGGAAATTGCTGGAAAAACAAAAAGAGGGTAAAAAACGTATGAAAGCCATTGGGAAAGTTCGCATCCCTCAGGAGGCTTTTTTGGCCGTTTTGAAGAGTGAACCATGATTTCGATTTCTCTCTATGTTCATTTTCCATTTTGTCAGAAACGTTGCCGCTATTGTGATTTTGTCTCTTACCCTCTCACCTCCCGCACCGAACACCAGGCGTACTTAGCTCTCTTACAGAGAGAGCTCTCTTTGCAGATGGAAAAAAATGTTCTTCAGGGACGAGAGCTTCTCACAGTCTATTTTGGGGGAGGTACGCCGTCACTCTTTGAAGCAGGTGATTTTGCTCTTTTCCTTGAGGAAGCGAAAAAGTTTTTTCCCTTCCGTGATTTACCTGAAATTACCATAGAAATAAACCCGGAAGGATTCGATATCGAAAAGCTCACGGCATTCAAGAAGATAGGAATCAACCGAGTGAGCGTGGGAGTACAATCGTTCGATCACTGGAGATTGAATATATTGGGAAGATGGGTTTCCCTTCATTTCTTGACCGATTTATTTGCCGAAGTTCGAAAGACCTTTAGCTCTTGGAGTATCGACTTGATGTATGGATTGCCCGGTGAAAGTCTTGACCTTTGGCAAAGGGAATTGGAACAAGCGCTTGAATTCGACCCTCCTCATCTTTCCATTTACAATCTCACTCTCCATCCTTCGGTCCCCTTGTACGCCTTTTGGAAGAAACATCCACGCCTCTTTCCTTCCCCAGAATTCGAAGCGCTGGTATGGGAGTGGATCGTGCGGAGATTAAAGAAGGAAGGTTATCACCATTATGAGGTCTCGAATTTTGCTCGGCCGGGCTTCGAGTGTCATCACAATCTCCGCTATTGGAACAACGATGAATATCTTGGTTTAGGTGTTTCGGCTTGGTCGTATATTTCAGGGAAGAGACGAAAAAATACCTCCTCTTTGAAGAATTATCGCCAACGCCTTGCCAAAGGGGAATTGCCGATCGTTTTTGAGGAATCCCTCTCTCCTTCACGAAAGTTAGGAGAGAAAATTGTATTGAGTTTACGCAAAAACGAGGGAATCCCTCGGGAGTTCCTGTATGCATGGGGAAAAATTGAGAGAAAAGAGAAGCACCGCATTATCGAGAGGTTAATACAGGAAGGTTGGCTTGTAGAGGTGGATGGATACCTTCGTCTCTCTCCAAAAGGATTTTTACTGGCTAACCAAGTATGTGCCGAGCTTATTGATTCAGCGTAACGGTTTATGGTATTTTTAATCCATGATTCCGGTACGAGATGAATTACCAACGCGTCGGTTTCCGATAGTTACTGTTGCCCTGATCGGGCTCAATGGGATTATCTTTTTCTATCAAATTTTGGGGGGTCTTTCTTCAGAAGCTTTCTTCTTTCGCGTGGGTTTGGTGCCGGCTTTTCTATGGGGAAAAGTACATCCCCTTCAAGGAAGTTTCCCTCCTTTTCTCACTCTTTTTACTTCCCAGTTTGTCCATGGCAATTTTCCTCATCTCTTCTTCAACATGTTGTACTTATGGATCTTTGGGAATAACGTAGAAGACTTTTTAGGCCATGTTCATTTCCTCTTCTTCTATCTCGTGTGTGGTCTTGTAGCTGGTTTACTCCATGCGGGAATTTTTCTCGATTCTTTAACACCGACGGTAGGTGCAAGCGGAGCGATTGCGGGAGTAATGGGGGGGTATCTCATTCTCTTTCCTTATGCTCGTGTCATTGTGATGGTTTTTTGGGGATTTTTTGTACAATTTGTTCGAGTTTCGGCGGTCACCTTACTTGGTTTCTGGGTCTTTTTGCAAGTTGTTTACGCGCTTTTCTCTTTGGCAGCACCCACCTATGGTGGGGTGGCATGGTTTGCCCATTTAGGCGGGTTTATTGTAGGGGTATTATGGAGTAAAATTGTTTCGGCTTTCTTTTATCGTCGAATATATTGGTAAAGGGAGAAATTCGAAGCAATAAGGGGGAGTTAGAGTGTTAGCTGAAGAAATTATGTCTTCAGAGATTTTCTCAGTGAATGATTTTGATTCCATTAGCGACGTTTTGCAGTTTTTGTCCCGAAGAAAAATCCACGAAGTGGTGGTCGTTGATTTAGAACAGAGACCGATAGGTTATTTTTTGCTACGAAATTTCTTTCAACAGTTGATTGAGGAATCTCAACGAGAAGTTGCCTTATCGGGAAATGTTTTTGTTACCATTCGCGAGAAACTCAAAGAGTACGCTCATCGAGAAGTTTCCGAATTTTTGGAAAAGGATTTCGATTATTTGGAAGCAGATGAAAGTTTGGAGGATGTCCTGGATCTTCTCCTTCGGACCAAGTTAGAACTTGTACCGGTGATTAAGGAGAATAAGGTGGTCGGTACGATAAGTAGGGGAAAATTCCTGCAAATTCTTATGGAAAATAAATGACGGAGGTGAGGGAATTGAATAAAAAGACGGTCAGAGATATTCCAGTAAGTGAACTCAAAGGCAAGAGGGTTTTGGTTCGGGTTGATTTTAATGTTCCCTTAGATGAAGAACGGCGTATTACCGATGACACGAGGATCGTGGAGAGCTTGCCAACCATAACCTATCTCCTCGAACGAGGTACCAAGGTGATTTTGGTCTCGCATCTCGGACGTCCTAAGGGAAAACCTAAGGATGAATTCCGCATGGACCCGGTAGCAGAGAGGTTAGAAAAGCTTTTGGGAAGGAAAGTTTATAAAGCCAATGATTGCGTTGGTGAGGCAGTTGAGGGAATGGTTAAGAATCTTGCCGAGGGAGAGGTATTACTTTTAGAAAATGTTCGTTTCTATGCCGAAGAAGAAGCAAACGATGAAAATTTTGCACGTGCTTTGGCTCGCCTCGCTGATATTTACGTGAATGACGCTTTTGGTACAGCTCACCGTGCTCACGCTTCTACTGCTGGGGTTGCTCGTTTCCTTCCCGCTTACGCTGGTTTTCTCATGGAAAAGGAATTGGAAGCCCTAGGCGAACGTTTGAATAATCCCGTGAGACCATTTTTGGCCATTTTGGGCGGAGCAAAGATCTCGAGCAAAATTGGAGTCATCAAAAAACTCCTCGAAAAAGTGGATGCTTTACTCATCGGCGGTGGTATGTCCTATACGTTTATTAAAGCAATGGGATATGAAGTCGGTCTTTCTCTTCTTGAGGAGGGCATGATTGAAGAGGCCAAAGTCATTTTAGAGGCAGCGCAAAAGAAAGGGGTTAACATTGTTTTTCCCGATGACTTTGTGGTTGCTCGGGAAGGAAAAGAAAATGTAGAAACAAAAGTGGTAGCGTGGAATCAAATCCCGCACGACATGGGTGGTTTTGATATCGGACCGAAAACGATGGAAAAGTTTGGAAAAGAAATTACTACTGCAAAAACCATCTTTTGGAACGGTCCTCTTGGACTTTTCGAGGTGGAAACCTTCGCCAGAGGAACGGTAGAAATTGCCAAAAAGGTAGCTGAAAGTGGTGCGATAGTGGTGATTGGTGGGGGAGATACCATTGCAGCGGTCAAAAAAGCAGGGGTGGAAAAACGCATTACTCATATTTCTACAGGAGGAGGAGCATCCTTAGAATTTGTGGAAGGTAGGGAATTGCCGGGAGTAGCGGTGTTGTTGGACTGTTGATGGTGTGGTGCCAGGAATTCCTGGCAGAATTGGACAATCTTTTGCCAGTGGGTTCCTGGCCAGTAAATTTTGTGGCACCGGGGACACTGTTTGAATTCCTGAAAACTGAGATATACAAAGAGGGGGATTCGAGTTTTTGCTTCTTGGGAGGAGATGGTGAAAAGTATTTCGTTGCAAGAAGGGCAACGAGAAGAAGAAAAACGAGGAGAAAGTTTGAAGTGGGTTATAACTTCCTGGAGTTGTGGTTCGATGCCTTCAGTGTGCACAAAATACGTAATTTCCTTGGCCCGCTCAAAAAGGCCTCGATCCCTAGTCAGCAAGGTTCTATTCTCGAAACGGGCAATAGCAATGAATTTGTGGTCTTCAAGACGAGAAAAGTATTTAGTGTCATATCCGATAATACGAAGCCAACGAGCTAACTTTCCTAACATGCAATCAACAATAAACCTTGGCGTTTCCATTCAATGGTATTGTACCACGAGGTAGGAGGAGGAGTATATGGCTAATAATAAACCACCTTATTTTTTGGGTATCGACGTTGGTACTCAGGGTCTGCGCAGTGGGATTTTTGATGCTCGGGGAAATGTCGTTGCTCTTTCTTTTTATTCTTATCCTGAATATCATCCTCGCCCAGGGTGGGCGGAACAAGATCCGAATGATTGGTGGAGAGCAACGCAGGATACGGTAAGGCGTTGCATCTTTGAGGGGGAAATTCGACCGGAAGACATTGCAGGAATAAGCGTGAGTGCCAGTTCTTGTACGGTTTTGCCGGTGGATCGATTTGGCAACCCCAAATATCGGGCGATTTTGTGGATGGATGTTCGAGCTTTTGATCAGGCGGAGCGCATTAATGCCACGAACAATTCCATCCTCAAATACGCCGGAGGAAACGAATCACCGGAATGGATGATTCCCAAGGCGCTATGGTTCCGAGAAAACCTCCCTGATGTTTTCGCTAATGCTGATTATTTCGTAGAGTCGCAAAATTGGATTGTTTTTAAGTTAACTGATCGATGGGTTACCTCGCTGAATAACGCTATTTGTAAGTGGAATTACTGTCCTACGGAGGAGGGATGGCCAATTTCTCTCTTGCGGGAACTCAACTTTGAAGAGCTTTTGCAAAAGTGGCCAAGAGAACTCGTTCCTGTAGCAGGTAAGGTGGGAGAGTTGACGAAAAGGGCGGCCTATGACTTAGGTCTTGTGCCCGGAATTCCGGTTATTCAAGGTGGTATTGATGCGTATGCTGCAATGGTAGGATTAGATGTCGTACATCCCCAGAGGTTAGCCATGGTCATCGGTCCTTCTACATGTCATCTTGCAGTTTCTGAACATCCCATTTTCAGTCCAGGAATATGGGGGCCGTATTATCAAGCGGTTTTACCCAATATGTGGATTCTTGAAGGAGGCCAAAGCGCTACCGGATCGGTGGTGAAGTGGTTTGTGGACCATTTTGCCCAAGAAGAGTGTGGAGGTGCTTGTGAACTCAAGGAGAGCGTTTTTGATGTTTTAGATCGGATTGTAGCTCAAATTCCCCCTGGTTCTGAAGGACTTATTGTGCTCGATTATTTTCAAGGGAATCGGAGTCCCTACCAGGACCCTTTAGCTCGGGGGACGGTTTTAGGTTTATCACTCAGTCACACCAAAGCTCACATTCTCCGGGCAATTTATGAAAGTGCTGCGTATGGAACCTACCACATTTTGGAAACTTTAGCCAAAAGCGGTTTCGAAGTTCAAGAGATGTATGTGAGTGGTATCGGAACGCGGAGTAAGCTGTGGTTACAAATCCACGCTGACGTTACCAATATTCCTATTTACTTAACTACAGTTGAAGAAGCAAGTACTTTGGGAACTGCTATCTATGCCGCGGTGGGGGTGGGATTTTATGACAGTGTTCCCGAAGCCACTCTCAAAATGGTGCAAATTTCAGGCCAGATTTATCCCAACCGAAATCATCATGAAACGTATCGTTTCTATTATGATAAGTATCTGCGTTGTTACTTCCAGTTGAAAGATATTATGCATGAGATTTCGACGCACACGAGTAGCTTTTAGGAAAATGCGTAGAGTGCTTTGAGAAACTCTGGAGGGGGCAAGACACGATTGGTGAATACCAAAGAGAGTGAAAAATACAATTCGGTGCTCCTCTGAAGAGGTGCTAAGAGTTTTCTTTGCTTCAAGGGAAGCTTTTTCGTGGAAAAGCAACGCTTGGGGAATACCTTAGGGTTATCGAAAACGTGGGTTATTTGCCTCATCCTGAGACAGATTCCTTTTCCCGAGATATAATCTTTGATAATCTTTGACAATCTTTTCATAAGTTTGATGAAGAGATACGTAGAACGAAGTTCATTAACCGAAATATTAAAAGATTTCCTTGACAATTCACTATTCCTTATTTACAATTCAATTTGTCTTTATGTTCCAATTTAACCCTTTGGTACGGTGGGTGTGAGTCGGAGGAGAAAAGGCATGCAAAGTAAAACCTATGTTCCATCGGCGAAAGAAATAGAGAAAAAATGGTATATCATTGATGCAAAAGGACAAGTGTTGGGGAGGGTATCTTCACAGATTGCCAAGATTTTGTTGGGTAAGCACAAAGCCTTCTATACCCCTTCTATGGACACCGGTGATTTTGTCATTGTCATTAATGCTCGATCAGTTCGAGTTACCGGGAAGAAGGCAGAGCAAAAGTTGTATCGTTGGCATACCGGTTATCCTGGAGGTTTTCGAGAGGAGCCGTTAAAGTCTTTACTGGCCAGGAAGCCAGAAGAAGTTCTGCGTAGAGCGGTTTGGGGTATGCTACCTCACCATCGTTTAGGGAGAAAACTCATTCGAAAGCTTAAAATCTATCCCGGTTCTTCTCATCCTCATGTGGCTCAGAATCCGATTCCCTTGGAGATAAGGAGTGAATAAAGTGGGTGTGGCAGTAAAATACTACGCTACGGGTAGGCGAAAGCATGCGGTTGCCAAGGTTTGGCTAACCTTGGGAAGTGGAAAAATTACCGTAAACGGGAGAGACGTAGAAGACTATTTTCCTTGTCCTTCTTGGCAGATATTGGTTGTCAAACCCCTCGTGGTTACCGGGCGTGAATCGAGGCTTGATGCCGAGGTTCGGGTGGAAGGGGGAGGACTAAGCGGTCAAGCTGGTGCAGTCGCGCACGGTATTGCTCGAGCCCTTCTGCTAGTTGATGAAGGCTTACGCCAACCGCTTAAGAAGGCCGGTTTATTGACTCGGGATCCACGGATGAAAGAACGGAAAAAGTACGGTCAAAGATCCGCCCGAGCTCGGTTCCAATTCTCGAAACGTTAGGAATTTTTATGCTCCCTCGTGTGAGGGAGCATGGTTCTTTTTGTCGCAACTTCAAGAGGTATAAGGAGTGCATTATCCCCGTTTAGAAATTCGCCTCGAAATCATTCGTAAGAATGTAACCACTATCTTAGAAAAATGCGATAAACATTCGCTTATGCCCACCTTTGTTACTAAGGGATTCCTGGCTGATTTTCCGCTCCTTACCACCCTCTACAAAGGAGGGGTAAGAAGGTTTGCCGATTCGAATATGATCAACCTTCTCCGTATGCGAGCTATGTTTGGCAAAGAGGTCGAACTTTTCCTCATTCGTTTACCTATGCAAGAGGAATTGGAACTTGTTTGTCAGAACGACATTGTTCCCTTGATCTCGCACTGGGAAGTTTTAGAAGCCTTGCATACTACGGCACGGAAAGCGAAGAAAAGACAGCGGGTCATGCTTGCCGTTGAGGGAGGTGATGCACGGGAGGGGTTTTTACCAGAGGAATTTGAAGGGATTGAGGGGAGAGTAAGAGATTTATCGTGGCTCTCTGTCGAAGGAATTGCTACTACGCTGGCATGTCTCAGTGGAGTTTTACCTGATCGAGGAGTGGTGAAGCGGCTGACGACTTTGAAAAAAGAACTACGGCAGAAGTTAGGGAAAGACCACTTCATTCTTTCCGTAGGAGGGACTACTTTCTTTGAGCTTTGGAGAGAGAACGAAACCTGGATGGACATCGATGAAATCCGTTTCGGAGAAGCGTTCCTCTTTGGAAGTGATATCAGTCGAAAAAAGACTATTGAGTGGTTGAGCCAGGGGGCTTTTTTGCTCTATGCAGAGATTGTGGAGGTACGCTCTAAAAAGGTGACTGAAGAGGTTGAAAGAGGTTTCGATGCTTTTGGAAGATCATTGTCTCTCTTTCCTTCCGCACCACGAAGGAGAGCTTTAGTCGCGTTAGGAAAGCAAGACATCGACGAAAGTCAGTTATATTTTTGGGATGGAAATGTTACAATAATAGGAGCAACCAGTAATTACTTGGTGCTCGACGTTGAAGAGAGCGATAAAGGGTACAAGGTAGGAGATATAGTGTGTTTTTATCCTGGATATGGAGCGGTATTGCGAGCCTTTCTTTCTCCCTATGTGGAGAAAGTGTACGTGTCATGAAAGGAGTTAGGCCATGAAAGGGCAATGGCAAAAGCAACATTTTTTGGATTTAGCCGATTTTTCTGCACAGGAAATCATGTTTCTTCTACATTTGGCGCAGGATTTGAAACAGAGGTGGCTCGTGGGGGATCAACCGGCAATTCTTAAAGGAAAGAAATTAGCTCTCCTTTTTGAGAAACCTTCTCTGCGGACGCGGGTTTCTTTTGAGATGGCTATGCGACAGCTGGGGGGAGAGAGTTTCTATCTGGGTCCACAGGAAGTGGGTTTGGGAAAGCGAGAGGCGGTAAAAGATGTTGCTCAGGTATTAGGTCGGATGGTAGACGGTATTGTTCTGCGCACTTTTGCCCACGAAAATGTGTTAGAAATGGCTCAATATGCTGGTGTACCTGTGATCAACGGCCTTTCGGATCTCCATCACCCTTGTCAAGTGTTGGGTGATCTGTTAACCGTTCAGGAGAAAAAAGGGACTTTGGAAGTAAAGATTTGTTTTGTAGGAGATGGAAATAACATCTGTCACTCTTGGATTGTTGCTGCAGCCGTTTTGGGGTTGCATTTGGTCGTGAGTACTCCCCCCCAGTATCGTCCTCAAGAGAAAATATGGCAATGGGCACAAGAAAACGGAGTGCAAAGTGGAGCAACTCTCATCTATGATCCGGATCCTCACCGAGCGGTGAAAGGGGCTGATGTGGTTTATACCGACGTTTGGGCCAGTATGGGTAAGGAAGCCGAGACTGAGGCGAGAATTCCCGTCTTTCTTCCTTATCAGGTGAATGAATTGCTTTTACAGAAGGCTTCTCCCCAAGTGATGGTCATGCATTGCATGCCTGCCCATCGAGGTCAGGAAATCACTGACGACGTTATTGATGGGGTCCGTTCGGTGGTTTTAGATGAAGCGGAAAACCGTCTGCATGCCCAAAAAGCTCTCTTGGCGTTGCTTTTGAGTTCATAGGGGAATTTTTCTCTTGGTAACTGCACTGGTCATCATTGCAGAACTTTTAATTATTTATTATTTTTCTTATCGTTTCATCTATCGCATCCGAGAAACCCTATTGTTTCTCCCCCTCAAGATCATGATCGTACTCCTCCTTGTGGGCGGGGTGAGCAATTTTTTGGGCTTGGTGGAACTTCGGTTATTCTGGAGATTGCTCTTTTTTGGGTATGTTGGTACAGTGATTGTGGCCTTTCAACCAGAGATTCGAAGGATATACTTCGGACATGGTTACTTTCGCCGGGGGCTCGTCGTCAATTATGAGTCCTTTGGAGAAGGGGGGAGATCGAAGCTCATCGAAGAAGTTATTTTGGCTTGCCAAGCTCTTTCGCGAAAAAAAATCGGTGCACTCCTCGTTTTAGAAAGAAACAACAATTTGCGGGACTTCATTCAAACCGGTATTCCAGTAGATGCGTTTCTCTCCTCAGAGCTTGTTTTTGCCCTCTTTTTACCTGATTCTCCTCTTCATGATGGGGCTCTTGTGGTAAGAAATGATAGAATAGTAGCGGCTGGTTGCATTCTTCCCTTAGCCGAAACAACTCGAGTAGAGAAATTGGTAGGTACTCGCCACCGGGCAGGGATTGGAATTACTGAACAAACAGATGCTTTAGCAATCGTAGTTTCAGGAACCACCGGAAAGGTTTCTCTCGCAGTCCATGGTAAAATGGCTTGGGATGTCGAGATGGGTGCCTTGAAAAAGATGTTAAAAATACTCTATAAACGATATGGAGAGTAGGATGCTCGCTGTATCTCTGAAATGGCGTAAGTGGTACGAACGATGGCGACATTTTTGGAAGCATGATTGGAAAACAAAATTGTGGGCTTTGCTTTTCACTCTTAGCTTGTGGTTTTTCTTATGGAGTGAACGCTATAGATAGTTGATTAACCGAAGGGAGGAGTGTTTCTTGAAGAATTTTGCGAGCGAAAATATTAGAAATGTTGGTCTTTTTTCTCATGCCGGTGCTGGCAAAACGACTCTCTCTGAAGCAATGTTATTCAATGCCGGGGTAATCACCCGTCGAGGGAAAGTAGAAGAGGGAAACACAACTTCCGATTGGCAACCTGAAGAGATAAAGAGAAAAATATCTATCGACCTTTCAGTATTACCTTTTGAATGGCAGGAATGTAAAATTAACCTTATCGATACACCGGGGTATGCAGATTTTGTTGGAAACGTAATCGGTGCTCTCCGATCAGTAGATAGTGGGATCATTGTAGTATGTGCCGTTTCAGGAGTAGAGGTGGGCACAGAAAAGGTCTGGAATTATCTTTCCCAAGAAAACCTTCCTGTCTTTTTCTTGGTCAACAAAATGGATCGTGAAGGAGCTAACTTTGAGAAAGCCTTTCAGGAAATCCAAGAAATCGTTCCTAAGGCTACTCCGATATATCTTCCCATTGGAAAAGAAGCAGACTTTCGGGGAGTTGTGGATCTTCTTTCTTTGCGGGCCTTCTATTTTGAGAATGAGGGGAAAGTGAAAGAAGGACCAATTCCCGAAGAGCTGCAAGATACAATTGTTGCGATGAGGGAAAACTTGATCGAAAACGTTGCGGAAACCAATGATGAATTACTCAATATGTACTTAGAAGGACAAGGGATTGATTTGCAGACTCTTCACAAGGCTCTCAAACAAGCAATTTTGGAGCGAAAATTATTCCCGATTCTTTGTGCTTCCGGTTTCAACAATAAGGGGGTCAATCTCGTGAGTGATTTCTTAGTCAATTTTGCTCCTTCTCCCCTGGAAAGGGGTACAGTTCGGGGAGGAAACCCTCAAACTCAGGGAGACGAAGAACGAAAGTGTCTTGAAAACGAACCTTTTTCAGCGTTTGTCTTTAAGCTCATCAGTGATCCTTATGTAGGGAAAATTGCGTTTTTTCGAGTTTTTTCGGGGAAACTTTCCTCCGATGGCAAACTGTATAATGTTACCCGAGGTACCGAAGAAAAGGTGGGGCAGTTAGTCTTCTTGCGAGGTAAAAACCAAGAGTCAACCAAAGAGGTAAGTCCAGGCGACATTGCCGCAGTAGCTAAGATCAGCGAAATTTATCTGGGGGACACTCTGGCCGATAGAGAACATCCTATTCTATTTCCTCCCTTGAGTTATCCTGAACCTAATTACCTTGCTGCAGTCCGTCCCTTAGGAAAAGGTGATGAAGAAAAAATCAGCCAAGCGTTGAGTAGAATGCTTGAGGAGGATCCGACTTTAAAGCTGCAGCGCGATCCCGATACCAAGGAAGACATTCTCTATGGTCTCGGTGACATTCATCTCGATGTCTTAGCGGATAAAATGAAGCGAAAATTTGGCGTGGAAATAGCGCTATCCATTCCTCAAGTTCCTTACAAGGAAACGATCAAAAAAACTGCCAAAGCCGAGGGTAAATACAAGAGACAATCCGGTGGTCGCGGGCAGTATGGTCATGCGTGGCTTGAAATTGAACCTCTCCCACGAGGACAGGGGTTCGAGTTTGTAGATAAAATTGTGGGTGGAGTGATTCCACGTAACTACATCCCCGCGGTAGAAAAAGGTGTTCAAGAAGCAATGCAAGAAGGCATTCTGGCCGGATATCCGGTGATCGATGTCCGAGTTACAGTGTATGATGGTTCTTACCATCCGGTCGATTCCTCGGATATGGCTTTTAAGATTGCCGGTTCTATGGCTTTCCGTAAAGGAGCTTCGGAGGCCAATCCGGTTCTTTTAGAGCCGATTATGAACGTTGAGGTTATAGTTCCCGATGAAAACATGGGAGACGTCATTGGAGATCTCAATAGCCGAAGAGGAAGAATTTTGGGAATGGAACCGCAGGATGGCTACCAGAAGGTCAAGGCATTAGTACCTTTGGCCGAATTATTCCGTTACTCGGTAGACCTCCGCTCTATTACTCAGGGGCGAGGGTACTTTTCCATGAAATTTTCTCATTATGAAGAAGTTCCGTCGCAAATTGCCGAAGGGATTATAGAAAAAGCAAAGAAGGAAAAAGAAGCCTCCGAGTGAGTAACATTCAGATTTTTACTGGTGTTGACATCATAGAGATTGAAAGAGTGCGAACCGTTCTCGAGCGGTTCAATCACGTTTTTCTGGGGAAGTTGTTTGTTCATGAAGAGCTCGAATTTTATCGAAAAAGGGGTACAAGACGTTTCTTGGAAGGAATTTCTGCCTTGTTTGCGAGTAAAGAAGCGATCAAGAAACTCTTTCTTCGCCGAGGGATGCATCCTCGGTGGAAAGACATTCTCATTCTTCACGCACCATCGGGTGAACCGGTGGTGCAGTTTGCCTATCCCTTTGATCACTGCTTTCAGTCGGTATCGCTCTCTTTTTCCCATTCTGATCGCCATGTGGTTGCCGTTGCCATAGGTTGGGTGGTCGATCATGATTGAACTCTTGAGTGCTGATGCCATGCGGAGAGTAGAAAAGGAACGGTGCGAATCATGGGGAATGGAAACGCTCCTCCTCATGGAAAATGCGGGAGCAAAAATAGCACAAGAGATAGAAAGAATTATTGCCCATTTGAAAGTTCACAAAGTCTTCGTGGTTTGTGGGGTAGGCAACAACGGAGGGGATGGGCTTGTAGTAGCACGGCAGCTCCGGAGCCAATTTGCCTCTCTTACCATTGTAGTCTATTTGGTAGGAGAGAGAAAAAAAATGACTAAGGATACCAGTTTTAACTGGGCAGTCGTACGTTCCTTGGATATCGAGCTTCGAGAAGTCTACCGTGAAGATGACTTGTATCTCGACAAGGATGCTCTTGTTGTCGATGCCCTCTTTGGTACGGGTCTCAAAAAACCTCCGGAGGGTATTTATGCCCAAGTCATCGAGCGCATCAACCAGAGTGGTGCCTTTGTGGTGGCTATTGATGTTCCTTCTGGAGTAGACGCAACCTGTGGTCAAGTTTTGGGGAGGGCGGTTCGAGCCAATCTCACTGTCACTCTGGGGAAAGTAAAGCAAGGTTTGGTACAATTTCCCGCTCGTGAGTATGTAGGGTGTTTGAAATTAGTAGATATTGGTATCCCTCTTTTTGGCTGTTTTTCCTCTCATCTCCTTGAGCCGGAGGATGTACGAAAATTCCTTCCCCGGAGAACTTGGGATGCGCACAAGATTTCGGCAGGGGTGGTAGGAATTATAGCTGGCTCGGGAGCCATGCTGGGAGCAGGGATTTTGGCTACTTGGGGTAGCTACGCTGTAGGAGCGGGTATGGTAGTTTGGCCTCTTCCTGAGGACTTAGCGCTTCTCGTCAAAGGGGCAGTACCTGAAATGGTGAACATCGTTCTTCCTCGACGGAGTGTTCTCGATGGCTGGCATTACTCTTTTGCTGATTTTAAGAGTATCCAAGAAGGGATACAGGCGAGGAAATGCCAGTCGTTGGTCATCGGTCCCGGTTTAGGAATGCATCGGGGTACCGGCTTCTTCGTGGAACGACTCCTTGAGAGTGTTCCGCAGAGGGGGGTACTCGACGCCGACGCACTCAATGTTGTGGCTACAAATCGAGTGTATTGGAAGTCGAAACTCTCCGGTTGGGTGTGTACTCCGCATGCGGGAGAAATGGCAAGGCTCCTCGGTACTTCTCTTGAAGAAGTGAACCAGGATCGAGTCAGCGCTTGTCAAGAAGGCGCACGTTACTTCGGGAGCATTACGGTGTTAAAAGGGGCAGCGACAGTTATTGCTTCTCCACAAGGAGAAGTGGTCATCAATCCCACCGGAGGACCAATTCTTGCCACTGCTGGAAGTGGAGACGTCCTTTCAGGGATCATTGCCGGTTTCATGGCTCAAGGACTGGGAGGATGGGAGAGTGCTCTATGTGGCGTGTTCCTTCACGGATTGGCAGGAGATTTGTGGGGGAGAGAAGGGAAGAAGAGTATTATCGCTCGTGATATTGTGGAAAAATTACCCGAAGCGAGAAGGATGGTGGAAAATGGAGAATATACCATACCATTCTTGGTTAGAGATCCATGCTGACCATTTACAACACAATCTACGTGTTTTACAAACCCTCGCCCATAAGGAGGCTCGAATTATGGCAGTGGTCAAAGCTTTCTGTTACGGGCACGGCTTAGAGATCGCCAAGTTGCTCTATTCCTTTGGGTTACGGGATTTCGGTGTTTCTTCCGTAGAGGAAGGATGTGAGCTAAAGAAGGTGGGGGTGAGGGGGAACATTTACATTCTGGGTGGCTTTCTCCCTTGGGAAGCAGAAGTGGTGGTACAAGAAGAGTTCATTCCCATAGTGAGTTCTCGTCGGGATTTAGAGAGTCTACGGTCGGCAGCAAAAAAATTGGCGAAGCGGGTTTTTTTTCATCTCAAAATTGATACTGGTATGGGGAGACTCGGTTTTCTCCCTTCAGAATTCCCTCCCTCAATTTTGGAGGAGTATTTGGGTGATTCCTTGGTGCAAATGGGGGGTGTGCTCACTCACTTCAGTAGTGCTGAGTCGGATGCAGAGTATACTCGAGGACAATTTGCTCTTTTTCGAGAATTCCTCGAGCGTCATCGCTTATCTTCAAAAAATCTGGTGTATCATTGCTGTAATAGTGCGGCCTTCTTGCAATTTCCCGAGATGCATCTCCATATGTCCCGTGTGGGGATCGCTCTTCTAGGAGTATCTCCAACCATCCATTCCAAACTCACCCGAGAGAGCGGGCTTGAGCCAGTCGCCCAATTGAAAACACGAATAAAGTACATAAAATGTCTTCCCTCAGCCTTTCGGGTGGGATATGGTGGCACATTTACGACTTCGAGGGAAACTCAGGTGGCGATAGTCGCCTTAGGGTATGCCCAAGGAGTGTTTCGTAATCTCTCCAACAAAATGGAGGTATTGGTGAGAGGGAAAAGAGCTAGGGTAATCGGGAATATCTCTATGGATCAGTTGGCAATAGACGTGACTGAGATTCAAGAGGCGCAAGAAGGGGATGTAGTGACCATTATTGGAGAAGACGGAGCCGAGCGGATCGAAGCGGAAGAGCTCGCCCGCCTGGCGAATACCATCCCCCACGAAATATTGTGTAGTTTGAAGAAAGTCCCACACCGAGTCGTTCTCTATGAGAGAGATCGTGTTGCAACGAGAGAGCTGTGCTGAAGAAGAGACGGAAGAGGTCGGGGAAGAGTTGGCAAGGCTCCTCTTTCCCAAGGGTCTCGTTTTACTCGAAGGAGGCTTAGGAGCAGGGAAAACCGTAATGGTAAAGGGAATTGCCAAAGCTCTCCGTATCAATCCTCAAGAGGTGAGAAGTCCAACCTTCAACTTAATCAATGAGTACACTTGTGGTACTGTTCCTTTGTATCATATGGATTTTTACCGATTGGAAAACTGGAGTGAAGTTATTGACCTCCAATTTTTTGAGTATGTGGAAAGAGAAGGTATTGTCGCCGTCGAGTGGGGAGATAAGTTCCTTTCCCTATTTCCTCCTCCCTTTCTGTTCGTTTCCATCCTCATTGGGGGAGAGAAAGAACGCAAAATTACCGTGGAGCGATGGTCGGAATGATTTTGGCTTTGGAGAGCAGTACTCCCTGGCTGAGTATGGGGCTCTTTGAAGAACAAAAAGTACTCTTTCAGGTTACCCATTATACGAAAATGGGTCATTCTCAATCTATTTTCCAATATTTAGAAGTTCTCCTCAGAGAATTCCATTTCCATTCCCATCTTGAAGCGGTGGTTGTCGGCTTAGGTCCGGGGTTCTTTACCGGGGTGAAGATTGCCAGTATCATTGGGAAGGGAATAGCTTATGCATGGGAAAAGCCCTTATACGGCTTTTCTACTTTGGAGGTTCTGGCAAAGAGTGTACCTGAACAAGAGGCGGTCCATTACGAGTTCTTAGTTCCGGTTATTCTCCATAAAAAGCAGGAATTATTTTGGATGACCTTACCACCGAATTTCTCTTCCTTCAATGTTCCTTACCATATTCATGTGGGTTCTTGCGAAGAGCTTTTCCGGACTCTTTCTCAAAGGAGAATTCTCTTCGTTACCCCGTGGAAAGAGTTAAAAGAGTATTTCACAAGCCAAGGTTTTGCCTGTGCTCACCCCTCGCATGCTCTTCCTGAAGCCCGTCATTTAGCAGGATTATACTTTCTCCGTCGTGATTCTCTCTCCCTTGAGTGGGAGGATCTCTTTCGGTTGGTGCCTTTTTATGGTTCGAAACTCTTTGAAACGTGAAGAATCGCTTGGAGAAAACGAGTTCGAAATTGTGAAGATGCGCAGTCAACATATTCCTTTCATTATTGCTATTGAGCGAAAGTCTTTTCCCCAGCCTTGGTCCTATTCGCTCTTTTTGAGCGAGCTTTCCAATCGTATGGCAACATACTTCGTAGCTCTATGGCAGGGAAAAGTCATCGGATACATAGGAATGTGGATCGTATGGGAAGAGGCTCATATCACCACTTTTGCTATACATCCAGCTTACCGTCGCAAGGGGTTCGGCGAAAAACTCTTCACCTACGCCTTGAGTTATGCTCTCTCGCAGGGGTGCAAAGAGGTTCTCCTCGAGGTTCGAGTGTCCAATTTTGTGGCCCAACACCTGTACCGAAAGTTAGGATTTCGAGCGGTGGGAAGACGGAGAGGATACTACACCGATGGCGAAGATGCCATAGTGATGAAGAAGGATTTACGAGAAAGGGGTATGGGTGGGTGTTAGTTTTAGGTATAGAAACAAGCTGCGATGATAGTTGTATTGCGCTTGTTGACGGAACGGGCAAGATTCTTGCCAACGTGGTTTCTAGTCAGGTTGATATTCATCGCCAGTTTGGGGGGGTGGTTCCTGAGGTAGCCTCACGAAAACATTTGGAACTTCTCCCCTTTGTTCTGCACAGTGCTCTTTCCGGCGCTCAAATAACCTTGGATGCGATTGATCTTATAACGGTTACCCGAGGTCCAGGACTTTTAGGGTCACTCCTCATGGGGATGTGTTTTGCTAAGACCCTCGCCCTGGCTAAATCCAAGCCATTATTGGGAGTGAATCATTTAGAAGGACACCTTTTTGCTATTCGTTTGGACTACCCAACATTAGAACCACCTTTTATCGCTTTGATTGTTTCGGGGGGACACACCGAACTCGTAGATGTTGCAGAGTGGGGTAGGTACCAAGTTCTTGGAGGAACAAGAGACGATGCCGCCGGTGAAGCATACGACAAGGTGGCAAAGTTTTTAGGCTTGGGGTATCCAGGAGGGGCAATCATTGATCGCTTGAGTGAACAGGGAAATCCACAGCGATTTTTCTTTGTCGGGGGATTAGAGACCGAAGATACTCTCGATTTCAGTTTTAGCGGATTGAAAACTGCAGTCGTGCGCACTTTTTCTCGATTTTCCAAAGAGGAAAAACAGAACTTTCAGAGCATTGTTGATCTTGTTGCTTCTTTTCAAGAAAGCGTGGTACGCATTCTCCTCAAAAAAACAATTACCGCTTTAAAGATCACCGGATATCGTCGTGTTGTTCTGGGGGGTGGGGTAGCGGCGAATCGATATCTGAGAAAGAAAATGAAAGAAGGAGGAGAGCAAAGGGGCTTTCAGGTATTTTTCCCTTCTCCATCTCTGTGCACTGATAATGCGGCCATGATCGCTATTTGTGGTTTATTCCATTTTCTCCAAGGACGTCGCGATTCTCTCCATGTGGAACCCGATCCACATTTCTCTTTATGACCGAGTGGTTTGATTTATCATGCGGCTTTATGTTATGATTTAAAATCGTGTTTCAAGAGGTAATTTATCACTTTGAGGATAGAGAGGGAAGGTGTTGGTAATGGCGAAGAAATTACTCTTAGGAGAAGAAGCTCGCAAAGCCATGGAAGAAGGCATTGATCACTTGGCGAACGCGGTGAAGTTAACTTTAGGGCCGAAAGGGAGAAATGTAATTTTGGAGAAAAAATATGGTTCTCCTGTGGTTACCAATGACGGGGTGACTATTGCTCGAGAAATAGAAATAGAAGACCAATTCGAGAATTTGGGGGCTCGTTTGGCAAGAGAAGTTGCCACAAAAACCAATGACATCGCCGGCGACGGAACAACCACCGCAGTGGTACTCGCACAAAAAATGGTGAAAGATGGTCTAAAAGCTGTCACCGCAGGGAGCAATCCAGTCTTTCTGAGAGCAGGAATGGAGAAAATTCTCAAGGAGGTTATTCACCGAATTGACCAATATAGCATTCCGGTAGAAGGGAAGAAGGCTATATCTCAAGTTGCCTCGATTTCTGCGAATGATTCTACCATTGGAGAGATAATTTCCGAGGCTATGGAAAAAGTAGGCAAAGACGGTGTCATTACCGTCGAGGAATCGAAGTCCGCGGAGACAACCTTAGAGGTTGTAGAAGGGATGCAGTTCGATCGTGGCTTTTTATCACCGTATTTTGTCACTGATCCTGAGCGAATGGAAGTGATTTTAGAAGACCCTCTCATTCTCATTACCGATTTTAAATTGAGTAATATTCAGAGTCTCATCCCACTTCTCCAGCGAGTGTTGCAAGTCGGAAAACCTCTTTTCATTATTGCCGAGGATGTCGAGGGAGAAGCCTTAGCTACTTTGGTGGTCAATAAGCTGCGAGGAATTATCCGGGTTGCAGTGGTAAAGGCTCCCGCTTTTGGCGAGAGGAGAAAGGAAATTTTGCGTGATATTGCCGTTTTAACCGGGGGCCAAGTTATTTCCCAAGAGGTAGGTATGAAATTGGAAAAAGTTACCCTGGAACTCTTGGGTGGAGCAGAGAGAGTCAAGATTACCAAAGACAATACCATTATTGTGGGGGGTCGAGGTAGAAAGGAAGATCTTCGAGCCAGAGGAGAGCAAATCCGAGCGCAGATTGCTAAAACCACCTCGGACTATGATCGAGAAAAACTCCAGGAGAGGCTGGCTAAACTTATTGGTGGTGTGGCGGTTATTCGAGTTGGAGCACCCACCGAAGTGGAGCTCAAAGAGAAAAAACATCGGGTAGAGGATGCCCTTGCAGCTACCAGGGCGGCTGTAGAAGAAGGTGTCATTCCGGGAGGAGGTTCAACTTTAGTACATGTTGCTTGTCAACTTGATTTGAATGCCCTGAAAGAAGACGAGCGAGTAGGAGCGGAAATCATCAAGAGAGCTCTGGAAGAGCCAACCCGGAGAATTGCAGAAAATGCTGGATACCAGGGGGCTCTCATTGTAGAGAGGATAAAAGAGAAAGAAGCTCGGGTGGGGTTTGATGCATTACAAGGAGAGTTCGTAGACATGGTCGAAGCAGGTATTATCGACCCGACCAAAGTGGCTAAGGTGGCTTTACAGAATGCGGTGAGCATTGCCTCTCTCGTGTTAACCACTCAAGTACTGGTTACGGAAGAGAAAGAGGAGGTACAAGGGAATCAAGCCAAAAGGTGATCTTCATGGATCACCTTTTGGCCTAATCGAGTTTGAGATTCGATAGGCAGCATAGTATAATTCTAAGAAATTCTTTGGCTGAAAGGTGAGTAGGATGGAGAGTTGGTTTATAGGTAAAGGCCGCTTGGCCCGAATGGCCTTCGGCTTTGACGACGTTTCCCTCATACCGAGCGATGTGACCATTGATCCCAGGGATGTGGATATATCAACTTGTATAGGGGACTTTCATCTCGAGATACCGATATTAGGATCGGCAATGGATGGGGTGATCGATACGAAGATGGCGCAAGAGCTTGGTTTACTCGGTGGTTTAGGGGTGCTCAATTTAGAGGGCTTATTTACTCGATACGAAAACCCCTATCCTGTCATTGCCGAACTCATTGCCCAACCGAAGGAAAACGTGGCCTCGTTTTTGCAAAAGGTTTATGGAGAACCGATTAAGGAGGAATTAGTCGCAAAGAGGATACAAGAAATTAAAGCGCGGGGTGTTTTCGCTGCTGGTTCAGTAACTCCCCCTAAGGTGGAGAGTTTAGGGAGAGTGGCCTTAGAGGCAGGAATCGATGTTTTTGTTATTCAATCTACGGTTACCACACTACGATACTATTCTTCTACCACTCGAGAGCTTGACCTTGAAGCATTCTGTAAAAACGCAGGGGTTCCAGTGATCATTGGTAATTGTGCCACTTATGGTGCAGCTTTGGAATTGATGAAAATTGGTGCCTCGGGAATTCTGGTAGGGATAGGTCCAGGAGCAGCATGCACTACCCGAGCAGTTTTAGGTATTGGTGTACCGCAGGTTACTGCTACCGTTGATGTTGCCCAAGCTCGAGATGAATACTGGAAAACTACAGGTCGATATGTGGCAGTGATCACCGATGGAGGCATGCGCGTTGGTGGAGATGTGGCAAAAGCCATAGCGAGTGGAGCAGATGCAGTGATGATGGGGGCCCCTTTGGCTTGCGCTGAAGAGGCACCGGGGAGAGGGCATCACTGGGGAATGGCTACTCCTGATCCCAATCTTCCTCGAGGAACTCTGGTCAAAGTCGGGGTGAAGGGGACACTCAAGGAAGTTCTCTTTGGTCCGAGCCACCTTACCGATGGAACGATGAATTTTGTGGGTGCCTTGCGGACTTCTATGGGGTCCTTAGGAGTAAGGAATATCAAAGAAATGCACATGGTAGAAATTGCTATTTCTCCCAGCATCTGGAATGAAGGTAAGTTTTGGCAAAAAGTACAGGGAGTAGGAATGGGAAGATAGAACATGGACAAGATCATCGTTCTCGATTACGGCTCTCAATATACTCAACTCATTGCGCGTCGGATACGTGAACTCCAAGTGTATTGTGAGATATGGCCTTATCATTTAGTCAATTACGATATCCATGATTCCGAAATTAAAGGGATCATTATTTCTGGAAGTCCTTATAGTGTTACCGATGACCATGCGCCTCGTCTGGTTCAAGAGGTGTTCGCCATTAATAAACCCATTCTCGGGATATGCTATGGTATGCAGCTTCTTGTAGATACTTTGGGAGGTAAAGTAGTTCGCTCGCAGAGCCGAGAATATGGCAAATCGCTTTTATACATTCACGAAAAAAAGGGTCTCTTCGAGAATCTGGGAAGTGAAATGGTATGCTGGATGAGCCATGGCGATAGTGTCAAAGAGTTACCCGAAGATTTCGTTTGCCTGGCTCGAACCGATACCTGCGAGTATGCTGCCATTCGAGATAAAAAGGGGAGAATATGGGGGATTCAATTTCATCCTGAAGTGTCACATACGCCGTTGGGGAAGGAGATATTGGCAAACTTTGTGTTTAGCATTTGTGGGTGCAGTGCTCAATGGACTCCTGAATCTATTTTGAAACAACAAATCCAGTGGATCCGCAATGAAGTCCAGTCTGGAGAGGCGGTTTGTGCCTTAAGCGGAGGAGTGGATTCTGTTACCGCAGCGGTGCTCACTTACCGAGCTATTGGCGATAAACTGAATTGCATTTTTGTCAATAACGGTCTTTTGCGAAAAGGTGAAGCAGATCAGGTTCTTTCCAATATGCGGGCACTGCTTGGCAAAGAGCGAATTATATACGTTGACGCGAGAGAGCGTTTCCTCACCGCTTTGCAGAGTGTTTTGGATCCTGAAGAGAAAAGAAAAATCATTGGACGTGTTTTTGTAGAGGTTTTTGAAGAAGAAGCAAAGAGATTGGGAGAGGTACGTTACCTTTTGCAGGGTACCACATATCCCGATGTCATAGAGAGTGTATCAGTCTGGGGCCCTTCGGCACGAATTAAAACCCATCACAATGTAGGTGGGCTTCCGGAACACATGAAGCTCGCCCTCATGGAACCTTTGAAATTTCTGTTCAAAGATGAAGTAAGGAAGTTAGCCCTTGAATTGGGGGTACCTGAAGAAATTGTATGGCGTCAGCCCTTCCCCGGTCCGGGTTTAGCAGTGCGTATTATTGGCGAAGTTACCGAAGACCGATTAGAGATTTTGCGAGACATGGATTATATTATTGATCAAGAACTTCGTAAGTCCCCTATTTACAAGAAACTTTGGCAATCCTTCGGAGTGTTAGTGCCGGTGCGGAGTGTAGGGGTTATGGGGGATGAGAGGACCTATAAGTACGTGGGTGTTCTTCGAGCAGTCATTAGTGAGGATGGAATGACTGCCGATTGGGCCCGGCTTTCTTATGAAACCTTGGATATCATTGCCCGTCGAGTCGTGAATGAGGTAGCAGGTATTGGGCGTATGGTGTTCGATATTACTTCTAAACCTCCCGCTACTATCGAATGGGAATAAAAAATTTAGGAGATTACCATGCCACTTTGTATTGTTGTTGGTACTCATTGGGGTGATGAAGGCAAAGGGAAAATCGTGGATTATTTAGGGAAAGATGCCGATGTTATTGCTCGTACTCAAGGAGGGAGTAACGCAGGGCACACGGTAATCGTCGAAGGAGAAAAGTATGTTTTTCATCTCATTCCTTCCGGTATTCTCCACGAGAAAAAGGTTTGTGTTTTGGGAGATGGTATGGTTATTGATCCCTTTGCTTTCTTGCAGGAAATCGAGACACTCTTAAAGCAGGGGATAGAAGTTAAAGGAAGGTTATTCATAAGCGCTAAAGCTCACTTAGTGATGCCGTATCATCGTCTTTTCGATGAATTTTATGAGAAGTGGCGAGGTAAAGGAAGAATCGGTACTACTGGTCGGGGTATTGGTCCAGCGTACGAGGACAAAGTCGCTCGTTGGGGAATACGAGTGATAGATTTACAGGATAGGGATTCTTTTGCCGAAAAACTGAAAATGATTCTTGAGTATAAAAATTTGTTGTTGTCAAAGATTTTTGGTCATCCTCTCCTCTCCTTTGAACAAATTTTCGCTGAGTATCTTGGATATGCAGAAAAGATTTTACCTTATATGATAGACACCTCGGCTTTCCTCTATCAGAGTCTCAACGAAGGAAAAAAAATCCTCCTTGAGGGAGCTCAGGGGACGATGCTGGATCTCGACCATGGAACTTACCCTTTTGTAACTTCTTCGTATCCGGTAGCGAGTGGTTCGTTGTTAGGAGCAGGAATAGGACCATTGCCCAACATAGAAATTTTGGGAATATGTAAAGCATATACCTCAAGAGTTGGAGAAGGGCCTTTCCCTACCGAGTTGAAAGACGAGATCGGCACATATCTCAGAGAGAAGGGGAAAGAGTATGGAGCAACCACTGGCCGTCCACGTCGGTGCGGATGGTTAGATGGGGTAGCCTTGCAATACGCCATTCAGGTAAATAATTGTACCTCCTTGGCTCTGACCAAACTCGACGTTTTAGGAGGTTTACCACGGATCAAATTCTGCTATGCGTATCAAGGAATAGGAAAAGAATGGAGAGAATTTCCCTTCGACTCTCGCTTTCTCGACCATTGCACTCCTCTGTATGAGGAGTTGGAAGGATGGGAAGAAGACATTTCTTCCGCACGAAGCTATCAAGATCTTCCTACCAATACCCAACGTTTCATTGAAAGTATTGAAGACCTTATCGGTATTCCCATAAGCCTTATTTCGGTAGGACCAGGAAGAGGTGATACAATAATACGGAAATCCCTATGGTAGGGAGGGGTGCGTGGTGGTTCGAGAAAACCTGGAAGAAGTAGCGAAGGAAATCGAACGCTTGCGCGAGATTATTCATCGCCACGATTATCTCTACTACGTGTTAGGTACTCCTGAAATCAGTGACGCAGAGTATGACGCTCTGATGAGAAAACTTCAGGAGTTAGAAGAGCGTTATCCTACTTTGGTAACTCTCTATTCTCCTACTCAGCGGGTGGGAGGACAGCCCCTTGAAGAATTTATCTCCGTTCAACATGCCCGACCAATGCTCAGTCTTGATAACGCCTTTACTGAAGAAGATATTCGCAATTTTGATCGCAAACTCAGGAGAATATTGGGCACCAATGAAATCAGTTATGTTTTGGAGTTGAAAATTGACGGGTTAGCAGTCAATCTGCGTTACGAAAATGGTACGTTTGTCCGTGGTGCTACGCGCGGTGACGGTTTAACTGGAGAAGAGGTTACCCAAAATTTGAAGACCATCAAGAGTATTCCCTTACGCTTGCAAGGGGACAAGCAACCTGCGGTTATAGAAGTACAGGGCGAAGTATTCATGAATAAAGCCGATTTCGAGAGGTTGAACGAGGAACGCGAGAAAAGAGGAGAAGCACCTTTTGCCAACACTCGCAATGCTGCGGCTGGATCTCTCCGGCAGTTGGATCCTACTATCACGGCACAGCGAAAATTAGATATTTTTGTCTACGGAGCCTTTATTGAAGAAGGACCGTACCGACCTTCCACCCATTGGGAACTCTTAGCCTGGTTGAAAGAATTAGGATTAAAGGTGAATTCACATATCTATCTTTTGCGACGAATTGAAGAAGCGGTCGAGATTCATGATGAGTGGGAAAAGAAACGTAAGGAATTACCTTACGATATAGATGGCTTGGTTCTCAAGGTAAACGAACTCGCCTATCAAGAGAGGTTAGGGGCAACCACCAAAAGCCCTCGCTGGGCTATTGCTTACAAGTTCGAACCCACCCACGCGATAACCAAGGTTATCGATGTTGAGGTGAATGTCGGAAGGACCGGTACTCTTACTCCAGTTGCTCTCTTAGAGCCGGTTGAAGTGGGAGGTGTAGTGGTTAAGAGGGCAACACTGCATAATGAAGATGAGGTCAAAAGGAAAGATGTGCGCATTGGCGACTGGGTAGTGGTCGGAAGGGCAGGGGAAGTGATCCCGGAAGTGATCCGGGTGATCCACGAGCAACGAACCGGCGAGGAGAGAGTATTTGTGATGCCCTCCACCTGTCCGGTGTGCCACTCTCCAGTGGTGAGGGAAGAGGGAGAGGTGGCGATACGGTGCATTAACGTGAATTGTCCTGCCCAGGTAAAAGAGAGGATCAGGCATTGGGCCTCACGTGATGCCATGGACATTGAGGGTTTGGGAGAGAAGCTTATCGATCAGTTGGTGGAGAAAAACTTGGTCCAGAGTATTCCCGATGTATATCGTCTTCACAAGGATACCTTGGTGCGACTAGAGAGAATGGGAGAAAAGTCGGCAGATAATCTCTTGCAGGCCATCGAACGATCGAAAAAAAGGGAACTCTACCGCTTTATCTACGGGTTGGGTATTCGGTATGTGGGTGAATTTGTAGCGAGGATTTTAGCCGAACAAATAGGTTCCTTGCAGAAGTTAATGAATGTTTCGCAGGAAGAGCTCTTGGCCATCGAGGGTATCGGACCGAAGGTTGCCGAAGCGGTAGAGCAATTTTTTGCCAACGAAAAAAATCGCCACATGATTCTCGAGCTCCAGTCCTTAGGTGTGAAACTAGTCGAGGTTCCAAAGAAAACTCTTCGCGAGGGTACCCTCCAAGGAAAAACGTTCCTCTTTAGTGGTACCTTAAGGAAATTTTCGCGCAAAGAGGCAGAACAACTTGTCCGAGAGAGGGGCGGAGAAGTGGCGAACTCGGTTTCCTCTCGCGTTGATTACTTGGTAGTAGGAGAAAATCCGGGGGGCAAATTAGAACTCGCCCGGAAAAAAAATGTCCCCATCCTGAGCGAAGAAGAATTCTATCGTTTGGTGGGAGTGAACGACTAAAGGGGGGTTGTGAGTGAGTAAAAAGCTTTCGCTTGAAGAAATGAAAAAAGTGGCTCAATTGGCGAAACTCCACTTTGAGGAGAGAGAGCTCCTCCAATTCTTACAGGATGTTAATGGCATCATTGCCCATTTCGAAAAGTTAGATCGATTGAACCTTGAAGAGGTGTCGCCAACGTCTCACATCTCTTGGAGCCAGCCTCCTACCCACGGTGACGAGGTTCTTGAATGGCAGGAAAAAGAGTCCATCTTTCAGTATGCGCCGCAAGTTATTGCCCGTTATTTCATCGTTCCTAAGGTTGTCGAGAAAGAGGAGAAATAGAGATGGGTGATTTGGTTTCGTTTCGGGATTTTACCATTAAGGATTACCATGGAAGGTTGCAAAAGGGAGAGTTCTCGGTTGAAGAATTGGTGAAAATGTTTTTGGAGAGAATTGAGCGCGTTGATGGTCTGATTCATGCTTTTCTTTCTCTCGACTCCGAAAGAGTAGAGAAGAGAGCTCGAGAACTTCAAGAAAAGAAACCCCAGGGAGAGCTACCACCCTTATGGGGTATCCCTATCGCCATTAAAGACAACATTTGCGTGAAGGATTTACCCACTACGTGTGGTTCAAAGATGTTGCATAACTTTATTGCCCCTTATGATGCTACCGTGATGGAGAGATTAAAGGCCGCCGGGGCACTGATCATAGGAAAAACGAACATGGACGAATTTGCCATGGGTTCGTCCACCGAGAATAGCGCTTTCGGTCCTACCCGAAACCCTTTGGATCTCGCGCGGGTGCCCGGAGGATCGAGCGGTGGATCGGCTGCTGCTCTTTCTGCACTTGAAGCGCCTTTAGCTTTGGGCTCCGATACCGGTGGATCGGTACGTCAGCCTGCGGCCTTCTGTGGTGTGGTCGGTTTACGTCCTACCTATGGGAGAGTCTCACGCTATGGTTTAGTGAGTTTTGCCTCCTCCCTCGATCAAATTGGATCCATGTCTCGTAAGGTAGAAGACTGTATTACCCTGTTTGAAGTTTTAAGCGGGAGTGACGATCGGGATTCGACCTGCGCCCCGTATCCCCCTTTCTCGCGTCGGGAAATTCCCCCCGAAGAAGAGATAACCCGAATCAAAGTGGGTATCCCCAAGGAATACTTCTCTTCCGGAGTCGACCGTTCCATAGTAAAAAGCATCGAGGAGGTTTTCCATCTTCTGCGAAAGAGGGGCATTGAGTGTGTGGAGGTCTCTCTCCCCCATACCGAATGTGCCCTTGAGGCCTATTATATCGTTGCTCCTGCGGAGGCAAGTTCGAATCTCGCTCGCTACGATGGTGTGTTCTATGGTTTGCGGAGTGAGGGAGATACCCTCCAGGAGATGTATTCGCATACCCGTACTAACGGATTCGGTCGTGAGGTCAAGCGGAGAATCATTCTGGGGACCTATGCTCTGAGTTCGGGATATTATGACGAATATTACCTGAAGGGAATGAAAGTAAGAACTTTGGTACGTAAGGATTTTGAAGAAGCTTTCCAAACTTGTCAGCTTCTCCTTACCCCCGTATCTCCGTGCTTCCCCTTCCTTTTAGGGGAAAGAACCATGGATCCCTACCAAATGTATTTAGCAGATGTTTTCACCATTCCTTCTGCTATGGCGGGTATTCCCGGTATCTCCATCAATTGTGGATACCACGATCACCTCCCCATAGGATTACAGATTCTTGGTAAACCTTTTGAAGAGGGATGGATTTTTGGATTAGCTCTTCTCATAGAGAAACTCTTATCTCTCCCTTCTCCTCTTCCTCATCTCGAGTCACGAAAGGGGTCCGAGCAATGAAAGATTTTTACGTGACCATCGGACTTGAAGTGCATTGTCAACTATTAACCCAAGCAAAGATGTTTTGTCGATGCAGCACTGATTACATTGGCAAAGAACCGAATACTCTCATTTGTCCGGTATGTACGGGATTACCTGGAGCTTTGCCGGTTTTGAATCGCAGAGTTTTAGAATTGGCCATTCGGACTGCCTTAGCTCTACGCTGCGAAATTCTTCCCCAAGTGGTCTTCCATCGAAAGAATTATTTCTATCCCGATCTTCCTAAGGGGTACCAGATTTCTCAATACGATTTTCCCATCGGTGTGCGTGGCATAGTTGAGTTTGTAAGTGGAGGAAGTAAAAAGAGGGTGCGCATCAAAAGAGTTCATGTTGAAGAAGATGCGGGAAAACTCATCCATGAAGGACCATCACTCCCTTGGAATTCTTCGGGAGTCGATTTCAATCGTTGCGGCATTCCCTTGGTAGAGATTGTCACTGAGCCAGACCTTCGTTCTCCTGAAGAGGCTCGTGATTATCTCATAATGTTACGGAGTATTGTCCGGTATATTGGAGCAAGTGACGGCAACATGGAAGAAGGCTCTCTCCGTTGTGACGCCAACGTTTCTGTCTCTCGGGATGTAGAGACCTTAGGAACGAAGGTGGAAGTAAAAAATATGAATTCTTTCCGTTCAGTTTTTCGGGCGTTGCAGTATGAGATTGACCGCCAAAAAGCGCTTTTGGAGAAAGAATTGCCGATTCTCCAAGAAACTCGTCATTGGGATGAGACTCGGGATATCACGGTTGCCGCACGCGGGAAAGAAGAAGCCGAGGACTATAGGTATTTTCCCGACCCTGATCTCCTCCCTTTTTCTATTGAGCCGAAGGACCTTGAGGAAATAGCCAAAACTATTCCTGAGTTGCCGTTGGAAAGGAAAGAGCGATTTATGGTGGAATATGAACTTCCTGAAGGAGAAGCAGGAGTATTGGTACAGGAAAAAGAGGTTGCTGATTTTTTTGAAGAATGCCTCAAAGAGTTCCATAAGCCCCGCATGCTTTGTAATTGGATGCTCACTGAGGTTTTGAAGAACCTTAACGAATTGGAAATCAATATCACCGAAAGCAAGATTTCTCCTTCCAATTTAGCAGAACTCTTGAAATTAGTGGACAAACGGGAAATTAGTGGTACCATTGCTAAGGGAATCTTAGAAGAGATGTTTAAAACCGGTGGTAGAGTTAAAGAAATCATTGCTCGCAAAGGAATCTCTTTTATTACTAACGAAAGAGAATTGGAAAAAATTGTCCGCGAAACTATTGAGAAAAATCCGCAGAGCGTGGCTGATTATTTGAGTGGGAAAGAAAAGGCCTTACATTTTCTCATTGGTCAGGTTATGAAAGTAACGAGAGGACAGGCTGATCCCGAGTTGGCGAAAAATCTCCTCTTGAAGGAATTAAATAGTGGAGAATAAAGATGAAATTTGTTCATCTCCATGTGCATACTGAATATAGTTTGCTGGATGGAGCTATTCGTATTGATGACCTCCTCTCCAAGGCTCAGGAGTACGGTATGGAAGCAATTGCCATTACCGACCACGGAGTTATGTATGGAGTAATAGATTTTTACAAGAAGGCGAAGGAGATGGGTATAAAACCGATTATCGGTTGCGAGGTATACGTTGCGCCCGGTAGCCGTTTCGAAAAGATCGCCGTAAAAGGGAGTGAGCCGGCCCATCACTTGGTGCTTCTTGCCGAGAATCAAGAAGGATACCGTAACCTGGTCGAACTTGTGAGTCGAGCCTTCTTGGAAGGTTTTTACTACAAACCTCGAGTAGACCGAGAATTGTTGCAGACCTACCACGAGGGGCTCATCGCACTTTCTGCGTGTTTAGCGGGAGAGGTCCCTCGAGCAATCCTCGCCGGGAATCGTGAAGAGGCAGAACGCATTATTTTAGGGTATCGGGATATTTTTGGTAAGGATTCCTTTTTCTTAGAAATTCAGGATAACGGTATTCCCGAGCAAAATGTTGTTAATCAAGCCTTGGTCGATCTTGCCCGTAAACACCATCTGCCCTTAGTTGCTACCAACGATGCTCATTACTTAGAAAAAACGGATGCCTCGGTTCACGATGTTATTTTAGCCATTCAAACCGCTACCACCTTAGATGACCCCAAACGACTCCGTTTTCCAACCCAAGAATTCTATCTCAAATCTCCGGAAGAGATGGAGAAAAGTTTTGCTCCTCTTCCTCAGGCTGTGGAAAACACTTTGTGGATTGCGGAACGGTGTCATGTAGATTTAGAACTGGGGAAAATCTTACTTCCTGAATTTACCGTTCCTCAAGGCTTTACCAGTTTCACCTATCTTGTGCATCTTTGCGAGGAAGGATTAAAGAGAAAATACGGAGATCCAGTTCCTGCCAAAATAAGAGAACAGTTAGATTACGAACTTCAGGTCATCAATGATATGGGGTATGCAGCCTATTTTCTCATCGTGTGGGATTTCGTGAATTATGCGCGCCAACAAGGTATTATGGTCGGACCAGGAAGAGGTTCAGCAGCCGGAAGCCTGGTGTCATACACTCTGGGAATTACCAATATTGATCCTCTCAGGTATGGATTACTTTTTGAGCGCTTCCTGAATCCGGAACGGGTAAGCATGCCGGACATAGATATCGACTTTTGCTTTGAGCGGCGTAATGAAGTTATCGAATATGTTACCACAAAGTATGGGAAAAATCATGTTGCTCAAATTATTACTTTTGGAAGAATGATGGCGCGACAAGCAGTGCGAGATGTAGGAAGGGCTTTGGGATGGAGCTATGGAGAAGTGGACAAGATCGCCAAGCTCATCCCTGCTACTCCAGGAGTAACCTTAGAAAAAGCCTTACAGGCGAACCCTCAACTTGAAAATTTAGCTCAACAAAATAAAGAGATTCATGCTCTGCTCAGCTTTGCACGGCGCATCGAAGGAATGTGCCGGCATGCTTCAGTTCATGCTGCTGGAGTAGTCATCTCTCACCAACCCCTTATGAATTATGTTCCCCTGCAAAAGATGAACGAGGGAGAAATCGTTACCCAATTCGATATGGATGCCCTGCAAGATTTAGGGCTTTTGAAGATGGATTTTTTGGGCTTGCGGACCCTCACCGTGATTGAAAGGGCTCTGCGGATTATCAAAAACACGAGGCAAGTAGAACTGAACTTAGACGAAGTTCCTCTCGACGATCCAGAAACCTATCGCCTCCTTGCGAAGGGAGAAACGGTAGGGGTGTTTCAGGTGGAAAGTGCAGGGATGAAGGAACTCCTCAAACGCTTGAAACCGGAAGGTATCGAGGATCTCATCGCCATTTTAGCTCTGTATCGTCCGGGACCGTTAGGGAGTGGCATGATTGATGACTTCATTGAAAGAAAACACGGACGAGTTAAGGTAACCTATCCCCATCCGAGTTTAGAACCCATTTTACGTGAAACTTATGGGGTCATCGTTTATCAAGAACAAGTGATGAAAATCGCTAACGAGTTCGCTGGCTTCACTTTGGGACAAGCGGATATTCTCCGTCGCGCGATGGGAAAGAAAAAACCAGAAGTTATGAAAGAACAGAGAGAGAAATTTATTCAGGGAGCGCTGGAGAAAGGGCACGATCGGCAAACGGCTGAAGAAATTTTCGATCTTATCGAATATTTTGCTGGTTACGGTTTTAACAAGTCTCATAGCGCTGCCTATGCTATCATTTCTTACCAAACTGCCTACCTGAAAGCTCATCATCCTACCGAGTATCTTGCCGCTTGTCTTACAAGTATTGCTTCTGACAGCGATAAGGTGGCGAAGTTCATCAGCGAATGCAAGCGATTGGGAATTCAAATTTTGCCCCCCGACATTAACGAAAGTTTGGCCAATTTTACTGTGGTGGGAGAGGGTAAAATACGCTTTGGATTGGCAGCCATCAAAAATGTAGGAGAAAGTGCAGTGGAAGAAATTCTTATCCGTCGGCGAGAAGGCAAATTTCGCAATATTTTTGATTTTGTCGAGCGAGTAGACTCAAGAGCGATCAATAAACGTGTTTTAGAAAGCCTTATTAAAGCCGGAGCCTTTGATAGCATTCATCCTCATCGAGCTCAGCTTTTGGTTTCGCTTGAGGATATTCTCGCCACTTTTTCTAAACGGAAGAAGAATAAAGGAAACCAAATTTCTCTCTTCGGCGAGGACCATTCCCTGAATGAGTCTTACCCCACTCTGAAAGAATCTGAAGATCTTCCGCGACAGGAACTCCTAAGGATGGAGAAGGAAATGTTGGGTTTCTATGTGAGCGATCATCCCTTGCGAGAAATTGCACTCAGGTATCCCAACGTTGTAGCGGTACCGATCGCGCGACTCAGAACTATCAAACAAGAAGTTCGTGTCAAAGTTTTGGGGGTGGTCAGTGAATTCCGAAAAATTATTACCAAAACCGGAGGAGAAATGTATTTTGTCTCATTGGAGGACGAAACCGGTATGGTAGAGGTCATTTTCTTTCCTACTTTGAAAGAAGCGTTACAACCTTATTTAGTTCCGGGAAATGTTTTAGGAGTGATCGGCCGTTTGGATTTACTCGATAGCGGGGAGAGTAAAGTGATTGCCGAGGTTATTCTTGATCCTCAAAAGGCGGATCAGGAATCTGCCCGAGTGGTCAACATCGATTTGAGGGGAAGTTCCGACGTCCTTCGTTCGGTGTATTGCTTGAAGGATTGTCTACGTCGTTTTCCTGGTGAAATACCGGTAGTGCTCCGTGTTCGGGAAGATAAAGAAGAGTGGTGGGTAGAATTAGGAGAATCTTTTCGCATTTCTTGGGGGCGGGAAACCGAATTAGCCCTTAAGGAGATTATTCAGAGCGAAGGAGAAATATGGCTTGCTTGAGGGGGCAAAAGAAGTGTGGAAAAAGAGTCTCTTCTCGGTGGTTTTGTTCATTTTAGGATGGTTAGGGAATTCTTTTCTCTTCGCACAAAATGCAGAAGAACACTATAAAAATGGATATATTTACTTTTCGCAAGGTCAATATGAGCGGGCCTTAGAGGCTTATCAGAGCGCAATTGACATTAACCCTCAGTTTACCGAGGCATACTATTGGTTAGGGAAAACGTACGAACGGCTGGAAAGGATCCCCGAGGCTGTAGAAGCGTGGAAGACAGCTTTGGTAATTCAACCGACTCATCGTGAAGCGTTTCAAAAGTGGAGAGCGTACGCGACGAAGAAAGTGAATAAGGGAGAGAAAGCACGATTGGAAAAAATTTTTCGCGCAGGAGACTCCTCAATCAACATAGGCGTAAAAGAGGCTTGGTCACAGATTATCCCCTATGCTTTCGGATTAATGGAAACAAACACTCTTGATTCCCTCTATTTGGCAGGAAACATCCTGAGATGGGCAGGAAAAAACGTGAGTGTACTTCTTTACAGCTATGAAAGATTGAGTTACAAGAAGGCTTTGCAATTACTGAAGAGCCGTTTCTCTGAGGAAGACCGAAAGCTCGTTTATGATTTTCTCAATGATTGTTTATCACGTTTTGGAGATGACCAAGAGATGAATAATCTTGTCACCGAAGTATTGGAGACCATTTTTGTCGCCGAGGCACAAATTTCCCAAGACATGGGACCAAGCACACAAGTAGTCGAGTTTCGCATTTATGAGGACCGGGTAGAACGTGAGACGCGCGCCTCTCTGGAGGATTCACTTTCTGAACCCGATATGGAGTTTTACCTCAGAGATCATGGTGCCGAAGGCGGGAGTTGAACCCGCACGAGCCCGAGGCTCGCTAGATTTTGAGTCTAGTGCGTCTGCCATTCCGCCACTTCGGCACTCGTTTGTAATTATAATAAAGGGCCCTGATTTGTCAACGGTGTGGAATACAAGAATTCGATGATGGAGAGACCGATACTCATCCTCGATGGAAGCTCTTTAGTATACCGAGCTTACTACGCTTTACCGAAGTTTACCACATCCCAAGGAAAACCGACCGGGGCAACCCTCGGTTTTTTGAACATGGTAACAAAGTTACTTTGTACTTATCGCCCCTTCATTGTGATTGTCGCTTTTGATCATCCTCAAAAGACCTTTCGCCATGAACTCCATCGAGCATACAAAGCGCAGCGAAAACCTATGCCCGAAGACTTGAAACCACAACTTGAAGATATCGAAGTTCTTTTAGGATCGATGGGGTTCCCCGTTATAGAGAGGGCAGGATTTGAAGGCGACGACTTGATTGGAAGTGCCGTGGAACAGTTGAAAGTTGACCATTCCATCATCGTGGTCACTGCCGACTTAGATTTATTACAGTTAGTTAGTGGACAGGTGGTACTCCTCCAACCGGTGAAGGGGGTCACGCAGTTAAAGAAGATTGATGAAGAAGTATTTTTCAAGGAATGGGGTCTTTCCCCTGCCCAAATTGTTGATGTTTTGGCATTGGCAGGAGATCCGTCAGATAATATTCCGGGGGTTCCAGGAATAGGAGAAAAGACGGCCGCGAAGTTAATTCAAAGGTTTGGCAGCGTGGAAGAAATCCTCTCTCATCAAAGTTCCCTGAATCCGAGCCTTGCTCAAGCCTTAAAAACATACCGTGCCCGCATTGAGGAGAATTTAGTACTTCTTAAGATACGTACCGATGTTCCCATCGAAGTATCCCTCCACGAATGGGATACCCAAAAAATCCAATGGGATGCTTTTCTCCGTAAACTGGAAGAGTTAGAGCTCAAAAATTTGAGGAAGAGAATGATCGAGCTCTTTGGAAAAGGATGTACAACCCAAGGAAAACCTTCACCGAGCGAAGTGAATACCAAAAATGACCTCGTTACCCCCTTTTGTTTTCCCTCTCCTCACTGCAGAGAGAAACACAAGAAGGTGGAGGGAGAGGGAAAGGAAAAGTGGTGCGCTCCGGCACTTCTTTTCGTGGTGTATCCCTTCCTCGATTGGGCTGCTCTTACCAGTTTTCCTTCGGAGCAACAATCTCCCGTGCAGGAAGATTTATGGTTACCATATCTTTATCGAAGTCGAGAATGGATTATGCAACAACCTCGTTTGCGCTTTTTTTATGAGAATGTAGAGTTAGAACTCCTCAAACTCTTCTTAGAGGAGGAGTTTTCTCTGAAGAACATGGGGCTCTATCCTTCTTTATGGAAAGACTCCTCGGATCTCTATCATGACCTCCCTCTTTTCGGCGAACAACATGATTGTGCGCTATCCTTCGATCATCCCTTGCTCCGAGAGTTCATCGAAGAGGAAACTCGCAAACAGGTAAAGCATTTTCTTTTCGAGCCTTGGATTCTGCATACTTTCTATGGATGGCGTTTCTTGGCGAATGAGCTATTGCCGAAAGAAGAGCTCCATAAACGTTACCTAAATACCCTTCTCGACGAATTAATCCGTCTCAGTTTGTGGATTTTAAGAGGGGAAATGGGGCTTGAAGTGAATTTACGAGGGAAGATCCTCCAAGTAAGACGCTGGAAAGAGAATCACGGTGTCTTTTTTGAGCATTTCCAAAAGAGGTTAAACTTCTATCTTGGGGAAACGTGGGGAATCACCTTTTTAGAAGATCGAGCATTGTGCCGTCATTCGCTTCTCGTTTCACGAAAGAAGGGGTGAAAAACGAAGTGGAAGTTCTTTTGGTTGCCTCGGAGGCATATCCTTATGTGAAAAGTGGTGGCATGGGAGATGTAGTTGGTGCGCTGTTTAAGTATTTACCCCGTTACGGCTTAAAAGCAAAACTTTTTTTACCTGGATATCCGTCAGTGCTTGACAATTGTTCTTTTACCGGCCAGAGAGAACTCAGTTTCTTATTTGGCAATACCCAAGAGAAAGCTCTTTTTTTAGAGCTGAGAAATGGGAACCAAGAGCTTGTAGTAGTTTGCCATGACCATTTCTTCCGGCGGGAAAAGATTTATGATTATCCTGACGATGTAGAACGATTTATTTTTTTCTCGCGGGCTGTTTTTGAATACCTGGTAAGATGGCAAGAAAATTCCTTTGTTCTCCATTGTCACGATTGGCAAAGTGCTCTCCTGTGCGCTTATATTGATCGCTACTGGCCTTCGTACCGTCCCAATCCTCGGAGAACCATTTTCACCGTTCATAATCTGGCCTATCAGGGGATCGCTCGTGGTGAACTCTTTCGCTTGGTCAACCTTCCAGGGCAGTTTTTCACCCATGAATACCTGGAATTTTATGGAAACATCAATTTGATGAAAGCAGGACTACTTTTTTCTCATTGTATTACCACGGTGAGCCCTACTTATGCTCGAGAGATACGTTCTCCCGAATTTGGTGAAGGCCTCGATGGCCTCATAAGGGCATTGGCCAGAAAAAAACCGCTTGTCGGTATCGTGAATGGTATAGACACTGAAGTATATGATCCCGCAACCGATCCTCTTTTAGCACAAAACTATACTTTTGATACGCTGGATCACAAGATGAGAAACAAAGAAGCGTTGCTGCAGCGCTTTTTCTCCCCGGAAAAGCTTGAACTTTCGTGGCCGCTTGTTGCTTTCGTCTCACGATTGGTACGGCAAAAAGGAATTGAATTATTATTGGAAAGAGCCGAAGAAGTGTTCTCTCTTCCCATCTCGTGGTTCTTTTTAGGAACCGGAGAGAGTGGATACGAGAAGGCTCTCCGAGAAATGAGTAAGCGCTATTCTCGAGTAGCAGTGGAACTCCGTTTCGATGAGGACTTAGCCCATTTAGTGTACGGGGCAGCAGATCTCCTCCTTCTGCCCTCCCTCTTTGAACCTTGTGGTATCAGTCAGCTCATTAGTATGCGCTACGGAGCTTTACCAATAGTACGAAGGGTAGGAGGACTGGTTGACACGGTTATTGATTATCCTTTCCATCCTCGGCTCAGTAATGGCTTTCACTTCGAAAACTTTTCTGCCGGAGAATTATTGTACGCCCTGAAGAGGGCTATTCGTGTGTATACTCAAGATCAGCCACTTTGGAAAGCAATGGTGAGAAATGCGATGGGTAGTGATTTCTCTTGGGAGCGGTCGGTAGAAAAATACCTCGAAGTGTACCGAGGTGATTTCTAAACAATGACCAAAGTATTGGGCATCGGTGGGGGAGCAGGAGTTGGTAAAACCACTTTGGCTTCTTTTCTCCGGGAGAAGGGTATTGCAGTTTTGGAGTTGGACGAGTTGGCGAGAACGCTTGCTCAAAAAGGTGGCCCACTGTGGAAACAAGTAGTGAAAGTTTTTGGTCGTTCTTTTTTGGATCGTGATGGATATCTGAATCGAAAGAAGTTGGGAAGAGTCGCCTTTCGTAACTGGAAAATCCTCTTTGTTTTGAACGAAGTCAGTCATCCCCTCCTTCTCCAGGAAGCAAAAAAGTGGTTACAAAGGAAGAAAAACGAAGCACTGGTAGGTATCGAAGGGGCAGTCCTCTTTGAGGGGGGGTTTTTAAACCTCATCGACTGGGTTATTTTTGTGGACGCCGATAGCGAAGTTTGTACCCAGCGTTTACAAGCAAAAGGTTGGACAGAAAAAGACACACGGGATCTCCTCTTGGCACAGAGGTTTCTCCCCTGCCTGCGGCGGAGAGCGAACCTCATTCTCGGCAATCAAAATTCATTGGAGAGACTGCATGGCGAGGCAGAGTTTATTTTGAGAAAATTCGTTGGTAAACCAGGAAATAGGAGTGGGAGTTTTTCGGTTGTTAGTGATGGTGAAGAAAGGCGATGAAGAGAGGTAATTTTCGTCTTGTATCCTCGT
>Ga0116210_1000463_pt1 | contig 40459 bp, 28 predicted proteins | sample TshhotsprinmetaG_FD_94483 | JGI IMG/M metagenome (GOLD analysis project Ga0116210, IMG submission 94483) | Hot spring microbial communities from South Africa to study Microbial Dark Matter (Phase II) - Tshipise hot spring metaG | ecosystem: Environmental > Aquatic > Thermal springs > Hot... | reverse complement strand
CGGACGAGGAGCCATCTTGTCTACATAGACGATTGATTGTGCCGGCATTGCAATCCCGAGTATACAAAGGACTACCAGCACTGCTAACATTGAGTCCAGCCTTTTAATATACATAAACTGCTCCTTTATTATATTGTTGTTAAAGGTTAAAAAAGTTTAATAAAACAAAAAAAGATGCCCTCTTAAATGAAGGACATCTTACATTCCGTAAATTAATCATGAGATTTCTTTTAATAAAGATTTCCTTTTCATCACCCCCAAATGAAATAGGATAATCATGAGTTATTTTTTTAGCCACTTAAATACCTCCATTAATGTGAAAAGATTTTTTTATTTTTGTAATTTTTCTGCCTCTAATTATAATAGAGGTGTATGTATTATAATAAAAAAAAATATCATTTGTCAAGTAGTTTTTTTATTATTATCACATAATATTTTGATTTTTTATTTTTTTAGCCATTGCTGGAGTTCCCTGGATAAAATATCTGCAATGAGTTGATGTCCCTCCGGAGTAGGATGTCCATCTATTGGGAAAAAGAGATTGGGATTTTTTTTTGTTTACGAAAAGGTTCTGTTAGGACAAAACAGGGAAGTTGAGCACACTCTGCAGATATAATAAAATGTTTATCTATATTTTCAGAAGTCAACATTTCAAGCGATACTTCAAATTGCAATCGTTTTATATTTTCCCATGCATTCTGATTTACATAAAAACTCTGGGGTATGCTAACAACTACTGTTTTTGCCCCTATCCTCTCCCCTATAGAGGCTATTTCTATTAATATCTGCGTTAATTTTTCAATACAAGGTTGAATGGAAGGGCTGGAACTGTCTTCTAACGGTTTCGTAGTAATCTCAGGGGTTTTTATCGCGATAGAGATTAGGAAAGGGTTGATTAATCCATCCAGAAACGCAGAACGAATGTTTTCATCAAGAGATTGAAATCTGGCTCTCTCCTTTTCATTAAACGGCATAAGTATTTCTTGGGCAGAATTTCGAGCAGATTGTTGGTTTTTTTCTGCATCGGTAAATAAAGGGGGTTTGTTTCGGCTCATTTTTATCAGATATTTTTGAGTGAAATATTTCTGAATGTTTTTGGTGATGTTAGGGAAAAGATAATATAAAGTTTCGTAAAGGATATTTTTGTTCATCGAATTTTTTATTTCAGACCCACAAACAGCCAGTAAGTCGTCCCCCTGTAATAAGGCTATAAGGACAAGGTCGAGCTCTAATAATGGGATAGAAACCTTTGCTAATTCAAGATAGAAAAGAGGGTCTGTGCCCGGTTTGCCTAGATTCACTGTTTCTACAATTTTACCAATAACCTTAATTTTATTTTCCAATCGACGCACCCATGTATCTGTGATATCAACTCCCCAACCATAGGTATAAGAATCACCGAAAACGAGTATGCGGAATGTATTTTTATCTTTTGGGATGCTAATCTCTTTGTCTCGTATGCCGATGGAATTAATCGTCACATGATAGCGAAAATCCGTAGAAACAAACTCTTCCTTCGAGCCGGATGGGAAGATAAGAGATATTCGATCCCTTAAATAGTAGTCGTAGGGAAATGTAAGAATATTGTCTATAACATATAAAATAACAAATTAATAAATACAGTTAGAATAGAAAAGAACAGAAGAAAGAGTTCTTTCCAACCAAAACGGACTTTTCTTTCTTCCGGCATAGTTTATCCTTATTCTCTTTTCCATCCGAACAAATTGAAGGTATCAGACCTAATCAACAAATTGCTTTTTCTTTTATGTTGGTGCTCGCTTCCATAAAAGCACCGATACGAACAGAAACAAAATATTCGCACTCCAGGCTGATATTAGAGGGGGAAGCGTCTGCAGATACCCCAAACCCGTAAAGAGGATAAAACAGAGCATATAGCAGAGTGCAGATATTACCGTTATACCGAAACTCATCACAAATCCACCCCGTTTCCAGAGTACAGACAAAGGCAGAGCAAGTAATAACATGATGAACACGCTTACGGGTCGGGCTATCCTTGCATACCAATCTACTTCATATTTGTAAGTCGGGATACCGAAGAAACGGGCTCGTTGTATTTCTTGATGGAATTGCTTCCATGTTTTTAGTTCTTGAGGCCTATCAAGTGCAAATAATGTTTCCGGGGATTCGGTAAAAGGAGCGGGTATTTGTGTAATTCGAACCACTTCCTGCTCCATGTCCTTTTTAGGATAAAGGATAAAGTGTCTGCCTTCCTCGATAAACCACCTGTTCTGTGTGTTATCCCACCAAATATATCGTGCTCGTATTTCATCAATACGGTCTTCCTGAATACGATGAATAACAACATCCCTGCCTGTCATGGCTTCTCGATTGAATCGCAAAATGTGACAGGTCCAGTTTCCACTTAGATTCGTCCAACTGACACCGGAACGCGTATCCCCTAAATGGTAGGAGAAATATCTTTTTTCTATGTTTTGGAATTTTTCTGCACACCATACACCGATGGTATCTTCTATAAAAAAACTTCCAATGCCAATACCTATCCCTGTAAGAATGGCACTTGTTGTAATTCTTATTAGTGGGATTCCCCCGGAAAGCAATGCCGATATTTCGCCTTCTTGTGTACTTCGTCCCCAGACTAAAAAGGTAGTAAGCATAACTCCTGCAGAAAGGAAATGGTATTGAAAAAAAACTTTCGGTAGAGAAAACAAATAATATTGGGCAATAATGATAAAAGGCACATTATATTTCTGCACGGATTCCTGGCGTGTTGCGAAGAAATCAACAATGATATACAAGAAAGCAAGAGCAATTAATACCCGTAAAAAGGTTCTTATCCACCCCGAAAAATAATATTTGTCTATCGTCTTCATAATCGGTCTGCCTTTATTAAAAGAAACAAACCCAGTCCACCTATCAAGATATTGGGGATTTGCTGGATAACACATTTTAGATAAAGGGGCATCAGTCCACCTCCTCCCACTGCTTTGAAAAGAAGGAAATATAATCCGAAAATTATAAAGCCCGCTGAAAAGGCATAGGTCCGGCCTGCTCCACGCATTCGCACACCTATCGGCGACGCAATCAATCCCAATGCCAAACACATCAAGGGGAAAGAAAGTCGTTCTGCAATTTCACTGCGGAACTTTTTGACATCAGAAAGGAGTGGTAGTCCTTTTGTCCTTTCATAGTCTTGAGAAATGCGTCGGTGTTCTTGTAATAATTCGCGAAGGGACATCCCTGTGCGGAGACGAATTGCCTCCATCGGCTGGAGTGGTGGAATTGTTTTTTCTAATCTCTGGAAACTTCCCCGCACAACTTGATGGTTCTGTTCTTGTGACTCTATCCAGAAGCCGTTAAACATCTCCAGCACATTTTCATCTTTCCCTTTACGCCATCGTGCTTTCTCCGCATAGAAAGCCACCATTTTCCCTTCTTCTCCGGGCTGAAGCACAACAATATCTAACAATTCTCCTTTATTAGTTCTCCCACGAATGTAGACTCGCAATTTACCATATTCATACATTCGCCCTGTTGGAATCATATCCAGAGACATGCGTAAAGGCAAATCCTTACGAGCCAATTTCATAAACTGTCGGAAAGCCCACGGTTGAGCTATATCTTGAACAAAAAAGCACAAGATGCTAAGCAAAAAAGATAAGACCACTGCCGGCATGGCTATCCGACGCATCGATATACCTCCCGCCGTCATTGCTATAATTTCGCGGTATCGGCTCATTCGGTCAAACATCAACATCAAACCAAAAAGGAAAGTTACCGGGATTATCATGCCGACCATCATCGGAAGTGCATAGAGAGACATCCATATAAAATCTGTTACCTGCAAGGGGGCGACAGGAAATTCTTCAAGTAACTCCTTCACCTGCTGTTGGAGTATTCCGCTAATCATCAGCACTGCAACTGCAGAAAAAGCAATAAACATGGGCGGAATAATCTGTCGAAGTATATATCTGTCAATTCGTGTTATAATCATGCCTATCTTGTCTGTCCGTTAAATATTGTATTGTTCATAAACTTATATTTTAATCGATATATATAAATAAACGGTATTTTTAAACCACACAGTATTTGTTCATCGCCTGTAATGAATCTGAGTAGAGATCTAATAAAGAAAATCCAAAGGCGTGTCTTAAAATGGTATTCTCAACATGGAAGGGCTTTACCGTGGAGGGGAACCAAAGACCCTTATAAAATATGGTTATGTGAAATCATCCTGCAACAAACCCGCATAGAGCAAGGAACTTCCTATTATTTACGATTTCTCGAACAATTTCCTACCCTGGAACACCTCGCCCAAGCAGATGAAACACAAATACTCAAAGCCTGGGAAGGATTGGGCTATTATACCCGTGCCCGAAACCTAATGAAAACAGCAAAAATTGTTTATCACCAATATCAAGGACACTTCCCACAGACCTATGAAGAACTTTTAAAACTGCCCGGAATAGGTCCTTACACGGCTTCTGCAATAGGAAGCATCTGTTTTAATCTCCCAATCCTAACCATTGATGGGAATGTTCGTCGTGTCCTTTCCCGTCTATTCGAATTACACAACAAACCGGACTCCCCACCCCTTCACCAAATAATCCAGCAAATAGCAAAACAAGTTATCTCAAAAAAATACCCGGGCAATTTCAATCAAGGGTTGATGGACATCGGTTCGATTATCTGCATACCAATTCATCCAAAGTGTAGGGAGTGCCCTTTAATAAAGTGTTGTTCTGCATACCAACACGGGACACAATCCTTGTTCCCGGAAAAGAAAAATACCCGTCCACTCCCTGTTCTCCATTGGGCTGTATTCGTGATTCTTAATAAAGACGAAATCTTGATAACTCGAGAAGAAAACCAAAACTTCCTAAAAAACCTTTATGCTTTGCCCACAGTAGAAATGGATGAGGATAATCATAAAATTAATAATCATCCAGAAAATATATTTATTCAATTAACAAAACAAATAAACCTACCCAATAAAGTAAAATGGGATTTCTTATTGACTACCCGGCGGAAATATTCCCATCGCACAATACACTTTCATGTATATATAACACGGTTAAAATTCAAAAAACTTTCCACCAAACATTATCTATGGGTACCTCTCAAGGATGTTCCGTATTATCCCTTTTCCCGTGCATTTACGGATATTATAAAACAAATTCCTTCGTGATAAATAGATTTCATGTTTTATAGTATCCTACTGCGTTTTATTGTTTTTACCTACTAAATTTACAATTGCAGGGGTAATGTCTTGAAGATTATATACAGGAGCGGAACAGGTTTGGTTATAACAAAACAGAGCTATGCTACCCCCTGGTTCATTGGATAGATCCCTGTTCCTTTTGAGGACGAAGTAAGGATATTTTGAATTGTATATTTGTAGCAACACAGGGAAGGGGAAAATTGCAGTTCCGCCCGAGAATATTGTACATTCAATGGGACGATGTTTTAGCAAAAGCATTGTATTTAACCATGCCGGGAAAGCCTCCGGCGCTCGCTGTATCCAACCATAGTATCCCTGACATAATTGTTCTGCTAAATCCAGATACTCTGAATTAGCAAGGAAACCTAATTTTGCCATAGCAAATGCAGAGATTGCATTACCCGAGGGCTCTTGATGGTCAAGAATCGGTTTTGAGGATACAGGATACTGCTTACGAATACGATGGGATGTCCGGTAGAAACCAGTTCCCTCCTCATCCCAAAAAAAATGTATCATTTTTTCTGCCAACATTACTGCTTTTTCAATCCAGTACTCATTCAGTGTTGTCTCGTACAAATCCAATAATGCGACAATAAATAACGCATAATCTTCGATAAAGCCTTCAATTTTTGAATTACGCAAAACATGAGGTAAAAAACCTAATGTTTTGTAATCATTGAGGAAATTATCTGCAGTCCCTATAGCAATTTTTTGATACTTCTCTCCGTTCGGAGATAGGACGCTCGCCTTTGTAAATGTACTTATTGCAAGGGCATTCCATGAGGTTATACACTTGTTATCCTTCACAGGTTTTTCTCTGTTCTCACGAAAAGAAAACAGTTGTTTTAGATGAGGAATGAATTCGTAATATTTTTTTATACATTGGTTTATGTCCCCATATACCATGCCTGCATATTTTGGGTCGGGGATATTCTTCCCTGTAAACACTCCTTTACCTGTGGGTAAGAGTTCCTTCCAGTTTCCTTCAGTTTCGATACCAAAAAATTTACAAAATTCATCAGAATCCTCGCCCAGAATATTTTTTATATCGTCGTACCTCCATACATAAAATTTTCCTTCTTCATGTTCACTATCGGCATCTTGAGACGCTAAAAAACCTTCTTTCTCATTATATAGTTCTCGGAGTAGGTAGTTTAATGTGTTCTCTGCAATAAATTTAAAGAAAGGGATTTGAGTTTGTGTGTAGCATTGGAGATAAGCATTTGCTAACTGGACATTATCATATAGCATTTTCTCAAAGTGTGGAACATGCCAGATACGATCTGTGCAATATCGATAAAAACCTCCCCCAACATGATCATGAAGACCTGAAAGAGCAAGATTTAATAGTGTTCTTTTCACCATTTCTCCTGTATGTGCATCATGATAGATACCTGTATAACATAAGAGAAAAGGAAGAACAAGGTTTGGTGGAAATTTGGGTTCCAGACCCCAACCCCCATTTTCCTTATCAAAATTGTGAGACAATGAATAGACCGCTTTATCTAAAAGAGGTTTGTAATCTTGCCCCTCACTCGGGATAGGTGGCAGAGTTAAATGTGACTGTATCAAAGCCGTAAAATTAATACTTGTTTTCTCGATTTGTTCCCGTTTCTCTGTCCATAATTGCTGGATATATCGTAATATGTCCAGAAACCCGGGATGCTGTCCAATTGGATAAGGAGGGAAATAGGTACCACCAAAAAAAGGCCTCAGATCCTTTGTAAGGAATACAGAGAGAGGCCATCCACCTGAACCGGTCATTTGTACTACAGCGTGCATATAAATTTCGTCAATATCAGTATGTTCCTCACGGTCGACCTTAACGGGAATAAAATATCGATTTAGTACCTCTGCTATTTCTGGATTTTTGAAGCATTCTTTCTGCATAACATGGCACCAATGGCATGCGGAATAACCAATTGATAAAAAAATCGGTTTCCCTTCTTCTTTTGCCCGATTAAAAGCATCGGGGCCCCATGAATACCATTCTACAGGGTCATCTGCATGGGATCGAAGGTATATGCTCCTTTCGTCAGCAAGTCTGTTCTTTGCCATATTACAAATCAATTCTCCTTATTTTAAAAAAAAGTGGGGCGATGTGGCGGAGAGGAAAAGGGGACCAGGGAATGGGGAGGGTATGCCACATCGCCCAAGGGAAAGGGCTATGGTATGTTGTTTTGTAAGAATCTTCGTATTCAAATTTATTTTATCTAATATAACACTCTTCCTTATAAATTTATTTCTTAACTTCCCGGAGTGGTTAACATTCCTTTTAATTCATCCATAAATTCATTTATATCACGGAATTGCCGATACACTGATGCAAATCGAACATAAGCAACTTCATCCAATTTTTTTAATCGCTGAATAACCGATTCACCAATTTCCCGCGATGTAACTTCCTGTTTACCTGCATTAAACACAGTTTTCTCAACATCATCAATTAAAGCCTCGACCTGTTCTAAACTAATCGGTCGCTTATGAATTGCTTTAATTATTCCCTGTTTTACTTTCCAGCGTTGATAATTCTCATGCCTACCATCTTTCTTCACTACCATCGAACTTACCTCTTCTACGCGTTCGTATGTGGTATATCTCCGTCCGCATTTTAAGCATTCTCTACGCCGTCGTATTGCATTTCCTTCGAGAGAGGTTCGACTGTCCACAACCTTACTCCGTGCATGATTACAAAATGGACACTTCATAATTTATTCCTTTTCTTATAATCAATTTAACTATCAATATATGGGATGAGTTTTATTTTATACAATTTTATATACAACATATAGTAAGTTTTCTTGTTTTTTCAATTATAACAAATATATATTGTATTAAATCCTGCATTTTACTACTTTATCATATTTAAATTCGTTTGTCAAGAATAAAATGACAAAAAAGTATCACCATATTTTTCTTCACGATATTTTTGGAAAGGAGGGAATTGTTCGGGTGGGCAATTAAATTGGCTATGTTCAATAATTAGCAAAGCATTTTGGGAAAAAATCCCATGTTCTTGCATAGAAATTAAAAGGGGAAGCCATCTTGTAAATTCATATGGAGGGTCCATAAATATAATGTTCATTTCTACAGGTAATAGCGATACATCACGAGGTAATTCGGCTCTTATAATAATACCTTTATCTATAAAATGGGTCTTTTTTAAGTTTGTCTCAATATAATGTGTGGTTCGTTTAGAAGATTCTACAAAATAGGCACACTTCGCACCTCTACTCAACGCTTCTATTCCATTGGCCCCTGTGCCCGCAAAACAATCTAAAAATTTTGCATTTTCCACCCGAGCACGAAGAATGTCAAAAAGAGAAGTTCGCACTCTATCCAAAGTAGGTCTTGTTTCTCTACCGGGTGGAACTACTAATTTTGTTCCTTTTGCTGTTCCTGCAATTACACGCATAAAAAATTTTTTAGTTTATCACTTTATAAATTTAGATTATAGAGGATAATTGGATAAATAAAAAAAGGAGGGAAAGAATATTTCCCTCCTGGAAAACTTTAAGTATATTTTTTATTTAGTAATGGGGATGATTATGGGCCCCAGCCTTTTCTTCTTTCTTCTCAGGAATATCTGCTACAAGACATTCTGTCGTGATAATCATACTGGCAACACTAACTGCATTTTGCAATGCACAACGGATAACTTTCGCCGGGTCAATGATTCCTGATTTAATTAAGTCTTCAAAATTTCCTGTATCTGCATTCAAACCTACATTCTCTTTTTCTTCTTCCAATTTAGCACAGATTAATTCCCCATTCAATCCTGCGTTATCTGCAATCTGAATTAATGGGATGGTCATCGCTTTCTTTAACAAATCCACACCCAAACCTTCATCCCCATTCAATTTTAAGTTACCCAATACTTTACGGGCACGAAGAAGAGCAACACCACCACCGGGAACAAAACCTTCTTCAATTGCAGCACGAGTAGCATTTAGAGCATCATCGGTTCTGTCTTTCTTTTCTTTCAATTCGGTTTCTGTCGGAGCACCTACACGAATAACGGCAACTCCACCGGCCAATTTTGCAAGGCGTTCCTGTAATTTTTCACGGTCGTAATCAGAAGTTGTTTCTTCAATCTGTCTACGAATTTGTTCACATCTCGCTTGAATATCCTTTTTCTTACCGGCACCTTCAATAATGGTCGTATAATCTTTTGTGACTTCAATTCGTTTGGCTTTGCCCAATTGGTCAAGAGTTACATTTTCTAATTTAATACCTAATTCTTCAGAGAAAAACTGACCGCCTGTTAAAATAGAAATATCTCTCAGGATTTCTTTTCTCCGGTCGCCAAAAGCGGGAGCCTTTACAGCACAAACCTTCAATATGCCTCGTATCCTATTTACGACCAGAGTTGCTAATGCTTCACCTTCGATATCCTCTGCAATAATCAGCATCGGTTTCCCTGTCTGAGCAACTTTCTGGAGAAGAGGTAATAGGTCATGAATACTGCTTATTTTCTTCTCATAGCAAAGAACATAACATTCTTCAAGAACTGCGGTCATATTATTAGGGTCTGTTACAAAATAGGGCGAAAGATAACCACGATCAAATTGCATACCATCGACAATTTCTACCTCTGTTTTCAACCCTTTCCCCTTCTCTACTGTAATAACTCCATCATTTCCAACCTTATCGATTGCATCCGATATAAACTGTCCAATTTCTTTATCTCCATTTGCAGAAACGGTAGCAACTTGTCGTATTTCATCAGAATTACGGACTTTTTTACTCATATTGGCAATGGCTTTAACTACTTCTGCTAAGGCTTTATCCATTCCGCGTTTAATAGCCATCGGATTGGCTCCTGCTGTAACCAGTCGAATCCCTTCATGAACCATCGCTTGAGCAAGCACCGTTGCGGTCGTTGTTCCATCACCTGCAGTATCATTTGTCTTACTTGCCGCTTCTCGTAACATCCGTGCACCCATGTTTTCAAAAGGATCTTTCAAGTCTATTTCTTTTGCAACAGTTACACCATCTTTTGTTACCGTAGGTGAACCATAAGTTTTCTCTAACAAAACATTACGACCACGAGGACCTAATGTTGCTTTGACGGCATCTGCCATTACATCTACTCCTTGAATCAATTTTTCTCGTGCTTCTTCACCGAAAACAATTTGTTTTGCCATAAGAAATTCCTCCTCCTTAAAGGGTTAAATAAGTTCAATTAAGGAAAATGTTTATTTTTTTACATTTTTCTGTTAGCACTCGCCTTTGGTGAGTGCTAATATAATATCATATATATAATCGTTTTGCAAATAATCTTTACTGACAAAATAAACAAAATTTTAAATTGCCCTTCTTTTTTAAGTCAATACTTGAATTATGGGTTAAGTAGTCGCATCTGTATTTACATATTTTGATAAAATATTGAACTAATCATTAATTTTGAAATACAATTGCTTGTAATTTTTTGAATCAACAATTGGGATAAGGGTAAAAAGATGGATACAAAACCGCTTTCTTCTATATTGTCAAAATTTGATAAGGTGCGAGTTCTTGCAATCGGAGATATTTATTTAGATGAGAATGTTTACGGAAAGGTAACGGAGGTAAGTTTAGAAGCACCTATTCCCGTCCTGGAGGTATTGGAACGGCGGTATAACCCGGGTGCTTCAGGAAATGCGGCATGTAACGCCTCTGCACTCGGAGCAAAGGTTTATATGATAGGTGTTATTGGTTCCGATTCAAATGCAGAAATATTGAAGAAGGAATTTCAAAAACGGAATGTAAATATCGATTATCTGGTTGTTGACCCTCTGCGTCCTACAAATACTTATGGCAAACTTCGAGCAGGTGGGCATAACATACCGACGCAGGAGGTTCTACGCACCGATACACCGCGTCCAAAACCCATTTCTGGCAAAGTGGAAGAACAGGTAATAAAGAATATAGAGAAAGTCGCAAGAAAAGTAGATGTAATAATGGTAGGAGACCAGGTATCTTCTGTAATTACACCCAATGTATTATTGGCACTAACAGAATGTGCTAAAAAACATCGCTTAATTACGGTCGCTGATTCCCGCACACGAGCCCATATTTTCAAAGGATTTGATGTAGTCCTTCCAAATGACAAAGAAGCCGGTATTGCAACAGGTATCAATGTGGTAGATTACGATACCCTAAAGAAGGCAGGAAAGGCTTTACTTAAAACGGCGAAAAATGCTCTGGTTACACGGGGACCCGATGGCATTACCATTTTCTATGAGGATGGCCGAATTGAAGATGTCCCGATTGCTCCTGTTCAGGTTATTGATGTTACAGGTGCCGGCGACACGGTAACCGCTACAGTTGCTTTAGCATTGGTTGCAGGAGCCAATTTACATGAATGCGCAGTATTAGGAAATACTTCTGCGGGGGTTGCGGTAGCCCAGCATGGTGTCGTTACTGTTTCCCGTGAAGAGGTTGAACAAGCTCTACGAAGTGCGGGTGGTCCTTTCAAACTCAAAACATTACAGCAATTGAAAAAGACCATCCAGCAGTTGAAAGAACAGAACAAAAAGATTGTATGGACAAATGGTTGTTTTGATATTATACATGTAGGACACATTACTTACCTTATGCGAGCAAAGAAGGAAGGAGATGTATTAATTGTAGGCTTGAACAGTGACCGTTCTGTCCGTCAAATAAAGGGGGAAGGAAGACCCGTTATCAATGAGCACAATCGAGCACTTGTTCTGTCAGCACTGGAATGTGTGGACTATATTGTATTATTTGATGAAAAATCTCCTCTCCCCATTATCAAGCAATTAAAACCGGATGTTTATGCAAAAGGTGGGGATTACACAATTGACACATTGGTTCAATCTGAACGAAGGTTTGTAGAAAGTTATGGCGGACGGATTGCCCTTATTCCCGGTGTTGAGGGACAATCTACAACAAGTATCATTCATAAAGTTAAGGGGAAATCATAAAAATATTTTGATTATTGTATCGTCCAATATTTATTAAAATAGTTTTCGCTGACTATAGAAATTTTGCCTGCGACGCATTGATTCGCTGAAATAAGAAAACACCGACCTTACGAAGTAGTTTATCCAACCGAACAATTGGTAAACCCAATACATTGTAATAACATCCATCATATCGAGACACCAGCAAACTCCCCGGTCCATCCACAGTATAGGCACCTGCCCGGTCTATGGGATTTACTACATGTACAAAGGTTTCAATTTCTTCGTCTGTCAGAGGACGAAAGGTAACATCGGTTGTCTCCGAACCTCTGGTTTTTCGTCCGTCTGCTGTATTGGCCACTGCAATACCTGTAATAACCTGATGTGTATTTCCTGATAGACGGCGAAGCATATCCCGCGCCTCTTCTATATCCCGCGGTTTGCTCAAGACTTCACCATCACAAAAAACGAGTGTATCTGCAGAAATAATGACCGCAGGATAAGCCAACCGAGAGGCCACCTCCTCACATTTTGCACAGGCGTTCTCCTCCACCAGAGTAGTAGGGGAGGCTCCCTCATCCACTTCTTCAGCATAACTAACAATTACTTCAAAATCAATACCAATAGATGCTAACAATGAACGACGCCGAGGTGACGCAGAAGCAAGGACAAGAGGGAGTTTACAATCTTCCATAGAAACTGCTCCGTAATTGATTATTTTTTAACAGGGTCAAGGTCTTTTATTTCTATTTTAGGTTTTTCTATTGAAGGGGAAGGTTTGTTTTCTTCAAAGGCTTCCTCTGTATCCTCTTTTTTTACCCTTTTCGGTTTTGGAGATGTATCAATATATTTTTCTTCCAATTTTACCGGGTCAGGGATTCGTTTTCCTTCGCCCGAAACAGTTTCTTTATATTTATCGTTCTCAATTATATTTGTTCCCGAAGGTAAGTATATCTGTGTATCTTCCAGCCGAATCTTTCCATTTATTTCCGTATTTTCAAAATCAACGATGACCTGGACATTATCCTTATTAACAACTCGCAAACGATACGGCAAAAAGGTATCATCAAAAAGATATAAAACAATTTCTTCAAAAGGCGAATCTTCCTCGTTGTCCGAAAACGGTCGAATAGAGACTCCCTGTTTTCCCCGTTCGTCCGATAAACGGATAGGTACAACATGGTATTTTTTCCGGAGTGTATTCAGGTCTTCCGCAAATGCAAAGAAAAACAACTCTGTTTCTGCAGAATCTTTCAAGTCATAAATAGTTACTTGTTTTATATCCGGTTCATATTCATAAATTCGTTTTTCTTCAACCACAGTGAATTTCTGGGGCTCATCTATCGTAAAGACCATTCTTTGTGGTTTTATAAACACAAGTGTTCCTGTAGTTGTGTAAATTTCATCAGGATAAATATCTTTTTGGCGAAAAGTTGCAGAAAGGACCTGTATCTTCTCTCTCGATTCGGTATATTTTTTAAAGAATGCGTCTAATTCCCTGTCTTCATCGTTGTTTTGACTATATATAAAATTTTGAAGAGAGACAAAACATATTATTATAAAAAAGAAAGATATAAACGGCTTAATCTTTATCATCTTGTTTTTCTTCTTTCTCAATTAAGGAATCTAAACTTAAATCAATAGACAGGGCCTGGTCAAGGGACTTCCGAAGTCCAGTCAGCATTTTTTCACGATTTTCAGGAGAGATATTCTTTATCTGTGTAGATTCATATTCAGAAAGCATCGACTGGAAAGAAAGAAAAACTGTTTTAACTTCCTGATGGAACCGGTCGCGTAGATGTATCAGGTGTTGGATTTCCTGTTCCAACCGAAGGGGTATTTGTTGTGCTCGTGTCTGAGCCTCTGTGATAATGGCTTCCGCCTGTCTCTGGGCACTTTCGATAATATCCTCATTCAATTTCTGAGCGGAGTTTAAAGCACTTCGCAAAACAGATTCTTCCTGTCGATAAAATTCCACCAGTTTTGTTTGCTCATCAATCTTCTCTTTTAACTCCTGAATGCGTTCTAAAAGGAGTTCTACGGTATCTGCTACACGATGAAGAAACTCGTCCACAGTTTCGATGGAATAACCACCAACAATACTTTTTGGAAAACGCTGAGCATAAATCTCGCTCGGTGTCAGTATCGTTTCCGCTCCTAACACTTCTGATATAACTTTATCTTTTCTCATAGGTTGACCTCAAACAGGTTATTATATGAATTGTATCACTCCAGAGTGTCTCGTTTCTTATTATCCCCAATTTATTTTCCGAGTTCCTGTGCTCGACGGTATGCGGAATGAATACCTTCTATCACAATGGATTTTAAATTTTTACTTTCCATCGTTTTCAATGCAGATTCCGTAGTTCCTCCTTTTGAAGTTACACGGGCACGAAGCACTTCCGGCAAATCGTTGCTACTTATAAGGAGTGAGGCGGACCCAAAAAAAGTTTGACGAACCAGAGATAAGGTCGTCTCTTCGGATAATCCCAATGACTTTCCCGCTTCTATCATGCATTCACAAAGGTAAAAAAAATAGGCGGGTCCACTTCCGCTTATAGCGGTAATCATATCGATTTGTTCCTCGGGAACGGTAACCGTTTTTCCCACAGATTGGAATATTTGCTGAGCCATGATTTTATCTTGTTCATCACATTCACCGCTAAAACTGATTGCGGTAATTCCTTCACCCACCAGTGCAGGTGTATTGGGCATGGTTCGGACTATTCGCAGGTCCGGATTTCCTAATAGACTTTTATAATAACGAATAGAGACACCGGCAACAATAGAAACAACAAGGTCTGATTGGCCTATGACGGGTGATAATGGTTGTAACGCAGATTGAATTAATTGGGGTTTTACCGCAACGAGGAGTATATGGGCATTGTTCAATAATTGTTCTGCACAAGGAACAATCTGAATGCCAAGATTTTTTGCGTCCTGTTGTTTATCTTCTGCAGGGTCAAATATGAAAATCTGTGAAGGTAAAAAAATACCTTTTTTTAATAATCCCTTCACAATTGCCTGCCCCATATTTCCAAAACCCAATAGAGCAAGCATTTTTTTCTGCTTTTCTTCCTGTAACATACGATATCTCCTTTAAAGGACCTTTCCATTATTATCATTATTCAGGGACAGTATCATAGGGACTTCATCACATGTCTCACCATACTTTGGACAGCGAGCACAATCTTTCCTGATTTTATAGGGTAATTGCTCTAATGAGGTTTTTTGAAACCCTTGTTTCCCAAAAAAATCAGGGCATCGTGTCAGCACATAAACCTTCGGAATACTCAATTCTCTGGCTTCGTCCAAAACAGCATGTAACAACATCCTTCCGATACCTTTTCGCCGAATGTCATTACGAACAATTAATGTTCTAATTTCTGCAAGATCTTCCATATCAATATGCAAAGAGACACATCCCCCAAGTCCACTCTCATCAGCATATACATAAAAATCACGGACATTCTCATAGAGTTCCTCTAAAGTTCTCGGAAGAACAAAGCCTTTTACAGAGGCGCTATCAATTAATGCTTTTAACTGAACAACTTCAGATAATTTCGGTTTACGAATCTTGTACATCGAACTTGCAAAATCCTACCTGTAAAATTTTTTGGATGTAGTATACTCATTATTAGAAATATATTAAAAATCCTTTTTAATGGATTTTAAAAAAACAAAGGCTCTTTTAACTATTTTTTTTATTAGCATCCATCTCAGTTCATGCTATATTAGTAGCATAACAGATTTACAAAAAATAGGAAATGAATCGGGATATCCTCTGAACGGGAATTATGTATTAACACAAAATATCGATGCCTCGGATACAACAATCGAAATGTATCAACAAGCCACTTATACCGGTTGGGATTTTGTGAACACATGGTATATCAAAGAAGGGGGCGATTATCCCTATTCGAAATGGATTTTAGAACTTATTGGAGAAGGGGAAGGAGAAGGAGAAGGAACAGCAGAAGGAGAAGAATTTATAACAGTTCCCAATATAACAGGTATGACGGAACAACAAGCAAAGACTACGCTGGAAGGGGTCGGTTTAAACAAAATTCAGGTTATATACAACTGTAGTAATACGGTAACACAAGGAACTGTATTAAGTCAGACCCCAACCGAAGGAACGAGTATTTCTAAACGGACATTTGTTCAATTGGTTGTATCCAATGGATTATGCCCTGGTGTCGTGGTTCCGGATGTTGTTGGAAAAAATGAACAGCAAGCGATAGATGCGATACAAAGAGCCGGTTTAAATATAAAAATAGAACGGGAATGTAGCAATTATGTTCCAGTGGGGCAGGTAAACCGTCAATCTCCGGTTGCCTATAGCGGAGTAAACCGAGGTTCTGAAGTTACGGTTTGGGTATCAACAGGTCCTTGCTCCGGAACTATATACATAACAGTTCCGAATGTAATTGGACAGGATATTACTACGGCCAGAAGACAAGTTCAATCTTCAGGCTTGACCGTTCGCGAATTAACGGAATATAGTGAAACCGTGGCACAAAATACAGTAATAGGGCAATCGCCAGCAGGTGGAAGTTCTGTGTTGAGTGGAACAACTGTTGAATTAGTCGTAAGTAAAGGGCCGGACCCTGCCGGGGCACGGATTTCCACCACTCAGGGGTTGCAGGTCTTTTCGGGAGTGGACCATGTTTATATTGTCTGGGAATCAAATGTAGAACGGAATTTAGCAGGGTACCGATTGGAGCGTAGTGAAACGCAAAGTGGACCCTGGGTTGCAGTTTCCGTTTCTCTTATCACCAGCACAAATTATAAAGATAATACAGCAGACACTTCACGGGCATGGTACTATCGTTTAATCGCTGTTGGAACAAATGGAAAGGAAAGCACCCCTACAGCACCTGTAAAAGCAGAGCCGGGGAAATTACGAGTCTGGATACCCAGAATTGACTGGATACCCGAAGGGAGGGGAGATACAATACAGGTCCCTATCAATATTAGCAGTGCCCGAGGATTAGAACCTTATACTATTGATATTAATGTAAGTTATAACAATACGGTTCTTGAACTTGTTGAAGTACAGCAAACGGCTGTAACACGGAATCTAAATGTTATTTCACCCGATACCCGAACCCAGGGCCTTATTAAATTTCATGCAGGACCCCGGATAGATAACGAGAAGAAAGTACTTTATGGTGAGGGCAGGTTATTTGACATGGTATTTAGAGTCCGGCAAAATACAGAAACAGGAAATTGTTCTCAGAATACAAATCTCGTTCTTCAACGGGTCCTTATTAAAGACTCCAATTTGAGAGAATTACCTGTTGAACTTGTTCATGGAGAACTCAATGTATTAGAGGAAAACCCGAGCACTACATGTATTAACAGTCGTTGTGTCTATGGAGATATGGATCCAGATGGTTATGTGGGTATGTCGGATACTATTATGTTTCTGCGGAAAATTGTTCGGAAGGCCGGGATTACAAATTTGGACTGCGATAAACGGAGAGGGGATTTCAATGGCGATGGAATTTTGGATTCTGCAGATGTCTCGCTATTACTACGCAGATTAGCCGGGCTTCCTACCAATCCCACTTCGATAACTATCGGTTCGAAGGCTTTGTTAGAAGTAGATAGCAACCGCACCGTGGAAATTGTCCTGGACAACCAAATACCCGATACAAACAATGAATATCACACAGGTATAGAGTTAAGTTCATTATCGGGTATTGCGGGCATGGATTTAGTATTATCGTATGATGAAGGAATAAGTTTCTCCAGTTTGAACTTAGCATCTGCTACTGTTGGTTTCAAAAAGGATACGGAAGTAGGAGAAGGGTATCTGAAAATCTCCATAAGTAGTGAAAAGCCGATTACTACCACAGGGAAAGGACGAATATTACAGGTAAACTTTAAGCCTGCAATAACAGTATCAAAAACAGTTAAGATACAATTGCGGGAAGTGAAGGTAAAAGGTGAATTTGGTGATGACCTTAGTTGGTATGGAAATATTATCACAAAAGGAACGAGTATCAATATAACGGGAAGTGAACAATTTTTAACTGACTTGAGAACAAACTTTGATGCAGTAGATACAAATAAGGATGGAAAAATATCCTATGAGGAAGCCCTTACCAGATATCCGACCCTTACACAAGATACATTTAACAATGCGGACAAAAATAAAGATGGTTATATTGATAAAGCAGAGGCTGGAGTTGTAATCAATGAAGGGCAGGTTGAAGGAACGCCGTCAGAAGGCAGTAAAGAGGGCGAAGATTCACAGGACAATGGTTGCGGTTGTTTTGGTAAAAAAACAATAGAGGATAGCAATAAATGGTGGAAGTATTTGTTAGACCTTATATTCGTTGGCCTATTGTTGTCTGTAATAAGTGGTATGAAGAGAAAAGAGTAGGACTTCCTTTATAATTCAAACTTTCCTTCAGATTTCCTCGTAAGGTTTTTGGCTACGGGTAACTTTACCATAGGTAGCGTCTATGTAAAGAATATCTCCCGTATGGACTTTTCTAGTAATTTCCGGGAGATTGGTAATCATGGGGATATCCATTTCCCTAGCAACAATAGCAGGATGAGATAATTCACTTCCTCGTTCTAAGAGAACGCCATCCCAATATTGTAGGGACCATGTTTGCCCGGGATTTAGGCAAGGAGTAACAAGGATACGAGGACGCTGTATATCCGTTTGAAGTAGGGTAGGATTATTGGTTACATAAGCAGTACCCTTTACTCTACCTCCTGACACACCCCAACCCAACCAGGTATCCCCTTGGATATCAATAAGGGGATTTGTCTCAAAATTAATAAAGGAAGGTTTTGTGAATGCTTGTTCTACACACCATTGGTGTCTTCGGGCTAAAATATTGGTAAGGTTGACCTGTTTCCCTTCTTTTAGTGATTCTGAGAGTTCCTGCCATGTCATAAACCAAATCTCACCGGGGTCATTCAAAATCCCTTTTTCTACAAGTCTTCTGCCGGCCTCTTTTAATAGTTTCTTTTGTTCGTATAGAATTTTTTCCCAAACGAACCGCTGTTCTTCCCGCAGATGAACGAATTGTGAGAACATTCTATATAAAATGTTCCCCCTTTCTTCTGCTGGGAATGCTTTTGTAGGAATGTTTTTTTTATCTTCTATAAGTCGGGTCTCGAAAATTTCATTGTGTTCCTCTCCGGAAAGCCATTCTCCCCATCGTGGCGACATGAAATCGAGGCTTTCCGTCCGATGTGAGTATTCTGTGAAAAGAAGATTCCTTATTTTCGAGTCGTGGGTATGTAAATATGTAATGAGCAAATGATTGGCCCTTGTTGTGATAGACGGATATTGTTTTTCTTTCCCGCGAACGATGTATTTTCCCCCCAATCGATAGACATAACTTGACCAGAGTATGGCCCAGCGGTGTATTTCTAAAAATTCCTCAGATTGTTTTTGCCATTGTTCCCATTGATTGACCCATTCCCCAACGGTCAGGGCCGTCAATTCAATTTTATCTCTTTGATGTAATTTCTCCATCAGTTGTTTTTTCCACTGTTTCCAGCGATATAGCACAAAAATTGCATCACGCCCGTGTTTTAGCAGGGAACGGAAGGCATCCAGCCAGAAATGTATCCCAAACAGTCGCATCTTTCGCGGGGGGCAGGAACAATTATTTGAAAATAGTAGTTTCAGGTCGGATGACAGCCACCACTTAGGGCAACCCTCTAATAAGTTGAAATATACTCGATGAGGAAGATACACCTGTCCACCGAAATAATATGGTTCAACAGTAACAGATTGGCCTCGCATGTCCAGACCTTCATTAATTGCTTTTTGGAGGATTAATGGAACAAGTGTAGTCCTTGTAATTGGAGTAATCGGTTCGACAAAACGCTGGTCGAAAAACCAGCAGGTCGCACATTCTTTCGGGTATAAGTCCTGCGATGGCTTAATCGCAGTTATGGGTCGAACCTGCAGGAACCCGATTCTCTTACCATCCCAAGTCCATTCCATATCCAGTGCGGTCCGATAGTCCCATTCCATTTTCATAAGCCCATCAGAAAGGGCTGTCAACAAACTATCCGATAAATGCTCCGGTCCGTCTGCTCCTTTCTGAATTTCTAATAATTCTGCCGTAGAGGGACAAAAACAAATCCGCGTTGGCTGTGTTTCTCCATCGACCAGTAATTTATTATTTCCGACAACTATTTCACAATAGGCCTTATGGGGATTCGCATTCATAGGCTCGGCGGAAAAACATACCCCTGATATATCACCAGAAATATATTCTTGCAGGATAATTGCAAGTCCATGAGGTCTTGCAGAGATTTTGGCCCTCTCACCTTCTATTACCATGTCATAATGTTCCGCCACTTTATCCAGTGTCGGGATAAGTTCATCAATATTTGTTATAACTTCCGTGAGAAACTTACCTGCAAATGAAGAATATCGTTGGTCCTCCTCATACGCGGATGAACGCACTACTAATTTCTTACTTGATGACTTATTTAGTGTCCTTTTACACCACTCCATAATCGAACTTCGCAATTCGTGATTCGCATACCAAAGCCTGTGTTTAACCCCTTCCCTGACGATTATTCCGAACGATGGCACTGTCAAACTCTGTCTCTTCAATCGAACCAACCCCAACCCTTTCCCCCCAATTTCTAATCGCGAATACCTTACCAATTCTTTATCATCATCCACTATCCAATAATTCATAATATCTCTTTAATCCTCCTCCCATATCAAACCAAAGAACCTGTCCCAAAAGCAAGAAGATATTCCCTTTTTAAAATGGTAAATTTAAGGAGAAAAACCTACTTAATATTCTCTGTATACATTACAGAAACAAATAATTTTTTGGCTGGACGAACATCTATTACTTCTTTAACTTACTATTTAATATTTTTTTGTATGGCCTGAATAATACTCTTCTCTGCCGTGGAGCATCCAGAGCCAGAGGGCCTCTTTCCATTGTTGGACTCTCTGTTTTTCCACCTCTGTTTGTGCAGACTCTTGTGCTTGCGATATGAATTCTCCCAATTCTTTCATCCGCTCTTCAGTGCCCAAACTGGTCCATGCTACACTTTTCCAGTCAATACCATTCTTTTTGTAATAAGGTTCCGGATAGTTCTCCGGGTTGCAGGCAATTTTCTCAATTTGCAGGTAAAACTTCTTCATAGGTTCGCTCGCATTCCCGAAATAAAAGGTAAAGAACTCGTCCAGTATTTCATCCACATTCTGAGTCGGGTCATCCCAGATTTTTGCTATAATATATCCTTCTAACATATCCTGCTCACCACAAATAAATATCCCTCGTATTTTATCGTCAATAAATTGTTTCATAATTCGTGCCGTTTCGTGAACCATAATATTTGGAAAGCATTTAAAACCTCCTATAAGTCCTGCTTCCATAGGATGGTGGTAATAGTTCCAGAGAAATACAGGTGCTTTAGATTGTTTCAGCCATGCGTGATACATGGCCATGTCGTTTTCCCGCATTTCCTTATGAATAGCATAATAACAGGTGTGTAAACATGGGGCGATTGATACATTAGGCTCAATTTCGAATCCGCGCGGTGGCAGGGCATATTCCCAATAAGCAAGGGCTGTTATGTATTTGTTCGGATGGGTCTTCTGTAATTCTTTTGCAACGGCATTCACAAATGAGAAAATGTAATTGCTAACTTTACCACTACTAAACTGTCCTGTTCTCATATTGGAGCCTGAACGAATGATTTCTTGGCAACGGTCACATCTACAAAACTTCAGATTATCGTCCGGCACGATAGCAAAATAATCTCCGATTGCTTTCCAGCCTGCAGGCACATTTTTAACACCATCAAAAAAATCTTTTGCCATCTGAGATACCTGTTTCACAAGTTCCGGATGGGTATAACATAATTGTGTACCGGAACCCGAACCCTTTGCCTGATATTCAGGGTTTGTAAAAACGGTTTGAATAGTCTGTTTATGGAAGGTATGATTTCCGGCCCACTTCTCCCCTCCCAATCGCAATCGACGCCAGAATAATACAAGTTCTGAACGAGATACAGTCCCCCACTGTTTCTGCATAAATGGCCAATTCCCTGACCAGAATGCATCGCGATACTTTAATGCAGGCCTACGGCGGACATCTGTCCCTCTCACTACAAGCGAAGGGTGGGAAGGGATAATGATACTGATAGCATTCGGACCATACCAACGCACACCACAAAAATGCTCAAGAAAATGATAGACTGCGTAACAGGTTCCCTGGTCATCATACACACCTGGCAATTCTATTTCTCCCTGGCTACGCTCTTGCATCCCCACCGTTTGCCAATAATCAATCTTATGCCTTGTGTCCGCTAAGGTATTTCCACAACTCATTGGTTGACCCAATTCGTTACGATTCGTCTCTGTATCTTCCCAATCCCTACCCAAAAGGATTATTGTGTCGGGTCTAAAAACAATAATATATTCCTGAGAAATTAGGTCTGCCCCCTTAAAACCCAATTCTTTCGCAAAATGACTATCTCCTACAAGTATTTTTCTCCCTGATACAGGTTTTGTATCTTTTTTTATCGGGACTTCAGCACCTGTAATCTTTAATATATGATATTGTAATTCTAAAGATGCGAGATATGCTGATGGTGTTGGATGTTCCGAAATAACAATAGAACAATTAGGTTTTCCTTTACTAACAATAGAAAACTCCATAGCATTTCCCGCTGCATCACTATCTGCATACAGACAGAATGCCACTACACCAATAATAAGCAAGTTCATATGAGCCTTCCTATAAAAAGCCTTTATAAAAAAATCTCATCATTAAACTATGGGCAAACGATAAATTATAAATCATATTACAGTGAAAACAAATTATTAACATCTATAAAAATATTTCTAAAACAAAATCAGATAAGGAAAGGGCCTATTTTTCTAAACCATCCAGGGGGTTTGTAAGAAAAGGGCCTATGTTTTCTAACCCATCCAGGGGGCATGGGAAGGAGGTTGTCTTTTAATAAAGAAGGGTAGAAGGAGTATACCTCCAAAGAAACCGCCAATATGAGCCCACCAAGCCACCCCAGCAACATCTTCCTGGCTGGCCATCACAACAAACCCATTCAATAGTTGCAGAATAAACCATATCCCACCAAATAAAATCGCCGGCATTTCAGTAAAGTAAGGGTAGATAATAATCGGAATCAAACAGAGGACTCGGGCTCCGGGATATAAGACCAGATAGGCTCCCATAACTCCTGAAATTGCACCAGAAGCACCTACACATGGAATTTTTGAACCAGGCTGTGTTATCGCATGGATTATACCTGCAAATATACCACAAAGTATATAGAAAAACAGGAAACGGGAATGTCCCAGACGGTCTTCTATATTGTCGCCAAAAATCCACAATGCCCACATATTCGAAATCAGATGCAATAATCCACCATGCAGGAACTGGTAGGTAATGAGTGAGATAAACCTGAAGTTAGCAGGAACGATTCCAAGAGAAAAAAATATTCGTTCTATTCGAGATTCTGGCAAATCAAAATACTGAATAAATATCAGTGTATTAAAGATAATCAATAATACTACTACTACAGGAAAACTGCGTCGTGGATTTACATCTCGTAATGGAAACATAGGCTATCCCCTTCCCGGATTTTGAATCAAAGTCTTTCTTCCTCTCTGTTAAAATGTTTTTCAACTTCCTCTATCACTTGTTTTAAGTTTTGTGCTTCTCTCTTATCCATTACTAAAACAACATTGTGAGATACTGCTATAACAAGACCTTCAATACCTGCGGACACAATGGTAATGGGAAGAGAACCTTCATTATAGATAATCGATTGGGTTGTTCTTATTGGGACCCCCCTTCCCCAAATCACATTCCCGCTCTCATCTTTAGGCATAATCCGTTCCAGGGATGTCCACGAGCCTAAATCATCCCAGAGGAATTCTCCCTTGGCCATAACAATGTTTTTGGTTTGCTCCATTAAAGCATAGTCGATAGATATATTGGGCAAATTTTGGAAAAGGGAAAATACTTTATCTGGATGGTTTTGTTGTATTTCTTCAGACATTTGTAAAATAGTGTTCCAATGAACAGGGCTTGTCTTCTTAATCTCATTCAAAAAAGTCTCTACTTTCCAGAAAAACATCCCACTATTCCAAAAGTAATTCCCTGCTTTAATATACTCTATGGCCGTTGGCTCACCTGGTTTTTCATGAAATTTTTTTACTGCATATATGTTCACATCTTTATCCTGGCACAACATGTCCCCTGCTTCAATATATCCAAACCCCGTTTCAGGTCGTATGGGAGGAATACCAATGATTCCAAGGGTATCGTTTTCCGCCACATAATTCATGATGCTGGAAACTGTTTGAACAAAACAACCAACGGGTTCTATTAATTGGTCCGCTGTAAGGACGGCCATTACTATTTCTTTCGCCTGTTCACCATATTTTGCAAGAAGATGTGCGATAACAAAGGACAAACAGCCTGCAGTATTTCTTCGCATCGGCTCCGCAATAATTTGTTCTTCGGGGAGCAAACAAAGGGGAGCAAAAATTGCTTTTAGTTCCGTAGATGTGGCCAGCCATATATTGTTTTCAGGGACTATTGGTAAAATGCGTTCTAAAGAATCTTTTAATAAGATGTTCCCGTTACGACCCAAAGGCAAAAGTTGCTTTGGATGCTCCGGTGTAGATAGGGGCCAAAATCGTTCTCCAATTCCACCGGCCATAATCACGGCCCACTTTTGACTTGATGATAGGACACTGTTTTTTTGTTTGCATTCGTCCATGCTCATATTCCGTTAAGTATCATTGAAGTCCATTATATCAGAGACAGGTCCCTCTTGATTATTAATTCTAAGGGTCAAAATAGACTTTTAAGGCCTCTGCAATTGTTTCCGCCATTTTTTGACGCCATTTTGAATCCGCCATATTTTTCAAGTCATCCGGATTTTTAAAATTGGCGCATTCCAGTAACACTTTTGTAGGTACATTTATATTTCTCAATACAGAGGGGACATAAGCAGTTTTCTTTGACCTTCTTATGACATTGCGAATAGGAGCACCGTTGTTATGGATTGCTATATTATTTTTTCGAGCCACCGTAATTAATATCTGAGCGAATGTTTTCGATCGAGCCTCCGCATCGATTCTTTGCGAAAGTGTTAAATTACGGGGTTGATGGTCTTTTCCTTCTTTAAAACGGGTATAGTCAAATCCCTTATTCGGTGTGATTTTTTCAATCTCCTTATAATAAATTGCTCCGGGAATGTATATCATAAGGCCCCGTATTGACGACTGGTTTAAAAAATTACAATGAATACTTAAAAAAATCATTTTCTCGCGGGGTATTTTTGTTTTTTCTTCTTTCTTTATAATGCTATTTGCCATTAGCCAGCGGAGATTGGCAGACACGGTGCTATCTTGAGGATTGTGAGGAGGTGTAACAAGGACAATCTCATCTGTATCATGAACAAAGGTTCGCCGTTCTGTTGTTTTGAATCCCTGATCGATGTCTTTAACAGTCATATAAACTCGTGCCTGGGTTTTCTGTTCAAGGTATTCTTTTAAACGGCAGGCAATATCGTAGTTAACCTCGTCCTCAATAATATTGTGCAAATATTGAAAAGTTCCGTGGTCTTTTCCCCCATGTCCGGGGTCAATTATTACAACAACATCCTTTAAAGCATTCTGTCCCCTGGCTGTTTTTTTCGTTCGTTTTATCTGTTCCACCTCTTTCTTTACTTCCTCCGCTATACGGCGTTCTTCTTTGTTTCCAGGTTGATATATATCGCTAAGCATTTCAAGGGGTATCTTAATCTCTGTTCCGGGTTTAATTGTGCGTTCGTTCGCAATTTTGTTTCGTTTCTTAATAGTAGTACTTGCTTCTAATACATGTTTATGCTCTGTATAGTCTGTAAAACGAATGATTGTTGAATAAATAGTTTCTCCTGTTTTTAACTTATAACCTGCATATTCCCCCTGTTCATCCCTACCGTATCGAAGGTCTTTTGTTGCAACCCTTCCGTTCACATCGACCACAGGTGTTCCTGCAAATTCTTCATCAAACACATCGATAGGTTCAAGAACAATCTGCGTTGATTTATTATCTGCATGCACTATTGCTCGGGGTAGTATTTCTTTCAACTCGGCTGTGAAAATTTGCGAAGGGATGAAAATCTGGTCTCCTGTGGAAAGAGGAAGTCTTTTCTTCGCATTTTTAGGATGCCTTAATATGTCCCCTCTCCGGATTATAGTTCCGGATAGAGCAATCGTCCATAAATCCAATGCTTTATCGTCCAATTGGTGTCCCTGGGGAACTGTATGCCACCATCCCTCATTATCTTTACGGTCTTGTTCAAACAGTGCCATGAAGATTTGAGGATATAATGAAGTGCGAACTCTATTTAACGGAATTGCTACTGCACGAAGGTTGGTATATTTTTGTGCTTCGGCGGGCTCTAACAAAACCGAATATAATATCTGCGGAAGCGGTTTGCCGGGCACCGCAGAACATTCTAAGAAAATCTGATAGGAAGGTCTACAAACGATAGAAACGCCTGTTTGTAATCCTGCTCGTATTACGCCTGTCTGTGCATGAAGAAGAAAAGAAGAAAAGATAAACAAACAAACTAATACGATAACATGATTACATCTTTTATAAAATTTTATCCCAACTTCTAACAATACAATTCCTAACAATTGATAATTATAGTTTTATTTTTTTCAAAAAATAATACACAACATAATACCTGTTCTTCACATCGGAAACTGGATTCAACTATATAGTGGTTTTTGTTCGATTTTTACTCATTATTTTGTTAAGATACTTAAAGCGAATTTATAATAGTTGGTTTTATTTTTTTCTACAAAAATACAATTTTAACAAAATGATTTCATTAACAAACAAAGGAATATAGCTATGAATCAAACAATAGGGCTGGCCATTCTATTTCTTTTGCTATGTCATACGCTTACATTTTCCAACTCAGTTATTACGACAGCTCATCTCATCGATGAACTAATTGACATGTCAGGGTTGACCGAATTTCCGGAGGGTAACTACAAACTAATACAATTTTCCTCATACGACCGACGGAGTATCCAGCGATTACATGCGGATTGGTTCAACAATTCTGATGGTTTTGGAAGTGAACCCATTCCAAACTTCATTTCTGTACTAAAAGAGGAAAAAGATGGTAACGATGGGGAATATCTCCTTGCAGATGTTAAGGGTCCGGGGGCTATTGTCCGTTCCTGGACAGCTGCTATAAAAGGAAATGTTCGGGTGTATCTGGACAATGAAGAAAAACCCATATATGAAGGCTCTGCAGAAAGTTTTTTCCGGTATCCCTACAACACTTTTATCAACGGCACAAAGATTACTGAGGAATTGCTAAAGGGAAGTTTATACCAGCGGGATTCGGCATATTGTCCCATACCCTTCTCCAACTCCTGCAAAATTGTATGGATAGGCAAGATAAAAGATATACATTTTTACCATCTCATGGTCCGCTGTTATGAAAGTGGCACTGTGGTTCAGACTTTTTCTCCAGACGATTTAAAGAAAGCAGAGGAACAGGTCATCAAGGTCTGCAATATCCTTAAAAATCCGGATACATTATTAATAGATGAAAAAACAGAAAGAGTCCCTATAGAGATGGACCTATCGTCGAAGGAAGAGATTCCTATTTGGACGAGCAAAAATGGACCCGGGGCTGTGGTGTTGTTTAAGTTAAGTATAAATGACCTTTCAGCAACCCAGACGCTCCGTGAATCCATTCTTCGCATATATGCAGATGGCATTCAAGAACCCCTTGTAGATAGTCCCCTGGTGGATTTCTTTGCTTCCGCACCCGGGGTAAACCCCTATCGGTCTTTACCGTTGGAAATAACAACAGACGGATGGCTAATATCGCGGTTTGTAATGCCCTATCAGAAAGAAATGAGCATTACATTAAGGAATATTTCTACAGAGAAATTGTCCGTAAAAGGGGAGGTCGCATCCCAACCGTATGAATGGGAACCTCAACGCTCCATGTATTTTTGTGCTCGATGGAGAGGAAACGATGGATTATGGATTCGTTCCACCCGGGCCCATGATCTACCGTTTTTGTATGCAAAAGGCAAGGGATGTCTCGTCGGTGCGGTAAGCCATGTTTTCAACCCATCACCAATACCTACTTCTGGCGGAAATTGGTGGGGCGAAGGGGACGAAAAAATCTTCATAGACCGTGATGAAATTCCTTCTATCTTCGGTACAGGCTCTGAAGATTTCTACAATTATTCATGGTCCGCAGTTGATATATTTTCCTATCCCTACTGTGGACAACCTCGAAATGATGGACCCGGAAATCGAGGCTTTGTCTCTAATTTCCGCTGGCTCATTCTGGACAAAGTCCCGTTCGGTGAGTATATCGCTTTTTCATTAGAACTTCTTATACATGAAGAAGTTTTTAATTTAGGTTATGCACGCATCGCCTATTATTATGCCCGTCCCGAAACCACAGATGACCACTCCCCCGTTTCGGATCGCGTTTATAATCCTTTAACTGCACAGGAAGATTGGAGTTGGCTCCCCGAACCCAAAGGCGCAGCTCGTAATGCTATTTATTATCAAGCAGAGGATTGTCTTGTTACTACAGAAAAAACAGAATTGATAAAATCATATATGTGGGCCGGTAGAGGATTATGCTTATGGAAACCACAACATACGGGTGACTCTTTAAGTTTTAAGGTTTATGTTCCAAAAGGAGGGAATTACGATGTTCGTCTGGTATGTGGATTGTCCCCACAATCGGGAAGTTTTCAAGCATTCTGGGATGATAAGTTAATTACACCGGGTCCTGTTGTTCTCTATGATGAGCATCATATACTCTCGCGAGAATTCAACTTTGGTAAGCAACAAGTATCGGAAGGAGAGCATGTTTTAACTGTGAAATATACAGATAATGAACCGAAACATATTGGGATTGATTTTATCTGGTTACAGCCTTGAAGTCGGTCCTGTTGGACTAAATACAGTTTTTTCTTATCTCATCCAGAATATTCTGGAAATATTCCGGCAAAGGTGCAGTAAACTCAATATATCTATCCGTTTTAGGATGGATAAAACCAAGTAATCCTGCATGTAATGCCTGACCGGGCAATCTCTGTAATGCACAAACAACATTATCCGGGAAATTCAATGCGGAGTAGTCTGTAAAACCATATACAGGGTCTCCAATAATAGGGTTGCCAATAAACCGGAGGTGGACCCGTATCTGATGGGTTCTACCCGTGCTTAGTTTCAATTCCAGAAAACTCATGGATGAATACTTTTCCCGCAAATAGAAATGTGTAATGGCTTCGCGTGCATTTACCCCTGTAATAGACATTCGTTTCGGGTCCGTCAAACTACGTCCTATTCCAGCATCGATAATACCGTATTCTGTTTTAGGAACTCCTTTTACCAAAGCAAAATATTTCCGCGTGAAGCCTCTTTCTTCGACCTGTTTTCGAAGGTGATGATAACTCTCTGGATTTTTCGCAACGACAAGAACACCGGTAGTATTCATATCCAATCGATGAACAATGCCCGGTCGCATCGGGTCTCCTGAAAGTATAAAATCTTTACAATGATAAAGTAATGCATTTACAAGAGTCCCTTTCACATGCCCCGGAGCAGGATGCACAACCTGTTCCGCCGGCTTATTTACAACAATCACCTCTTTATCTTCATAGAGAATTTCTATCGGTATATCTTCGGGAACAAGTTCTGTATTTTCATCTATATCTGGTAGTGTTATTACTATGTTATCCCCGGAGGATACTAAAAAAGAAGGTTTCTTTATCTGTTTCTGGTTAACAAATACCTTTCCTTCTTTTATCATACACTGTATTTGAGTTCGTGAAAAACCCTCCAACTGGTCCGATAAAAAAAGGTCTAAACGCAAAGAAGAAATTTGTTCAGAGACGGGGATTTGCCGGGTGTCTGTCATGTTCTTCCAGTTTTTCAAAACACATTTTAATCTTACGAAAGTATATACTAAAAAATGCGCCTGTGTCAGGTTTCTCGTTTCTTCCTTCTGTAATGCAGAATTATGCTTAATCCCGATAGTATAAAAAGAAGATGAAAGAATCCAGGATAGAAAACAGCCAGTTTTGTTAACCAAACGATAGGTGTGAGAAAACAACGAATCAAGAAAGCACACAAGGGATGGTGAACTATCCAGTTAGCCAATGGAGGACTCATATTATAATACAGGTCAACAAAAGCAGTTCCGATAGCATTTGTTAAAAGGTATTGGTCACGAAATTGCCTGAGTATATCAATTTCTTCAGCCATAGGTGTCCCATAAACAGCAGTAGCAATAAAGCAAGGGCCTCCGCCTCCACTACTTCCACCCGCCACAAAACCTAAAGTGGTAAGAAGCAAACCTACAGGAATCAAAACCCAACTATCTAAAATCATAGGTTTTTTATAATACATCAGTGCATTATCCAATATAACTACAGGGACCGTAGGTTGTGATCTTAGATAAATGAGGATATCCACAACTCCAGCCTTCGTTACCTTCGGTGTTTCGAAAGTTAAAAGTCCTTCCGTTTGACCGGAAGGGGTCTTGGGTCTAACTATTTCATCAATTCCCTGCTCCTGATTAAGGAGTTCAATACGGTCAACATAGGCAAGCCCGCCCTTAGGGGCAAAGATACCGACCTCTTCATCACCTGCTGTTTTTACAATAGCGACACCTTTGTCTGTTGCAACTCTAATGAGACTTGCCACTTCAAAGGGTAAGAGTGCTTGTTTTCGTATTCCAAAACCATTAAGAGAATATGCTCGGAGGGTTATTTTTTCTGTCGAGCCCGTACTGTTTTCTGTCATAATGGGGTCTATATCACTTGCCACTATCTGGGACTGATATGCCGTCCATATCCCCGGTATAACCTGATTGTCTATGTAATTATATTCCGAAGATTGTCCAAAAACAGTTATCCCTCCACGGAACATATTATAATTAAGCCCATTTGTAGGTAAGGTAATCTTTATTGTAGGGACATCCTTAGTAGTGCCATCAAGTTCATACGGAAAAACAGTTTTTCTGAATAAGGATTTTTTTTCTTTATCTGTCGCGGGAGAATAAACTGCGGTTCCAATTTCCGGTGTTTCCGTTAGAGTATCTTCCTGGTAAAGATAATATGCAACCTCATAAGTGTTTTCAATTGGCAATCCATAAACGCCACCATGAATAAGGGTATTTCCTAAAAGACTTGCTACCGCAGAAGGTGTCGGATTGTTCAGAATTCGCACAACACGAATAAGTCCATATATTCGAGAACGGGTTGTTTCTGTAGGTGGAAATTGAATAGAGCCCTGAGATGTACCATCAATAAAGATAGAAATCTTTTCTGCTTTTGATAGGTCTGTTATAAAGGCTGTGGTATAGATATTAAAATTATCTTTTGAATAATGGTAATAACGAAAAGCAGGAACAATAGAGGTCCCTGTCTTTAAGTCTACATCGACATACGCAGGCATGGTATCCGCGTAAAGAGGATACGGAGGGATAATAAAGTCAAGATAGGAGCCGTCATCAGCAAACTCAATACCATTAAAGGTTGAACCAATGTTTTTCCCTGTCTTTGCATCTACAAGTTGTAACGGAGTATCTTCTTCCAAATTATATCCATTTATCCGCCATACGACCCCCCCAAAAGCCCAAACAACTAACCTTTCCTTGCCAGCGTCGTCTTTTTCGAAATTACTATTAGCAAGGCGTGCAACACTGGAAATTTCCGGGGGACCTGTTTCAAACACTGCTGTTACAGAATAGTCCTTATCCATAGTAATTGTTAATGGGTTATCCGTCGATGTCTTATCCTTTGGAAGAAGCCAGTTTTTAAATTGGAATCCCGGCATCGGTTCCGCAGTTAGTTCTACATCTGTTCCCGGCGCAAAAGTTTCACCAGAAGGATTTCGTATCACCGTTCCTGTATCGGACGGCGTTATAGTAATATTCAGAGTATATTGTCTTCGTAAAATCCGCGCTTTTAAGTCCAGATTTTCTTTCACCCGAATAATGAGTTCTTGTAGACGCGAAAATAATCTCCCATCTTCTGAATACCACCCATCGAACTGGTCACCATCATCAATATTATTTATGGATATAGTTACCGTATCACCATCCAAAAACATTCCATCTTCAGACAACAAAGGATTTTTAACCGGATTGATTGTAATTTCTGCATCTTGCGATTGAGCATTGGGACCCCGTTCTATTTCTGCAGTAATATGAAATACATCCAGAACTGTAATAGCGTCTGTAAAAACAAAAGACAAACCACGAACCGTTTTATCAATAATTTCAAGATTTGCCGGGCCTACGGTATCAAGTACCGGTGAAGTTATAAACATCTGATTTTCACTTGAACCGTTATAAGCAGAAATTGCTATTCCTGGATTCCCCGGAGAACCATTGCGGAATTCTCCAATCAAACCACCTATTCGAACCTCGTATAACTCTGATGCCTGGACAATATTTTTCGCAGTAGAAACAGGGATAATCCCCTGTAACACCATAGGGACCCTTATCCCTTTTGGAATTGTATTAGGAGTAATGCTGGTTATTTCCAGTCCCAAATTATAGAGAGATATAATTCCACCTTCTTGAACATTCAAATTTATTTTTTGCATGTCCATTGTGGATGGGATTTCTGTCCATTTATTCTCTTTTTCCACATCATTGGTCAAATAGGTATCCATTAGCGTAGCAGGAAAGGAAAATGCCTTCACTTCCACCCAACTGGGTTTTGAGAGATTTTGTATGCTCATTCTTATCGCGGAAGTCTCCGGCAAAGACAGAACATGATTCTGTCCTTGCTCATCAAAATAAATTAAGTAAATCCCAATAAAACCTATATCCTGATTTACAGTACCGGGTGCTTTATTTGTTGCATCTGTAATCCATGAAGACAGGTCTGTTGCTTTTGAATGCGGGGTTATTGTGTCCACCTGGGCTGAAAGTTCAGTAGAAACATTTACAACTAAATAAGCAGAATTCGCCTGTTGCGGAATAAGACCCAATCCTTTCAATTTCCCGAAAGTAGGAGCTTCAACCTCTACTGTACTTAATGGAAGAACCTTTGTCGTATCACCAGGAACATCCAGATTTAGAACAAACACATTTCGCAAGGCATTATGGACCCACTGATTTGCAACCCACAATTCTCCCACAGATAAAGCATTCCCGAAATCATCAGGCAATCCATTACTATCTGTATCCATTGATGAAGAAACTTCTTCAAGGCGAACCTGTATCGTTTCGGATGAATTATTTGTATCCTCATAAGAGAATACAACTATCGGTTGCGTTTGAACTTTCTGGGCATTTATAAGTCCATAAACAGATATTTCTTGAGAGAAAACCGAACCTGTTATATAAGGATGGAGATTAATATTGCTTTGTCCCGGGATAAGGACGGTATCTGAAAAGACATTACCTATCCATTGTTCATTATTAAAACAAATATCACTCTCATTACAAGCAACAAAAGTAATCGTTTCCGTGGTTGTCTCAGGGTAATCTGCACGAACAGGAATATATATATTTAGTCCGGGGATATTATAACTATCCGCAAGCACTTTTACTGTTTTCCCGTTCATCGGCGAAAATAATTGCAGATTGTTTATATTAAGACTCTTCCGGCTCTGGATAGCATAATCGAGCAATTTTATCATATTTACAGGGGGTTGTGCGGTGTCCCCTGCATAAGACTTTTCCCCTGTAAGCCCTGATAATATAGTTACCATTACAAAAATAATCGGCATTATGAAAGGGATTTTGTTAAACGAAATGAATTTTTTAACAGACATGGCGTTTTCCCTGTATTTTTCTTTCGAATAGTTATACTTATTAAATGTAAAAATGTTTATTTTGGTTCATAAAATTTCCATTGATACATTATACAAAAACAAACAATGAATGTATCATTCCCTGTCGGACAAGTCAGACTTGTCGGACTTACCATATATTTTCCCTTTTTGATTTTTACACATGGTCTCTATAGAATTAATACAAATCATGTTTAAAAACATAGGAGATAGAATATGAAACATTATATATTCGCTTTGTTTTTAATATTTCCTCTCACACAGTTTGCCGATTCTTTTCCTGAGGTCGTATGTGTTAATCCTGAAATATCCATTCAAAAAGTTTTTGGAACCGAAACTCCCGGCGGAAAATACAAGCATCCCGCATCTATTACGGAGCTAGATAATGGCGATCTATATTTAGCGTACTACTGCGGTACGGGCGAGTATGAAGAAGATACAAAAGTATTCGGGGCACGACTACCGAAGGGTTCTGACCGCTGGCAATCCCCTGTAGTTATTGCAGATATACCCTGGCTTGGAGAAGGAAACCCGGTAGTGTGGCAGGGACCGAACGGTATCGTCTGGCTATTCTATGTCGTGCGATATGGCGATACATGGTGCCAATCAAGAATCCATTATAAAATTTCAAAGGATGGTGCAAACACCTGGTCTGACTCGGCTATATTGGCCTTCGAGCCCGGTATGATGGTGCGTTCTCAACCCCTTTTGTTAAATGATGATAAATTCATCCTCCCCGCATATCACGAAAAAGGAGACAACCCTGAGTTCACGGCACCTGATACCAGTTCTGTCTTCTTTATTCAAGATATAAAGACACGCAAATGGACACAGAGTAATTTCGTGCGCTCGCGTATTGGAAATTTACAACCATCCGTTGTCGCTTTGAGTGATACACACCTGCTTGCATATTGCCGTCGGGGTGGAGGTTATGATCCCATATCGGATGGTTTTATTGTCCGGACCGAGTCGTTTGACGGTGGAAAAACATGGACAGATGGCGAGGATACGGAGTTTGTCAATCCGAATGCAGCCATTGACCTCATTAAACTAAAAAATGGACATCTCTTACTGTTCTTTAACGATAACCCCGGTGATAGGAATCCCCTTTCTGTAGCCATTTCAATGGATGAGGGGAAGACATGGGCAATAAAAAGAGACCTTGTACGAGGGAAGGATTCCTACGCCTATCCTTATGCTATTACATTAAAGGATGGACGGATAGCATTAATTTTCACTTCGCACGAGCGGACACAAATCAATCTTGCTATTTTTAAAGAAGATCAACTTATTAATTGGAGTGAAGTAAAGAAATAACAATAAGGAAAAATTTATGATTAGTACAGCCCTATTTTCACTACAATTTATTCTTTTCCATACCATCCTCTGGGTTAATGCCTGTGATTGGGGAGATGTAAAAATACCCGAAGATGGGAATTATGTGGTTTGGGTCTGGGCAGAGAGAGATAAAACAGGTGAGATAAATATAGATAACCAAAAATTATCATATTCCACATCTGCAAAAGAAAAAAATAAAAAGGATGACTTGCCAAAACATATCTGGCTACAGTTGATAACCCACTCTTTGAAAAAAGATCAAACAATAAGGGTTTGGGGAGATATGTATGTGTCATCTATTGTCCTTTCCAACCAGTCCGATTGCAATCCTGAGGCATGGTGCAAATATGCCCGCGTTTTACAAGAACCCGAACGAATAGAAGATGCTCGTGTAGAAACGATTCGAAATACGAATACCGTTTTTTCGATGCCTCATTTTGAGGATTTGCAAAATTGGGAATCTTTTGCGAAAAATCTCCGCAGGACAATATCTATAGCATGTGGTCTGTTTCCGGCTCGCGAGAAAAGTCCTCTGAACGCAAATATATTTGACAAATTTCAGGGAGACGGGTTCACCGTGGAAAAAGTATATTTTGAATCATTACCGGGCTTTTATATAACAGGGAACTTATACCGTCCTGTCAAGAAAGGAAAACATCCCGGTGTGCTGGGCCCCCATGGACATTGGAAAGAAGGACGATTGGAGAACAGCGAAGAGAGTTCCGTCCCGGGGCGATGTATAACCTTAGCACGCATGGGCTTTGTCGTGTTCAGTTATGACATGGTTGGCTACAATGATTCCCAACAACTTCCCCACAATTGGGGGACAAACCTGCTGAAACTATGGAGTATTCATCCTTGTGCCATCCAACTCTGGAACAGTGTTCGTGCTCTGGATTTTTTACAAACGCTTCCGGATGTGAATCCCGAACAAATCGCATGCACCGGGGCTTCCGGCGGAGGAACACAAACCTTTTTACTATGTGCCATCGACTCACGGGTCAAGGTCTCTGCACCCGTTAATATGATTTCTTGCTCTATGCAAGGGGGCTGTATTTGCGAAAACGCTCCCTTATTCCGCAGAAATGCCTCCAACATGGAAATCGGGGCTCTTATGGCTCCCCGTCCCATGATACTGGTTTCCGCAACAGGAGACTGGACATGGGCCACGCCCCGTGTTGAATATCCCGCAATACGAAGCATCTATAAACTATATGGTAAGGAAGAAAATCTGGAGACACAACAGTTTGATGCTGGACATAACTATAACAAAGACAGTCGGGAGGCCGTGTATCGCTTCTTCGGAAAATATTTCTTCCCCGAACAGAATTGGTCACAATTTTCAGAGCCCGCTTTTGAAGTCCCACCCAAACAATCTATGCGTGTGTTTACCGATGAGAAAATAGAGGAATTGAAAAAGACAAGTTTTGATGAAATACTCCGCAAATTTGTGGAAGAGAAAAAAGCATTGCGGGAACAGTATGTCGCAATAAAATTAGAACAGGTTAAAGAATTTCGTGAGAAGGATAACCATTCTCTCGCTATAATAACAGGAGCAGAGGTACCCCATCCTAATGATATACAGGGAACTTGCATCTCTGTCTATAAAGAACCTACCTTTGTTTTAGAAAAATGGACACTCTCACGAATAAAAGTGCATGATTATGTGCCATTACTTCTTTACCGTTCCAATAAACCTGAATCTCAAAAAGTAATCCTTTTAACCCATCCAGAAGGCAAAGGACATTTTGTATCTCCAGATGGCTCCCTTCATCCTGCTCTACAAAGCCTGATGCAGAAGGGATATGCCATAGCCTTGATAGACCTATTTTTAACAGGAGAACATCAATCGCCTAAAGAAAAAATTAAGCGGAAAGAAACCTCAAACTATATCGACACCTTTCTAAATACTCGCTCTTCTGAACAAGTTCAGGATATAATCACATCCTTAGTTTGGTTAAATTCTCGAAGGGATTTGATACCACCTATTACATTAATAGGCATGGGAAATACAGGTGTTTTATCCATCTTTGCAGGGGCTATTTGTGATAAAGCAAATCCTATTTTTGCCGACCTGAATCACCTCGACCTAAATAACGATAATGTTTGGGAACAACATTTTTATATTCCCTCTGTGCGTAGCATTGGTGACATCCAAAATGCCTTATGGTGGATTGTACCTGAACGAAATTGCGTAGTTTTCAATATCAACCCTGACCTAAAATTTTATGCCCCTATTAATGTCCAAACACAAGTTCTTGATTTAAAAGACCTTATTTCAATACTCTAATAAAAATTGAAAGTGCACACATGGACGAAAGTCATTTCCACCTGATTCACATAACAGATTTACATTTTTACCAATTCCCTAAAAAGATTTCCAAACTACTCAACAAACGAATATTGGGCTGTATAAACTGGGAACTCAACCGGAAAAAAAGATTTGATTTCAATAATACAGAACGCTTTCTAAACCTATTAAAAAAATACAAAAATACTTCGATTGTAATCACAGGCGATTTAACGGTAACTTCTCTTGAAGAAGAATTTCATATCGCAAAAGATTTTATCGACAAAATACGGGAAAAAGGGTTTCCCGTATTTGTAATCCCCGGAAACCACGATTATTACACCTTCGAATCCGTAAGACAAAAAAGGTATGAAACTCTTTTTTCTGAATATTCCATATCGAATACTTATCCAGCAATGGTTCCAATGCCCAACGGAATTAAACTTATCTTGTTATACACAGTTCGTCCTAATATACTCTCATCACGAGGAGAAATAGATAAAAAACAGATTCAGCAATTAAAAGAAATCCTTTCTTCTCTGGATCAACCGGCAATAATTTGTGCTCACTATCCCATTTTACATCACACTCGTGAATATTACTCTTCTTATTCCCGCAGGTTAAAAAATGCAGACCTGCTTCGTAAAGCAATTATACAAACTTCGGTTCCCACCCTATACATCGCTGGACATGTCCATCATTACAGTCTTACTCCGGATAAGCAAAATCCATGTGTGCAATATTTATGTTCACCTGCACTATTTTACAACAAAGAAAAAAATGGTGGATTTTCTATAATTACATTTGAAGATGGAAAATTTAATATCTCTTTCAACTCTATGTATAGTTTGGATTCCTTATGAATAAGGATAAAACCATGAAACAATTCACGCGTCGTACTTTTTTTAAATCTGTTTCTTTAACTCTTCCCTTTATAAGTCTCTCGGGCAGTTCCCAAATTCCTCCTTTTAATATGTCCTCCAATAAAGTTCCTGTAATCGACATTACAGACTTGTACCATCCCCCGCAAGATTTTGATGACACATTTGATTTAACTTTTCCATATGCACTGCCGGAGATTGAGTTGTTAGGAGTGCTACTGGATGTAAGTCATCGATACCGCATAAAGTATATGGGCGAAGGCGAACAAGGATGGTATAGCGACCCAACAGGTGGTAGAGAACCTGGAATAATTCCTGTATGGCAATTAAATTACTTATTCGACCGTGCCGTTCCCTGTGCGCCCTGTCCCTTTATTCCTATGGCAAGAACAACAGACCCCATGACCACTCGAGGGATATTCGAAAATCAAGGCTTACAACTTTTCAAATCTTTACTTGAACAATCACCTCAACCTGTGGAAGTCGTATCTTTCGGTTCTGCTCGACCTATTGCTGTTGCAATGAACCGTTTCCCGGAACTCCTCCAAAAAAAAGTAAAAAGGATTCATCTTTGCGCAGGGTCGTATCCCCCCGGCAAAATGTTAGAATGGAATGTAAAGTTAGACCCAGACGCATTCGTTCGTGTAATTTCTGGGAATATTCCTATATACCTCTACCCCTGTGCCTCTGAAGGGAATCCCTTCGCTCTCGGGAATTATAACACCTACTGGCTCCTGCCGAATCTTGAATTCATGAAAGAAATAGACCCCCGATTGCTCCGTTACCTGATCTATGCACACAGCCGTTCCAACCGCATCGATTTCCTCCAAGTATTAGAAGAAGAACTACCCGAAAACGATAAAAGCACACTATTCCAAAGAGCCCTCAATGTCTGGACCCTGGATGTGTGGTTCGAAGTGGCAAAACGACTTCTTGTTCAACGAGCAGATGGAAGTTATCAAATTATCCTTTCTACAGAGAAAAAACCCGGCGACCATCTCCTCTCCGGGACCTTTATACCAATAAAATTCCGGCCCCTTCCCGATGGCAACTTTGAAGTAGAAAAACAAAACGGAGAAACCCCTCATCGTCTATTCTATCGTGAAAACCCTGAAAAACACCAAAAAGCCCTCCAGGAAGCACTCCCCAAACTCTACAAATCATTCAAAACTGTTAGTAGAAATTATAACTAAAATTTGCATAAAAAAGATCCGCATCACAATGTTATATAAAAAGTATTCCTCTTCCTTTGAAATCAACAAAAATTATACATAGGCAAAATTAAGGGATACTCAAAAAGGAATACCCTGAACAAAATTATCTCAATTAATTCCGTATATATTAGATGTTTGGGCAATAGCCGTCTTCACCCACGCCCGGACAGGAATGATACGCTCCAATGTTGAAGAACTGGATTAATCGTAATAACTCGCTCAAACTGATTTGCCAATCCTGTGGATTGTAGTCCGAACCATGCGGTTGACAAGTCTTGTCTCCTTCTAAGCCCGGCGCATAGCCATCTTCTGTCCCCGCCTCGCAATGATAACCACCTGTATTAAAGAATTGTATCACTCTCAGCAACTCGATCAAATTGATTTTCCAATCACCATTCGGGTCCGCACTATGCGGTACCTTCTCCCCTTCCTCCGAACCTTCGGACATCCCTTCCCCTTCCGGCGTCCCTTCCGGCGTACCTTCTACGGATCCTTCACCTTCCGGTGTGCCTTCTGGTGTACCTTCAGTCGTACCTTCTACGGCTCCTTCTCCTTCCGGTGTACCTTCTGGCGTTCCTTCTGTCGTACCTTCTACGGCTCCTTCTCCTTCCGGTGTGCCTTCTACCACTCCCTCTGTCGTACCTTCTATCGCTCCTTCTCCTTCCGGTGTGCCTTCCGGCGTACCCTCAGGCGTACCTTCTACGGCTCCTTCTCCTTCCGGTGTGCCTTCCGGTGTGCCTTCTGGCGTACCTTCTACGGCTCCTTCTCCTTCCG
>Ga0116210_1000462_pt1 | contig 40609 bp, 30 predicted proteins | sample TshhotsprinmetaG_FD_94483 | JGI IMG/M metagenome (GOLD analysis project Ga0116210, IMG submission 94483) | Hot spring microbial communities from South Africa to study Microbial Dark Matter (Phase II) - Tshipise hot spring metaG | ecosystem: Environmental > Aquatic > Thermal springs > Hot... | reverse complement strand
CCTGTATCGTGACTCTGGAAGCGGTTGACATGGCTCCTCCATTATTATGGTGTCTGGGTTAGACAGCCACCATGATGCCATGTCTTCCGCTTCCTGTCACGTTCGACTTAGCGGAAAGTAGAGAATACAGCGCGATCGTGCATTCAGCGGGCCGCCCCATGATACTGCACATGTGCGGCCACTTGCTGGGACTGCTCTCAACCCTGGCGACCCTGCCGGTCGATGGTTTCGAGGCGTTCACCACACCGCCGGTAGGCAACACGACGTTGCTAGACGGCCGCACCGCATGCCCCGACAAAGTGTTGATCGGCGGGACGAACGCCGTCCTCTGGCTGGAGTCGGCCGAGCGGATCATTGCCGAGATCGAGGCCGACCTGGACGCACTGCCGCATCATCGCGGGATCATCATCAGCTCGGCTGGTATGATGCCGCCCGACTGCCGGCCGGAGACGATCAAGCAGGTGTGCGACTGGGTGCACACGTATCGCGCGCGCTTGTGAAGAGATTTTCGCCGTACAGCGCCGCGGCCGCGCGCACCTCGGCCGCGGGGACAAGGCTCAACCGTGCCCGGTCGTCAGGATGCAGACGCATGAACGCGTCCCGACCGCGTTCGGTGAGGACCAACTCGGCCGAGCCGAGCCGGTTGACGGTGCGGATCAGAGTCAGGGCAAACGAATCATGCGACGAGAACAGCGGGAGACCGCGCTGCTCGAACACGCGACGCAGCAGCGAGGTCCCTGCGTCGGCACTGACGCCGAATTCGACCTCTAACACATCGGAGGAGAGCAGGTAGGTGACTTCGAAACTGGCTGCCGGCTTGGCGCGCACGTAGAGGCGCTCGACAGCATCGGCGCTGTTGTGATCCGCCACACCAGCGCCCTCCTGTCCGGCGACCGGGACCAGGAGCCGCTCCGCGCTGTACTGCGCGCTGATCTCCTGCATCAGGTCCGGATGATCGGCCAGCAAACGCTGTGTGGGACACAGATCTTCCGTGGCCCGCGCCGCATATTCCCTGAAAACACCTGCCAGCGCAGGCGTATCGCCAGGCGCCTGACGACGTGTAACCAAAGCCGCGGCCAGACGCCGGACCAGCCGGTTGTCCTCTGGCGCCCAGGGCGGCGCGTCGTCGCCTTCGGCACGCCACAGGGCGCGGAAACGCTCCAGGGCACGAACGCCATCGGCACTTTTCCGGCGAATGTGATCGCGCACGCTGGGCCACAGCGCCTCGTGCGTGATCGCCGCGCGCGTCGGTGCATCGCCGGCGCGACCGGCTGCCGGCGCCAGTTCCGGCCCGGCATTCACCCACCTCGTCAACTCGACCAGAGCTTCCTCGACGGCCACCTGAAGGCCTGCCAGCTCCCCGGCCAGCTGCGCGTAGGCGCGAAACAGGCCGCGTTGGAGCAAGCGAGTCGCCAGGCGGGAAAGAGCTTCCTGCGCCAACGCGATGCGCTGCTGCTTCAACTGCCGCAATCGCCCAACTGTCGCTCTCCAGGCGGCTATGCCCAGCCCGATCAGGACGGCGGCAAGGCCGATCACCAGCACGATGCGACCCTCGCGTCCCAGCGCAACGTCGCGTTGCAACAGGAGCGCGGCGGCCAGCCCCAACGCGGCCAGCCAGGCCGCTGCCAGAACGCGCAACCAGCGAATCATCACCTGCCGCCGACTCGAAACGAAGCCTGTGAAGGCCAGCTGCCACACATATAGCCGGCTCCGATAGGCCTCATCCTCCTCCTCGGCCGCGGCGAGCGCCGGCTGGAGATCGCGCAGCAACGCCGCCACCACGTCGAGCCAGCTCGCCAGCCGCGCGCGCGCCTGGAGGATGCCGTCCGGCGCGCGACGCATGTCGGCCACGATCTGCCCGGTCGCCAGGGCGGCCGCCTTCGGTACCACCCCAGGGTGTGCATGGCCGCTCGCCATATCGGCAGCCGGCCGATCTGCGCTGCCGGCCGCGGGCAGATGGCACGCCTCGCCATCGCCGCCATCGGCGGCCAGACCCCAGGCGACCTGTGCCGCCCGATCCACTGCCTCGATCTCGGTCGTGATCGCGGCCGCGCGGCGCTCCAGGAGCTCCAGCCAGCGCTGCGGCTCGTGGGCCGCGCGCAATTCGCCGACGTCAATCTGCACCAGGAGACGGCTTGCCGCGACCTGCAGCGCGGGCGGCCACCCCAGGGCGAATCGCTCGGCCACCGGTTCACAGAGAGCCGTGCCGCCGGCGTCCAGGAATCGACGCACCAGCGCGGCCGGCGTTGCGCCCAGTGCCTGCAGATCGGCCCGCATCGTGGCCGGCTGCGGCCCGGCGGCCAGCACGGCCTGGCGGATCACCGCCTTCTGTTCCTCCTCGATGGCCGCGGCGACATACTCCGCGAGCGGGACATAGTCGCTGGCTGCGCCCACCACACTGTAAGTCGGTCGGTCGGCCGCCATTTCCGGGCCCAGGGAGCGCTCGATGTGGCCGAGGCCATCCGCCGTCAAAAATGCTTCGACGGTGTTTCCGACCAGGACTGCCAAATCGAAGGCGCTCTCGGCCAGCGCCTGGTTGCTCTTCTCGCGATCAACCAGATACACCGCATCGAAAAGCCGTCGGCCGATGCGTTCCGTCCACGCGTCCCCACCGCAATGGGTGAGCAAACGCGCCAGAAAACTCGCATGGTCATCCTGGCCGGCAGCGCCGGTCAGTGCCTCCAGCTCGCGGAGCGCCATGTGTACCGTCGCCTCTTCGATGGTCCGGTCATCGCCCGGCGCAAAGGAAGCCGTGGAGAAGAAGGCAATCATCCTGGACACATGGCGTCGGCTGAACCTTTCCGCCAGTTCCGCCATCACCGGCCACACCAGGGCCGATGTCCGCGGCTCGCCCAGTGCCGCGATCACGTAGATCGTGGTCTGCACGAACGGGTCACGGGTCTGCATGCTGTCCAGGCGGGTGGGATCCACGACCTGGTTCAACAGCGTGCGCACGATTGGCCCGGCTGCTGCGATGCCGGCCTGAAACACATCGCCGCGCGCGATCGGCCACGCGGATGAGCCATCGCCTCGGGGCGAGAGGCCGACCACCGCCAGGGGCTGGACGTACCCATCAGCGCGGACGCGTTGCAGCAGGGAGGCGCCGATCCGTTCGGCGTGGGTGAGGCCCGATGCCGTTGCCGGCGTCGTCTCGGTCGCGATGGCCGCCAGCTGTCGCTCCAGATAGAAGGGTGCCGGATACCGGGTGGGGTTCGGCTGCAGGACGTGGAACGATGTCGCGGCCGAAGCCGGGGCCATCTCGGGCAGAATCGCCGCAAAGGCCGTCAACCGATCCAGGTCAGGCAGCTCGCGGCCATTTCCGGCGATCTCGCGCGCCTCCTGGATCAGGCGCAGGCGGGGCCACAGGTGGAGCATGGCCTGCAAACCCCAGCCGCCGAAACAGAGGACAGCCGCTCTGGTGCGAGCGTATGCCCCGTGGTTGCGAGCATGGATAGATGCAAGCATAGGTTGGCTGCTCCCTCCTGTCTCAGGCGGTCGGGCCGCTGCCCGGCGACCGTTGCCGGGAAGTGGCCGCCCGTCCAAGCCCCAATGCATTGAGCGCGTCAGCGCCGGCGGCAGGCACGTACACCTCGGGGAAATCCACCCAATCCGCCTGCACGTGCAGCGTTCGGCGGTCGAATTCGCCGCCCGCATAGTGCTTGTAGAGATCGGGCATGCTGCGCAGCTGCACCAGGGGCAGGCCATGGACGATGTGACAGGCGTCAATGCGGTTGGCGTCGCCGGTAGGCACCCACTCGAAATCGTCATAGCCGCGCATCGCCTGGCGAAATGCGGTGTTCACCTCTTCGGCCAGTGCAGAGGGCGTCGCGACGACCCGAACGTGCTCCTCGTTGGCCTCGGTGTAGGGATAGGTGTCGCCATCTACGGCGAGGTGCGGCGCCATGCGTTTGAAGAGCTGGGCGAGCCGATAGTTGGCCGGTCGGTGCTCGCCGTCCTGCTGAGCCTGCACGACATTGCGCAGGTCGAACGCCTCTGTCAGCTCCTGGCGCAGAGTCGCCAGGTCGGGATCTTCGGCGAACCGCTGTTCCAGCACTGTCCTGAGCGCACTGGCGCTCACCGACGCGTTGGCGCGCGCGTTTTCCGGCGTGAGGTAGGCGAACACATAATCGCACAAGGCATCCAGAAGCAGACGCCAGCGCGTGATCGCGCCATCGGCTTCGGAGACCGGTTTGTCCAGCAGCGCCGCCGTCACCCGGATGTAGGTGTCCAGCATCTCCTCGTTAACGGCGCCCGTCTCCAGATCATAGTATGTGTTCGTGTCCTCGTCGCCCTGGCGACGAAGCGGATGCACCCGTTCCGCGGCCTCGGCGGTATGGCGCATGGCGGCGTCCCTTGCCTCGTGCAGATCCTCTTCCAGCCGATCGAGCTGGCGCTCCCAATCGCGCGCCAACGCGCGCAGCGCGGCGAGCACGGCTCGCCACGTGTCCAGCCGCGCCTGGAACATGAGCCACTTCTGACGGGCGATCTCGATTTCGGCCAGCGCCGCGGCCGCGGTGAACAGCTGCTTGATCAACCCCGGCCGCTTCACCTCGCTGACTTCCTCGAAAGGCAGCTGACGGGGATGGGCCAGGTCTTCACGGCTCAATTCGGCATTGGCCTCATCCAGCGTCAAGCGGTGGAGAAGGTAACGCAGGCCCCGCAGGCCATAGGTCGGCAGCAGACCGCGCATGGCGTCGGAAACGATGGCGGTGAAGCCCAACCAGCGGCCGGCGCCTTGTGCCACATCCTCGGCCAGCCCTTTGAGGTCTTCGTGGGTCATCTGATAGCGCGCAAACTCCGCCTGCAGTGCATCGCGCAGCGCCAGGTACTCCGTCCACAGTTGATCTTCGACCGGCTCCTCGCCGCCTTCGCCGGTCAGCAGGGCCTCGATAGCCCAGTACGATGCCACAGATGTGAAATAACGCCACAGGGCTTTCTGCGGCATGACCAGCGCCGATGTGCTGAAGGCGCTGTAGGACAGATAGCGTTGTCGGCTGTCGGCCACTTCGGCCGTGCGCTCCTCGGTCACGTTGACATCGAGCCCCAGGATGCGCTGGTTCAGGTGCGACATGGACATCAGGTGGATCAGATGCGCGATCATCTGCTCCGCCTGTTTTTTGTTGGACAGCGTCCGGCCGTCGGCGTTGGTCCGTTCGACGAGGAAGATCCGATCCAGGGCCCGATACTTCGTGGTGGGCATCGGCGTTTTCTCGCTCGGATAGAGCGCTCGGAAGTCCTGGTTCTCGTGGAAGTGGTTCAACTCCTTCAAAGCGGCGTAGGCGTTGGCCTGGATGCGCCGCCGCTGCAGGTCGCTGCGAATTTCGCTCTCGAAGGTGGAGGGCATGAGGAAGATGCCGATGATGCTCGCACTCGAGCCCACCTCCTGGCGCACGCGGTGGATCACGTCGAGGAACATGCCGGCGCCCGTCCCGCCGCACAGCGAGGAGACGATATAGATCAACTGATGGTCGGCTGCGACCGGGAAGCCGCGCTCTTCGGCCTCCTGGATGGAGGCCAGCTGCCGCGTGGCGCGCAGCTTATCGGTCATCAGCGTCTTGAAGGTCACATAGTTGCGGAAGAACGCCAGGCGGCCAATGGGCCGCAACTGCCGCGCGCCGTTGTGGATGTAGCCGAGCGGGAGATCATGCGCGTCCCACTGCCACCAATCCAGATAGGGCGCGTGATTCTGTCGGTTCTGCACCAGCCGCGTGGCGTCGAACTTGCCGAGGAAAGCATACTCGTGCGAGTAGAGGGGTTCCTCGTCCGATGGGTTGACGAGCGGCTCTGTGTCCACGGCCAGTACCTGGAGCACGGCCGGCAAGTCGGTGAAGTCGCCCTGCTCGCCGGCGCGCCATGTCTTCAGGAATCGTCTTTTGACATAGCGCACCACATTCACACCGCTCCCACCCAGCCCGATCACGAGGGTAGGATAGATAGTTGGTTTCGCTTCGAACATGGCATTCATCCTTCGATCCTGAAGTTATTTCGGAAGGGTAGGCCGCGTTGCTTTGGCGCGGCGCTGGGGCGGAGGAACCGGCGCGGTGGCCGGTCTGACCGCCGATGTGGCGGGCGCAGCCGTATCCTTTTTGCCGACGGCTGACTGCGTCTGGCGCTGGGGAATGCGATATCCCTGGCCGCCGGACGCCATGGCCGGCCTGGAGCTGCGGCCCTGCCTGGCCCACCTCGCCGGTCCTGCGCTCTGCCTCGCCGCAGCTGCCGGCAGCGCGGCCGGCGCGGCCGTCCACGCCTGCGGGCCGGCCCGACGCATCAGGCGCTCAATGCTGGCATCTTTGCGGCGCTTCCATATCAGGACAACCAGCAGCAGTGGGATCACGATAGACAGTGGAATCGTCACGATGCCGGGCAACCACAATCGGTAGAAAGGCTGCACATAACGCTGATACAGGCTGGGGTTGTGCAGGCGGAAGCGGACTTCCTGGATTTGCGACCCCGGCAGGCCGACGACCTGCAGCTTCAGGATGCCGCTATAGTCGGCACCCCCCAACCAGCGCGCCAGCGAAGAAGCATAGGGCAGGGATTTGCGCACCAGGAGCTCTATGGGCACGTGATACTCGTTGACGGCATCGGCCGACTGCACAGCCGACGCGGCGACCAGATCGAGCTCATTGCGGCCGATCACGATGTTGGCCTGTTCGGTTGCGGCCTGGAGATCGGACAGCTGCAGCGAGAAGGGCGGCTTGCCCGTGTAGCGCACCACCAGCGTCGCGCTCGCGCGCTCGCCGGCCTTGCCCAGGCTGCCCATGTTGGCGACGGACACATTGGCGCGTCCTTGCCGAACGCCCGTGATCTCCCACTCGACTGCCGGGATCACCAGATGCCACGACAGCGGCGTGGCCGGGCTGACGTCGTAATCTTCGGTGGGGCCGCGCAGCGCCAGCGTCCCCGTACAGGTCTGCGGCGCGATGGGCTCCGAGCTGCGGAGCGTCAGCGGCAGCCGATAGGCCTGGCCGTACGCCTCGGGCGGCCCGGCGATCAGATCCAGGCCGGGACATGAGCCGGAGATCGGCTCGACTTTCAGGTTGAAGGGCGCCTCATCGAACGCCACCGGCACGTAAACCGTTTCGTTCACGCGGAAGTTGGGAGAAGTGTCGAAGGTGACCGCGCCGAAGTCAACAGCGGCGGTTGCGATCTGTGCGACCGGCCGCGGCAGGTTCAGGCTCACCGGGATAGGCGCCGGCAGGCGAACGTTACGGCCAGCAGCCGGCTTGTCGGTTGCAAAGCTGAGCAGTCCTTCATAAACACCGGGCCGCAGCCCCGCCGGCAACGCGATCTGCAAGGACGCCGGCTGTTCTCCGGCGCCGCTGATCCTGGCGGTGAAGTTCACCTGCACATCAGAGACCGGCTTGTTGTCGTTGGTGCGGGTGAGCGCAATAGTGGCCCACAGCTGGCCCAGGTCTTCGGCGGCCCCGGCGACGATCGTAATCGGCCAGCCGCCGGCGGGCTGCGTCTTCAGGTTCAGGGTGGGCGGCAACCCGCGCAGATAGACCGCCGGCGCGATCGCCAGGTTGCTCTCCGCCCAATCGCCGAACAGCGCGCCGCCGACGCGCCCCCGCAACAGGAAGCGGATGGTGTAAGTATGGCCGCTTTCGCGCTTGAAGGCCTGCGCTGAATCGGTGCATTCGCGGCCCACGCAGGTCATCGGCGCTGAATAGACCAGTCTGCCGTTCTGAGTTTCATCCCGGACATAGACCATCGCTTGCAGATCGGCGACCTCGGCACCGGGACCAAAGCCGACTTTCAGCGGGCAGGATTCATCTGGCAGACAGGCGGCGTCGGTGGCAGGGGCCAGCACCAGCGCGGTCGGCAGCTCGGCGCGCGTTGCGACGCGAAATGTGCGTCGGATTTGCAGCGGGCCGGCATCCTCGCCCACTTGCAGGGTGAGGTCTCCCGGCCCCGGCAGAATGGTCCAACGCAGGGGATCGCCCGGCGCGAAGGGTTCAAGGTACGTCATGTCGTTCAGTTTGAGCGGTTCGCTGCTGCCAGGCCCGGCGACCCTCGCCACAATCAGCACCGGTTTGCCCGCCGGCGCGTAATGCGGCGCGACCGCGCTGCCGGGCGTCGCCGGCGGCGGGTAGACCAGCTCGGGCACGGTCGCCGTTTGGGCTACCACGAAGCTGCTGTCGCCCTTCGTGGTCATCGTCCACACGCCGGCCGCCAGTTTGCCGGCTTCCACGACGTTCATCAGGATGTTGGAGTCCTGAAACGCGCGCGAGACTGTTTCCGGATTCCCGTTGCGCTTGAGGGCGATCAGACCGCCGTTCTCCGCAACGAGGATCAGCTGCTGTGCGCCGTGCGCCTCTCGGATCGTGAACTCGATGTCGCCGGCCGCGTTGCGCCGATCAACGACGTGCAGGTCGGGCTTCATCCTGGCGAAGACAGCGCTGAATATTTGGAGCAGTTCCTGGGCCGTCTTGGCTTTATCGGGCACTTTGCCCATCGTGCGCTTGACGAAGCTGTCGTCGGGACAGCCGGCCTTCTCGTTGCAGAGGAAGATCGGAAACACTTGCGCGCCGAGTTGCTCGAGCTCAGTCATCGCATGCTGGGTGGCCTGGTCTTGCGAACGCGGGCCCTCTTGCGTGGGGACGCCATCGGTGAGGAGGATCACGTAGCGCGGTCGCGGCGGCCCAGAGGCGGCCTTCAGGATCTGCACGGCGCGGCCCATGCCCAGGTCAATGCGGGTATAGCCGCCGGCTCGAGTGTAATCGTCGGGAGGCTGAACGGTGGCGAGGAGAGATTGTCGGTTGTTGCGGGGGCCAAGCGGCTGCAAGCGGCCGATCAGGTCTTGCGTTTCCGCGTTGAAGCGCACGATCGCCACGCGGTCTTCAGCGTCGGCCAGTTGCATCAACAGGCGCGCCGCGCTGTACCGCAGATCGTAGGGATCGCTGGGCGGATTTTCGGCAGGACGACAGTTATCACGGCGCGGAGCATCGGACCATGGCCAGCAAGTCGCCATGCTCCCCGAGTCGTCCAGCACGATCACAACGTCAATCCCGATGGCCGCCGGCGTTGCTTCTTCGGCGTGCGCACCCCCGGAAGAAGCCAATAACAAAATGATCCCGCCAACCAGCACGAAGAATAGTCGGGATATATTCGTTTTTGTCATCGGTATCGGTCCTGTTTGCTCGAATGTGCGAATGCTACTAATAGACACAAAATAAGTGCAAGAAGCGCACGAAGCTCACAGAACCGATCAAGAAATCAATATAGTGCAAAGATGAAAAATATGCAAATTCGCCGTGTTGTCAACAGGCTCCTCAGCTCCACAGCCGATCCCACGATCGTTCGTTGTCCCACGCGTCGGTCGGCGTGTCGAAGAAGATCGGCGCGGCCGGGTTGAGGTGTTCCCGGAACAGCTCCTCATTGATGTCCGCGAAGCCCAGGCCGGGCGTCTCCGGTACCGCGATGTAGCCGTCCTGCACCAGCGGCTTCGGCAGGCCCGTCACCAGGTCGTCCCACCACGGCACGTCGGACGCGTGGTTTTCGAGCACGAGGAAGTTCTCGGTGGCTGCAGCGCAGTGGACGCTGGCCAGCGTCGCAATGGGCGAGGCAGCCATATGCATCGCCATGGCCACGCCGTGCTCTTGCGCCAGGTCGCCGATCTTTTTGGTCTCCAGGATGCCGCCGGAGGTGGCCAGGTCAGGATGGATGATCGCCACGGCACGGGCTTCGAGGAGCGGCTTGAACCCCTCTTTGAGGTAGATGTCCTCGCCGGTGCAGAGCGGAGTGGTCACGGCACGGGAGAGCGCCACGTACTGGTCGGTGTACTGCCAAGGGAGCATGTCCTCGTACCAGGCCAGGCAGAAACGGTCGAGCGCCTGGCCGACCCGGATGCACGATTCGAGGCCGATGTGTCCGAAGTGGTCGGCCGCCAGCGGCACAGAATAGCCGATCACCTCGCGCACGGCCGCCACGTATTCGACCAGGATGTCAACCCCTTTCGGCGTCACCTGAATGCCGGTGAACGGATGCTGGACGTGGGTGGTCTCTACCATGCCGGGCGGCGCGCTGAGCGCACCGGGCACGTCGCGCAGCAACCCGATCCCCACGTCCATCTTCAGGAATTTGTAGCCGGCCGCCATCCGCTCCTGCAGTCGGCGGCCCATGGCTGCGCCGTCCCGCTCGGCAGGCGTGTCGCAGTAGCAAAGAATCCGATCCCGAAACTTGCCACCCGCCAGCTGGTAGGCCGGCACGCCATAAGCCTTCCCGGCCAGGTCCATCAGCGCCATCTCGACCGCGGCGACGCCGCCGGCCTGGCGGGCGTGATGGCCGAACTGTTTGATCTTGCGGAAGATCTTGTCCACGTTGCACGGGTTCTCGCCCAGGATGCGGCTCTTGAGCATGAGCGCGTAGCTGGCGCTGGCGCCATCCCGCACCTCGCCGTAGCCGGAGAGACCCTGATTTGTGTCAATGCGGATGATCGTGCTGCGAAATGGCGCACCTACGATATTGGCGATACGCATGTCGCTGATGCGCAGGCGAGAGGGATGCGAATATGTCGAAATGTTGGGGTGATCCATGCATGCTCCCTACATACGGACAAACTGTTCGGCTTCGAGCACGAAGATCGTGGCCGCGTAGGAGGGCATCCCGCCCTCCACGGGCCGCGCCTCGGCACGCGTTCGGCAATTCGCCTGAATGATCTTCAAGACGTCGTCCACCTTCTCGGACTCCACGCCGATGAGCAAAGTGACATTGCCGCGACGGAAAAAGCCGCCGGCCGAGTTCAGGCGGGTCACGCGATAGCCGGCAGCCATCAGCCCGCCGACCACAGGGTCAGCGTCTTCGTTCTGCAAAATAGCCAGCATCAGGTTCATCGGGGGACACTCCTCGCTGAGAATGGGCCGGGCAGCCGGCGGAAGCGACGGCGCGTGGCGCTCATCGGTGGCAGGAGGTGCAGAGCCGCCGCGCAAGCGCACGAACCGACACACGGGAAACATGAAGACGATGGCGCCGCCGATGGTCACCTCGAGCGGCATCACGATGGCCAGCGAGGCATGAGGTGCTTCGATCTGAGGCAACGCATTGAGAAACGCCTGCCGGGTCTTGCAGGTGCGACGCAGGATCTCCAAAACAGACTCCACCTGATGGTCTTCCACGCCCATCAGGATAGTAGCATTGCCGCGCGCCAGAAAACTGCCGACCGAGTTCAGACGCGTAAAACGAAACCCCGCCTTGATCAAATGCTCCCCCAACACATCGGCGTCCTCAGCCTGCACGATCGTCACCAGAAGCTGCATTCTCTCCCCTCCTCGCTCAGGATGCTGCCGTGAGACGGATTCCCGCGTTGCACAACCCGCCATCGCCTCAGCCGTAGCGCCCTGAGACTATCACACACAACACGGCTGTCAAACCGCGCTTGCCTGCGGGCCTGCGGCTGAGCTATCGGCGCTCAGCGCGGCCGCAAACTGCGCCGTGATCCATTGCGGCCGGGTGATGGCCGCGCCGACGACGACGGCGAACGCGCCGGCCTCCAACGCGGCCCGAGCCAGGGCTGGCGTGCTGATCCGCCCCTCGGCGATCACCGGCACGGCTACCCGTGCGGCCAGCGCCGCGACCAGAGCCAGATCGGGCCCGTCCTGCTGCGGGCTATAGGGCGTGTAACCGGACAGCGTGGTCGAAATGAGGTCGGCGCCCATCTGGGCGGCCGCCACTCCCTCCGCGACCGTGGATACGTCGGCCATGACGAGCGCATGGTGATCGTCGTGCAGGGCCGTGATCACCTGGACCAGCGACCGGCCATCGGGGCGCGGCCGGCCGGTGGCATCGAGGGCGACGATATCGGCGCCGGCCTCGATCACCGCGCGCGCATGTTCCAGAGTCGGCGTGATGTAGACGTCGGCGTCGCCCGCTTTGTACAGCCCGATGAGCGGCAGCGGCACCCGCGCCCGAATGGCGCGGATGTCGGCCGGTGTGTTCGCGCGGATGCCGACTGCCCCGCCCTGCCAGGCCGCCAGAGCCATCCGCGCCATGATCTCGGCGCCGTGCAGCGGCTCATGCGGCAGCGCCTGACAGGAAACGATCAGCCCCCCGCGCAGCCTGGCGATGACGTCAGGCAAATCGGTCCTGGCAAGCATTCCAAACCTCGCAGAAAAATCATGAAATCAGCAACAACTGGCCCAGGTCGCGCGCGCCGCGCACGGCCTGACCCGCATAGTGATTGTTGAAATAGACCAGCGTGAGCTCAGCTTTGGCGTCAAGCTGGCGCAGCCGGGGCACCCATTCGCTCAATTCGGCCGTCGAGTAGGTGTAATTGTAGCGCTCCCACGCCTCCTGGTGATTATACCATTTGGCCGAGTTCCGGCCATGGAAGCGCACATAGGCAATCGGGCCGGTCGCGATCGCGACCGGCGGCATCAAGCCGCGCAGCTGCGGCTCGTCCACGCAGCAGAACCCCAGCCCAAGCCCGGCCAGCAGGTCATACGTGGCCTGATTCACCCAGCCGGCATGGCGAAACTCCACCACAGCCGGCAGCCCGTCCAGGCCATCGCGCAGCCGCTTCAGGTAGTTGCGATTGGCCGGCGTAGGATGAAACGAATAGGGAAACTGCGCCAGGACACAGGCCAGCCGGCCCGCCTCGGCCAACGGCTGCACGGCCGCCACGAACGCGGCGAAATCGGGCGCCTCGCGGCCGTGGGTCAGATCCTGATGCGCCTTCACCGAGAACAGGAAGCCCTCCGGGGTTTTGCGGATCCATCCCTGCACGGTCGCGACGTCGGGCACACGGTAGTAGGTCATATTGATCTCGACCGTTGAAAACTCCTGCGCGTAGAAGGCCAGGTGTTGGCGCTCGGACAATCCCGGCGGATAGACCGTGCCGATCCAGTCCGGATAGGAGAAACCGGATGTGCCGATCTTGATCATGGCCATGCTCCTGCGCGTGTTTCCTCGCGCCGCGGTTTCGTGATAGAATGTGGCTGCCCGATTGCTGCCTTCACAATTATACCGCAGGAGAGCCCAGATGCGCATCTATTTCCTTCGTCATGGCGAAGCCGACTGGCCGACCTGGACTGCAGCCGACAGCGAGCGTCCCCTCACCGAAAAAGGAATTCGCGAGATGCAACTGGTGGCCGCCCGGATCGCCGCCCTGAAGCTGGAGCCCGCCGCGCTCCTGAGCAGCCCGTTCTGCCGCGCCGCCCAGACGGCCGAGATCCTCGCCGCGGCCCTGGGGATGACGGTGATCACCGAGCCGGCGCTGGCGCCCGGCTTTGGCCCTTCCCAGCTGTCCGGCCTGATCGCGAAACACAGTCAGCGCGACCTGGTGCTGGTGGGCCACGAGCCCGACTTTTCAAGCACGATTCGCAGCCTGACCGGCGGCGAGATCAAGATGGCCAAAGCGGGTTTCGCCTGTGTCGAACTTGTTAACGCACAAACCAATGCCGGCGAACTGCTCTGGCTCGTGCCGCCGAAGATCTTCAAGGCCGGACAGGCCTGAGGGGGCACTCTCGATGAGCGCAGCGCATCCCCTCATGGTGCCATGGGCTGCGGCCGGACAGCCCCCCTACCTGCTCGACCTCACGCTGTGGTACCGCTGGCATGCCGACCGCGGGACGCTGCCCACCGCGTGGGCCGATCTCAGCGAAGCCCAGATCGCTCTGGAGCTCGGCGCGACGGCCTGGACGGTCGAGCGGCCGTGGCGCGTGAACGATCAGGGTGTGACCGTGACGACCGAGCAGGACGAACGCCGGCGCAGCGTGCGCTACGAGACGCTCTGCGGCGTGCTGACGGCGCGCTGGGAGATAGGGCCAGATGGCGACTGGTGGCAGACGGAATATCCGGTTAAGGCTGCGACCGACCTGCCGGCAGCACGGGCCATGATCGCGGCACGGCAATATGTGACGCCGGCCGACGATGCGGCGCACGAACCCGACAGCGCCGTGGCCCGCCAGACTACTGCTCCTGCCTCCATCATTGCCCTGGAACTGCCCATGCGTCCCTATTCCGAGCTGCTGCACAGCCTGCTCGGTTGGGGCGAGGGGCTGCTCCTGCTGACAGGCGAGGGCCGGCCGCTCCTCCTGGAAATTCTGGCCGATCTGGAGGCCAAACTCGAGCACCTGACGGCCGAGCTCGCCACGCGGCCCGGCGTGGCTCTTCTGGCGCCCGATAATCTGGACGGCCAGTACATCTCGCCGCGGATTTTTCGCGAGCACCTGGCGTCGAGCTATCGGCGCACGGCCGAGATCGCCCATCGGCATGACAAGGCGCTGGTCGTGCACGGCGGCGGCCCGCTGCGCCGACTGCTGCCGTTGCTGGCAGAAGCGGGCGTGGACATGGTAGAAGGTGTGGCGCCGCCGCCGCAGAGCGATGCCACGCTGGCCGAAGCACGCGCGGCGGCCGGCCCCGACCTGATCCTGTGGGGTGGCATCCCGCAGGATTACCTGCTGCCCACATACGAGCGCGCGGAGTTCGAGGCCGCAGTGGAGGAAGCGGCCGGCCAGGCGCTCGGCGATGGCCGGGCAATTCTGGGCGTGGCCGATCGCGTGCCTGTGAATGCCGACCTGGCGCGCCTCCGTGCGATCTCGCCGCTGATCTGGCGCGTCTGGCATCGGGCCGGCTGAGCCGACGGAGCCGCTGCTGCCGGGGGAGCGTTGCGCCGTGGCCGCGCGCAGCCCCTCAAAACTGGTGATGCTCGGTGCGCGCGATGATCTCGTCCTGCAGCGCCTGGCTGAGGTTGCAGAAGTAATCGCTGTAGCCCGCCACCCGCACGATCAAGTCGCGATACTGCTCCGGGTTCGCCTGTGCAGCGCGCAGGGTCGCCGCGTCCACGACGTTGAACTGAATGTGATGGCCGTCGAGTGTGAAGTAGCTGCGCACCAGCTTCGTCAGCATCTCCAGCCCGGCGTCATCCTTCAGGAGCGCCGGCGCCAACTTCTGATTGAGCAGAGTGCCGCCGGTGCGCACATGATCCATCTTCGCCACCGAGCGCACGACCGCGGTCGGCCCGCAACGGTCGGCGCCCTGCACCGGTGAAACCCCCTCCGACAGCGGACGGCCGGCGCGCCGGCCATCCGGCGTCGCGCCGGTCACCGAGCCGAAATAAACGTGACAGGTCGTGGGCAGCAGGTTGATGTGATACTTGCCGCCCCGCGTGTTCGGCCGGCCGTCTACGGCTCGAAAATACGCCTCGAACGCCCGCCGCATCAGGCTGTCGGCATAGTCGTCGTCGTTGCCGTAGCGCGGGGTGCGATTCAGGAGCAGCTGGCGCAGGCGCTCGGCCCCGGCGAAGTCGGCGTCGAGCGCGGCCAGCAGTTCATCCATGCGCACCGTCCCCTGATCGAAGACGTGAAACTTGAGCGCGGACAGACAATCAGTCAGCGTGCCCAGGCCCACGCCCTGGATGTAGCTGGTGTTGTAGCGCGGCCCGCCATCGTGATAGTCCCGGCCGCGCGCGATGCAGTCGTCGGTCAGCAGCGACAGGAACGGCGCCGGCATGTATTGTGCGTACAGTCGCTCGATGACGTTGTTGCCCCGTATTTTTATGTCAATAAAATAGCGCAACTGCTGCTCGTAGGCTGCGAACAGCTCGTCGAAGGTGCGGAAGGCGCGCGGATCGCCCGTGCGCGGGCCGAGCTGGCGGCCGGTGCGAGGGTCCACGCCGTCGTGAAGGGCCAGCTCCAGCACCTTGGGCATGTTGAAATAGCCCGTCAGGATGTAGCTCTCCTTGCCGAACGCGCCCACCTCGACACAGCCGCTCGAGCCGCCGTTGCGCGCATCAACGATGCTCTTGCCCTGGCGCACGAGCTCCTGCACGATCAGATCGGCGTTGAAGATCGAGGGCTGGCCGAAGCCGGTGCGGATGATGCGGCCGGCGCGCTGGATGAAGCGATCGGGGCTCTTCTTGCTGACCTGGATCGAGGCGCTCGGCTGGAGGAGCCGCATCTCTTCGATCACATCGAGCAGCAAGTAGGTGAGCTCGTTGACGCCGTCGGAGCCGTCTTCGCGCAGGCCGCCGAGATTGATCTGCGCGAAATCGGTGTAGGTGCCGCTCTCGGCCGCGGTGACGCCCACTTTCGGCGGGGCCGGCTGGTTGTTGAATTTGATCCAAAAACACTGGAGCAATTCCTCGGCCTGCGCTCGCGTGAGCGAGCCATCCGCGATGCCGCGCCGGTAGAAAGGATAGAGGTGCTGGTCGAGCCGACCCGGGTTGTAGGCGTCCCACGTGTTGAGCTCGGTGGTGACGCCGAGGTGCACGAACCAGTAGTACTGGAGCGCCTCCCATAGATCGCGCGGGGGATGCGCGGGCACATGGCGACAGACGGCGGCGATCCGATAAAGCTCGGCCCGGCGCACGGGATCGGCCTCGCCGGCCGCCAGCGCTTCGGCCATTTCGGCGTGGCGCTCGGCGAAGCGGATCAGCGCCTGCGCGCAGATGCGCATCGCCTTCAGCTCCTCCTGTTTGGCATGGGCCTCGCGGTCGGCCAGGTAGTCCAGTTGCGCCAGAGCGGCGTCAATCTCGGCGATGAAGTCGAGCATCCCTTTGCGATAGATCTTGTCGTCCAGCACGGTGTGGCCGGGCGCGCGCTGCTCCATGAACTCGGTGAAGATGCCGGCATCGTAGGTCGCTTTCCACTCGTCGGTCATCTCCTGGAAGATCAGGTCGCGCATGGATTTGCCGCGCCAGAAAGGGATGATCTCCTCGGCGTAGATCTCGCGCGTGGCCGGGCTGACTTTGAAGGGGATCTTCTCGCGGCGGTCGAGGATGTCGAGGTCGGCCAGGCTGTGACAGCACAGCTCAGGGAAGGTGGGCGCGGCAGCTGGCGCCGGCCCCTTCTCGCCGACGATCAGCTCGCCGTCGTTGATGCAGATCGTCTTGTGCTCCAACAGATAGCGGAACGCCAGCGCCCGCCGCACCGGCATCGAAATCAGCCCATGATCCTGGCAATAGAACTCGGTCATCAGCCGGCCGCGCTCGGCCGACAGGGTTGGCACGGCCTCCAGGCTTTGTCGGCGCAGACGCGCCACCCGTTCGGTGACGGCCATCCCCTCCTCCTTACCAGGCGTAGGCTTCCGGCGCTTCGCCGCCCGGGCCCGGCCAGATGGCATCGAGCCGTTTGAGCACTTCGTCCGACAGGGTGATCTCCAGCGCACGCAGGCTGTTCTCGAGCTGTTCGACCGTGCGCGGGCCGATGATCGGCGCGGTGACGGCCGGGTTGTGCAGCAGCCAGGCCAGTCCGACGTTGGCCGGGTCTTCGCCCAACTCGGCGCACAGCGCCTCGTAGGCTTCCAGCTGGCTCCGATGCGCTTCGATCTGCGCCTGCAAGCCGGGGCTGGCGCGCCGGCCCTCTGCGGCTTTGCGCAGCGCGCCGGCCAACAAGCCGCCGCCCAACGGGCTCCAGGGGATCAGCCCCAGGCCGTAGGCGCGACACGCCGGGATCACCTCGAGCTCGATCATGCGCGTCTTCAGGTTGTAGATGCTCTGCTCGGAGACCAGGCCGAGGAAGTGGCGCGCTTTGGCGGCCTCTTGCGCCTGGGCGATGTGCCAGCCGCCGAAGTTGCTGCTGCCCACGTAGAGGATCTTCCCCTGCTGCACCAACACCTCCATCGCCTGCCAGACCTCTTCCCACGGCGCCGTGCGCTCGATGTGATGCATCTGATACAGGTCAATGTGATCGGTCTGGAGGCGACGCAGGCTGGCCTCGCACTGCTGGCGGATGTGATAAGCCGACATCCCCTGATCGTTGACGCCGGGGCCCATCGGATTGCGCAGCTTGGTCGCCAGCACGATCTGATCGCGACGGCCGCCCCCCTGGGCCAGCCAGCGGCCGATGATCTGTTCGGTGATGCCCAGCCCCTTCGGGTTGCCGTAGCGATTGGCCGTATCGAAGAAGTTGATGCCCAGTTCCAGCGCGCGATCCATGATGGCGTAGCTGGTCGGCTCATCGGTCACGTCGCCCAGGTTCATGGTGCCCAGGCATAGACGGCTGACCGTCAGGCCAATGCGGCCCAGTTGCTTGTACTGCATGGGGATCCTCCCGATGATGGTTGAGATTTTCGCAGTACAGTTTAGCACAATTCGGGAAAGCGGCCAAAGGCGGCCGGAAACGGCCGCTGAGATGCCGGGTGTCGCGAACGTGCCAGGCACCTGGGAGGATGCCTGGCACGGGAAAACTAGACGGCAGCCGGCGTCAGTGCCGCATCACGGCCATTGCCGCCGCGCACAGCAGTTGTCTGCTCCTCTCGTCGGAACTGCTTCATGTACAGCTCGTAGTACGCGCCCCGGCGCTGCAACAACTCCTCGTGTCGGCCGCGCTCGACGATCTCGCCGTCCACGAGCACCAGTACCTGGTCGGCGTTGCGGATGGTGCTCAGCCGGTGCGCGATGACGAACGAGGTGCGCCCGCGCAGCAGGTCGTCGAGCGCGCGCTGGATCTGACGCTCGGTACGGGTGTCCACGCTGGAGGTTGCCTCGTCGAGGATCAGGATGCGCGGGTTGGTCAGCGCGGCGCGAGCGATGGCGAGCAGCTGGCGCTGGCCCTGGCTCAGCCCGGCGCCGCGCTCGCCGAGCACGGTTTGGTAGCCCTGCGGCAGGCGCTGGATGAACTCGTCGGCGCGCGCCAGCCGCGCCGCGGCCATCACCTCCTCGTTGGTGGCGTCGGGCCTGCCGAAGCGGATGTTGTTCATCACCGTGTCGCTGAACAGGAACGTGTCTTGCAGCACGATGCCGATCTGGCGGCGCAGGCTGGCGCGCGTCACATCGCGCACGTCATGCCCATCTATCCGCACTGCGCCGGCCGTCACGTCGTAGAAGCGCGGAATGAGGTTGATGATCGTGGTCTTGCCGGCGCCGGTGGGGCCGACAATGGCGATCATCTGGCCGGGCTCAGCCGTAAATGTGACGCCACACAGCACCTTCTCCTCGTGCCGATAGGCGGCATCTACCCGATCGAACTCTACCCGGCCGACGATCGGCGGCATCGTGATCGCATCGGGTTTGTCCTGGATGGCCGGGACGATGTCGAGCAGACCGAAGATGCGCTCGGCGCCCGCCACCGCGCTCTGCAGGTTGGTCCACATCACCGAGATCTGCTGAATCGGCTGGTTGAAGCGCTGGACGTATTGCAGGAAGGTGATCACCAGCCCTAGCGAGATCGCCTGCCCGGCCAGGGTCTGGCCGCGCAAGAGCAACAGGCCGCCGGCCACCGTGGTGATCGCCATCGCCAGGTAGCCCAACGCCTCCAGCGAGGGCCCCAGCGCGGCGGTGAACGAGACGGCGCGGATGTTGGCATCGCGATTCGCCGCGTTCGAGACACGGAAGCTCTCGATGTTGGCGTCTTCGCGGCCGAACGCCTGCACTTCGCGCACGCCGGCGATGCTCTCCTGGAGGTCGGCGTTCACCGCGCCGATCGCCACACGCGTGCGGCGGAACGCCCGGCGCGCCTGGCCCGAAAACCACCAGGTCGCGACGATCATCAGCGGGATCACGCTCATGCTGATGAGGGCGTAGGGCAGGCTCAGCCTCAGCATGGCCGCGCCGATCCACACGATCAGCAGCAGGCCGCTGGCCACGCTGACCAGCACAAACGAGATGGCCTGCTGGAGGGTATCCATATCGTTTGTGATGCGGCTCATCACTGCGCCGGCCTCGTTTTCGGCGTAAAAGCTGAGCGGCAGCCGGTGCAGGTGTTCGAACACCCGCACGCGCAGCTCGCGCAGCACATGCTGGCCCGTCCAGGCCATCAGGTAGAACTGCAGGCCGCCCGCCAGCGAGCCGAGCACGTAAAGCAGGACAAGGAGGAGGATCAGCCGTCCCAGGCCGACAATGTAGTCGGCCGCGGTCGGGCTGGCCGGCAAACGGCTGCCCAGAATCGAACCATCAAACCAGCACCGGCTGCTGGCGGCGTCGGTCGCGCTGCCCAACATGGCAGCACCCCCGCGGCTGAGTTGGTCTGCAAAACGCTGCGCGGTCGCCGGCGTCAGGTAGCAGTCCACGCTCTGTCCCACCAGATCGGGCGTCAGCACCTGCACATAGGTGCCGACCAGGATCAACACCACCACGCCGATGAGCGCAGGCCAGAAGCGGCCGAACTCGCGCGCCAGGCGGCCCAACGTCGCGGCCACGTTGACCGGCTTGCTGACTTCCTGCGCCAGGATGTGGCGCGGCCCACCAGGTCCTCCGAACATCATGCCACCTCCCGGCTGGGCTCGACCAGCTCCGGCGCATCTTCCACCAGCTGCGACGCGTAGATTTCGGCGTAGATCGGGCTCTCTTCCATCAGCTGCTCGTGGACGCCCTGGGCGACGATGCGGCCGCGATCCAGCACCAGGATCAGGTCCGCATTGCGCACAGTGCTGATGCGCTGCGCAATCACGAAGCTCGTGCGGCCGCGCATCAGGCGGGTCAGCGCCTGCTGGATGGCATATTCGGTCACTGCGTCCACGCTCGATGTCGAGTCGTCCAGGATCAGGATGCGTGGATCCATCAGGAGGGCACGGGCGATGGCGACGCGCTGCCTCTGGCCGCCGGAGAGGGTCGCGCCGCGCTCGCCCACCGGCGTGTCATAGCCCTGCGCGAACTCCATGATGAAGTCGTGCGCGGCAGCTGCCTGCGCCGCCGCGATCACCTCCTCCATGGTCGCGTTTGGCCGGCCGAAGGCGATGTTGTCGCGAATGGTGCCCGAGAAGAGCGTGGTGTCCTGCAGGACGATGCCGATCTGCGAGCGCAGCGAGTCGAGCTTGACATCGCGCACGTCGTAGCCGTCAATCGTCACCCGGCCGGCCGTCACGTCGTAGAAGCGCGGAATCAGATTGATGATCGTGCTCTTGCCGCTGCCGGTGGCGCCGAGCAGGGCAACGGTCTGGCCGGGTTCGGCCATAAAGCTGACGTTGCGCAGCACCGCGCCATCGCCATTGCCGGCCGCGCCGGCGCCGAAGTAGCTGAAGGTGACGTTCTCGAAGGCCACCCGGCCCTGAATCGGCGGCAGGACGACGGCATCCGGCTTGTCGGCGACCTCGCTCTGGGTGTCGAGGATCTCGAAGATGCGCTGCGCCGAGGCGCTGGCCTGCGACATCTGGTTGATGATGAAGCCGAGCTGTCCGAGCGGAAAAAAGACGAACGCCAGGTAGAGGCTGAACTTCTGCCATTCGCCCAGCGTTAGTGTGCCGCCGATGATCTGGACGCCGCCGAAGTAGTAGACCGCAGCCTGGCCCAGGTTGGCGATCAGGAAGATCACCGGGAAGAGGAACGAGAAGGTGCGCGAGACCGAGATCTGCTGCTGCATGAGATCGTCGGCGGCCCGACGGAAGCGCGCCTGCTGCTCTGGCTCGCGCACGAACGCCTTCACGACTTTGATCCCGGCCAGGTTTTCCTGCAGCACGGTGTTGAGGGTCGAGAGCTTCTGCTGCACCTTCACGAACATCGGCTGCGTGATGCGGCCGAAGAGGATGAAGACGAACAGCGCCACCGGCAGGACGGGCAGGATCACCACCATGAGCCGCCAATTGGTGACGAGCAGGATCGCCAGCGCCGCCACCAGGAGGATCAACGACTGGGCGGTCAGCAGCAGGCCCTGGCCGATGAAGAGGCGGACTTTCTCCACATCATCCGTGGCCCGGATCATCAGCTGGCCGGTCTGGTTGCGGTCATGGTAGGAGAAGGAAAGGCGCTGGATTTTGGCATACAGCTCGTTGCGGAAATCGAAGGCGACGCTCTGCGAGAGGCGCTCCGACATGTAGCCCTGGGTGAAGGCGAAGAGCGCGCGGATCACGGCAAATGCGACGATCAGCAGGCCGGCGGAGATCAGCGCGGTCTCCGCGCCGCTCAGATTACGGGCGAGTTGCTCGGGCGTCCAGCCGAGCGCGGCCAGAGCGGCGCCTTGCGCTGCGGCCGGAAGCGCGGCCAGGCTGCGGGCGGTCGCGCCATCGGTGATGGCGTCCAGCACCACCTGGAGCACCTGAGGCACGGCCAGCTGCGCGAGGACGGAGACCAACAACGCCGCATAGGCCACCAGGGCAGTGCGCCGGTAGTGGCCGAGATAACGCATGGCGCGGCCGAGCGGGGCAAAGCCCGGTCGCGGGGAAGCGGGTGGGGTGCGAGAATGCAAATCAACCTCCTGATCCGGTAGTTCGGGATGCTTCGTTTGTGTTTGCGGCCAAAACGCGCTCGAGGAGCGTGTCCTCTCCCTCGATCTGATTGGCCAGCTCGAGCAACAGCGCCTGAAGCTGCCTGGCCTTCTCCTGGCCCAGGAAGGCCAGGCCTCGCGCCAGCAGATCCGGCTCGGTGATCATGCCGACACGCGCTACCACCTCGAAGCCGGCCTCGGTGAGCTGCAGCGGCAAGCGACGACGATCTTTGGGATCTACGCTGCGCTGCACGAAGCCTTTGCGTTCGAGCGTATCCACGACCGGCACGAGGGTGGCCGGCGATAGCAGCATCCGGCTGCTCAGCTCGATGATCGTCGCGCTTTCCTGGCTCAGCAGGCGCAGGACGCCGTATTGTGGCCCGCTGATGCCGACGCCGCTGGCTTCCAGGCGACGATCCAGGTCGCGCATGACGGTCTTGCCGACCAGCAGGATGAGGGTGCGCACCTCATCGGCCCAGAGATACGGCTCGGCACGCGCGCCAACGGCGGTCACACCATCGCTCCCGATGCTCATTGGCCACCCTGCCCCTGGCCGGCCGGGCCCATTGGGCCGGCAAACCGACCGGCACCGATCTGGATCGTGGCGGCCTCGAGCACGTCATCGGCGCCTCTGGTACCCTGCACCACGATGCGCTCGCCGGGCTTGATGTCGGCCGACGTGCCGGCCACCGTCTTTTCGATCTGGGTTTTGTCGGTGAGCTTAACTTTCGTCACCCCGGTGGCAGTGGTGATCTCGAGCTCATTGTCGGAGACCGATTTCACCTGGCCTGTAGCGAAATTCCCGAGCTGCCCACCGCGACCCACGGCTGCTGCGCCCTGGCCTGCGCCGAAACCCCCAGAAGTCCCTGCACCGGCCGCGTTCGGCGTCCCGGCGATCGCTCCGCCGGACGTGCGCATCTGGATGAACTCCGCGCGCGCGGCCAGGCCGGCCCGCATCCCTTCCTGCTTGCCCATATTGTACGCGTACACGCCGGTCGCGCCAGAGGCGACCACCACCACCAACGCGGCCAACAAGATCCACTTCAATGCTTTCACCGGGTCTACCTCCATGAGATGACGCGTTCTTCCATGCCTTCATAGCGAATCTGAGCGCCGCCGAGCCTGCTGGCAGGGAGCAGCAGACGCTGGTTGCTCCCGTCGGCATTCATCACCCAGATCTCCCACTGGCCGTTGCGATCCGAGAGAAATGCGATCTGCTTGCCATCTGGCGACCAGGCCGGCGCCGCATTGTTCCAGGAACGCGCGGGCTCGCCCTTCAGCTGCTGATCAATCAGCACCGAGGTCGGCGTCGAGGTCAGACGCACCCGGCCCGTGCCGTCGGCATTCATCACGTGCACCTCCCAGTGATCGGTCTGCCGGTAGCTGACCGCGATCTTCTTGCCGTCCGGCGAGAAGGTCGGGGTGTGATCCTGGGGATCGTTGGTCAGGAACCAGGTATTGCCCAGTTTGATGTCCAGGTTCACCAGCCCGCGCTCGCCGACATACACCACGCGCCAGTCGTTCGCCGGGTCCTTCGCGGGCGCGAAGGAGAGGATATCGTCGCCCTTCACGTCTTCGAACGCGCCCGTGGCGACATCCACCATGCGCAGCCGCCACAGGGGCCGCGCGATCTTGAAGCAGATCACATTCCCGCGGTCTTCGATCTCGGTTGCATCGGGCGGCAGGCTCATCGTCTTGGGGATGCACATCTGTCGGCCCAGCGAAATGCCGCGCTGAATGTTCAGGATGATCGTCTTGCCGTCGGCCGACCAGGTGGGCGACTTCGGCTGCTGCACATCGCCCAGCACTTTGCGCTCGCCCTGGCCGTCCACGCCGATCACCCACAGATCGCCCTTGACGCCCGTGCTGCTGCCCAGCCAGCGCGTGAATGCCACCAGCCGGCCATCGGGCGACAGGGCCGGGTCCATGCCGGTCGTCAAATAGCGCAGGTTCGATCCATCGGGATTCATGGCATAGATCGGCCCGCCGCTGGAGACCTGGAACACGATCACGCCGCCGGTCGCGGCGGCCCGGCCGGCCGTACTGGGCGCCGGCGCCTGCACCACCGGCAGGGCCGCCACATCGCCCTGCAGCCGGACGTACTCGCCGTACAGCCAGCCTTTCCGGCCATCGGACATCGTCACCTGCAGCCAGGCGGCCGCAGCATCGCGGCCTGTGGCGGTGCCCGTCTCGCCGCTGCGCAGGACGGACAAGATCGCGTATCCTGTCCCCGGCCCCTGGCGCAGATTCAGCGCAGGGACGGCCACCGTGAAGGTGGGGTTCTCCGCGGCCTGCGCCGCACCGAGTGGCATTGCCGCCAGCACGAACACAGCCGCCGCCGTACACATCAGTCGCACAAGAAGACTGAATCTGAGATGTTTCACCGCTTCCCCCTCAATCCTTTGCGGATTACCTCACAGAACAGTTACTCATAGCGCAACGCGTCGATAGGGTTCAACGATGCGGCGCGATATGCCGGATAGATGCCGAAGAACAGCCCCACCGCAGTTGCGAAAATGGTCGCCAGCAGGACCGAATCCAGGCCGACGACCGAATTGAGCACCAACGTGCCGCCCAGCGGCGCCGCCGAGATCACCCTGGCCATCACAGCGCCCAGCCCGACGCCGATGAACCCGCCGAAGACGCTGAGCACCATCGCTTCGGTCAGAAACTGCGCCAGGATATTCCCGCGCGTGGCGCCGATCGCCTTGCGGATGCCGATCTCGCGCGTGCGCTCGGTGACCGAGACCAGCATGATGTTCATGATGCCGATCCCGCCGACCAGCAGGGAAATGCCCGCCACACCGCCCAGGAAGAGGGTCAGGATGCCGGTGACCTGAGTGGCGGTCTCCAGGAGGTCTTGCTGGCTGCGCACGGTGAAATCGTCCTCGAAGCGGATCTTGTGGCGCTCGCGCAGCACCTCGCTGATCTGCTGGATCGCCAGATCCATCTGGCTGGCGTCGGTGGCCTGCACGCTGATCTGGCTGACCAGATTGCTGCCGCGGAAATTGCCGCGCTGGAGCCGCGTGTTCACGGTCGTCAGGGGCACCAGGATCTGATCATCCTGGTTGCCGAACCCGCCGCCGCCCTTGGCCTCCAGCACGCCGATCACTTTGAAGCCGACGTTGTTGATGCGAATCGTCTGGCCGATCGGGTCCTCGCCGTTGAACAGGGTGGTCACGATATTGGCGCCGACGACCGCCACGGTCGAGCGTGCGGTGACGTTGCCGGCGCTGATGAACTCGCCGGATTGCACCCGATAGTTGCGCACCGTCTCATACTCCGGCGTGACGCCGACGATCTGCGTGTTCACGTTGTTGCCCATGTAGACGGCCTGGCCGAACGTGCGCACCTCGGGCGCGACGGCCGCCACTGCCGAGAGGCCGCTCGTCGCCAGCGCCACTGCGTCGTCATACGTGAGCGTCTGCGCCGTGCCCTGGCCGGAGCGCACGCCGCCCTGATTGATGCTGCCCGGCGAAACGAAGATCAGGTTGGTGCCCATGCTGTTGATCTGACGGTCAATTGCCTGCTGCGCGCCGCGGCCGATGCCCATCAGAGAGATGACGGCGGCCACGCCGATGATGATGCCCAGCATCGTCAGCGCGGAGCGCAGCTTGTTGGCCGACAGGCTGCGCAGGGCAATCCGGATGCTCTCGATGATGGTCATCGCGTTGCTCCTGCTGCGACAGATTCAAGAATCACCGAATCGGAGGGCTTCATCTGCTCGGCGATGCCGGGCACTTTCCGGCGGTCGCCGTTGTGCTCATCGCCGATGATCTTGCCGTCGCGGATGTGGATCACCCGCTCGCACTGCGCGGCGATGTCGGGATCGTGCGTCACCATCACGATGGTCAGGCCCTGTTGGGTGTGCATCTGATGGAAGAGCTCCATGATCTCCGCGCCCGATTTCGAGTCCAGGTTGCCCGTCGGCTCGTCCGCGAGGATGATCGCCGGGTTCGTGACCAGGGCACGCGCAATGGCCACGCGCTGTTGCTGACCGCCAGAAAGCTCATTCGGCTTGTGGTGCAACCGATCGCCCAGGCCGACCCGCTCAAGCGCCTCGACGGCGCGGGGCCGCCGATCGCGCACGCCGGCATAGATCAACGGCAGTTCGACGTTGGCCAGCGCGGTCGTGCGCGGCAGCAGGTTGAACGTCTGGAAGACGAAACCGATCTTGCGATTGCGCACGCGAGCCAGATCGCGATCGTTCATGCGCGCCACCTCGACCCCGTCCAGCTTGTACGAGCCGGCGGTGGGCTGGTCGAGACAGCCGATCACGTTCATCAGAGTAGACTTGCCCGAACCGGACGGCCCCACGATGGCCACCCATTCGCCGGCCTCGATCTTCAGGCTGACGCCGTCGAGCGCGTGCACCTCGCTGTCGCCCATACGGTAAATCTTGTAGACGTTTTCGAGTTCGATCATCGCCAGCTCACCGCCCAGGTCCGGCCGGGCCAGACGAGAACATCACGGGGTTCCCCATGCCCGGAATCCGATTGGTCTGCGCGGTCGTCGTCGTGCCCACGACGACCACATCGCCCTCGCGCAATCCGCTGACCACCTCGGTGTGCGTGTCGCCGCTCATGCCGACCACGATGGGCACCTGCATCTCGTTGCCCTCGAAGAGGACGGTGGCCATGCGCTGGCGGCCAACCGTGCGCACGGCCCGGTTCGGGATGATCAGCACGTTTTCGCGCTGATCGGTGATGATGTTGACGTTGGCCGTCATGCCGGTCTTGACCTCGGCAGTCGGATCCTTGATGGCAACGGTCACCGGGTAGTTGACCACGCCTTGCGTCTGGACGCCGGCCGGCGCAACCAGGGCGACTTCGCCGGTCAACGTGGTGTTCGGCAGCGCGTCCAGGGTGATCTGCGCCGTCTGACCGACCTTGATCTTGCTGACGTCCACCTCGGCCATGTTGACGATGATCTCCAGGTTGTCCAGGTCGGCGAGCTGGATGGCGCCCGTGGTGCCGCTGGTAGGGCCGGCGCCGCCGACCACGATATTCACCGCAGTGACGGTCCCGTCGAAGGGCGCTATGATCTGAGCCTGGCGCAGCTTGTTCTCGGCCTGGCGCACTGCGATCTCGGCTTGGGTCACCTGTTGCTGCGCGATGTCGAGCGTCGCCGCATCCGGGCCGGCCAGCAGCTTGTCCAGGTCGTTCTTGGCCTGGATCACCTGCGCCCGCGCCGAGATGAGATCTGTTTCGCTCGCCTGCAGTTTGGCCAGGTTGGCCTGCGCCTGTTGCAGCTGGCTGAGGGCCTGGGCCACTTTCGTGCGCGCATCTATGCCGGCCGTTGCCCGCGCCGCCTCATAATTGGCCTTTGCCTGGTTGAAATCTATGGTGGCAGTCTGGAGGTTAACCGATTCGGAGCGCGCTGCGATGTTGGGCGCAGTCGCCACACGGTCATATGCCGCCTGAGCCGCTTGCAGGGCCGCCAATGCTTTCTGGTACTGTGCGGTCGCGGCGTCAATCGTGGTGTTAGCGACCTCGGCCGCTTTGACCGCCGCCTCGTAGGAGGCCTGGGCGCTGGCCACCGCAGCCTGCGCCGCGGCCAGCTCAGCCGCCGTGGGTCCGGCTGCCAGTTTGTTGTAACTGGCCTGCGCCGCCTCCAGCCGTGCGCGCGCATTGGCAATGTCCTGCTCGGTAGAGGGAGACCTGGTCTGAGCCAGTTTGTTCTCGGCGATCCTGAGGTTGACCCGTGCGTTTTCCAGTTGCAGCTGCAGATCGGTCGTGTCCAGCTCGGCCAATACCTGGCCTGCTTTCACGCGATCGCCGACCTTCACATACACTTTCGCCACTGTGCCGGCCTGGCCGAAGTTCAAGGCCACCTGCTGATGCGGCGTGATGTTGCCGGCTGCGTTGACCGTGGCGGTCAGGCTACCCCGCTGCACGGTGGCCGTCGTCGAACCGACAGCCTGGCCCGTGCTCTGCTGGCTAACAGGCAAGCAGCCTGCCAGTGTTCCGACCAACACGACAATGAGTGCGACCCAACCAACTCGTTTCATGCGCTGCGATCCTTTCATCGCAGGCCGCGGCAGGGCGCGACCTGCTGCGAGAAATTCGCCCCGAAATTATAGCGCGTAAAAGCATAGGGCACAAATAATTAGTACCCTAAGCAAATGAGAGTTCGATGAGAAATCTGTTGGCTTTCTGTCAGGAGATCAGGCTGTGACGCACTGCAACATGGCCACCAGCACACTCACCCCGCGGCGCCATTCTTCGATGAGGACATGCTCGTTGGGCGTGTGATCGAGGCTGCTGTCGCCGGGCCCATACGCGACGATGGGACAGCGCCAGATCGGCCCGACCACATTCATGTCGCTGGTGCCGGTCTTGACGACAAAGCCGGGTTCGCCGCCGTGGTCACGGATGGCACTCAGGAAGGCGCGCACCAGCGGAGTGTTCTTCTCGGCCCGGAAGGCACGCTCCTCGCCGCTGAAGCGGAATGTCCCCTGGCCATCTACGCTGATGAGGAGGCTTTTGAGCGTCTCCGGCGCGATGTCCAGCGGCAGGCGAAAGCCCATGCGCAGGCTGGCCGTTTCCAGCAGGCCGTCGTCGCCTGAGGCGATGTGGCGGAGCGAAGCCTGCACCTGCTCCCAGGGCCGCTCGCGACCGGTGTTAAGCTCTTCCAGCAGCGCCTGCACGCGGCTCCAGTAGGCGAAGGCGGCCTCCGGCGCGCTGATGGCCGGTCCGGCGGTGTGCGACATCATGCGCTGAAACTCGATATCGGCCAGCAGGCGGCCTTTGTAGCCCAGGGCCACACGCTGCCAGCCCGTCGGCTCGCCGATGACGACCAGATCGGGCGTGCGTTGGCCGGCGATGTAGCGCGCGCCTTTGGACGAGGCGCTCTCCTCCTCGACCGCGCCGACGACGACGATGCGCCAGCCCGGTCGCCGGCCGACCGCCGCCGCTGCCGTCGCAAAAGCGGCCAGTGGGCCTTTGGCATCCACGGCCCCGCGGCCGTACAGACGACCATTGCTCTCGCGCACGCGCGGAAAACCGCGCACGGTGTCAATGTGGCCGAGCAGCAGGATCTCGCGCAGAGGCTGGGAAGCGGGGGCTGGGGGCTCGGGGTTGGGGGCTGGCGCAGCGCCGTTCCCCGCATCCGGCAGCCGACCGCCGGCTTCCAGCACGCCGACCGCGTTGCCGGCCGCGTCGCGATAGGCGGTGAAACCGTGCCGCGAGAGCCAGCGCACCAGGTGGTTGACGGCCGGCATTTCCTCACCGGACGGCGAGCGGATCTCCAGCAGTTCGCGCAGCAGCTGCAAGCCGCTGCCTGTGATTTCTTCAATGGACGCTGTCATGAGCACACCTCACTTGTTTACAAAAAAGCATTCGGGGGTTGGCACATGATCAACGGTGATCGGCATCGGCGATGATGCACCGGCAGATCTCGGCGGTCACTTCCGCGGTGGAAGCAACGCCGCCCAGGTCGGGCGTCGCGACGCCGGCAGCGATGGCGGTCGCCACCGCGCCGCGCACACGCTCGGCCGCCGCGGCCTGCCCGATGTGGTCGAGCAACATGGCCGCGCTGAGGATGGCACCGATGGGATTGGCGATCCCCTTCCCGGCGATGTCCGGCGCGCTGCCGTGCACCGGCTCGCACACGGCCACGCGACCGGCGCCTACATTGGCCGACGGCGCCACGCCCAGCCCGCCCACCAGGCCGGCCGCCTCATCGGAGAGGATATCGCCGAACATATTCGTGGTGACAATCACATCAAAACGGCCCGGATCGGTCACCAGCCACATCGCCGCTGCGTCCACCAGCATCTCCTGGACCCGCACATCCGGATACTCCCTGGCGACCGCCAGACACGCCTCTCGGAACAGCCCATCGGTCAGCTTGAGCACATTGGCCTTGTGAACGACGGTGACCGTCGGGGGCCGGGGGCCGGATTTGCCCATTTGCCCGTTCGCCCTTTTGCGCGCCTGCTCGAACGCCACGCGCGCAATGCGCTCGCTGGCCCGCCGCGTGATAACGCGATCGGCGACCGCGGTGTCGGCATCTTCCCAGCGCTCGCGGCCGGCGTACAGGTCTTCGGTGTTCTCCCGCACGATGAGCAGGTCAATCGGCCGGCCGGCCGGCAGCAGGTTGACGGTCGGCCGCAGGTTGGCATACAGATCGAAGCGACGGCGCAGCTCGAGGATGGGGCTGCGGTAAACGCCGCGCGCAGGCCCTGCGCTCCCCTGAGCCGGGATCGAGGCGGCACCGGTGATCGGCGACTGCGTGGCGCCGAAAAGCACACCGTCTGCACGGACCACCGCCTCGACCGTCGCATCGGGCAATGCTGTGCCGGTGCGCAGGAAACAATCCCACCCGGCATCCGCCTCGACGAACTCGACATCCGGCAGCACGGTTGCCAGCACGGTTGCTGCAGCCGGAATCACCTCACGTCCCACCCCGTCGCCGGGGATCAGGCAAATGGTTGGCATAGTTCTCCTGGACAATTTTCGAAATCAGGGTTTGACGGTTCACGCCTCACGTCGCGCGCGCGCCGCAACATCTCCAGCAGCCCGCCTGCCTCGATGATCCGGCGGACAGAGGGCGAGAACGGCTGAAACGAGAACTCGCCGGCCGCGCAGCGCACCGTACACCGATCCAGGTCAACCGAAATCATCTCGCCGGGCTGAATGGCGGCGACCGCCTCCGGGCAGACGATGGGCAGGACGCTGTTGTTGACCGCGTTGCGGAAAAAGATGCGGGCGAACGACGCGGCCACGATCACACGCACGCCTGCAGCCTTCAGGCACGTCACCGCCTGCTCGCGGCTCGACCCTGCGCCCCAGTTGCGGCCGCCGACAATGATGTCGCCGGGGCGCACGTTGGCCGCAAAGGTGGGATCGAGGTCCTCTAGCGCGTGCTTCGCCATCTCCGCCGCGTCCTTGATCGTGTAAGTGTATTTGCCCGGAAAGATCACATCGGTGTTCACGTCGTCGCCGTATTTCCAGACGCGTCCGGAAAAGGTAGGGGGTTGGGGGGTGGGGGCTGGGGGCTGGGGGCTGGGGGCTGGGGGTTGGGCGCGATGAGAGGAGGTTTCGGCTTCCGATCTCGGGCTGCTAACCTCCGATCTCGAGCTGCTAACCTCCGATCTCGGGTTGGCAGCCTCCAGCCTCCGATGCCCCGCCTCAAACTGCGGAGTGCCACTGCGTGCAGCCCACTCCTCGGCCCCCGCTGTCACCTCGCGCGGGTCGGCGATCCGGCCCAGCACCGCGCTGGCCGCCACCACAGCCGGGCTGGCCAGGTAGACAGCCGCCTCGGGATTGCCCATGCGACCGCGAAAATTGCGGTTGCCACTGCTGATCACCGTCTCGCCCGTGGCCGGCACGCCCAGATGATTGCCCATGCACGGCCCGCAGCCGGGCACGCCGATCATGGCGCCGGCCGCCACGAAGGTCTCGATGTAGCCCAGCTGAAGGGCCTGCGCCAGCACCTCGCTCGAAGCCGGGATCACGATGAGCCGCGTCCCGGCAGCGACACGGCGCACGCTCCCGTCCGGAGCGCGCAGGACGGCAGCCGCCGCGGCCAGATCCTCCAGCCGGCCGTTCGTGCAGGTGCCCAGAAACGCCTGATCCACGTGCACGCCTGCCACCTGCGAAAGGGGCACGGCCTTCGCCGGGCTGTGGGGCACGGCCACCATCGGCTCCAGGGCGCTCAGGTTGATGACGTGCCGCTCGAGGTAGCCGGCATCGGGATCGGGATAGAGCGCGCCGGCCGCCAGCCGCGCGGCCCAGGCCGCCGCGCGTCTCTCGCCCCGGTCCTCTTCCCCGTGGGGCGAGGGCGCGGCCGATGCCCCCTCCCGGCCGGGGAAAGGATCAGGGTGAGGGCCGGATCGGCCGGCCAGCCGCTCGGCCAGCCAGGCGAACACTGCGTCGTCCGGCTCCAGATAGGCGCTCTTGACGCCCGACTCGGCCATCAGGTTCGGCAGCACCATGCGGCTCTCGATGCTCAACGTGCGCAGGCCCGGCCCACCGAACTCCAGCGCCCGGTAGATGCCCGCCTCTGGCCCCAATAACTTCAGCACCCACAGCCCCAGATCCTTCGCCGTAACGCCGTGCGGCAGCACACCGATCAGCTCGATGCGGATCGTCTCGGGCACGCGCAGCCATAGCTCGCCCGTGGCCCAGACGGCTGCCATCTCGCTGCGGCCGATGCCGGCGCCGAATGCGCCCAGCCAGCCGGCATGCGTCGTGTGGCTGTCTGCGCCCAGGATGAGCTGTCCCGGCCAGATCAGCGCCTCCTCGCTGGCGACCTGATGACAGATGCCGCGGCCCGCCTCGTAAAAATGCGTGATCCCCTGCTCGGCCACGAACTGCCGCACCTCGCGATGGTTCAAGGCGTGCTCTGCGCTCGGCGCGGGCACCGCGTGATCGAGAAAAATCGCCAGCCGTTCGGGATGGCGCACCCGTGTATAGCCCAGGCTGCGAAACAGCCGGGCGATGTCGGCCGTGTTATCGTGGCTCAGCACCACATCGGGCCGGGCATCCACGATCTGCCCGGCCGCTGCCCGCTCCAGCCCTGCCGCGCGCGCCAGCGCCTTCTCTGCAAACGTCAATCCCATCCTCTCGTCTCCTTAACCCTGTCACCCCACCCCCGCCGGCAGCGGCGACTCCATCATTTCATGGCCGTTGGCCCAGTTGCGCAGCAACAAGTCCACATCGTCCAGCGTCAACGCTCGCTCGTCGGCCAACGCCTTGATGTGCTGGGTCAACGCCTTCACCTGTGCGTCCGAGAGATTCAGGTTCAGCTGCTCGGCGCGCGCCTTGACGGCATTCCAACCGGTCAGCCGATGGGCGATAGAGATGTAGCGGGTCAGGCCGAAATCGTGCGGATCGAGCGCCTCGTAGGTCTCGGGCGCGTTCAGGATCGCTTTGGCGTGGATGCCGGCCTTGTGCGTGAACGCGCTGAAGCCGGTGACGTAATTGTTGAAGGGGATATCCACACCGACCATCTCCGCGACCATCAACTCCAGCGCGCGCAGCCGGGACAGGCGATATTTCGTTCGCGTCGCCGCGCGGTCGTAGGTATACATGCGCGCGATCAGGCCGCCCAGCGCGGTGATGCCGTTGCGCTCGCCGATGCCGAGCACGGTGGTGTCAATGTGCGTGGCGCCCGCCTCGAGCGCGGCGAACGCATTGGCGATCGCGCAGCCGGAATCGTTGTGGCCGTGAAACTCGATGTCACACCTGGTTAGCCGGCGCAGCGTGCCCACCAGCCGGCTCACCTGTGTCGGCGTGGCGATGCCCACCGTGTCGGCCGTTCCCAGCCGGTTGACGACCCCCAGCCTGTCCACCGCCAGATAGACGCGCAGCAATTCGGCCTCTTCGCTGCGGAAAGAGTCCTCGGTGCTGAAACGCAGCTCGATGTCCGGCGCCTGCGCCCGGATCCAGGTCAGCACCTCGGCGGCCAGATCAATGATCTCGTCAATGCTCTTGCCGTGGCTGAACTGCCGCAGCTTCGACGACGTGCCGATCACCACATCCACGCCGTGCACGCCGGTGTCGAGCGCCACCCGAGCGTCCTCTTTGTGGCAACGGATATGCGTCAGAATGCGGGCCTTCAGCCCCAACCGGGTGATGGCCTTGATGTCTTCCAGGCTGCGAGGCGAGGCCATCGGTGAAGTCAGCTCCAGGTACTCGACCCCGAACTCATCCAATGCCTCGGCGACACGGATCTTCTGCGCCGTGCTGAACTGCGCGTTGACAAACTGTTCGCCCTCGCGCAACGTGGAGTCTATGATGTAGTAGTGTTCCAGTGACATATCGCTTCCCTCCCTGGCGAGATGGTGACAAGGTGACAAAATGGAAAAAATGATGTGCGGCAGATCCTCGTGTCACCCCGTCACCCTGCAGCGGCCTCATCCCACCGCGCGCGCAACCGCCTCCACCACCCGATCCAGATCGTCCGGCGCGATCACCAGCGGCGGCAGGAGGCGCAGGACGGTGGCGCCGGCCGGCAGTGCGAGCACCCCCATCTCCTGCAATTTCTGCAAGATCGGCGTGACCTTGACGCGCAGGTCTACGCCGACCATCAGGCCCAGACCGCGCACCTCGCGGATCAGCGGCGATTCGAGGCGACGCAGCCGCCCCAGCAGGTACTCGCCCAAACGAGCCGCGCGTTCGGGCAGGGTTTCGCCGGCCGCGCCGCGTTGCGTCATCAGATCCAGCGTCGCCAGGGCTGCCGCGCACGCCAGCGGATTGCCGCCGAAGGTACTGCCGTGCGTCAACGGCTTGATCCCCTGCACGGCCGGGCCGATCAGACACGCGCCCATCGGCAGGCCGCCGGCCATGGATTTGGCGATCGTCATCAAATCGGGCTGCAGTCCATAGTGCTGGCAGGCAAACAGCTTGCCCGTGCGGCCATAGCCGGTCTGCACCTCGTCGAGGATGAAGCACGCGCCCCGCGCGCGACAGAGCTCCTGCGTCCGGCCCAGGTATTCGACCGTGCCCGGATGCACGCCCCCCTCTCCCTGCACGACCTCCAGAATCACCGCGGCGGTGTCATCGCCGACGGCTGCTTCGAGCGCGGCGATGTCGTTGTAGGGCACGTGGCTGAAACCGGGCACCAGCGGCTCGAACGGCTGGCGATATTCCTTGTTGCCGGTGGCCGAGAGCGCGCCGAAGGTACGCCCGTGAAAGCTGCGCACGGCCGCCACCACCCCTGGTCGGCCGGTGCTGAGGCGGGCGAACTTGAGCGCCGCCTCGTTCGCCTCCGCGCCGGAATTGCACAGGAAAACGCGCGTCTCCTGCGGGCCGGTCGGCGCGACGGCAGCCAGCCGGCCGAGGAGTTGCGCCCGCTGATCGTTGTAGAAGATCTCCGGACAGGAGATCAACGTAGCGGCCTGCCGGCTGATCGCGGCGACGATGGCCGGATGTGCATGGCCCAGATTGGCCGCGCCCTGGCCAGCGACGCAATCAATGTACTCGCGACCCGTCGCGTCCCAGACGCGCGCGCCCTGGCCCCGCACGATGACCAGCGGCCGTTTGGGATAGACGCCGGACGTGTGCGCGGATTCGAGAGCGACGATGGCGGATTGGTCGCCCGGCAGATCGGCGGATTGGGCCATCGAAAAAACAGGAGAATGAGAAAACAAGCGCGTATCAGCCATGGGCGCCGTCTCCCGATGTGCTGCCGGCCAGGCCGTGATCCCGCCATGGGCCGGTTCCCGGCATGACGCGTTCCGCCCTGCCGTCGCCGATCACCGTCCCTTCGCCCGCCAGCGCCGCGCGAATCGGATCGGCGCGCCGCGAATCGGCGATGATGACCGCGGAGACGCCGCGGTCCAGCGCCTCGCGCGCGGCCAGGATCTTCTTCTTCATCCGACCCTGTGCCATCTCCTCGGCCCGGCCGAGCTGCGCCGGCGACAGGCGACGGACGAGGCTGCTCTCGTCCGGGAAGTTCGCCAGCAGCCCAGGCACATTGCTGAGCAGCACCAGCGCCTCCGCGACGAGCGCGGCCGCGATGAGCGCGGCGGCCCGGTCGCCGTCCACGTTCAACCGCTCGCCCGCATGGCCCAACGCCAGCGGCGCGATGACCGGGGTGTAGCCGGCTGCCAGCAACAGGCGGAGCAGGCCGGCGTTCGCCGATTCGAGCTGGCCGGTGTAATCATCACGGATGATGCGCTGCCGGCCGTTCTCGACCGCGCGCACGGCGTCTTTGCGCCGCGCCAGCAGCAGCCGGCCGTCCACGCCCGACAGGCCCACCGCATTGCAGCCGAGCCGCTGCAGTCCGGCCACGAGGGCTTTGTTGACCTGGCCGGCTGCAGCAGCCACGTACAGCTCCAGCATCTCGGGGTCGGTGTAGCGGCTGACATGGCCCGACGGCGATGTGATGTGGCGCACGGGCACGCCCGCGCGCGCGGCCAGCGCATCGGCCGCGGCCGACGTGCCGTGCACCAGCACGACCGGCCGCCCCTCGGCCGCCAGGGCCGCCACATCTGCCAGCACAGCCGACGCGTCCACTCCCGCCGCGCCGCCGAGTTTGATCACGATGGATTGGTGAATGGTCATAGTGTGTTCCTTGTGGTTGGATGACGCTTGGCGTTTCACGCTTCACGCTTCACACCGGATGCAATCCCATGAATTCCAGGCCCATCGTCTCATCCCAGCCGAGCATCAGGTTCATGCACTGGACCGCGGAGCCGGCGGCGCCTTTGCCCAGGTTGTCAATGGCAGCCAGTGCGACCAGCCGGCCGGTCTGCGGATCGAGCTCCCAGCCGACGTCGGCCAGGTTGGTGCCGGCGAGCAGCTTCGGCTCGGGATGGCGGTAGATGCCGCCTCGCTCGTGGACGATGCGCACGAACGGCTCCTGGCCGTAGGCGGCCCGATAGGCGCGCCAGAGGTCCTTGTCGGTCGTGCCGGGTGCTACCCAGGCGTGCGCGGTCGCCAGCACCCCGCGCACCAGCTCGACCGAGGTGACCGAGAGGAAGACGTCGTCGCGACCCAGCGCCTGGATCACCTCGGCCTGATGGCGGTGGCCGACCGGCGCAAACGAGCGCACCGCGTCGCGGCGCTCCGGATGGTGCGAGGCCGCGCTGGCGGTAGCCCCGCCCTCCGACGACCCGGCCTTCACGTCTACGACGATCCGCTGGCCGGGCAGCAGCAGGCCCGCGCGCGCGGCCGGCCACAGCGCCAGGATCGCGGCAGTGGCGTTGCAGCCGACGCCGGAGACGTATTTCGAGTTGCGGATGGCCTGGCGGTTGATTTCGGGCAGGCCGTAGACGAAGCGTTCGACCCAGCCGGCCGCCGCGTGCGGCTCGGCGTAGTAGCGCTGATACAGGGCGAGATCGCGCACGCGGAAATCGGCCGAGAGGTCCACGATGCGCCCGGCCAGGCCGGCCAGGCGCTCGATGCGACGCTGCGCCTCGCCGTGCGGCAACGCCACGAAGAGCACATCGCAAGGCTGCAGCTCGCCGATGGCGGTGAAACGGATCGGTTGAAAACCAGAAGAAAGACGTTTGCCGGTAGGACGGAGATTGGGATGAAGGCTGTGGACGAATTCGCCGGTGTGGCTTTCCGAGGTGACCTGGGCGATCTCGACCTGAGAATGGCCGAGCAGGAGGCGAAGGAGCTCGCCGCCGCCGTAGCCGGAACCGCCCACAATGGAGACACGCACGCGTTCGCTCATCGGGAGGCTCCTGGAGTGCTGCTACGGTGGACCACACCGGCCGGATACTCGGCATCGCCGCCGCTGCGGCCGACTTCCAGGACATACGCCACCACGCGGCCGGGGATGTCCACGCCGGTCGTGTGGATGCTGTTGCGGAATTCCATGGTGTGATTGACCTCGTTGACCAAAAAGCCGTGCTGGGGGTCCTCGAGCACGTCAATCGCCAGCACTCCGCCGCCAACGGCGCGCGCCGTCCGCCGGCACAGGTCGTTGAGCACCGGCGTCACCGGGCAGTTGCTGGCCTGACCGCCCCGGGCGGTGTTGGTGATCCAATGTTCGGACGTGCGGTAGATGGCACAGATCGTCTCATCGCCGACCACGAAGGCCCGGATGTCGCGTCCGGGTTTGGTGATGTACTCCTGGATGTAATAAATGCTGTGCTGATAGGAGCCCAGGACGTCCTTGTGCTCCAACACCGCCTCGGCTGCATCGCGGTCGTTGATCTTCGACAGCAGCCGGCCCCAGGAGCCGACGACCGGCTTCAGCACCACCGGGTAGCCCAGCTCCTCGATGGCGCGCAGCGCCGACTCCGGCGTGAAGGCCACGCGGACGCGCGGCTGGGGGATGCCGGCCTCGGCCAGCGCGGCCGTGGTCAGCAATTTGTCCCAGCAGGTGGCCGACGTGGCGTAGCGGTTCACCGTGCGATAGCCGTGCGCTTCGAGCACGCGCAGCGCGTAGATGCCGCGCGCTGCGCTCACCGAGCGTTCCAGCACCACATCGGCCTCGAACGATGGCCGGCCGCCGTTGATCGGCAGCACCAGATCGTCGTCGTTGATCACCTGCACTGCGGCGCCGCCGGCCTCCAGGGCCGTGAGCAGCAGCTTTTCTTCCACGCGGATGCGGGAGACGAGCACAGCAACGCGCACAGGAGCGCTCATTCGCCCCAATCCTCCTCTTCTTCGGGCGCCAGCTCCAGGCGCAACGGATCGAGCGAGCGCACTTCCAGGTCGGCGCCGCACGCGGCGCACGGGACGATTTCGCCCTGCATCGGGTTCTGCAACACGATCGGGCCTTCGCATTCGGGACAAACGGTTTCGTACGACATGGGAACGATCTCCTTTCTCGGGTGATGAAAATCGGCAAAGGCTCACAAGAAAAAAACCCCTTCCGCCAGACTGGGCGGAAGGGGCTGCGCTGCCTGTCTCATCGTGCGCGCCAGCGACCTATCCAGACCTCCAGTCTGGCCGGTTGCCGAACTGCTTCTTGGCGCGCTTGATGATGGGCAGAAGATACATCGTGTCCTCGTTCTATGCTGTGTGCTGTGTAGGCCGCTCTCCGATCGGTGCGCTCATCGGGCAAACAAAAAGCCCTGCCCGGCTCATCTCTGGCCTGGCAGGGCTTTTGCGCTGATCTCGGTCTGCTGACGTCGCTATCCCAAGCACGCATTGCCGTCCCTGCAGGCCAGGGAAGGCTTCTTCGACTTGGAGGACTTCAAGACGGGCAGATGGTTCACCGGATCTTCACTCGTACAAGGATGGCATTATTATAACCGGTTTCGGCGAGATGTCAAATCGGGGCGGCAGTCGAATACAGGGGTGTCCGGCACGTTCAACTGCGATTCCCCCACGCCAGCAGCGCGGCCGCCTCCTCCCACCCCGGCCGGCGGCGGAGCGCCTCCTGCGCCCAGCGGGCCGCCTCGGCCCTGTCCCCGCGCGCCTTCGCCAGCTCGGCCCGGCGCAGGGCCAGGTAAGGCGCGTCCGGCTCGAGCTGTTCGGCCGCGTCGAGCTGCGCGGCGGCCTCGTCCAGCCGGCCAAGCGCGATGAGGACGTTGGCGTAGTTCCGGCGCAACATGGCCCCATCGGGCGCCAGGGCCACGGCCTGTTCGTAGGCTTCGCTGGCGCCGGCCCCGTCCCCCTGGTTGGCGCGCGCCTCGGCCAGGGCAGCCCAGGTCTCCGCATCCGCTGCGCCCAGGGCGATGAGCGCCTCGGCGGCGGCCGCGGCCCCGGGCCAGTCTGCCGTCGCTGCGCAGAGGCGGCGCAATATCGTGCCCAGGATCAGGCGGTCGGTGGCGTCCAAGCCCTCCGCCAGCGCCGAGAAAGCGCGTTCCCCGGCCAGCACGCGGCGCAGCGCGGCGATCAGGTTGCGCCAGTCGGCCGTAGCACCCAGTTGGTCGAAGAGCGGGGCGAGCTGGCCGGCCGCCTCTGCGTCCCCCTGCGCTGCGGCGACCGTCGCAGCGATGACCGGCTCCCATTGTTGTAGCAGGCGCGCCGCCGCTTGTTGCTGTTCTTGAAGCCTGGAGCGCCACTCCTCGATTTGCTGCTGCAACTGCTCGCCCAGCGGGTGGCCGATCGCTTTGCCGAAGTCGGCGGCAGGCTGCATGTAGCGGATGGCGGAGGCCCAATCCCCACGGGACGCAGCATGACGGGCAAGGGTGATGCCGACATTGCTCAAGCCCACGCGCTCACCGATCAGGCTATAGATCTGCCGCGCCTGATCCAAGAGTGCCATGCCGGACTCGACATCGCCAGCGCGCAAAGCAACGTCCCCCTGCGCCTTCAGCACGTTCGCCGCGCCCAGCCGGTCCCCGATGGCCTGGAAGTCGGCCAGCGCCGCCCGGTACTGCTCCCCCGCACCCGCCAAGTCATCCTGCCGCAGCGCCAGGTCCCCCAACGCCAGGCGCGCATTGGCCGCGCCCAGCCGGTCCTGGATTGCTTCCGCGATCCGCAACGCTGCCTGCGACCAGGCCTGATATTCGGCGATCAGGGAGCGGAAGCCAAGCGCATAATTGCGACAGGAGCCTATCAGAACCCGCAGGGCCGGCCAGGCGACAGGGTTATCCTGCGCCCACGCGACCGCCCGACTGATCTGCGAGAAGTCAAAGTCCATCTGCGCCAGGAACGCCAGGTCGTCCAGGTGCTCGGCGGGATCGTCAGACAGGTTGGCGTCGTTCAGCACCTCGGCGCGAGCGGCGTAATGCTGCGCGTGGGCCAGGCGCGCGGCAGCTTCCTCGGCCGGGTCGGCCGCCAGCCGCGCCGCCGCGAACGCGGCGATCACCTGGTGGAGCGAGTAGCGAATGGCGCACGGCGCACGGCGCACGGTGTCACCCGCTTCTCCCCCTCTCCCCCTCTCCCCCTCTCCCCCTCTCCGTTCTCCCCCTCGCCGTTCTCCCGCGCCTCCACCCGCTCCAGCAGGCCGGCGTCGCACAGCGCGATGCGCAGGTCGGCCGCGGCCTCCTCGTCGGCCTCCCACACGGCCGCCATGGCCGCCGCCTCGAAGTCCAGCGGCTGGCTGCCGAAAACCGCCAGGCGGCGAAAAGCGCGACGCGTCGCATCGTCGGGCAGGGCGTCGTAGCTCAGGGCCAGGATCGCCTCCAGCGAGGGCTCGGCCGCTTCCAGGCCGGGGCGGCGTTCGGCCGCGGG